>Ga0315541_1004285_pt1 | contig 10514 bp, 14 predicted proteins | sample SalMarSW160190MG_FD_203095 | JGI IMG/M metagenome (GOLD analysis project Ga0315541, IMG submission 203095) | Salt marsh sediment microbial communities from the Plum Island Ecosystem LTER, Massachusetts, United States - Salt Marsh Sediment SW1601-190 ...
CGGGCTTTTGTTTATCATCAGCCTTGTCATTTGTATGCCATTGGCGGCGGAAAGGCAGGTGTTGAACTTTTGAAAAGACTTTGCCCTGTTGAGGTAGCCGAACTTGATGCCGGCTGCTGTGGCTTAGCTGGGACGTTCGGGTTTAATAAGAAAAATTACGAACTTTCCTCGCAGATAGCTGTGAGATTAAAAGAAGCGTTGGAAAAGTCGCCAACAAAAAATGTATTAACAGAATGCAGTGCCTGTAAAATTCAGATAGAGCATATAAGCGACAGCATCGTCGTGCATCCGGTTAAGATTATAGCGGAGAGCTACAAAAGAGCATAAGAGCGCAAGTCATAATTGTATGGGGTAATATAGCTGACAATATACTATTGAACGAAGGGTGAGGATATTCAGGTGAGTAAAATAAAGATATTCATTCTGGTTGTAATAATTTTTATTTCAAGTATACCTTTGGTTGTAGTGGGTGCTGTTTTATTCTGGTTTAATTTGCCTCATATATATACGCCGCCTGCTCTTACACCTGAGAATGTTACTGCCTATAACAGATGCATCGAATTTATTAGGAATCATGACGTTCCAAAGCGATTTACTTGCTTGGCGGCGTTTGATGATGACCCAAGAAAGAATGAGGTGGTCAAAGGTAAGGTGTACATTGGAGAAATTTGTAAAATGCTGGCTGACCCATCCGTGAGTGTTAAGCGAAAACTGAAGGCTCGCGAGAATTGGGATAAGCGGGTAAATAATCCTACTCGACTAGCGCAGCAGAAGTTGGAGTCGGAGATACAGAAAATTGCATACCAACTTCTTCGGGTTAAGTGTGTCAGATTCCACAAAGAAGATGATATGATATTATTTTATAAAACTTACGGTCCATTAGAATCCGCGTCAACTGGCCCCGGTGTTGTTTATTCTTTAGCTGGGAGAGATCCCAATGAGGTTGAGAGCGAAGCTTTAGACCCATACAGGCCCTTTATTAAAATAGGAGGCAACTGGTATATGTCAAGACACCTCCTATTAATTGGCCCACGGTTTAAAATGAACCACGTGTCTAATCCTGGATCGCTAATTGACCGTTCATTGAGGACAAAAGGTTTAAATCTCGGCGAAGGGGATAAATAAACCGGGGAAATTAGCGATGGAATGGGCAAAAGGAGATTTTAATGAGGCGGTTTTGTGGGAGTATCGAATGTCGAAGTAATGGGATGGCCAGATCCCTCGACTCCGTCCGCCTGCGGCGGACTTCGCTCGGGATGACATAGGGTTGCGCTTCGGTCAGGATGACCTTTCATTTGAAAATTGCGTGGTACCCACAGGGCAAGCCCACAGGGCAGGCCCACAGGGCAAGCTGCCGGAGGACGCAGAGAAAATTAATTAGTAAGAATAAGCTTATGCCACTATTGCTGCTTTATGGGTTATGCTCCTGAAATTTGCAGTAGAGGACTTCGGTATTTTTCATCAATTCAAGTCCTTTTATCCAGCCTAATGTTGTCAAAGCTATGCTAATTAATATGATACTGAGCGCAAGTGCCATACCAAGGGCAAGTTCCTTCGAAAAAACAACGAGCACCACAAAAGCAAGAGGTATCAGGAGCACAAAGAGCTTTGAAAAAGCCAGGAGTATTATAAGAGCGACAATTACTAAAAAGGCAAGCTCCAGAGAACTTCCAAGGTAGGTTCTAAGGGTTCCAACGATTGTCGGGGAATTTTTAAGAAATGCCGGAAGACCTTTCCAGAGCAGTAACACTCCTGAGACCAGCGCACAAGGCCCAAGTGTCGTGCAGACCATCATAAAGGATGTTATCCACTCGTGATGGGTCTTGTCATCCTGGGATGCTTTTTCGTTAATTGTAATATCTGCCTGCCTTAACCTTTTAGATACGTCCCGCCGGCGCTGCCGTCCCTTTGGTATATCAGGGAAAATGTTTTCCCATCTTTCACCTATAAGGCATCTATATAGCCATTTTAAGGGGAACCAGGGTTGAAAATAATTTGCGGTTGTTACAATATGAAGCAAAGAGAAAATTTCCTGAAGACAGTAGCCAACGGCATATGCTAAACCGATTCCAATAATGTAGAATATGATATTGGCTGATTTTGGGATGATGTTGATATTGATGGATTTTTTTGAGATGTCTATCCCACCCCAAACGTATAAAAAACTGAGTATGACTAAAATGCCGCCCAGGATATAAATTGCATCCCTGACGATGAAATTCCTAATTGATTTAGTCAGTTTTTTCATAAGAGGTCTCCCATTCTATAGATTGTATTATGGCGGACATTCCGATAAAGATTCCTTTATTCCAGGGATTACACCCAATCTATCTATACAGAGTCAAATCGGCTTAAATAACCCGCAACATTGATTTTATTTGGATTATTTTATATATTAAATTGCAGAAAATGAGTTAATTTGGTGGAAAATCAGGTATGGCATCAGCAAAAGAAAATCTCAAAGAAGCGGTTTTGTGGGAGGCAAACGGTGATAAGAAGGTTCGGTGTAAGTTGTGTAACTGGCGTTGTGTGATTGCCGAGGGTAAGTTGGGCAGGTGCTGTACGCGCAAGAATATAGACGGTGTGCTGTATTCGCTGACCTACGATAAGGTCTGCTCAGCTAATGCCGACCCGATTGAGAAAAAGCCATTGTTTCATTTTCAGCCGGGAACGAGCAGTTTTTCTATCGCTACAATGGGTTGTAATTTTCGCTGTGAGTTTTGCCAGAACTGGCAGATAAGCCAGGCGGCTCGAATTGATGGGCAGGCAATCAGCCCGGAGCAGATTGTTGCGGCGGCTGTTCGCAGCGGGTGCAAATCAATCGCTTATACCTATACTGAGCCAACGATTTTTATGGAGCTGTGCAACGATTGCGGGCGGCTGGCAAAGAAAAAAGGCCTGACAAATGTTTTTGTCAGTAACGGCTACCAGACCATCGAGGCGATTGATTTTGCCAGCAATTGGCTTGACGGGATAAACGTTGACTTGAAGTCCTTCAGTGAGGATTATTACAAAAGGTTATGTAAGGCGCATCTGGAGCCGGTGCTCGATACGATTAAATACATTGCGAAGGAGACGAACATCTGGCTTGAGATTACGACTTTGCTGGTTCCGGGTGAGAATGATTCTGACGACGAGCTGAAGAAACTTACTGAGTTTATCGTTGAAGAGGCCGGTGCTGATGTTCCCTGGCATATCAGCCGATTTCATCCACAGTATAAGTATCTGGATTCAGTTTCGACACCGATAGAAACCCTTGAACGTGCAGAACAGATAGGTAAGGCGGCGGGGCTGCATTATGTTTATCTTGGTAATGTGCCGGGGTCGAGGTTGGAGAGCACTTTTTGCTATAACTGTGGCAGGATGCTGATTGAACGTGTGGGGTACCGAATCTTGGCCAATCATATAAAGAATTGCCGCTGTCCGGATTGCGGGACAAAAATTGCAGGGTTTGAGCTGTAGTGTTATTGCGTAGGTCCTCGACCGTGACCTCGGCGGTGTCGGCCACGGCGAAAACGGTGTGTGGGTTCGCCAATCCCTGGAGGGGCAGCAAGTTCGATGGGGCCTCCTTGGATTGAGAGGGCTTTTCCGTTGACCAGGGCATCAGCAATTTTTTTGTGTGCGGATTCGAGGATTCTGCCAAATGTCTGGCGGGAAACGTTCATTTTCTCCGCTGCGTGCTGCTGATAAAGTCCCTGGAGGTCGGCTAATCGGATTGCTTCAAGCTCATCGACGGTTAGGGTGATGTGCTGCAAGATGGCAAGAGGGATACCCCTGGGCTTATAAAAGTTAGCCTGTGGCAGACAACCAACCCGCCTGAAATGTCTCGGTCTTGGCATATCGTATATCTCTGTAATGAGTTAATGGTCGCAGATGTTCTGCCCTGTTTTCAACTGTCCGGCTAAGTATTGCCTGGCCAGTTCCTGTGGATTATCATCCGCTGCCCCAACGGCGACATCAATACCACTTTGCGCGAATAATTGCTGAGCCCTTTGGCCCATTCCGCCGGCAATTATCAATTCGACATTCAACCCTGCAAGCCAATTGGGCAGAAGGCCCGGCTCATGGCCGGGTGAATCTACCAACTCTTGGCTTTTGATGTCCTTGGCGTTAGTGTCAACATCAATAATGGCGAAGTGCCGGCAATGACCAAAGTGTGCCGAAAGTTTGCTATCTGTTACTGGAATTGCGATTCTCATTTATGTGCCTCCCTTTTAGTCCTATAGTGTTTTTACATATCCAATAATGATTCCCATAGTGATATTACTTGCTCTTTCAGGTTGCTGTTTGAATATTCGACAATACTTTTGGCGACGAGCTGTGCCTTGGTTACTTCAGTGTCGTAAGAAATTTTACCGGCCACTTTCAAGTCTTTTTCGCTGGCTCTTTTTTCAATTGCTTCTGCGATTTTGAGATTGATATCGTATTTGTTGATACAAATTGCTGTGGTGATTCCAAAATGCTTAGTTAATTCCACGACCCTGTCAAGATCGTGTTGACCTGAGACAGTCGGCTCGGTAACGACTAATACTAAGTCTGCTCCAGTGATAGATGCGATGACCGGACAGCCGATGCCGGGTGAGCCATCCATGATTATCAGGTCCTTATTCTGCTCAGTTGCGATTCTTTTCGCCTCTTTGCGAATCAAGCTGACGAGCTTGCCGCTGTTTTCCTCGGCGATTCCGAGTTTAGCGTGCACCATAGGGCCAAATCTTGTATCTGATATAAACCATTGGCCGTTAACGGAATCTTTGAATTCTATTGCGTCAACCGGACAGAATTCCACGCACACTTTACATCCTTCACACGCAATGGAATCAATCGTGTAAGTTCTTTCGACAACATCGTTGGCAGGGCCGTTGAATACAGCAGCGTCGAAATTGCAGACTTCCTCGCATCTGCCACAGCCGATGCATTTTTCTGTAATAATAGAAGCTCGCTTGCCACCACTAAAATCCTGGGTCTGCTTTACATCCGGCTCTAATACCAAGTGCAAATCCGCAGCATCCACATCGCAGTCAGCCAGCACAGCATTTTTCGCAAGTGCAGCAAATGACGCAACGATGCTCGTTTTTCCAGTGCCGCCTTTACCGCTTATGACCACTATTTCCTTCAACTTACTATTGCCTTTATACGAAATTCTTCTTTTTTCCTTTTATAACATAAAGACTTGCTAAATTAGGATTTTGGCTTTTAAGAATCTGCCGGCCCTTGATTCCTAAAAAATATTCAGTTTGAACGGAAAAATATTCTGCAATTGTTTTCTCAATCTCTCTTAAATCTGTGTGCTTAATCTTGCTGACGTAAGAAGCTGGGTTCTTGACTTTTTCTTTAAAGAACTCGGACTCAGGATTAAGCAGAATGACCAAAAGTTTGCCGCCTGTTCTAAGAACACGAGCAGTTTGCTTAATGGCTTCTTTATACTTTTCAATAAACTGTAAAGAGGCGACATAGATAACAGCGTCATAACAAGCATCTGCGAAATCCATCTTTTCCGCAGAGCCTACTACAGTTCTTATGCCGTCCGGTGCCTGGTCTAAGGCCTCTCTGGAAACATCCAGCCCAGTAACGTTAAAACCGTGTTCGGCCAAACCTGTTTCTATAATTGCGGGGCCGCAGCCAACACTTAAAACATCTTTAGTGCCGTTTAATTCCCGCAGAATATAGTCTAACTCGGCTTTGAAAACATTCTTCCAAAATTCCGTTTTGCAGGATTGTAAATACTTGTCCATACCAGCAAATCCAATATTTACCCCGTTAGAAACTTTGCTTTTTGTGTCATATTTATATCATTATTATTAGCCTGTTTTTTCACTGAGTTTCTAACGGGGTTTAGCCAAAAAACTTTTCGCGCCACCACAAAAAGTGTCCCCAGGGATTATCAAGCTTATATTTATCATCTTCCGGGACGCCGGGCCATAACTTGATTTCCTCCAATAGCCTCTGACAAGGCTTATCTTCCGCCAAAAGTTCGTATGCGCAGTTGACGAGCACAAACTTCTTGTCTGCGTCGTTGTCGTTCGGATTATGGTCCGGGTGATACTTCAACGATACCCGTCTGTATGCTTTTTTCAATGCTTCTTTAGTCACGTCTTCTTCAACGCCGAGGATTTTGCGTGCTGCACGACGAGCCTGCAGGTCACGGGTTATTCTTGCGCCGAATTCAAAATCATCTCTTTTCATTAAGCTTTACCTTTAGGGTATCTAAGTATTCACAAAGTTTTGAAAATGGCTGCTTATATTCACCTAATACATCTACAATCATCTGGCCGGTTGAGTATATCTCGGCGATACGTCGGTCGTCCGGCAACCTCATAATGACATCTATGTTTTCTGCTTCACAGTATTTTTCCACATCGTCGTTGCCAATGTCGTAACGGTTAATAACAACAGCAAAAGGCAAATTCATTTCCCTGGTCAGGTCGACAGCTAACTTCAAATCGTTTAAGCCAAATGGTGTCGGCTCGGTAACAAGCAAGACAAAATCTGCACCCTTGACCGCCTCGACCACCGGACAGGAAGTGCCCGGCGGGACATCAATTATTGCCAAGCAATCTTGCTTTATGTGCTTTTTTACTTCCTTTATCAAGGATGGCGTTCGCACATAGCCGATGCACAATTTGCCTTGAACAAAGTTGATGTCACCAGCTTTTCCCAATTCGATGTCTCCGATATTGAGCGGCTTTGGTTTAATTGCATCGGCTGGACAAACCCGCATACATCCGCCGCAGGAATGACAAAGTTGCTCAAAGGTCAACACATTTTCTTTTATGCAGATGATTGCACTATACTGGCAGATTTCGCCGCATTTACCACAGCCGATACACTTTTCTAAATCGACCTGCGGTATATCTATGGTGACCTGTTGGCTGCGGTCGATTTTTGGCTTTAAAAAAATGTGACCGTTCGGCTCTTCAACGTCGCAGTCAAGATACTGGACTTTTTGGCCTAAACGAGCAGCATAATGAGCAAGGTTAGTGGCAATTGTTGTCTTGCCTGTGCCGCCCTTACCGCTGGCAATAGCAATAACGAAATCGTCCGGCATATTATTTGTCCATTCCAAAATGCGGTTCTACGTTCGGGCCAGAGGCCTGGGTCAGCTTACCGCTCTTGAAGAGCTCAACGGCTTCTGCGACTGTTCCTGTTGCACCGGTATACAATTTGACACCGCCGGCAGTGAGGGTGCGTTCAGCATTGGGGCCGCAATTGCCTGTCAAGACGGCCTCGGCGCCGGCGTCAATTACGACCTTGGCTGAACTAATACCGGCTCCACCAGCCGCAGCAACGCTTTCATTTTCAATGACGCTGAAGTCCATTGTCTCGGTATCAACGACGATAAAGCAGGCCGCTCTTCCGAACCGCGGGTCAACTTGTGAATCGAGAGTTCGGCCGGTAGATGTAACTGCAATTTTCATAATTTATCCTTTCTAAGACAGGGGACAGGTGCCGGTAGGGCAGGAATCGTTGCTCTGCGATGTTGAGCTGCTGCTGTGCCCTGCGGCAAAAGTTGACAATAGTTTTTGCAAGTCTGGACTTTTGCACTGTTCGCAGATGTGTTTGCGAGCGCTGCTGCTTTTTTCCAGAAATTCGGTTATATGGCCGCATTTTTTACACTTGTATTCAAATATTGGCATTGTCTGCTCTCCTTTTTAAAATAGAGAACGAGCGCATAGCTACTCTGCAGCCCTTCTCTGAGACTCAAGCTAACTGTTACTTTTTGCTTTCTGCTTCGAGCTGCTCCATTCGCTTCTTGATTTCGTCAAGGGCGTCCTGGAAATAGTTGGCTTGTTCTTTCAGGCCAGCAAGCTCCTGCTCGGCTGTCATTGTTGGGGCAAACGGCGCACCGTCATAGGCATATGGGTTCACAGCGGCGCCCCAAGCAGGGTAGCCGTAACCAGCTCTTGCCCAGCCGAGGCCACGTCCAAATCCTCGACCCCAGCCACCGCCGCCTCGGCCTCTACCCCAGCCCCAGTAACCGCTTCCGCCAACCGGGTTCATAAAGCCGGGCACCGGATAGCCGGCGCAGTATCCAGCAGCTCTTCCTGTCATTGGTCCCATACCAGCAGGACCTGTTCCATCTCCACGTGGCATAATATCAACTCCTTTCTTCTAATTTTTCTTCGTTACAAATCCCAACTTTGTTCTTTACTAAAATCATACTGCCTATTTCACAGCCCAGATGGCGGGCAATGACCGGACATTTGGCTCGCAGAATAAAGAATATATCTTTATTAACATCGCTCAGGGTTTCGTAATTGCCCTGCCCCTTAGCGATGACTAAATCTGCTTCGTTGAATCGGCTTTGAAAATTCTGTGAGCAGTTCTCCAGAATAGTGCCTGGCGCATCTGAGCCGTTATCGATAACGCTGACTATATCGGTTAAGCCAGCTATCTGGGCGTCTTCAATTGTGGCATCGTTTATAACAGGGCTGGCTTTGACGACGAAGGTTATTTTTTCTGTGGGTAGTTGTTCAATCAGCAGGCGGTCAAAAACAATTTCACCGGCGTTGTCTCCGAGGTAAAGAATATCTTTTGCCCGGTTTGTTGCATTCCTGAATTCTTTCAAAGCCTCTTTATCCAGTGGGTCTGTCAGAGATTGAGTGATAGTTTTTTCAATCTCGGATTCTACTAATCCGGTTTTGACGCCTAAATCAACGATGTTTCCAGCGACAGCCAGCCGAACCGCAATCTCAAATGGGTCGGCAGAAGCTGCAATGCGCTCTCTCAATTCAGGATACATTTCCAGAGCCATCTTGTTAAAACGGTTTTTCAATTGCAGGTATGGGTCTTGAACGCCGGTTAATTTTCGAATCATCCGATGTATTTTCTGGGCCATAGCGGGTGGACTCTGACGCAAGTCCATCTTAGAAGCCAAACACAGAACCTCGCGCATAACCTGCTCCTGAATCTGCTCGTCATCCGTTATTAACCTGACCGAATCAAGTGCCTGACGGATAAAACACGGGATACAATCAAAATAAGTTCTCATTTAGTAATCGCGTGTCCTTATCCTTGTTTAATACGATTGTTGCCTTTCTGTTATCAATCTGTAACCAGCGCTTAAACCTAATTATATTATACGACAATTATGAGCATATGCTCAAAACAAATCCAGTAAAAAGTTGGAAAAATGTGGAATTTTTTTGGACAACCCTTATTTCTGGCGTATTAGAGGGGTTTTAGGGGGTGGAAAAAGTGTGTGGAATTGGCGGGAATTTGGCAGGGTGCTGATTGAACGTGTGGGGTATAGAATATTGGCCAATCATATAAGGAATTGCTGCTGTTCGGATTGCAGCACTGAAATAGCGGGGTTTGAATTGTGATTTACAGCCGGTCTGTGTCTTCTCTGCCCTTGAGCAGCATTTTGAAGACGTCACGAGTCATAGGGATATTATAGTCATATGAGGCCAGAATCCTGGAATCAGTAACATTAATAACCCTTACGGTTAGATAGACTCTGTCCGAAGCTGCTGCGTAGCTGCCGGCGACCACTGCCTGTGCGTGGTGTTTGGAGCTGATTTCTGATAGTTCGTCGCTGAGTAGAAATTCTCCTGAGCTTTCCTTGATAAAAATTGTTGTGCGTAGTTTCATCTCTATGGCGGTGTAGCCGAGTTGTTTGAACCGTGACGAGATTTGTTCGGAAACTACTCTTCCAAAAGTAGAGGACTCTTTCAAATCATCGAGGTTGACAAAACTTGCAACCAGAAGGGGGCTGTCCCCGAGCATCTCTTTAGGCAGTTTTTTGATGAGGTATTCCACAGCTTTATAATTAGCACCGGTGATGACATCGTCGTTCGCATCAACGAGCCTTATGTTGTTCTCAGTGGCGGTCAAAAGTATTTCGTGTTCTGCTTTTTCGCGCTCTGTGAGGTTTTTGAGCATTTCCATTTTGGCCTCGTCCCGAGCCTTTCGTAATTCGTAGCTGTCGTATTTTGATTCAGAAATGTCGAGAGCCGGCTTTGAAGTTTTGCTGGTTTCATTGCAGCCGGCAAATGCCAAGCAAATCAACGTCAATAATGTTAGTTTCATAATGTGTTTAGTCATTGGATAATGACCACCATAATTTTTGCCGTATTGTATAGATACCAATTTATTTTGTAATCACCGATATTGAAAATGTCTTGATTGTTTAAATGTATCCGGCAGATTTTATCCTGTCAAGTTTTTTTGGAAAGCCAAACGTGTGATAGCCTGCTGAAGCTGAGGAAATTGCGTGCAACGGGGGCGGTTTTTGACTAAAATTGATAATTCGAGGTCAGTAATCTGTAACGGTGAGATAATTGTGAAGATAATTGCAGATGCAAATATTCCGTTTGTGAAGGATTGTTTTTCGTCTATTGGCGAAGTTGAGGTTTTTGGTGGTCGGCAGATAAGGCCGGATGTTGTTGGCGATGCCGATTGTTTATTGGTTCGCAGCGTGACGAAGGTGGATTCTGATTTGCTGGCCGGCAGCAGGGTTCGTTTCGTGGGTACGGCTACTATCGGCTTTGACCATATAGATGTTGAATATTTAG
>Ga0315541_1004290_pt1 | contig 10502 bp, 4 predicted proteins | sample SalMarSW160190MG_FD_203095 | JGI IMG/M metagenome (GOLD analysis project Ga0315541, IMG submission 203095) | Salt marsh sediment microbial communities from the Plum Island Ecosystem LTER, Massachusetts, United States - Salt Marsh Sediment SW1601-190 ...
CCCGGCGCCGGCGCGGAGTGCGTAGGGTGCGTGCTTGCACGCACGCGAATTGTCTTCTCACCGGCGACGGCGGCGCGATGTGTCATTCCATGACAGGTGGCTGCAAGCTGCCACCCTACCGACCGCCCGGCGCCGGCGCGGAGTGCGTAGGGTGCGTGCTTGCACGCACGCGAATTGTCTTCTCACCGGCGACGGCGGCGCGCCAGCGCCGGCGCGGCCGCGACGGCCAGCAGCCAAAGCGCGGCCGGGGCGGGAACCGGGGTGCCGCCGAAGCCGTAATTGTCGGCCCAGAGGGTGTAGTCGCCCCCGTCCACGAATCCGTCGTCGCTGAAGTCTCCCTCGCTCCAGTCGCCGGGCTGGTTGTAGTGGTCGGCCCAGAGGGTGTAGTCGCCCCCGTCCACCGCGCCGTTGCAGTCGGCGTCGCCCTCGGGCGCCTCGGCCACGACGAGTTCGGCCATGTCCCAGTCCTTCATGTCGCCATAGTCGGTCTGGGCGGTAATGGCCAGCTCGATCTGGTAGCTTCCGGCGGCCCCGCGGCCGTAGCCGACCAGTTGGGCGTAGGTGACGGCCGGGGCGGCCCCGGTGGCGTCGCCAAAGACGTTGTCGCCGTCCAGGTCCCAGCTATAGGCGGAAATGACGTTCTGGTTGTAGTTGGGCAGGTCGGCGTTGGGGTTCTTGCCGGCGTAGGAGCCGGCGCCGTTGAGCTGGACGCTGCCGCCGATGCTGCCGTGCTTGTACACGGTGTACGTCCCGCCGGCCTCGGCGTCGGGGTCGAAGACGACGGCATAGCTCCAGGCCCAGGCGAAGGCGTTGCCGTGGGCGGCCCGCCAGGTCTGGAAAGCCTCCTCCATGCCCGGGGCGTGGGCGCCGTAATTCTTGGCGTCGGGGTTACCGGGGCGGTACTCCCCGTCCAGTTGCGGATTGCCGACGACCGTGCCGGTCTCCGGGGCCGGCAGCGACGGCGTCTGGGACCAGAAGTTGTCGGCGAAGGTGGTCGTGGCCGGCTCCGTGTACGACCCGGCGGCCCACGTCGAGCAGGTGTACCGGACGAGGTTGTTGGTGAAGCTGTTGTAAGCGGTGGTCACGCCGCCGCCGGAGTTTTCGTTGAGGAAGCGCATCACGGCCGAGGTGGGGTCGACAACCGTGTTGTAGGCGAAGTCGCAGTACCGCGCCGTGGTGTAGACCGCGCTGTAGGGGCTGCCGATGAGCACGTTGCCCATGGCCGCCTGGTCGCGGCAATAGGTGCCGTTTCCGCCGAACTGGAGGCTCCGCTCGCCGGAGTTGACGTGGACGTTGCGGTAGAAGCCGAAATTGTAGGAGCCGTTCTTGGCGTGGATGCCGCTGTTGCCGTTGTCGGTCATGTAGCTGCGCATGATGAGCGTGTCGCGGGCGGCCATGTGGTCGAACCCGCAGTCGCCGCTGGTGGTGGCCCGGCAGTTATAGAACAGCGTGTCGGTGGTCTGGTCGGACTTCCAGTTGTCGGTGTTGCCTGCGCCGGCGGGCATCGTCACGTCGCAGTTGCGCATGATGATGTGATGCGTCATCCCGGTGTGCTGGAGGTGGAAGCCTTCCTCCGTCGCCCCCTGCATGACGATGCCGTCGAACAGCATGTAGGTGCAATCGTAGATCTGCCAGCCCTCCGAGCCGGGGTTCAGGACCACCGGGCGGTTGTCCGGGTCCTGGGCGATGACCTGGATCAGGTTGTTCGCCGTGCCGTTCTTTCCGCTCAGCCACAGGTGGCCGTACGTACCTGGGGCTAGGATGACGCGGTCGCCGGGCCCGGCCGCCCCGAGCCGGCTGTTCAGGGTAGCCGGAGTGGCGTAGCGGTCGACTGCGTGGCCCACGGAGCACAGCGCAAGAATCAACATCAATCCAACAGCAGACGGTTTCATCAGTCTCTCCTTTGGGGGGTGTGGAGGGCAGGGCCTCACCGTGGCGGTCAGAAAAAGCGCTCTCACCTCACTGAAGGCACAGGATCTACACTTTCCCGGATGAAGCCTCCTCCACGACCATCGTGAACTCTGTGTTGATTATTCTACCACAGCCTATGGATTTCGGCAAACGGGTTCGGGCCTGAGGAGCGGATTGACATTGCCCCCGGCAAGCGCTTATCCTGTTGGGTTGGACGATATGCGACAGGCCTCATACGGCTTATATGCACTCAAGCCCGCGCGAAACGACGTCCGATAACTACTTGCGGATAGCAGAATCTCATGTTAGCAACGCACCTACGCGCGATCCTGGCTTCGGGCTGTCTGGCCGCCGCCCTGGCAGGCTGCGACGGGATGCTGACCGGCGAACCCACCACCGGTTTGGACAAGCCCCTCGCCGGCACGTCCAAGCCCCAGCCAGCCAAGGTGGTCATTCCCCCCGGCCTCGTCGGCACCGTTGCCCAGGAGGCCAGCTTGGTCGGGGCCGATCCGATGGTGGTGAAGGGCTACGGCCTGGTGGTCGGGCTTGGCAAGGCCGGCTCCTCCGGCGAAGCCCCCGCCAGCGTGCGAAGGTATCTGGTCCACCAGATGCTCAAGCAGGGGCTGAACTCCTTCGCGGCCGGAACCGAGCGGCTCACGGCGACTCAGATGTTAAGAGACCGAGACACGGCCATCGTGGTCGTCGGCGGGCAGATTCCACCGGCGGCGCCGCTCGGAACGCACTTCGACCTGTACGTGGAGACGCTCCCCAGGTCGCAGACGGTCAGCCTGGATGGCGGAGTTCTGATGACGACGGAGCTGCGGCTGGCGCTGACGACCGCGGCCAGCGCGGTCGGCGGGGCCAAGAGTTGGGCCGTCGGCAGAGGCCAGGTTTTCGTCAACCCATTCGTCGACCGGACCAAGCCCGAGGAGCAGGCCAAGCTGCGAATCGGGCGGATTCCCGGCGGCGGCGTGGTGACGCGGCCAAGGGCCCTGCGATTGGAGCTGCGCCGGCCCGACTACCGAATGGTCAATCTCATCGCCGACCGCATCAATCAGCGCTTCGACCGCTACGGCAAGGTGGCCCGGCCAAAAACCCCGTCGGTCATCGAGCTGCGCATTCCGCCGGAATGGCGCCACGAGTACCACCGCTTCCTGCAACTGATCCTGCACGTGTACCTCCTGGGCGGGCCGGCGGAAACCGACCATCACGCCAAGCAGTTGTCCCGGGCGATCCTGGAGCCGACTGCCCGGCACGAGGACATCGCCCTGGTGTGGGAGGCGATGGGGCGGCAGATCCGGCCGATCATCCAGCCGCTGTACACCTCGACCAATCCGGCGGCGACCTTCTACGCCGCTCGCACCGGGCTCCGCCTGGAAGATTCCCTGGCGCTGGAGCCGATGGTGCGAGCCGCCCAGCAGGCCAACTCTCCGTATCAGATCCCGGCCATTGAGGAACTCGGGCGGGCGCGATGGTCCACGAGGGTCGCCACGCCCCTGAGACGGATGCTCTCTGATCGCAGCGCGCTGGTGTGCGTGGCCGCCTATGCGGCCTTGCGGAATCACGGCCCGACCAGCGCCGTCAGTCGGGTGCAGCTCTGCAAGGACTTCACCGTGGACGTCGTCGACAGCGAGCGCCGCTTCCTGATTTACGCGACGCGGGCGGGTGAGCCGAAGATCGTGCTGTTCGGACGCAACATCCCCATCCGCCGGCCCGTGTTTTACTGTCCCGGCGACGACCTGGTCACGATCAACGCGGCCGCCGCCGACAAGCAGCTCACCGTGTACCGCAAGATCCCCCGAACCGGGCAGATGAGCGAGGCGTTCCAGGTGAAGCCGACGGCGCACGAGCTGATCCGAACCCTCTCGGCGCCGCCGGAAATGGCCGTGGATGGGCGGATCGAAGGATTGGGACTGACCTACTCCCAGGTCGTGGGTGTTCTATACGGGCTCTGCCAAGCCAAGCACATCTCGGCGGATTTCGTGTTGCAAAGGTCGCCGGCGGTGCAGAGAATCTACACGGCGACCTCGGCCGTCGGCCGATCGGACATGCCCGAGTAGGATCAGCGTAGGCGACTTGCCCAGGGATGGGCACCTGGAGGAGTGGCCGGCAAGGAAGGACGCTGGCGATGAAGTTGAAGTCTCTGACACTTGCGGGGTTCAAGAGCTTCGCGCGCAAGACCACCTTCGGTTTCCACGATGGGGTAACCTGCGTGGTCGGGCCCAACGGCTGCGGCAAGAGCAACATCGTCGACGCCATCAAGTGGGTCCTGGGCGAGCAATCCGCCAAGAGCCTGCGCGGCGGGGAGATGATGGACGTGATCTTCAACGGCACCCCGCAGCGCCGCTCAGCGGGCTTTGCCGAGGCGATCCTGACCTTCGCCGACGCCGCCGGCATTCTGGTCCGGGGCTCCGGCGAGGGCGCCCAGCCCGTCGTCACTATCGGCCGCCGGCTCTACCGCAACGGGGAAAGCGAGTATCTCATCAACAACCAGGTGGTCCGCCTGAAGGATGTCCGGGAGATGTTCATGGACACCGGCGTTGGCGTGAACGCCTACAGCCTCATCGAGCAGGGCAAGGTGGAGACGTTCCTCCAGGCCTCCCCCGCCGATCGGCGTGCCGTCTTCGACGAGGCCGCCGGCATCTCCCGGTACAAGGCCCGCAAGCGCGAGGCCATCCACCGCCTGGAGAGGGTCGAACAGAATCTGCTGCGATTGAACGACATCCTGGGCGAGGTGCAGAAGCGCCTGCGCAGCATCAAGTACCAAGCCGGCAAGGCCCGCCGGTACCAGGAGCACACCACCAGGCTCAAGCAGCAGCGGTCGCTGTTTTCCCTGGCCGAGTACCACCGGCTGCACGACGAACGGCAAGCCCTCCAGAGCCGCTGCGACGAGCTGACCGACAGGGCCGCGTCCCTTGCCGCCCAGATCGGGCGCCTGGAAACCTCCCGCACGGGCACGGAGACGGAACTGGCCGAGCTGGAGCAGAACGCCCGTAGCCTGGACGGTCGGATCGCCACCGTCTCGGCCCAGATCACCACCTGCCAGCAGCGATCCGAGATGCTGACGGCGCGGGCGAGCGAACTGGCCGATGCAATCACCTCCGACGCGTCGCGCTGCGAACAGATGGAGGCCAGGATCGAAACCCAACTGGAGCAGATCGCCGAGCACGGCCAGCGCCTCGCCGGCCTGGACCGGCAGTTGCAGGAGCTGGACCAGCGCAACCAGGCTCTGCGCGGCCAACACGTCGAGGGCAGCCGCACCCTCCAGCGGCTGCGGGCGCAGTTGGACGACGAAAAGAACGGCACGATCGACCTGCTCCGCCGTACCGCCCAACTGCATAACGAAATCCAGTCGTATTCCCTGCGGCGGGAGAACCTGCACACGCAGAGGCAGCGACTGGCCGGAAGGGCCGAGGAAATCGCCCAGTCGCTGGAAGACCTGCTGGCCCGGCGGGCGGGGCTGGAAACGAAGCTGGGAGAGATCGAGTCGGTCCTGAGCGAGTCGCAGGCAAGGCTCGACCAGACCCACCACCAGGACGAGCAGTTCGAACAGACCGCCCAACAACTGGCCGGGCAGCTCTCCCAGGCCCAACAGGACCTGAGCGCCACCCTCAGCCGCAAGGCCGTGCTGGAGGAGATGCAGGAGCGGTTCGAAGGCATCGGCGAAGGCGTTCGGCGCCTTCTGAACGCCGCCCGGGACGGCAAGTTCCCCTTCATCCGCGGGATGCTGGGGGAGTTCATCGACACTGACGTCGCCCGCGCACACGTGATCGAGGCCGCTCTGGCGGGGGCCGATCAGCGCCTCGTCGCCGACCGCCTCAGCGACGTGCTGGGCGCGGCGGCGGAGCTGAAAGAGCTGCTGTCCGAGGCCGACGGCGTCGAGTTGATGTGCCTGGACCAACTGCCGTCGCAGGAGGTGGGCGCCGACGAGCCCATTCCGGACGGGGCGATCGCCCGGGCCTCAGAATGGGTCCGTTGCAGGGACGCCCTGGCCCCAACCGTGCGCGGCCTGCTGGGCAGCACGCTGGTGGTCGACTCGCTCGAGCGAGCGTTCGAAATCGCCAGGACCAGCGGCCGGCGCTGGCGATTCGTGACCTTTTCCGGCGAGCTGCTGGAAAAGGATGGGCGGGTGCGGATCGGCTCGTCAAGATCGGCCGCGGGCGTGATCTGGCGCAAGAGCGAGCTGGCCGATCTCGACCGCCGCCTGCAAGATGCCCAACGGGGCATCGACCAATTGAGCGCCCAGACTCGCCAGCTGCGGTCCGAGCGGACCCATCTGGAGGAGGTCACCTCCTCCCTGCGGACCGTCGTCTACGAGGCCAACACCGAACGCGTCGAGCATCGCGGCTCCTTGGAGCGGCTGGACGAACAGATCGCCGAGCTGCGGCGCGAAGCCCCCCTGCTGAACGAGGAGGTCGGGCAACTGGCCAAGGAAATCCAATCCGCCGTCCAGGCCGAGCACCAGGCCAGGCAACGGGCGGCCGAGCTGGAGGCCCTGCAGGAGCAGCGGGAATCGGAGATCGCCCGACTGAACGAGGCCGTGGCCGGCGCCTATGATCGCCAGGAGGCCCTGACGGCCGAGGTGACCGCGGCCCAGGTGGCCCTGGCCGAAGCGCAGCAGAAACAAGCGGCGATGAAGCAGACCCTGCAACACGTCCGGACCGAGCACGAGGCGCTGTCCGTCGAGCTGACCCGCCTGCGAGAGAGAATGGACGAGGCCCGGCAGCGGCGGCAGGAGGCCCAGGCGGGTGCGGCCGATGCCAGATCACAAATCCAGGAACTGCTGGCGTCAAAGGCCGCCCTGGTGCGCGAGGTCGAGGAAACGGCCGAGTCGCGCCGATCACTGGTCCAGCGGCTCGAGGAGATTCGCACCCAGCTCGCCGCCGATCGCAAGGCCCACGAGGAGCTGTCCGAACAGGTCAACGAAATCCGCCTGAAGCTGGGCGAGGTCGAGGTCCGCGTTGAGAACCTCGTTTCCCGCACGGCCGAGGAGCTGGGCATGGACCTGCCGAGTGCCTACCCCTCCTACACCCACGACCAGCAGCGCGACTGGGAGGCGGTGCGGGCGGAGATCGCCGAGCTTCGCGGCAAGATCGAGCGGCTGGGCAACGTCAACCTCGACGCCATCGCCGAGCAGGAAGAGCTGGTCGCCCGGGAGAAATTCCTCAGCGAGCAGACCGAAGACGTCCGCAGCTCCGAGCGCCAGCTCAGCGACCTCATCCGGCGGATCAACGCCGAGTCCCGGCGACGGTTCGAGCAGGCCTACGAGGCCGTGCGCGCCAACTTCAACGATCTGTTCCGCAAGCTCTTCGGCGGCGGCAAGGCGGACATCCTGCTGACCGACCCGGACGACCCGCTGGAAAGCAGCGTCGAGGTCGTCGCCCGCCCGCCGGGAAAGGAGCTGCGCTCGATCACGCTGCTGTCCGGCGGGGAAAAGACCATGACGGCGCTGGCGCTGCTGTTCAGCTTCTTCCGCGCCCGGCCGAGCCCGTTCTGCGTGCTGGACGAGGTCGACGCCGCTCTGGACGAGGCCAACACCCAGCGTTTCGTCCAACTGGTGCGGGAGTTCCTTTCGGAAAGCCAGTTCATCATCATCTCGCATGCCAAGCGGACGATCGCCATGGCCGACCAGATCTACGGCGTGACCATGACCCAGCCGGGGATGTCGGCTCAGATTTCCGTCCGCTTCGAGCAGGCCGCGGAACTGGCCGAGCTGGCCGGCGAGAGCGTCCCGGCCTGATGAGCAGGCTGCGGCCCGGGCAGCGGCTCGGATGCGCACTCACTGAAGTAAGCCCTTGGTACAGGAGTACTTGCGGCCCGCAAATCGGTCCGGAAATACCCAAGCCAATTCACGCCGGCGCCGCCAGCTCCAGTTCTCGCCGGTTCCCTGCATTGCCGCATCGGGAAAAGCCTGTATAATGGGCGTACTGCTGTCCAAGGAGTGATTTCACGCGACTTTCGCATGAGTAATTAGTTCCGGAGGATACGATCATGCCCAGGAAGCTCTCGACCCTTCTACTTGCGGCAATTGCCCTTATCATCGTGGTGGGCCGGACAAACGTTCCCGCGCTGGGCGTTACCGTCTACACCGTCGACCAGTTGCGGAACGCCATGTACGCCGCCAGCCCCGGCGAGACGATCTACGTCGCCCCGGGCAACTACAACAGCCGGCTGTGGGTCAGCGGCGTCCACGGGACCTCCGCTGACATGATCCACGTCGTCGCCCAGAACCCGAACGACCGCCCGGTGTTCACGTCCGATTCCAGCGGATGCTTCTCCCTCAATGGTTGCTCCTACATCCTGGTCGACGGCATCATCGCCGAGCACGGCGGCACGGCTGTCCAGGACTCCAACAACATCGAGCTGCCCAACTCCAATCACATGATCATCAAGAACAGCCTGTCCCGCTGGATGGACCACCAGGGCAACTCCGATGCCTACAAGTTCGCCAGCTCCAACAACATCCTGATGTACAACTGTGTCGCCGACACCTGGGCCGAAGGCGGCTCGGCCGTGGACATCATGAACAACCACAACAGCCTGTTCATGAGGAACTACATCACCTACCCGACCCTGCCCACCTACGCCGGCGCCAACGGCTTCCAGCCCAAGGGCGACTACGCGTATGAGTCGGGCTTCTACAAGAACTACTTCTACGACGGCTCCAGCCGCGGTCAGCAGTTCGGCGGCGCCGGCGGCTCCAGCGGCTGGGAAGGCTACGACATGGTGGCCATGGGCAACGTCTTCGACATGGGCGAAGCCCCGCTGGCCTACGTCTCCAGCACTACCTGCGAGTTCTCCTACAACACCATCAAGAACCCCGAACGGTGGGTGATGCGGATTCTCAAAGAAGGCATTTACGAGCCCGCCTACAACAGCTTCCGCCGCAACCTGGTGTATTACGGCCCGGTCGCCAGCGTGCAGAACGTCGGGCCGGGCACCCAGCCGGAGACGTTCACCTACGAGGCGAACTATTGGTACAAGTGGAACAATCCGGCCGCGAGCATCCCGTCGCTGCCGGGCGGGGAGATCAATCCGGCCGGTGGGACGGACCCGCAGTTGGGGACCGACTACCGGCCGCGGTACGGCCCGGCCAAGGAATACGGCGCTCACGCCCCTGCCATGGAGGGCGAGTTCGCCCAAAACACCAGTTGGTTCCAGTGGGCCTGGGATAAGGCAATGCAATACGAGCCGGACGCCAGGCCCGGCGGGCCCTACTACGTCGGGGTGGGCGGAGCGATCACGCTGGACGCCGGCAGCTCCTACGCCGGCATCAACTCCTACGGCGGCAACACCATCAGCGCCTACGAGTGGGACCTCGACTACGACGGCGAGTTCGACAACGGCACCGGCCAGACGCTCCCGGTCAACTACGACTATCTAATCAACACGCTGGGCCTGTCGCCCGGGCTGCACACCATCGAGCTCAGGATCACCTCCTCCACACCCTATGGCGACATGGTGGACTGGGGCCGGGTGGAACTGGAAATCGGCACCGGCCCGCAACTGCCGACGCCGCCGCCCACGCCGCCGCCGGCCGGCCGGCCCTACCTCGACTGGCAGTACAAGTACCTAGGCGACGGCGAGTACGGCGTCACCTTCACCATCCGCGGCAACGACGGCGTGGCCAAGTCCTTCTTCGCCGACGCCAGCTTCCAAGGCGCCGACGCCGGCGAGATTCAGCAGATGAAGGCCTTCGGCGTCGTCGACGTCGACAGTGACAGCGACGCCGAGACGTATGACGGACTGGGCGATCCGCCGTACGACAAGCACCGGGACAGCTACTTCGTGGAGCCGTTTCCGTCGAACACGGCCGGGGCGGGCATCGTCGAGGACGTGAACTACTACCACATCGAGGCCGGCACCGGCCCGTCCAGCCACTACGAGAACGTCGGCTTGGCCTACATCTGCACCGACGGGAACGTGTCGTATGCCGTGTCGATCAGCCGCTTGGCCGTCAATTGGTCGTATGCAGGCACGCTGGTGCTGCCGCCGCCGGGGGATGCCAACTATGACAGTTTGGTGGACGGCGGCGATTACACCATCTGGGCGGACAGCTACTCGCATACCGACCCGGGCTGGGGCGGCGCCGACTTCAACGGCGACGGCGTCACCGACGGCGGCGACTACACCATCTGGGCCGACTTTTACGGCACCGGCGGCGGAGGGGCCATCCCCGAGCCGGCGACGCTGGCCCTGCTGGCAGTAGGGTGGCTGGCCGTTCTGAAACGGAGGCGGTAGGGTGGCTGCTTGCAGCCACCTGTGACGCAATGACACATCGCGCAGCCGGTAGGGTGGCTGCTTGCAGCCACCTGTCATGCAATGACACATCACGTAGCCGGTAGGGTGGCTGCTTGCAGCCACCTGTCATGGAATGACACATCGCGCGGCCGGTAGGGTGGCTGCTTGCAGCCACCTGTCATGCAATGACATATCGCGCCGCCGTCGCCGGCGGTCAGACAATTTGCGTGCGTGCAAGCACGCACCCTACGCACTCCGTGCCGGGACCGGGCGGCCGGTAGGGTGGCTGCTTGCAGCCACCTGTCATGGAATGACACATCGCGCGGCCGGTAGGGTGGCTGCTTGCAGCC
>Ga0315541_1004291_pt1 | contig 10502 bp, 9 predicted proteins | sample SalMarSW160190MG_FD_203095 | JGI IMG/M metagenome (GOLD analysis project Ga0315541, IMG submission 203095) | Salt marsh sediment microbial communities from the Plum Island Ecosystem LTER, Massachusetts, United States - Salt Marsh Sediment SW1601-190 ...
CATTCAGATAAAGAATGGAGTTCTCAGCAGAGAGTTTTGATTGATGCGCAGATTCCTGAATGAGTTTTCTTCTATTAAAACAATAAAATTTATAAAGTTTAGAGGTATTGAAATCTAATGAAAATTGCTAAAGAAAAAAACATTGGAATTTTATCTTTAGCTTTGCTAATTTTAATATAGATTCATCATAGATGAATCTCATTGAATTAAACTTATTATTTCTATAATGAATTCTATTGAGATTTTTGATACAACCTTGAGGGATGGAGAACAAAGTCCAGGAGCAACTCTGAATTCTGATGAAAAATTAGAAATTGCTTATGCTTTGAGGGATTTGGAGGTTGATGTTATTGAGGCAGGATTTCCTATTGCAAGTGATGATGATTTTAAAGCAGTTAAACAAATTGCACAAAAAGTAAAAGGACCTGTTATTTGCGGTTTGGCAAGAGCACTTGAAAAAGATATTAAAAGATGTTACGAGGCTTTGAAGTATTCTAAAAGGCCAAGAGTCCATATTTTTCTTGCAACTTCTGAAATTCATATGAAAGAGAAATTGAAGATGAGTCCTTTAGAAGTAATTGAGAGAACCCGAGAAAGCATTGAATATGCAAAATCTTTTTTTCCAGAGATTGAATTTTCTTTAGAAGATGCAACAAGAACAGAATATGCTTTTATGATTGAGGTAATAAAAACAGCAATTAATGCAGGGGCAAAAATAATTAATCTTCCAGACACAGTCGGCTATGCTGTTCCGCAGGAAATTAAAAAAAGATTTGAATATGTTTTTGCTTGCCTTGGAGATTTGATAAAGGAGAAGAGTGTTAAAATTTCTGTTCATTGCCATGATGATTTAGGTAATGCTGTTTCTAATTCTCTGGCTGCTGTTGAAGCAGGAGCAACTCAGATTGAATGCACAATTAATGGAATTGGAGAGCGTGCTGGAAATGCTTCTTTTGAAGAGGTTGTCATGAATTTGATTACTAGAAAAGATTATTATAAAAAAGATTTGAATATTAATACTAAATTATTATGTCCTGTTTCAGATCTTGTAGGAGAATTGACTGGTTTGGCTGTTCAAAGAAATAAAGCCATTGTCGGAGCAAATGCTTTTGCACATGAGGCGGGAATTCATCAGGCAGGGGTTATCGCCTGCAGAAATACTTATGAGATAATAAAAGCAGAGGATGTTGGTTGGGTTGGAGAGAATTTGGTTATTGGAAAACATTCTGGAAAAAGTGCAGTTAGAAAAGTTTTATCTGACAATGGTGTTGAAGTAAATGATAAAAAGTTGAAAAATATAACAAATAAAGTGAAAACTTTAGCTGATGTAAAAAAGAAAATTAATCATGGAGATGTTTTGGAGATGGTTAAAACGTAAATTTTTAAATTAAGTTTTGTTAGAAATAATATGTCAGAAATTGATTTTGCAAAGATAGAACAAAAATGGCAAAAGAAATGGGAAGAAAAGAAAATTTTTCAAGTAAAAGAAGATAAAAATAAAAAAAAGTTTTATGTTCTTGAAATGTTTCCTTATCCTTCTGGTTCGGGTTTGCACATGGGTCATGCTTTGAATTATGTTATTGGAGATATTTTTGCGCGATTTAAGCGAATGCAGGGATTTAATGTTCTTTATCCAATGGGTTATGATGCTTTAGGGTTGCCTGCTGAAAATGCTGCGATTAAAGATAAAACACATCCAGAGAATTATACTAAAGATTCAATGAAGAATTTTATGAAGCAGCAAAAAATGTTGGGTTTAAGTTATGATTGGTCGAGGGTGATTAATACTTCGTCGCCTGATTATTATAAATGGGACCAGTGGATTTTTTTGAAAATGTTTGAGAAAGGTTTGGCTTATCAAAAAGAGGCTTCGGTTAATTGGTGTCCTTCATGCAAGACGGTTTTGGCAAATGAGCAGGCGCAGACAGGAAGTTGTGAAAGATGTGGAACAAAAGTTGAAATTAAAACTTTGAAACAATGGTTTTTGAAAATTACAGATTATGCTGACGAGCTTTTAGATAAAATTGATGAGCTGGATTGGCCTGCTCGGACAAAAGCAATGCAGAAAAATTGGATTGGAAAAAGTTATGGAACTGAAATTGATTTTGAAGTTGAAGGTTTTGGAAAGTTTCCCATTTTCACAACGCGACCTGATACAATTTTTGGAGTTACATTTATGGTAATTTCTGCACAGCATCCAAAATTAATGGAGTTAGTTAAGGATGAACAGAAAAAAGAAGTTGAAAAGTTTTTGAAGAAATTGAAATCTGTTTCGGAGAAAGATTTGGCTGAATTGGAAAAAGAAGGAGTTTTTACAGGAAGTTATGCAATCAATCCCCTTACCCAAGAGCGTGTTCCAATTTATGCTGGGAATTTTGTTGTTGCTGATTATGGAAGTGGAATGGTTATGGCTGTTCCTGCGCATGATCAAAGAGATTTTTTGTTTGCAAAGAAATATGGAATTCCAATTAAAGTTGTTATTGACCCAATTGGAAGGGAAATTGAAAAACCAGAAAAAATGACTTATGCTTATGTTGAAAACGGGAATTTGATTAATTCAGAAAAGTTTAATGGTTTGGAGAATTCAGAAGCCAAGGAAAAAATTACAGAATTTTTGGAAAAGAAAAAAATTGGCAGAAAGAAAATTCAGTTTAAATTAAGAGATTGGTTGATTTCCCGTCAGAGATATTGGGGAACTCCGATTCCTGTTGTTTATTGTGATAAATGCGGGGCTGTTCCTGTTCCTGAAAAAGAGCTGCCTGTAAAACTTCCAAAAGATGTTAAGTTTGGTGAGGGAAATCCTCTTTTAACAAACGAAAAATGGAGCAAAACAAAATGTCCTAAATGTAATGGGAATGCTCGTCGGGAAACAGATACAATGGATACTTTTGTGAATTCATCGTGGTATTTTTTGAGATATTGTGATTCTCAAAATGAAAAGAAAATTTTTGACAAAAAGAAAGTTGATTACTGGATGCCAATTGATCAATATATTGGAGGAGCAGAACATGCATGCATGCATTTGATTTATTTCAGGTTTTATACAAAATTTTTGAGAGATATTGGTTTGTTGAATTTTGATGAGCCTGCTAAAAAATTATTTCATCAAGGGATGTTTTTAGGAGCAGATGGTGAAAAAATGTCAAAGTCGCGAGGAAACACTATTGACCCGATTGACACAACTAAGAGATGCGGAGCAGATTCTTTTAGATTGGCTTTGATGAGTTTTGCAAGTCCGGATTCAAGTGCAAGTTGGGATGAAAAAATTTTAACAGGAAGTATAAAGTTTGTAAAAAAAGTTACAGAATTTTTTGATTCAGTAAAAGTTTCTAAAAAATCAAATCCAAAAATTGAGAGTGAAAATAAAAAATTTTCCCAGTCAAATTTCTCTAAAGAGAAACTTGAAAGTAAATTAAATAAAATAATAAAAGAAGTTACAAATCAAATTGAGAATTTCAAATATAATTTGGCAATTATAAAAATCCGTGAATTATTTAGTGCATTATTTTCAGAAGAAGAAGTTTCTAAAGAGGTTTTGGAAAAGAGTTTGAAATTGTTGCATCCTTTTTGCCCGCATATTACAGAAGAACTTTGGGAAAAGATTAATGGTAAAAATTTTATTAGTTTATCGTCGTGGCCAGAAGTTGAAGAAAGAAAGATTGATGAAAAGTTTGATAAGCAGGATGAAGTAGTTGAGAAGTTGGTTGGAGATATTGTTAATATAAATAGAATTATTGAAAGCAAAGGTGAATCTAAAACAAAGGTTTTTGTTTATGTTATGCCAAATGAATTAGGATTTTATTCTGCTGATGAAGTTTTAAAACGTGTTGGAAAGGAAGTTAAGATTTTTGCAGTTAATGACAAGAATAAATATGACCCAAATAATATATCCAAAAAGAGCAAGCCCAATCGTCCTGCTGTTTATTTTGAATAACTTTTTATAATATGCTTTGTTGAAATATTTATGGATGAAAAAGAGGTTTTTCATGAAGATAAAAAATTAAATTTTTCTTTGAATAAAAAAATATTTTACATTTTGTTTTTGATTGGAATTATTGTGGCTTTTATTTTTTTGGGTTCTTATTTTACAAAAACAATTAAAGAAAAAATTAATAGTGAGATTCCGATTTGCGGTGATGGGAGTTTTCCCGGAACATGCTCTTTGACTAAACCCTATTATTGCAATGAAGAAGGTGTTTTAGTTAATAATCCTGATATATGTGGTTGTCCTGAGGATTTTGAAAAAAGTGCAGGTTCTTGTGTTTCAGATTATCATGTTTCTTCTAAGAAAGTTAATTTAAAATATATTCTGGATGGTGAAGAAAATTTCATAGAATTTGTTGCTTATGACGAACTTGAGGGTTATTTTTATTCTTTGAAGCAATCAATTACTTATTCTAATGGAGAAGATTCTTCGAGAGCGGATTTTAAATTAAATAAAATTAATAATCAATTGCAGGAGGATTCTCTTGCTCCTTTGGTTGTTTATATTCAAAATCTTGGATTAAGCAAGGACGAGCAGGCACGGGTTGCAATAAGTCTTGTTCAGAATATTCCTTTTGGTGAATCAAATAAAACTTTTATTTTTGCAAATCAGGAAGTTTTGTATTCGCGATATCCTTATCAGGTTTTGTATGGTTACGAGGGTGTTTGTGGTGAGAAAACAGAGTTGCTTGCACTTTTGCTTCGAAAACTTGGTTATGGGGTTTCATTTTTTTATTATCAGGATGAAAATCATGAAGCATTGGGTGTTAAGTGTCCTGTTGAAAAAAGTTTTTCAAGCACTGGTTATTGTTTTGTTGAAACAACCGGGCCTTCAATAATCTCCGACGATGAAATTGTTTATTCAGATATTGGAAAACTTTATTCTATTCCTGAATTGTATTTTATTTCTGAAGGTTTAACTTTTGGCGAGAATTATTTTTATGAATATAAAGATGCGAGAAAATTGCAGAGAATTCGAAAAGCGATTTCTAATAGGGGTTGGCTGGGACCTTTAATGAAAAATACTTTTGAAAAACTCAAAGAAAAATATGGTTTAGTTGATGAGTATTATGGGGATTGATTATTCAACAATTGCTTTATTTTGGCCACGCTTGGGTGAAATAATACAATTCTTACTTAAGAATTGCTTTTATTCTTCTCACTCCCGACGACGAAGATTCTTCTTTAATAATTTTGAATTTTCCGATTTCAGAAGTTTTTTTTACATGGGGACCTGTGCAAATTTCCTTGCTGAAAACTTTTCCTTTGTCATCGCTGATTGTGTAAACACTTACAACTTCAGGATATTTTCTTCCAAATTCTGATTGTGCTCCTGATGAAATTGCCTTGTTTAAAGGCATTTCTTCTTTTGTTACTTTTAATGAATTTTTTATTTTATCATTAACCCAATTTTCAATTTTTTTAATTTCTTCTTCTGTGAGTTTTCTTGGAAAATTAAAATCAAATCTTAATCTTTCAGAATTTATGTTTGAACCTTTTTGTTTTATAGAATTGTCTTTTAGAACATTTCTTAATGCTTCGTTTAGTAAATGTGTTGCAGTGTGAAGTTTTGTTGTTTGTTTTGAATTGTCTGCTAAACCTGATTTGAATTTTCCTGCAGAAGCTGTTCTTGATAGTTCTTTATGTTTTTTGAGTTCTTTTTTGAAACCTTCTTCATCAATTTTTATTTTTCTATCTTTAGCTAAATCCCTTAAAAGTTCTATTGGAAATCCGTGACTTTGAAAAAGAAAAAATGCATCTTTTCCAGAAAGACTTTTTTTGTATCGAGCAATGTCTTGAAACGTTTTTAAACCTTTATCCAATGTAAGTCTGAAACCCATCTCTTCTCTACCCATTTCATCTAAAATGAATTGTTGAACAGTTCTATTTACGAAAAAGGTTTTTTTGTTATTTTTTGGAAAATAATCTGGATAAATCTTGAATATGGCTTCAGAAAGATTGTTTGTGAAATCAAGCAGACCTAATTTTTCTCCATGAACCACTGCTCTTCGAATTAATCTTCTTAAAACATAACCTCTTTCTTTATGGTAAGGGGTTATGCCTTCTCTCATTATGAATGTTGCTGCTTTGATGTGGTCTGCAATAATTCTCATTGATTTAGTAATGCTTTCTTCCTTTCCATAATCTTTTCCAGACATTTCTTCTATCCTTTCAATTATTGGTTTAAAACATTCTGTTAAATAATTATCCTCTAAGTTATTCAGAATTGCGAGAGTTCTTTCAACACCCATTCCTGTGTCTATGTTTTTTTGTTTTGCAGGATTGTAATTTCCTTTAGAATCTTTTTCATATTGCATAAAAACATCATTCCAAATTTCAACACCATTAACAAACATTTCTGAATCTGGACCACAAGGACCTGTTGTGCCTGCAGGTCCCCACCAGTTATCTTTTTTTCCAAGAAATCTTATTTTTTTTATTCCAGTAGATTTCCAGATTTCTGCTGCTTCGCTATCTTTTGGAATTCCTTTTTCACCTTTGAAACAAGTTACTGAGATTTTTTCTTTTGGAATCTTTAATTTTTTTGTTAAAAATTCAAATGAATATTCAATTGCTTCTTTTTTCCAATAATCTCCTAAACTCCAATTTCCAAGCATTTCAAAGAAAGTGTGGTGTGTTGCATCTCCGACTTCGTCAATATCTCCTGTTCTTATGCAACGCTGGATTCCTACAAGCCGTTTTCCAAGAGGATGTTTTTGTCCGAGGAGAAATGGGACTAAAGGATGCATTCCTGCTGTTGTAAATAAAACTGTGGGGTCGTTTTCAGGAATTAAACTTGAGTTTGGAATTTCTTTGTGGTTTTTTGACTTGAAAAATTCAATATATTTTTTTATAAGTTCTTTACGATTTATCATGAATTAGTTTGGTTGAAGAAGTTTAAAATAGTTTTTGTTTGGTTATCACCTCTTTTTGAGGATTATTTTTGATTATACAAATATTTAAAAATATATTTAGGATTCCGAAATTATGGTGGATCGAAATTTTAATATTAATTTAGAAGATAAATTTGATTACTATTTTAAGAAAGAAGGTATTTTTAAATTTTGGAAAAAAGATATTTTTTGGAGCGGAAAATCTTTTGGAGATATTTTAATTCACATTAAGATAATGCAAGAGAAAAGAAATTCTTCTGATTCATATTACGAATTGAATGAAGTTAAAACAAAGAAGGATGGACTTATCTATGTTTTTGATTATATTCCGGGGCATGGTTCTTCAAAGAAATGTGGAAGATTGCCTTCAGAGAAATACTTTGTTAAAGTTATTTCCCGTTCAAACTAATTTTTCAATTTTGTTTCTATAATCTTTTATTTTTTGAAGAGACATTGTTTTTGCTTTAAGATATTTGGATTGCATACTGGACCAATCATTATCATTTCCTAATTTATTCCAAATTTGTTTTTTTGATATTCTAATTTTTTTAAACATCTTTGTCAAAGGATTTATTTGATTTATATCTGTCGAATTTAATACTGGAGCTCTGAAATCGGGAGAGTATACTTCCGCAACTATTCCATATATTTTTGGTTTTTTGTCTTTTTTATTTGCATAAAATTCAGATAATCTTGCTTTTGCAAATTTTTCTTTGGTTTTGAATTCTCTTTGTAGTTTAGGAGAAATTTTTATTATAAAAGCATCAACAACATTTTTTCTTATTGAATATCCTTCTTTTCTGAATTCTTTTCCTATTGGAAAACCTTTTTTTATTGATTCGTTAATTTTTTTTAATTCTTTGTTTAAGGGATAATCAAAAAAAGTTATTGCATAAGTTCTTGAAATTCCTTTTTTATCGATGAGATGAGCAATTCTTATTTTTTTATTGTGTTTTATTAATTTAGATGAAATATCTCCATATTTTTCTTCAAGAACGTCTGTGTGTAATCTGTTAATTGTTGGAAAATGTTCCATTTTATCCCAATTCACTCAACCGTTTTTGAATATCTGCAATTTCTCTTTCTAAATCGGTTTGTTTTTTGTCTTTTCCAGAAATTTCTTTTATTTTTTTCAACTCTCTGTTTTCTTTTACATCTTCGTAATCTTTTTCATGAGAAATTATTTCAGGAATTTTTATTTTTGGCATAGAAGTGTTTAATTTGTTTATGTTTGTTTTTAATGATTTCAGTTTTTTGTAAAGAATTTCTTTGATTTTTAGTTCCTGCATTCTAAGTAAGTGATATCTTTTTAGAGTTTTCAAAACTTCAAGTAAGTCCTTTTGTGTTCCGAGAATGTCTTTTTTTGACTGAACAGCTTCGGAATTTTCAAGTTTTATGTGAATTAATTTTTCTTCTTGTTTTACCATCTTGTTTTTATTTGGGTTTTTACCATCCCCCAATTTGCTTTGAGTTTCCCGCACTCCCCTCGCAAATATTGAATCGCTCGCCTTTTTGCTGTAAAAACCAAAAATTAATTTTTTATTTATTTAAATGTGATTATATTTTTGAAAAAATATCCTGGTCTACTTTTTCAATTTGTTTTTTTATTTCCTGTATTTGGTTTTCCCAGGAATTCAATTCTTCATCTTCTTTTTGCTTTAAATCCTTTATTTCTTTTAGAAGATGTTCTATGTCTGAGATTTGTTCTTTTGCATTTTCAAATATGTCCAAACTTTCCTCGAATTTATCCAGACGTATGAAAACAGGTTCTGGATTTTTTGATGTTGTGTATTGTCTTGGAGCATAATTTTGAATTGCATTTTTCTTAGACATTGATTTTGGTGAGGGTGGTTGCATCATTGGATATTTTTCTTCATCTTCGTCATCAAGCTCAAAGTCCTCTGCATTTCCCTCTTCAACCTCTTTTCCCCCAGAAACAGCTTCTTTGATTGTGTTCTGAGAAAATTTATCCCCTAATGAACTATTTGGATAAGCAGGTAATTGCGGCAGAGAAAAATCGTTTTGAGTCATTTCAGAATTATCATCTTCGTTCATTCCTGGAAATTCAGGAAGTTTCGGAAGTTCAGGCAATTGCGGAACCTGAGAATCTTCTTTAGAATATTGAGATGCTTTTTTTTCCTCTTTTTTTTTGAATAGTCCCATTTTCACTTTTATGTGTTTTCCAATATATATAAGATAGTATATAGGTTTAAAAACTTTATTTTTTCAGCAACCTTGTAATTTTTGTTTTAGAATTCAAAGTCCCACTTAAAATTTTGCTAAAGCAAAAGACCCGCCCTAAATTCATCCTGCGTATCCAAAGGTTTGTAAATTCCAAAACTTTTCAAGTTATTTTTCAGCAAAACCTTATAAACCGAAAGATATTTATTTATTTTAATTTGAGTTTAAAATGTTAAAAGATTTTCTTGAAGAAGTGGTGGTGATTGTTGCAGGGAAGCCGGCAGAACCTATTGCGGATTTATTGAATAATAAAAAGCATGTTAATGAATTTAATATTGCAAAAAAACTTGATTTAACAATTAATCAAACGAGAAATATTTTATACAAGATTTCTGATTTTGGGCTTGTGAGTTCTATAAGAAAAAAAGATAAGAAAAAAGGATGGTATACTTATTTTTGGAAAATTGAAGTTTTGAAATCACTTGAATTTTTGAAAGCATCTGTTGAAAAAAGATTAGAGCAAATTGAAAACCAGATTAATAGTCGGGAGACAAGGACTTTTTATGTTTGTGAAAGGTGCGGGTTGGAATTTAATGAAGAAAATGCAATGCAGCATGAATTTTCATGCCCAGAATGCGGGGAGGTTTTAACTCTTAAAGATAATTCAAAACTTCTTAGGGAACTGAGAAAAAATCAGGATAAACTTAAAGAAAAATTAGAAGAAATTGATAAAGAAATTTTAAATGAGACAGAAAAATTAGAAAAAGAAAAAGAAAAGGAAAGGGAAAAAGAAAGAAAGGAAAAGAAAAAAATTGCAAAAGAAAAATCTGCTAAAAGGAAAGCTGCAAGAAAAGCTATTGCAAAAAAAACTATTAAGAAGAAAGTTGTGAAGAAAAAATTTGTTAAAAAGAAAAAGCCACAGAAAAAAAGTTCTGGAAAAAAATCAATAAAAAAGAAATCTCCTAAAAAATCTGCAAAGAAAAAACCAATGAAGAAAGTTTTGAAAAAGAAACCTGTTAAGAAAAAAGCAGTGAAGAAAAAATTTGTTAAGAAGAAAACTAAAAAGAAGATTATTAAAAAATCTGCAAAAGGCTCAAGAACAAAGTCCTTGGTCTCGTCCTCGAAAAATCGAGAACGAAAGAAAAAATTTGTTAAGAAGACAAAGAAAAAATCTAAAAAGTAGTTTTATAAATTAAGTTCTGGTTTAATTAAAATGGTGAATAGTTATAGAATTCAAAGAAGAAGCAATTTTAGAAAAGGTTTGAGTTTGAACACCTGGCTGATAATTGTTAATGTTATTGCATTTATTGTTTTTAAATTGTTAATTTCTCTGGGGATTTTGTCTATTGATGCAATTGCAATAAATCCTTATAATATTCTTCAGGGAATGTATGTCTGGACTTTTTTGACAAGTATGTTTATGCATGCAGGATTTTTTCATTT
>Ga0315541_1004292_pt1 | contig 10501 bp, 7 predicted proteins | sample SalMarSW160190MG_FD_203095 | JGI IMG/M metagenome (GOLD analysis project Ga0315541, IMG submission 203095) | Salt marsh sediment microbial communities from the Plum Island Ecosystem LTER, Massachusetts, United States - Salt Marsh Sediment SW1601-190 ...
GGATTTTCTTAACCAGAACACTTGATTTCTTCTTAGAAGGATTTGTTGGCGATACACTTCGTATTACCTCACTAAATCCCCCTTTTTCAAACTCATCAAGATATTCATTTCTCTCGGCTTGTCTGGTGGCAACAATGTAATGATATCCCTTTTCTTTAATCTGGCAGATATTGTCCTCAAAGGCCATACCCCTATCTACAACGACTGTTGCTCCTTCTCTTTTACCTACTCGCCTCTTAAGGGTATCAAGCATCTCAGTGAGGGTACTACAATCTTTTCGGTTTCCAGAGAAGATCTCGTGTGCTTTAGGAAATCCATCTCGATCAATGACTAAGCCTACTACAACTTGCTTGGCATCGAATCTTTTGTCTCTTGAATAACCCCGCTTTGCCTGGGGATTCAAAAGACACATTCCCTTAAAATAAGTAGAGGTTAAATCATATAGATAGATGGTATCATCAAGGTCAAATAGAGTTTTCTCCTTCTCAGTAAGAAGACTTTCAATAATGCCTCTTTTGGGATAAAGCTTATCCAAATTCCGATAGAGAGCATCATCATTTAAGGAGGTAAGGTCAAGCGAAAGGATGTCAGATAAAGCAGTAGAATTAACCCAGTTAGGCATTTTGTGTTCTGATGAGGGTGAGATAAGACGATTCATTACCATAAGAAGAGTTAACAGAATCTCTTTTTCAGAAAAGCCTGCTTGTTTAAGAATCTCATCCATTTTGAGTTTTTTCCAGAATTGGTATCCTACATGGACTGGACCTGCTTCTCTTGCTCTTTCCATTTGGACCTTATCGGTATGGATACTAACGACATCATCATCTTTTTCTTCTTTGGCTCTCTTCTCCTGAGCTTCAAAGGCTTTGGCTTTCTCTATAATCTCTTCTACTTCAGGTTCCTCCTTCTCAAAGGTTAGCTGACCCTTGAGGGCAGTCTCTACTTTTTGGGCCAGGAGAAGCCATTCTTTTCTTGGCCTGGGCTTAAGGTGACCCAGAGAACAAATAGTTCTCTGGCGAGGCCCCTTAGGAGTCATAACAGACTCAACTAAAAGATAGTTCTCATATGTTTTGTCTTTGGCCTTTTTAGTGGTTTTTCTGATATACATAGTCACTATTATACTACATATAAATCTTTTGTCAAGGCCTTAGGACTACATATATTCGTCACTATTTTGGCGTTTTTCAAAGAACGAAAAAAAGAAATCCGATAAATAAAAGGTTTCAGTTGTTGGGCTATTTAAAAATACCTCAATTTCCTTGCTCAATTGCGGAAGTTGGGCTAACTCTCCCAAATATTGGCAGATAGTCTTATCCAAGAAGTTGCCCCGCCATTCACGATCATGAAAAACACCCTTTCCTTCCTGAAGGTACCCTTCACTTATCTTGTAGATGGCAGTGCGAGAGCAGTAAAGTACCCGTAAAGACGGAGATATTCCTTTGTTGCTAACGGCACAATATGTATCCTAAGTCTACGTGATGATTTGGTCTCTTGAAATGTTTCATATTGGCATTCAATTTCTTGTATCCTTGTGGATTTAGAATAACATTAATCATGGGTGGCTTTCCTCCATAATGGTTTTTGTTCATACATTATGGACGCCGTCCTGTTCAATTATTCTGTGTCCCCCTATAGACGAGAGCTGTACCGATAACAACTAAGAAGCTTTTCCGATGCATCGTACCCTATCCCGACCTGTTTAATCTCATATAGCCATTTACGAAGTTCGTGTTTACTTTTCAAATCTCGGTCATACCTTTGTTTTGAAATTCCCTGATAGCACAAGCTAGTTGCATTGTCTTCAACGCTTCATAAATGTTGTTTTCTTCAACTTCTTTGTTCTCCTTTATAGCTCTAATGAAATGGTCTATCTCATTAAAGTAACCGAAAGAATGGTAGGGAATGGCAATTCTACTCTCCTCTAACCAGATACATTTATCATCTTTGTATATTTGAGCATATTGGGGAGGTCTAATGTAGGCAGATATGTTTTTACCATGAATTTCAAATCTCTCATATCTGACACCAGAAGTACGGTAGCAGCTTAGCACACCTACGGAGTCATTTTCAAATTCTATAATTACGTTAAAGCTATTGTCTTTATCACCATAGAATTGACAAATTTTGCTAAACAATCTCTTGGGTTCCCCACATAGGTACCGAAGAGTATCAATCTCATGTATAATGCTCCAAATAAGATCATCTCCGAAAACAGCTGGTTTGTGAAAGTTAACAAGAACTTGAACGATCTTTCCTCTCTCTTCAACTATTTCCTTTGCCTTTCGTATCAAAGGGCAAAACCTCCGATTGAACCCAACTATTACTTTGCATCCCTTGTCTTTGGCTATTTCAGCGAGCTTCTCTGTTTCTTCCAGCTTGGTCCCTGGTGGTTTCTCAATAAAAGCGTTTAACCCGCGTGAAAGACAATATGAAGCTACCTCTGCTGTTACCACTGCAGGGGTTACAATAAATACAGCGTCCAAGGGGATTTTTTCAACCATCTGTTTATAGTCACTAAATTTTTGTTTGATCCGATACTGCCTAGCCGTCGTATTTAAAATCTCCTTATCTATATCGCATACGGCGACGAGATTTATATCATCTCTCTCGTTAAGTACAGGAAGATGTACCTTATGGCCCCAATCACCTGCTCCTATAAGTCCTACGCTGACTTGATTCATAACGCTACCTCCTTATTTTGGTAGAAGCACTGTCAAGCTTTTGCCTTTAAAATTTAACTCAAGCTCTTTCTGGATGACGATCTTACCTTACCACCCTCTCCTCTATTCACCTACCAACATCTTATACTCTTTAAATAAGCGTTTATCACCCCCCCTCCTTGAGGACGCTTACCCTCAGAATAGCTGAGGCTTGAAATAGCACACTACCCTTTTACAGCACCCCCAAATCCAAAAATGAGTTGCCTTTGAAAAACAAGGAATACCAATAGCGTTGGTATTGAAGCTAACGTACCAGCGGCCATGAGGGGGCCCCAGTCTACCGCGGCTGCGTGAATAAATAATGCCAATGCCAAAGGTAGCGTCTTTTTATCCGGTGAGGATAGGAAAATAAGGGCATACACATAGTTACTCCACGAGGCCATAAAAGAAAAAATTGATACTGCTACGATCCCAGGAAAAGCCAGGGGCAAGGAAATCCAGAAAAAGACTTGTAGCCTATTGGCCCCCTCTATGGACGCACTTTCTTCCAATTCTATCGGAATGGTTGAAAAAAACCCTATCAATATCCATAAACAAATAGGAAACGTGATGGTAAGCTCAACCAAGGACAATCCCCACAGAGTATTGATCAAACGCAATTTGCTCATTGCTAGAAAAAGAGGAATGACAGACAAAATAGGAGGAATCATGTAACTAAACAGGATAAATCTCAGAATACTGTCGTGAAACATATACTTAAACCGACTGAAAGCATAGCCTCCAAAGGCAGCTGCGATCGCAACTATTGTCACCGACATTCCTGCAACTTTAAAACTATTAAGCATGTAAGTAGGTAACCCAGCTTGCAGTATCGCCACCGAAAAATTTTCGAGTGTTAGAGCACGGGGCAACAAAAGAGGTGGAGAAGAATATAACTCGGATTCTGGCCTCAAGGCTGTTAAAAACATCCACATATAAGGAAAAGACAATAGCGCTGTAGTAAATATTAGTAGCGCATACAAAATAATCCTATTTCCAACGCCTCCCTTTCCTACCATTGCTATAAGCCCTTTTTGAAAATACCTTAGTATTGTTCTCCCAAAATTTTTGCAAAAACCTTCACGAAACCTCACTCCTTGCGGGTTAAGAAAATATCACTCTCAAGTGGTTTAGTGAAATTTCCCTGCCTCCGGCTCTTCCCTCATGAAAATACTACCAACCAACCACACTGTCCTGTCCTCCCAATGTGACCACTGATAAAAAACCATTTCCCCTGAAATTCTTGCCTCCTCTCTAAGATTTCTGAGAACGTTTCTTGTTGATCTTTTCTTTAGAGCCCCTATATGGCAGTTTGTCCTATTTATTATAGGTTTCTAACTATTCTATCAGAATGGCAATTGAAATGCAGCCTAGACGCTATGTCCGCAACGCTATTAATCAAGCTATCTCCCTTCTTGCGACGTCACCCCAAAGCGAAAACTCAAATCACTTTCGGAGCCTCAATATAGTTTGAGCGGATTCGAAACCCTCTTTGGCTATTTTCCGAGGATCACTCTTCCAGTAGTCTTCGTTAAACAATTCTAAGTCGAAATACCCATCATATCCCTTTTTTTTAAGTACCGCAATGATCTCCTTTAATGGAATCACCCCTTGCCCTGGGAAAATTCTATCTTTATGCTGTTCTAACTTTTCACGGGGTAGGTCCTTAGCATCGCAAAAATGCACTGCAAATATCTTATCCACAGGAATTTTCTCTAAGTCTGCTAACATTGATCCCCCCTGGTGAAAATGGAAAGTATCAAGTAAAATGCCAGCATTAGTCCGATTAGCTTTTCTCAAAATTTCCCAACTTATCTTAATATCCTTTACTTGTTTAGCTCTACCAAGAAATTCAAGACCAATATTTACTCCATATTCTCGAGCTATGTCGCATAATTTTGCAAGGTCCTTTGCCCCCTCTTTTAAATCCCCTTCTTTCTCCATAGAAGCAGCTGCTTTTATACACTTGCAATTGAGTTTACTGCAGTACTCGAAGAAGAGCCTTAGCTCCTTTAAAAGTTTTTCCGAATTATATTTTTTTGATTTTTCTCTTTTCCTTATGCATATTAGGGGAATCCCACCCCAATACATCCACTCACCTAAAAACGCCATCTCCACAAATTCTAAGTGGTATTGTCTGGATAAGTCAATTACGTCTTCTAATTGATGATTTGTAAGATATTCCCTAAGTCGATCATATCGCAGCCCTATACCACTGTATCCAGCCTCAGAGGCTATACGAAAAGACTCCTCAAAGCCGCACTGCTTAATGCTTAATGCATCTATCCCTATTTTTTTGCCAAACATAAATCTACCCTCCTTTGTGTTTTTAACCTAAAAACCAAGCTAATCTAAACCCAATTTCTGAATTTGAACACTGAACTTCTACACCCCTTCATAATTCTTTAATCTCCTTTACAATACAGAAAAAACACTTCAAAGGAAGACGCAGGTTTTAAATATTATTCAGTGCGTGCTTCTTTCTTTTAGAAAGTTGTTAGGTAAAAAGCATTATATCCCGTGTGCGTGAAAACGTCTGCCTACATTTGTCGGTACCAAATGAGGTCTTTGTTATTTAAAGATCAAAATCTCAAGCATTGTTTTGACGATATTCTAACGAATAAAACATCATGATTTTCTTGTTTTTAGAACACGATTAATAACCCACCGATTTATGAGGCTTCAGTTCTCTCATGTATATGTAAGCGAAAACCGTGAGTATACCTAAGGCAAAGACACCTAAACACGCACCTTCTCCCAACAAGTAGTAACCAAAACTGGTCTCATAGGTAAGCAAGGGAAGGTTCTGTGTACGTCCCGCAGGTCCCCCTCCTGTATAAATATTTACAACATCAAACTTATTGAACATCCATATAAACCTGACTAGTAGCACTATAAACAGTATTTGTTTGAGTAGAGGTAATGTTATATACCAGAATTCTTGGAATCCAGATGTCCCATCAATTGCTGCTGCCTCGTACACTTCCTTTTGAACAACCTGTAAACGTGCTAATACCATAAATGTCACAAAAGGAAACCATTTATAAACGCTCACACTTATAAGAGCAATCATAGCTAACGTAGGGTCGCCCAACCAAGAAGGAGATACTTTAATAATACCCATCCATATCAAGACCCAATTCACAATCCCTACCAAATCGTTGAGTAGCCATGTCCAAATACCGACGAGTACAACTACAGGAATTCCGTATGGCACTAAGATGAGTGCTCTAGCTATGCTTCTCCCTTTTAAAGGCTTGTTAAGAAGCATAGCAACGCCCGTGCCGAGGATCAGTTGGAGAAAAGTACTTGATATTGCGTAGATAGTGCCATAGTAAAGACTCCGTAGAAACTCAGGATTTCTGACTATAGAAAAATAGTTCTGTAAACCATTAAATGACTGTTTGAAAGTAAGAGTGCTCACATTGTAAAAACTCAAATGGATAATCTTGAAAAAAGGGTACAGGACAAGAATCCCCATTATTAGTATCACTGGCAGTATGAATAGAATCTTTACCGTTCTGCTTTCTCTCATTTTTTCTTTTTTTTGAGAAAAGGGAAACCAGCTCTTTCTTTGCCCTACTCGCGCTTCTTGATTTATTCAAATCGAACTCTTTGTTTAATATGCTCTCACGTTGACTTCTATAGCATATGGGTCAAGCTTTCAAGAATTTACACACTTGTTAGCATACCATCTCGTTAAGCCCAACTTAGTATTTTGAATCCACGCCCTATCTCCCCGACATATATTCATACTAAGTTGGGCTCTTTCAGTCATAAAGAGACACCCTTTTCCTTTTCTCTACCTGGTCAAGATAAGCCAACTTGTGAACCGAACTCTTTCATAACATGTACCTGCTTCATCCAAGGAGTTTTTTGTCACATAGCTCTTCCCACAGGTCCACAGAAGCCCCCAGGTTTTTGTCACTCTCTCGCAAGCAATAAGCTATGCGCTATCTATTGGGTAGCCTTTCTTTTGCGTAGAATTTCTCGTATTATCTCGGACTCTTCCTTTATGACTTTTTCTGGATCTTCCCCAAAACTAACAACTCTCTGAACCATGCGTATGCCCGGCTCCTTGTGCAAAATATCCACGTCCAAATGTACCGTTTTAGTAAAGGGATTGTAGAAAGTAGTGACAGAAGCAGGTATAGCAGCCAAGTATCCATAGTAAACGTCTTGGTGTTGCTTTATAGCAGGGAGTGACATATATTCCAGACTCAAAGCATCCTCTTTCAGCGGAGGAATAAGATGGAATGGAACAGTAGAGCACAGATCAAGTATTCGCTTACCACTAGTTATAAATTCAAGGAACCTTTTAGCTATCTCAGGATTCTTTGAATTTTTCATCAGGGACCATCCATTGCCAGAGTTACGGGAAGCCGGAATCGTCCCCTGGGGACCACGTGGTGGAAACATCACTTTGGTCACAGCTGCTATCTCAGGTACACGCTCCACTGCTCGTGCCATAATCCGTCCTTGGTATATACCATGAGCACTTTTACCTGTATAATAAGCCGCCATAATCTCTTCCCACGCGTAGCCAGTTACACCGGGGGGAGCGTATTTCTTTCTCTCTTTCATCCACTCAAAAGTCTCGATCATCCTTTCCAAATTAGGAGACTTATCTAGAACGAACTCATCCTTTTCATTGAAGTAACTGACCCCATTTTGTCGTCCATAAATAAAGAACGCGTCCTCAGCTGTCTTAAGTGTAGAACCTAAAGCTAAATTAGCACCGTACACATCGATCACACCATCCCCATCTATATCCTCTGAAAGCTTTTTGACATTTTCTAAGTGTTCCTCAAAAGTTAGAGCAGGTACAAGACCTTTATTCTGATACAAGTCTGACCGATAGGTAAAAAGGGTTGGTGTGACTGCATAAGGAACAGCCCACGTTGTATATCCTTTTCCATAAAGTCCCTGGATCGCAGTATCCCAAAAATTCTCCGGGCCCAACTTTTCTATGACATCCTCCAAGGATGCAACAAGACCTTCTCGAGCAAAAGATGGATTCCAAAAGTCGATGCCTATTATGTGAGGGGGATTCCCCGCAGCCACACCAGTCATGGCTCTTTTTTCTATGTCACTCCATCCCAGAAACTCTGGAACTACCTTAACATCGGGGTATTCTGCTGCAAATTCTTCAGCCCATCGCATCATCGCTGTGACTGACGGAAGATCGGTCTCCGTCGTGAGCAATTCTATTGTTTTTGTTTCTTGAGCAAACGCACCTTGAGCAATAACCGCTGTAAAGACCGCGACAATCATTCCTAACGCTAGCCACCTTACTTTCTTTGAGAACATTTTGTTCCCTCCTTGCAATTTTTGGAAATATGGTTCAAATTTCCGTGAAAGTTCTCATTAAGAGAAAGCACTTATTTAACGTCTCCTTTTGAAAACTTTCTTTTACCCCAAGCTAGAATTGGCCTATCCAATTTCTCACCCCCCTCCTGACCTTTAATTTCCAGCTTTTATCCTCTTATCAACAAACTAAAAGCGGCATCTAAGCTTTCACATAACAGGGGCTTAACAACTTATAGAGAAGAGCCGCAGTTCTCTGCCATTTATTTTTTCGTTATCCTCTGAATGAAGAAATCCCAAAATCTATCTCCCTCCACATCTACGCCCACTTCTATATGAGGTTCCTTAGTAGGGATAAATTCCACTCTCTTATAGGGAATGGTTTTTAGCACCCCATTTTCTATTTTGCAATCAATGTAGAATTTCTCAGTTTTTACAAAACTTCTGTCAATTACTGTCCCTACAGCAACAGGGTCATGCAGTTCTGACCAATCCCTTTTCACTACCTCAAACCAGCGTTCAGTCATCTCTACCAGACCGTCTACAACCGTCGTGTGATAGGATTTAAGCTGATTAAATCTATCAACAGTCATTTGGACTTTTAGAGTAACATTAAGCCCTATCATGGTAAAAGGTATTCCTGAGTTAAGAACTACCTTTGCAGCTTCAGGATCACTAGAGAAGTTATGCTCTAAAATAGGAGGAATTCCGAATTGATGTGGATTAATGACTCCTCCCATTGCTACTATTTCCTTTACCTTACGCACAATTTTAGGCTCCTTAATAATAGCCAAAGCGATATTGGTTAAGGGACCTATTGGAACTAGAGTGATTGCTCCCGGAAACTCCGTTACCTTGGAAATCATAAAATCTGATGCATGTCCAGGAGTAGGTTGTAGTTGATCATCCTCTGAAGTAAGAAATCCCTTTCCTTCATGACCCCAAGGATTAAAGGTAGTCCACCAAGGTCTTTTTTCTTGCAACAACGGCATCTCGCATCCTTTAACTACAGGAACTTCTTCTTTTCCTAAAAGTTTCAGAAGTTTCAAGGCTATACGAGCTCTTAAATTAGCATTTCCTGCGACAATAGTAATCCCCTCTAATTCTAATTCCGGAGAATTAACTGCCAAAACAATCGCATAAACATCATCGAAATCACTTCCCGGATCTGTATCAAGAATTATTTTTTTAGGCATTTAAGTACCTCCTAACCTTTTCTCGATTTTCTTGCTCGTAGGAATTCTTTTTTTTGGACTCAAAATCCTGCCACCGCTCTTCCAGGAAAGCCAAACTGCTCGTATCTCCGAAATTTCCTAGCGGTCCTAAGTGAGATTCTCCTCAGATTTATGTTGAGTGCTTATCAAATACTCAGCCATCTTTTTATTAGTCACGAGCATATTTACATATCTTCCCCGCAGTGCACCCAGGATAGCCTCCGCCTTCTCCTCACCGCTTACTACCCCTATTACATTGGGGATAAGCTTTAATTCCTTCAATCCCAGGCCTATTCTCCTATTATCTAAGGAGAACTCACAAGTATTTCCCTGGATATCATAAAAGTTAGTACAGATATCTCCCGCTGCACCTTTCTTAGTTAACTCAGTAAACTCCTTGGCTGAGAAATACCCTCTTTTTACCATAGTTGAATTTGCCTTAGGAATACCGATGCCTACCACCGCTATATTGGCTGATTTAGCTTTTTCGATAACAGCCTTAATGCTTTTCTCTTCCTCAAGGACTTTCTTTACGGCAAGATCGTTGACGATCACGGGGGCATTCAATACATAATATCCGCCACCGAAGGCTTCACTTATTCGTCTTGCTATCTCGTTTGAGTGAATATCTCTGCCTTTATCATCTATTCCTCCTACAAGGGGAATAACCTGTATGTTTAAATGAAATGATGGATTTAATGCTTTAGCTACCTCTGCTAAAGTAGTGCCCCAGGAGACAGCAACTATATCTTTTTCCCGAATCCTTCTTTGTAAAAGCAAAGCTGCCGCTTTCGCCACCTTCTTCTTAATAGTCTCCACATAATCTATCCCTTCATCTGAAACTACTACCACTTCTTTTAACTTAAAAACTTGTTCAAGCTTCTCTTCCAGCGAACTCCAGCGATCCCCGGGTTCTTCAACATGAAAAGTTATTAGGCCTCTTTCCCGTCCTTGTTTAAGTAAACGAGAAACAGCCGATTTAGATAACCTTAAATTATCAGCAATATGGTCTTGGGTAAGATTGTCCAGATAGTACATTCTGCATACCTTAATTATTTGGTAGTAATTATTTTTCATAATAAGAAATAATCTCCGATTTTTGAGATTTATTTCAATACTTGTATTATATATCAAAAAAAATAAATGTCAAGTGTCTGTTACGTAAAGGCTTAAATTTCCGCTTTTTGTAAAAGCTTATACTTCCGCTTTTGTTACCTTAAGAGTAGAGTATTAAGAAACTCTATTTTAGGAGGTAACAATGAAGCGGATAAGTCAGCAAGG
>Ga0315541_1004293_pt1 | contig 10495 bp, 9 predicted proteins | sample SalMarSW160190MG_FD_203095 | JGI IMG/M metagenome (GOLD analysis project Ga0315541, IMG submission 203095) | Salt marsh sediment microbial communities from the Plum Island Ecosystem LTER, Massachusetts, United States - Salt Marsh Sediment SW1601-190 ...
GCCCGTCGAGTTCGATCTCGCGCCTCTCGACCATGCTCCCCTCAGAGCCTGCGGATGCCGAAGCCGCCGCCAACCTCGATCGCCTGCCCCGTGCAGTAGTCCAGGTCGCCGCGTGCGAAGGCCGTCACCACGCGTGCCACGTCCTCGGGCCGGCCCCAGCGTCTGGTCGGCAGCAGGCCCTCGGCGATCAGCCCGTCGTACTTCGCCTTGACGGGGGCCGTCATCGGCGTCTCGATGATGCCGGGGCGGATCTCGATCACCGGGATGTCGAACTCGGCCAGCCGGTCGGCATACAGCTTCGCCGCCATGCTCAGGCCCGCCTTCGAGACGCAGTACTCGCCGCGGTTGGGGGACGAGGTGTAGGCAGAGATTGAGGTGATGAAGGCGATGCGGGCGCGTTCGACGAGGCCGGCTCGCTGCCACTCGACCATGCGGTTGGCGACGAGTTGTGTGAGGAAGTACGGCCCGCGCAGGTTGATCGCCAGGACGCGGTCGAAGCTTCCCTCGCCCGCCTCCAGGATGTCCTTGCGCTCCTTCGGCGCGACGCCGGCGTTGTTGACCAGCAGGTCCAGGCGGCCGAACCGGTCGGCGACGAAGTTCAGCATGCCCCGCCGGTCGGAGTCCGACGCGACGTCCGCCCGGCAGACCTCTGCGCAGCCGCCGGCGTCCTCGATTGACTTCTTGACCTCGTAGGCGCCGGACTCGGCGTTGGCCGGGTCGGCCACGACATCGTTGATGACGACGGACAGCCCCGCGCGGGCGAGGGCGAGCGCGATCCCGCGCCCGATTCCCTGCCCGGCGCCCGTCACGAGTGCAACCGGATTCGTTTCAGTAGCCATGTCACCACGGGATTCAGGGGAAGACGGCGGCCAGGCGAAGCAGGCCGCCATGCTGCACGCATTCTAATGGCCTCCGCCTGAGCCGTCAACGACCGCGCCCGGGCGCAGGGGAAGGCTCGTCCGTCTACGTACGAAAGATCGCGATTGGGCTCTGGCCCTTGCGCGCCATACGGGAATCGCGTACAAGCGTTCGGTATTCTGGAGCGGCCCGGCGGGCGTCTCATCCGGCCCTCAATGGTCGGTGGGACTGACCGGCGAGGGCCGAGTGCGCTGGATCGCCGGCCGGGACGGAAGACTGCGTGGCGCTGGCGGGCCGGGAGTCTCTTGCTGAGCCACAGAACGCGCATAAGGAGCCGGGCAAATGGCCAAGCGCAAACCTCAGACAGGGACGTGGGTGCGGAAGGATAACCGCCTGTTCACGCTGGAGGTCCACATCATCAGCGGCCCCATGACTGAGCAGTTCATCAACAAGAACCAGGTTGTCTCACGCACGATCCAGATCCGCGGCGACCAGACGCTGCAAGCCCTGCACTATGCGATCTTCGAAGCCTTCGAGCGCGAAGAGGAACACATGTACGAGTTCCAGGTCGGTGGCAAGGGGCCGATGGACCCGCAGGCGCGATCTTACGTGCTGCCCATGGACATGGGCGATCTGTTTTCGGAGCGCGAGCCCTCTGGCGACGTGGCACGGACGACCGTCGGTTCAATTGGCTTGAGCGTCGGTGAGGCGTTCCGCTACTGGTTCGACTTCGGGGACGACTGGTGGCACCAGATCGACGTCGTGGCGATAGCCGACGAGGCGCCGCCCGGCGATTACCCCACGGTGACCGAGCGCATCGGCCAGAGCCCCCCTCAGTACACCGACTGGGATGAAGACGAGGAGCTCTATCTTGGCGAGGCGGATATCGACGCCGACCCCGATGAGCTGGCAGAAGCGGTGCCCGAGCCATACGCCGAACGGTTCGCGGCGCTGGTCGAACTCACCGACGGTTTTTGCGACGCACACCTGAACGAGGAGTACCGCAGGCTCTGCCGGCTGATGGCGGCAGCTGTCTGTCGTGAGGGCCTGCCCGTGCTGCGCGGCAAGCCGGCGAGCTGGGCCGCCGGGACCGTGTACGCACTTGGGCAGGTCAACTTCCTGACCGACCCCAGCCAGACGCCGCACATGACGTCGCCCGAAATAGCGGCGGGCTTCGGGGTCTCGCCGTCCACGATGATGAGCAAGGCGAAGGTGATTCGCGAGGAATTCGAGTTGATTCCCTTCGAACCCCGATGGTGTCTGCCGAGCCTCGTGGCGCATAACCCCCTGGTGTGGCTCATCGACGTAGATGGCTTCCTGATCGATGCCCGGTGGGCTGCGCGCGACGTCCAGGTCATCGCGTACGAAAAGGGCCTGATTCCCTTCATCCCGGCCGATCACCCGGAGGCTTTCGGGGATGAGGATGAGTAAGCGCCGGGGGCTGTGGGCATTCTGATGTCCGCAACGACGGTCCTCAACGAGTGTGCTCCCCTCACGGCCGGTGGAAGGTGCCGTCGGGCAGGCGGCTGACGGTCCAGTCGGGGCTCTTGTCGTCGGCCGGGAACCGGGCCGCCAGCTCCTCGTCGAGATCGATCCCCAGTCCCGGCGACTCGTTCGGATACGCCGTCCCGTTCCTCACCTGCGGCATGCCGGGGAAGATGTCCTGCTCCGCCTGGCAGCGCCCCGCCCATTCCTGGATGCCGAAGTTCGGGCACACCACGTCCAGGTGCACGTTGGCCGCCATGCCGACCGGCGAGACGTCGCCCGGCCCGTGCCACGCCGTCCGCACCCCGAACGCCTCGCACAGCCGAGCCAGCTTCAGCGCCGGCGTGATGCCGCCGATCTGCGAGACGTGCACGCGGATGAAGTCGATCCAGCGCTCGGCCACGGGGCGCGTCCATTCGAGGGGGTTGTTGAACAGCTCGCCCATCGCGATCGGCGTCGCGCACGCCGCCCGGACGTGGGCCAGCCACTCGACGTCCTCGGGCGCGAGCGGGTCCTCCAGAAAGAACAGGCGATGGGGTTCGAGCGCCTTCGCCAGCCAGACCGCGTCGATGGGCGCCAGCCGCTCGTGCACGTCGTAGAGCAGCTCGACTTCGTCGCCGAGTTCGCTGCGCAGATACTCGAAAAGGTCGGGAATGCGGCGCAGCTTCTCGCGCGGATCGAAGTAGGCTCCGGGCGCACCGCCTTCGGGACGGGCGACGTTCTCCTCGTGAGGTCCGGCGTAGCCGCCCATCTGACAGCGGATGTGTTTGTAGCCCTCCTGCATCAGAGCGCTGGCGCGGGCGGCGACTTCGTCCGGCTCGCTGCCGTTGGCATGCATGTAGACCGCCGCGCCTGGGCGACACCTGCCGCCCCAGAGCTGGTAGCACGGCATCCCCGCCTGCTTCCCCTTGATGTCCCACAGCGCCATGTCGATTCCGCTTATGGCGTTGTTGAGCACCGGCCCGTTGCGCCAGTAGCCGTTGGCCATGCCGCTCTGCCAGAGATCCTGGATGTCGCTCGGGTCCTTGCCGATGACGAACGGCCCGACGTGGTGATCGAGCGCCGCCTGCACGGCCAGATGGCGCTGCGTGAACGTCGCGCAGCCGAGGCCGTAGAGGCCGTCCTGATTCGTAGTCACCTTGACGACGATCAGGCGCGAAGCCCCCGGCTGAGTGATGACCGTCCGGACGTCGGTGATCTTCAGGTCGCTCATGGCGCTGCCGCTCGCAGTGGGGTATGTATCCAGCCTATATGAAGATTCCGGGCGGACTGAGTTGCGCGGTCAGCCCGCCGTCCACGTAGAGTATCTGCCCGGTGACGTAGGAGGCCGCCTCGGAGGCCAGGAACGCGACCGCCATGCCCACCTCCCTTGGTTCGCCCAGCCGCCCGAGCGGGATGCCTTTCTCCCTGTCCTTCAGTCTCCTGGCACTGCGCGGGCGCGGCGGATGGGACTTGATCGCCCCCGGCGCGACGGCGTTGACGCGGACGCCGTGCGCGGCCAGCTCGATGGCCATCGCGCGCGTCAGGGCGTCGAGCGCGCCCTTCGAGGCGTCGTAACCGACGAGTCCCCGGTGCGCCCGGACCCCGGCCACGGACGAGATGTGGACGATGCTGCCACCGCCGGCCTCGACCATGTGGCGGGCGACGTGCCGGCTCAGGCCGTAGACGATGCGCACGTTGTCCTCGAAGGACAGGCGGTACAGCTCCTCGGTCAGTTCGAGGAAGGGCGCCGAGCGCAGGTGCGCGGCGTTGTTGACCAGCACGTGGATGCGGCCGAAGCGGCCGATCGCCGCGTCGAAGACCGACTGCGCGCCCTCGGCCGTGGCCAGGTCGGCGGTGACCCACAGGCATTCGACGCCGGCCTCGGCCAGTTGCGCCGCAGTCGCCAGGCCGGCCTCCTCCGACCGCGCGCACAGGACCAGCTTCATGCCCTGCTCGCCGAGCACGTCGGCGATGCCGCGGCCTATGCCGCGGCTGGCGCCCGTGACGATGGCCACCTTGCCGGCCAGGTCGGGGAAGCGCGCGCCGCCCGTTGCCTCCTGCACTTCGCTCATGTGGCGTCCCCGCAGGCGTGAAGTGCCGGGCATTGTATTTGCCCCCATAGCGCGCGTCAACGCGTCGCCACACAGCGGGACACCAAGAACACCAAGAACGACACGACCGGGCTTAACCACTACGACACGACGAACACAACGAACGGCATCAGGCCATGACGTAGTGCTCGTTGTGCCGTTGTGGTTCATCGTTGCAGTTCTCGGTGGTTGCCGCCAGCAGTGGTGGTTTGCAGGGGCCGCGCGGCGCTGCTAGTCTGGGCAGGATCATGGACGCGAACGCGGCGAGGGCCATAGGCCGGCGGCTGGTGCGCTGGTACGGGGAGAACGCCAGGGACCTGCCCTGGCGGCGCAACCCGACGCCCTATCGCGTCTGGGTCAGCGAGGTCATGCTCCAGCAGACCGCCGTCAGCACCGTGATCCCGTACTTCCGGCGGTGGACGAAGAGGTGGCCGGGCGTGCGGGCGCTGGCGCGCGCGACGGAGCGGGAGGTGCTCTCCGCCTGGGAGGGCATGGGCTACTACCGCCGCGCGCTCAACCTGCACAGGGCCGCGCGGAAGATCGCGGGGGAGCACGGCGGCCGCGTGCCTTCATCGCGCGAGGAGCTGCTGGCGCTGCCCGGAGTCGGTCCCTACATCGCCGGGGCCATCCGCAGCCTGGCCTTCGGCGAGGACGAGGTGGCCGTGGACGCGAACGTGGTGCGTGCCTTCATGCGCCTGCTGGCCATCGATGGACGCCCGGGCGAGACGCAGGTCAAACGCGAGGTATGCCGCTCGGCCCAGACTGCGCTGCCGCCCAGGCAGTCGGCGCAATACAATCAGGCACTGATGGACTTCGGCAGCCTGATCTGCCGCCCGCGGCGCCCGCTCTGCGGCGACTGCTTTCTGCGGCGCCGGTGCGAGGCGTTCCGATGCGGGATGCAGTACGACATCCCCCGGCCCGCGCGCAAGTCCCTCAAGCGCATTCGGACGACCATCGCCCTGTTCGTCCGCGACGGCGAAGTCTACGTCCAGCAGCGGCCGCCGGGCGGCCTGTTCGCGCGCATGTGGGAGTTCCCGGGCGGCAAGGTGCGGGACGATGAGGCGCCGCGCGAGGCGCTGGCGCGCGAGTGCCGCGAAGAGCTCGGCGTGGACTGCGAGCCCGGGCGCAAGCTGACCGAGCTGACGCATTACTACACCGTCTTCCGCGTGCGGCTCCACGCCTTCCTGTGCCCGCCGCCGGACGGCCTGCCGACGAACCGGACGCATCGCTGGGTGCGACTGGACGAGCTGGACGCATACCCCATGCCCTCGGCCAACCGCCAGGTGGTGGAGGTGCTCCGCGGGGCGATCGGCGGAGCTGGCTAACAGAGGTGGGTATCGTGGCTATTGACCCCGGTCAAAGTAATAATGTCATTCTTAGTTCGCCGTAAGGCGAATGAAGAATCTCGCCCGCAGCGACGTCGACGCCGCCAGCGGCGAGATTCCTCGTCGCCGGCTTCGCCGCTCCTCGGAATGACCGCGCTCGGTTGGCCGCAACATTACTTACGCTGCCCTCAATAAGCGGGATTGTCGGCGCGGGCCCATTCCGCCTGCGCCTGCTCGTAGAGGTCGGCGCCGTAGGCGTCGTTGACAACGATGACGGGCAGGTCCTCGACGACGAGCCGGCGCACGGCCTCCGGTCCGAGTTCCGGATAGGCGATGACCTCCGCCTGCCTGATGCAGCGCCCCAGAAGCGCCCCCGCGCCCCCGACGGCGGCCAGATAGAGCGCCCGGCATTCCACGATCGCCCGGCGGACCTCGTCGGAACGCGGGCCCTTGCCGATGGTGGCCTTGATCCCCGCCTTGTAGAGGGCCGGCGCGAAGGCGTCCATGCGGCAGCTCGTGGTGGGACCCGCCGCGCCGATGACTTTGCCCGGCGGAGCCGGCGACGGCCCCATGTAGTAAATGACCTGGCCGGCGGGGTCGAACGGCAGGGCGTCGCCGCGCTCGAGGGCGGCCGCCATTCGCTTGTGCGCGGAGTCGCGCGCGGAGTAGACCACGCCGCTGAGCAGCACGCGATCCCCGCAGCGCACAAACAACACGTCCTCTGCGCTCAGCGGGGTCGTGAGCGCGCGGCGTTCTCCTTGTTCGGCCGCCATTGTTCTCCCCTTTGCAGGGCGGGACGGGCGACAGCCCCATTATGCGGCCGTGCCGCGCGAAGTCAAGGACTGTGGCTCGTCCGCGTCGCCGGTTGATTCGCGCCAACCGTGTGCTATGATCCTGCCACTGGCATTAAGCCAAGGAGACCGAAGCCATGAAGACGCAGGCCATCATCTTCTCCGGGCCGGGGGCGGTTACGTTCGGCGACGTCGAGGTGGCAGACCCCGAGCCGGGCGACGCCGTCGTGCGCACCGTCGCGACCGTCGTGAGCACCGGCACCGACACGCGCGTGCTGCGCGGCGGTCCGGAAGCCAAAGGCTACCCCCTCGTTCCGGGCTACAGCTCGGTGGGGATCGTCGAGGAAGTCGTGGGAGACACGGGAGACGTGAGCGAAGGCGACCTGGTCTTCGCCGGCTCGCCGAAGAAACTCGTCGGCATCGGTCAGGTATGGGGCGCGCAGGTGGGACACTGCGTCAGGCCGGCCTCGACGCTGGTGCGGCTGGACGATCGGCGGTCGCCTGCGGAGTACGGCTTCGCGAAGGTGGCGGCCATCGCCATGCACGGCGTGCGGCGGAGCGCGTCGCTGCCCGGCGACCCCGTGGTCGTCATCGGGCAGGGCCTGATCGGCCAGCTCCACGCCCGCATCCAGGCCGCCCTGGGGCGCCTGGTGGTCGCGGCCGACCTGCTGCCCTGGCGGCTGGAGCGGTCGGCCGCAGGCGGGGCGGTGCGGACCGTCAACGCCGGCGAGGAGGACGTCGTCTCGGTGGTGAAGGGCATGTGGCCGGACGGGGTGCCCGTGGCCGTCGAGGCCAGCGCGCGCCAGGAGGGCATCGACGTCTGCGTCGAGCTGCTGCATCAACGCCCGTGGCACGTCGAGGAGCGACTCAGCGTGCTGCTCCTTCAGGGCACCTACACCGAGCTGATCCGAATCGACGCGATGGTGCTTTTCTCGAAGGAATACGTGTTGCTCAACAGCCGGGACAACGACCCTCGCGACCTGGTGGCGACGGCGCGAATGATCGGCAGGGGAACGCTGCGAGTGGACGATCTGATCACGCTCCGGACGCGACCGCAAGAGGCTGCGGACGCATTCGCCGAACTGCTGGCGCACCCCGAGCAGAACCTGACGATCGTCTTCGACTGGGAGTAGGCGCGGCGTCAGCGGGCCGCATCTGGCGAGCGTTTCGAAGGACAACTGGTTCTATCGCTTTGCCCGGAAAGGAGGCATCATGCCGAGCAATCCGACGGTCGTTTTCACGGGCTCGCGGAAGGTCGAGGTGCAGGACCGCCCGATCCCGGAGCCGGGGCCGGGCGAACTGCTGGTCCGCACGCATTGCACGTTGATAAGCACCGGCACGGAGCTGTCTTCACTGGACGGCGAGAGGCCCTGCGGGGGAATCTGGGAGAGGTACCGCAAGTACCCGCGAACGCCGGGATACGACAACATCGGCACCGTCCTCGACGTGGGAGAGGGCGTCGAACGCGAATGGATCGGCAAGCGCGTGGCGAGCTGCGCCATCCACGGCGCCTACGTGGTCATCGGCGAGCACCGGTGCTGGCCCGTCTCGCGGGACGTCTCCGATGAGGAGGCAGCGTTCTTCACGCTGGCGCAGATAGCGCTGAACGGCGTCCGGCGCGGCCAGCTCGTGTTCGGGGAGGCGGCCGTGGTCTACGGGCTCGGGATCATCGGCCAGATCACGGCCCAGTTGTGCTGGTTCGCCGGGGCCAGGCCCGTCATGGGGATTGACTTGTCGGAGCAGCGGGTCGGGCTCCTTCCGTCGAAGGAGGGGATGCAGGGCGTGGTGGCCGGCGCGGCGGACGTGAAGGAAGAGGTCAAGTCCGCCACCGGCGGGCGCATGGCGGACGTGGTCTTCGAGGTGACCGGGAATCCGGAAGTGCTACCGAAGGAGTTCGAGGTCCTGCGCTTCCAGGGGCGCTGCGTCATCCTGGCCAGTCCTCTTGCACCGACGAAGCAGTTCGACTTCCACGACCTGTGCAACTCGCCGTCGTTCACCATCATCGGCGCGCACAACGGGTCGCATCCGCCGTGCGCAACCGGCGACAATCCGTGGACGATGGAGCGGCACGCGGAGATGTTCTTCGACCTGGTGGCAGACGGGGAGCTTCAGGTTTCTCAGCTTATCAGCCACCAGGAGCCCGTCGAGAAGGCTCCGGAGCTATACGGTATGCTCGTAGCCGACCGGTCCCGGGCGATGGGGGTGATACTCACCTGGCCGGGCGAATAGCGCGTTCGTCGTCGACCCCGTGCACGGCCGTCGGAACGCCAAAGCGGCGGCAGCTTACTCCGCCGTAGTAGCCGCTGCGGCTACGAAGGCCGGAAGCCGTAGCACTCCACAGGCCGGGCGCCCCGTTTGCTGTCATTCCGAGGAGGCCGTCCCGCACGTGCGGGAGCGGCCGACGAGGAATCTGGCCTTGCACCGGCCTCCACTGGTGGGAGGTGGAGATTCCTCGTTCGCCGGACGGCGAACTCGGAATGACATGCTGCGGCTACCGCACGGGCAGAGCGGCCGGCCGCCTTTGCATTGTCGCGTTTTGTCTGGCATACTTACGCCACCCCTGGCCTGACGCCCTGCCGGGGACGGTTCGTGCGAGCCCTTTGATCGGGAGGTGCCTCCGTGGCGAAAGCGAAGTCGAAGCGCATCGGGGTCGGGATCATCGGACAGGGACGCAGCGGCCATGACATCCATGCAGACCACCTGCGGCGGGACAAGAGGTACCGGATCGTGGCCGTCGTCGATCCCCTGCCCGAGTACCGAAAGCAGGCGGAGGAGGAGTTCGGCGCGGACGCCTACGCGAGCCACGAGGAGATGCTCGGTCGCAAGGACCTGGACCTCGTCGTCAACGCCGCCCCGTCCTACCTGCACGTGCCCATCACGCTGGAGTTCCTCCGGGCCGGCTACAACGTGCTGTGCGAGAAGCCTCTGGCGCGGCGCGTGGCGGACGTGGACAAGCTCATCAGGGCCGCCAAGAAGGCCAAGAAGCTGTTGGCCATCTACCAGCAGTCCCGCTTCGCGCCCTACTTCGTGCAGATCCGCAAGGTGATAGACTCGGGCGTGCTCGGGCGCATCGTGATGATCAAGAGCGCGTCGAACGGATTCAGCCGGCGATGGGACTGGCAGACCCTTCAGGAGTACGACGGCGGCAACCTGCTCAACACGGGTCCCCACCCCCTGGATCAGGTGCTGCAGCTCTTCGGCGAGGGCATGCCGCAGGTGAAGTGCATAATGGACCGGGTGAATACCTTCGGCAATGCCGAGGACCACGTGAAGGTCGTGTTGACCCGGAAGGGCCGGCCCACGATAGACCTCGAAGTTTCCTCCTGCGCCGCATATTCACCGTACAGCTACCTGGTCTACGGCACGCGCGGAGGTCTGATGGCCGGCCGTTCAGAGATCACTTGGAGGCATCACAATCCGGCGCGCGCTCCCAAGCAAGAGCTCACGCGCAAGCCGCTGCCGGGCCGCCGGTACTGCAGGGAGAAGCTGCACTGGACAGAGAGGAAATGGACCGTCCCCAAGTCAAAGTCCAACCTGTTTCCCTACATGGCACGGCAGTTCTACACGCATCTTTACGCCACGTTGACGGAGGGCGCCCCGCTGGTCATCACGCCCAAACAGGTTCGTCGGCAGGTAGCCGTGATCGAGGAGTGCCACCGGCAGAACCCGCTGCCGCGCAAGAAGCTCCGATGAGGGGCGCGGGGCCGAACCCCGGAGGCATGAGTCGCAAGTCCCGAAAGGATGGCGAGGCCATGAATGAAGCTGCGAAACACGTTGCGTCGGTGCTGGGGGCGCTGTTGGCCGTCGGCTCGCCCGCGCTGGCTCAGAAGACGGCGTTCCCCGTCGCCGTCAGCGAGAACAAGAGGTACCTGGTCGACAGCAACGGCGACCCCGTGTTCTGGTTGGGCACCACGCAGTGGCAGCTCTTCCGGGAGTACACGCTGGACGAGGCCAGGACGCTACT
>Ga0315541_1004295_pt1 | contig 10490 bp, 13 predicted proteins | sample SalMarSW160190MG_FD_203095 | JGI IMG/M metagenome (GOLD analysis project Ga0315541, IMG submission 203095) | Salt marsh sediment microbial communities from the Plum Island Ecosystem LTER, Massachusetts, United States - Salt Marsh Sediment SW1601-190 ...
GAATTGCGGAAAAATTTGTTTTGCCGAAAATCAGATTAGATATGCGGTACAAAATATAGACGACTTATATAATACCATCATTCCCTTTTTTAAAAATAAAAAATTATCAAACAGAAAAACAAGCAAGTTAAATCTATGGGTGAAAGCGGTTAATATCATTTATCGGTATAAGGGAAAAAGTTTAGCAACTTGGGATAAAAAAGATTTTCAGGATTTATTAAAAACGTATAAATTTATACAAAAAGATAGAAATAAAAATTTCCCTCAACATAAGTGGGCGCCTATAGCAGAATCCATAGCTAAAACCTTATGAAGTAATCATAAAGGATTTTGTTAATGCTAACTATCCCCTATTGGCTTTTTACTGGTCTTAATTTTATTGTGCGACATTTATTTTAGGCCGCATTTTTTATTTTAAATATTCTTAAATCATGCAGCATCATACAATGTCGCGCAATAAAAATAACCTATATGATGATAGAAATATCGGCAATAAAAGAATAGATATAGTGCGATAAAAATAAAAAACCGTTAGTTTTATTAACTTAACGGTTTTATTTTTTAAATAAAATCTTAAATCTGTTTTGTGTCTTCATTGTTTTTATTATCCGTCTCTTGCTTTATTGCCTCGTCTATTAGCAAATCTATAACCTGACCTCTTAATCCTTCGCTTCTGGTAATCTGACGAAGCAAAGCATGAAGTTGAAAATCAACTTTCATCTTATTTCTTATTTCCTTTCCGGTTAGTCCTGTTATTTTTTCTCTTCTTTGAAAATTTCTCATTCCCTCCCTAACGCTTTCAATGGTTTTAATTAAATAATCCGGTTCGTATTTTTCTCCGTCGGAACCGATTATTTGGCCAATTATTTGACCAAATTTTTTAATAAAACCATACAGTTCGCCAAAGTTTTTAGCGGTTTCAAGGATATTTTCTTTTTCTTCGTCGTTTCCATCTATTCTAATTTCTTCTTCCATTTTTCTTTCCTTTCTTTTTTTTAAAATAAAAAGAGCTTTTTGCCGTTTTCGTTTAACGATTCACCAATACCGTTGTTTAATATATTTTTTTCAGTATGTCAAGAAATAAAATAAAGATAAAAAAAATAGGGACAGTCCCTATTTTTTTAAAGTCAGTGATAATAAAGTTAATTTTTTAATATTCTTCATTATATTCCATCTCTTCGTCTCCCTCATTATTGTCATCTTCTTCTCCTTCTTCTACGATAGCTAATTCCGCGTCGCCCTCTTCATCCAAATCATCTTCGCCATCCAAATCCAAATAATTTGAAGTATTTAAGATCATTTTATTATGTTGCTTAATTAATTTTTATAATAAACCAACCTTTGGGACAGAGCTCTGATTCGAGTTCTGCTCACTTTAATAAAATCTCTTAAATACTAATATACATTAGCTAAAATCCTTGTCAATCTTTCTTTTTTAGCAATTTTTAAACACAAATAAGATACTTTATCCACACCCATTGTTAGAGACAAAAAATTAACAGCCACTGTTAATAAGTGACTGTTAAAAATAAAATTATCTCGCCTATTTGCCAAATTTCCTCTTCCGGCAGTTATAATTGGAAAGAGCTTCATCTAAATCTTTTTCTTCAAAATCTGGCCAATATTTATTTACAAAATAAAGTTCAGAATAAGCAGACTGCCAGATTAAAAAATTAGAAAGACGCTTTTCTCCTCCCGTTCTGATAATCAAATCAAGATCAGATGTCCAGAGACTTTGAGAGATTACCTTTTCGTTAATTTTTTCAATAGGAACTTTTCTTTTGACGATATTTTTTATTCCTTCAATTATTTCTGCTCTCCCCCCGTAACTTAAAGCAAAATTTAAAACCATTTCTTTATTATTTTTAGTTAAATCCTCGGTCTTCTGAATTATTTTCTGAAGAGATTTGGGCAATTTTTCTTTTTGGCCGATTATTTTCACCTTAATTCTTTCTTTGCAAAATTCTTCTAAATTATCGGCAATAACTGATTGCGCCAATTTCATTAAATAATTAACTTCTCTTGCTGATCGTTTCCAATTTTCAGTAGAGAATACGAAAAGAGTTAAAACTTTAATCCCTTTTTTCTGGGACCAACTGATCAGCTTTTTTACCTTCACTAATCCCCTACGATGGCCCTCAAAGGTAGGCAGTCCTTTCTTTCTCGCCCAACGACGATTGCCGTCAATTATAATCCCCAAATGGTAAGGAATTTTTTTATTTTTATTTTCCATAACTTTTCTATATATTATATATTATATTATCATAATAAAAAATCTGATTCCATTCTTATTTTTCTCGGCAGAAGAAAAGGAATCCGGAAACCAACGGAATAAATTATTTTAGTGGCTATTTTAGAGAAAATAATTCGTGGGAGAAAAAATTTCTTCATTAATCGACGATAATTTAAAAAATCTGGAAAAGTTTTTAAAAGAATTTCGGCTGCTGTTAACCCCCAAATCACTCCTCCGCCGGACCAAGGTTTAGTTAAACCGGCCGCATCTCCGCATAGAGTAAGGGAAGAATTTTTAGGTATTATAAACCCCTGAGGAATTATTCTTGACCGGATATTCGTAAGCGAAATATTATTTTTATTTAAAAATTCATCAAAAATTATTTTAGCTTCATTTGTTTCCCCAATTATTCCATATTCTATTTCCGTTCCTCGGGGAATCTTCCAGATAAACCCCTCACCATTTTTAAAAAAATGGTGAGGGGTAAGCCCATTATGACAGGGCCAAGTTTCTACGTAGTTAAGGTTAGATTTATTTTTTAAAGTCCCTAAAATGCCTAAACGATAATGGGGCCCGAGAAGATTTAATTTTTTTCTAATAAAAGAGTGGGCTCCGTCGCATCCGATAATTTTATCAAATTTCTGTGGCAAGGCAGAAATATCTTCGTTCAGATTAATTATTGCTCCCGCCTTTTGGGCTAAATCCGCCATTAGCTTATCAAGGCTATTATGTTTCATCACATAAAACTTTTTTGAGAATTTTACGGTTATTGTCTTCTTGGGAAAATGTAAAACCGTATAATTTATACTGTTTTGAATTAAATTACGGCTTTGAGGAATAAACTCTATAATTCTTTCCGAGAAAAGACCGGAACAAACCCTATTTCCTATTTTCTGCTTTTTTTCAAAAATATTAACTGAATGTCCTTTCTTTGAAAGCTTATACCCTAAATAAAGACCGCATATTCCCCCGCCGACAATTGCTACTCGCATAAATTAGTTATTATTTATTATTTTATTTTCATCAATCTGCTCAAATTTTATCGGCGCTCCTTTTTGTTGTTTGTTGGCTGTAATATAACCCACTGCAAAAGAAAACAAAGAAATTAGGATAACACCAATAAATAATATTATCTCTTCTTGATATTTTTTGACAAATTGAAAAAATTTTGCTAACATAATTAAAGAAGTTAAAAATTAAATATCAAAAATCAAAATGACAGTGCAAAATGTTAAAATTTTAAAAAATTAAAAATATTTTAGCATTAAATAATTTTGAATTTTAGTTTGTCATTTTCCATTTTGAGATTTGCATTTTACATTATTTATTATGTCTAAAACAAAAGCAAGCGGCACAACAGGGTTAGGAAGAGATTCTTTGCCAAAATACTTAGGGGTTAAGCTTTTTGAAGGACAAAAAGCTAAAGCGGGAATGATAATAATTCGCCAGCGAGGAACAAAATTTCTAGCCGGAAAAAATGTTAAAAAAGGAGCCGACGATACCCTTTATGCAATAAAAGAAGGTTTGGTTAAGTTTAAAACAAAACGCAAAAAAGGATTTAATGGTTTTCAACGAAGAGTTAAAATTGTAAATGTAGAATAATACCTGGATTAAAATACTAAAAACTTCCTCAGATAGGAAGTTTTTTATTTATTATTTGTTCTCAGGCTTGGTACCCGCTCTAATAAACTCTCTGAAAAGAGGATGTGGCCTTAAAGGCCTTGATTTAAACTCTGGATGGAACTGAGAAGCTACAAAAAAAGGATGATTTTTAATTTCAATAATTTCTACAAGATTTCGTTCGGGATTAACGCCGGCAAATATTAATCCCTTCTTTTCTAAAATTTCCCGGTAATTATTATTCAGTTCATAGCGATGCCTATGGCGTTCTGATATTAATAAAGATTGATTATTTCTTCCGCCATATGCCCGAAAACTAATAGTATTGGGTGATATTTTGCAATTATAAGCGCCAAGCCTCATTGTTCCGCCATATTTCTTCTCTCTCAAAAGACTTTTTTGTTCCGGCATAACATCAATTATCGGCTGCCGGCAATTAGAAACTTCCGCCGAGCAAGCATCTTCAATTTCACAGACATTTTTGGCAAATTCTATCACCGCCAATTGCATGCCTAAACAAAGTCCCAAGAAGGGAATTTTATTTTCCCGGCAGAACTTAATTGTTTCCAATTTTCCTTTTATTCCCCTATTTCCGAATCCTCCGGGAACAATTATACCGTCATACTTTTTCAACTCTTTAATTTTCGCTGGATTTTTCTCATATTTGCTAGCCGAAAGCCAAAAAATCTCCGGTTTTCTTTTAAAAAAATAAGAAGCATGTTTTACCGCTTCTATTACCGAAATATAAGAATCTGTTAAAGTAAATTTCCCTGTTTTAAAATATTTCCCAACAATACCTATTTTAACCGGATTTTTTACATTTTTTATAGTCTTAGCCAGAGACCTCCAATCCCTGAGATCTCTTTTTTTGTTTGGTTTTAGGTTTAATTTCTTTAAAATCTGATTTCCTAAATTTTCTTTCTCAAAATTTATAGGAACCTCATAAATAGAATCAATATCCGGAGCCGAAATAACATCTTTGGGGGCTATATTGCAAAAAATTGATATTTTTTTCTTTCTTACCTCGTCTAAAGGAACAGCGGAACGAGCTAAAATCATATCCGGCTGGATACCGGCAGAATTTAAAGTTCTTACGGCATACTGGGTCGGTTTGGTCTTCATTTCGCCAACCATTTTCGGTATTGGCAAATAGCTTACTAAAATAAAAAGTAAATCTTTTGGACAACTAAGCCGCATCATCCTGGCCGCTTCTAAGAAAAGCATATTTTGATATTCTCCAACCGTTCCCCCGATTTCAATTAAAACAAAATCCGATTCTGTTTTTCTTCCCGCTTTTTTTATTCTGGAGATTACTTCCTTGGGAATATCGGGAACCACTTCTACGCATTTACCGTTATACTCTAAATTTCTTTCTCGGTTTATTACTGATTGATAAACCCTGCCGGTGGTCATATAGTTTCCGTTATAAATATCTTCATCTAAAAATCTTTCGTAATTTCCCACATCTTGGTCACACTCCATCCCATCATCGGTCACAAAAACTTCCCCATGTTCAACAGGATTCATTGTCCCGGCATCAACATTAATATAAGGGTCTATTTTAATCGCCGTTACTCTAAAACCTTTGCTTTTTAATATTCTTCCTATTGAAGACACAGCAATCCCTTTACCGATACCAGACATAACTCCTCCGCCAACAAAAATATATTTTGGCATAAAAAAATAAAGCCACAAAACCATAAAAAGAGCTTAGTTCGTGGATGCTACGGCTCTATGACTTTTCTTCTGTTACTATTAGGTTTATCTCTGCCTCTAATTTATGTTCAAATTTAATTTTTATAGGAAATTCACCGGTTTCTTCTATTGGCTTTTCTAACTCAACCTGATTCTTTTTTATATTAAAACCTAATTTTTTTAATTTTTCTGAAATTTTTTGAGCAGTTATTTTTTCAAATAATTGTTCTTTTTCTCCTATTTTGACCGGAATTAGAACTTCCACCCCGTCAATTTTCCTAACATCTTCTTCCGCTTTATTTAATTCCTCTTCCGCTTTCTTCTCCCCTACTTCCCTCTGCATCGCCAGCCACTCCAAAGAATTTTCTGTCGCCTGTTTTGCCAAGCCCTTAGGAAACAAAAAATTCCTGGCATAGCCATCTTTAACATCCTTAATCTCATACTTTTTCCCCAATTTTTCTATGTCTTGAAGAAGAATAACACGCATAAATAAAATCCTAAATCCTAAATCCCAATTATTATATCGTTTTAGTCATTGGGGCTTAGCGCTTGATTGGTATTAAAGTTTGGTCATTGGGACTTTTATTATATTTTACTATATTCCTTTTATTATTTCAATAGCTTTGTCAAACTGGGGGTCGCGTCCTTCGCTATAATCGTCCTCAGTTATTTCCACTTCAACATCCGGCTTTAGGCCTTTATTGGCAATCAAGTCTCCTTTGGGCGTTAACCAATTCGCCACTGTAATTTTTAAGCTGGAACCGCCTCTTAAATTTGTTAACTCTTGAACGCACCCTTTGCCGAAAGAAGTTTCCCCAATTAATTTTATACCACGATTATCTCTTAAAGCAGAAGCTAAAATTTCAGAAGCAGAAGCAGACCCTTTATCAATCAGAACAACTAATGGATAATCTGAAAATTGAGCATTTCCTTTTGTTCTATAAATCTCTTGGTTTCGTTTTTTGCCAAAATCTTCGATGACTACCGTTTGGCCGTTTTTTAAAAACCAACCGGCGATATCTTGGGCTATTTCTAAATAACCGCCGGGATTGCCTCTTAGGTCCAGAATTATTTTTTTTGCCGGGCTGTTTAAAATATCAATAGCCGCCTCTCTGAAATCAGACCTGGCTTTTTCTGAAAATTGATATAAATCTATATAAATAATGTCTCCATTTTCATTGGGCTTTCCGTCTTCTGATGATATTAACTTCCAAGTTAAAGAAGGAATATTAATAACCGCCCTTTTAATTTTAAAATCCTTAGTAGATTGCCATTCGTTTCGCATTATGGTTAAAATTACTTCTGTCCCTTTCGGTCCCCTAATAAGGTTTACTGCTTCTTCAACGCTAATATCGTTAGTTGAAGTATCATCTATTTTCATAATTTTATCGCCTGGCCTCAATCCTGCTTTTTGAGCCGGCGTTCCTTCTAAAGGAGAAATAACCTGAAATTGTCCTTCCCTTATTCCCACTTCCATTCCTACTCCTTCAAAACGTCCTTTTACATCTTCTAAAAAAGTCTTTGCCTCTTTCGGGTCAAAGAAGACAGTATAAGGATCTTTCAAAGAATTCACCATGCCGTTTATCGCTCCATAAATCATCTTTTGAGTATCAAGGGCTTCGGAATCAACATAATTTTCTTGAATCTCATTCCAAGCGTCCCAAAAAAGAGAAAAATCAACGTCTTTAGGAGGACAGGTTTGACAAACCACTTGAACTTTCCCCAGCCAAAATCCAAAACCAAAAACAGCAAAAATCAAAATTATTATAAAAAATGAAGATATCTTCTTTTTAGAAAAAAACATATATATTCTAAGGACTATATAATAAATATAGCAAATATTTATTTTTTAATCAAATCTTTTCAATTCTTTAGTTTTTAATATTTTGTTATACAATAATTTTTATTTTGCGCTTGACAAAGAATGTTATTAGCTGATAAGATAAAGTAATTTACCAATCGGTAAGTAAGTTCAGTTAATAAATTTCGCCTAAAATTTTATGGCAACAATAACGAACACAAAAAAAGATATAATTCAGGACACCAAAAAAAAGATTATTGAGGTCTCCCGCCGGCTTTTTTCAAATTACAGTTATTTAGGCGTTTCAATGTCAGATATCGCTAAAAATCTCAATATTACCAAAGCTGCTCTTTATTATCATTTTACCGGTAAAATAGAAATTTATAAAAACGTCCTTGACGAAGTTTTTAAAGGTTTAGACAAATATATTGCTGAAGCATTTAAAGAAAAAACCGAAAAGGGAAAACTTCAATCTTTTATTAAAAATTATTTAGATTTCGGTTTTGAAGAAAAGAACTTTATTAAAGCGATGATGTTTAAATTACCATTTACAGATTCCAAAATAAGAAACTATATTTCAGAATTTAAAGAAAAAAACATTAATTTAATCAGTCCCTTTGTCAAGGTTATGGCAAAAAAGAAAAAAATTAACAGCAAACTAATAAGCTTTTTACTAATTGAAATGATGAACGGTTTGATTTTAGAGCACAATTGCGCGAATAAAAACTTTGATTCAAAAAAATTAACAAAGCAGATTATTTCTGCTTTATTTTAACTTATTTAAAAGGTAAATAAAAAAAATAAACTAAAATTATGCCAATAACATCAAAAATAAAACAGAATGTTTATCTCTATCTCCTTGAAAAAGCAATCAGAAATAAAACGGCCAGGAAAATTCTTATCGGCCAATTTGAAAAAAAACTCTTAAAAAAAATGCAAGAAAAAAAAGGAGAATTGGAAGCTGTTCAAATGAAAAAATATGATTGGATAAAGGCGGTAATAGAACGCCTTTTTAAAAATTATGATAAAGGATATATCTCTTCTTCTGTGGTTAAAAAGGCTTTGGAGGTGGTTGGTCTTAATAATTTTTTTAGAGACGAAGTAACGGAAGCGGAAAAAACAAAAATAGCTTTCCGAAAAAAATACGGAGAAGACCCTTCCTTCTTTATAGTTATTTCTCCTACCCAGGTCTGCAATTTAAGATGTAAGGGTTGTTATGCCGCTTCTTCTCCGGAAACCGGAGCTACAATACCTTTTGATATTTTTGATAGAATTTTAAAAGAAAACCATGATATTTTGGGAAGCAGATTCGTAACAATTTCCGGGGGAGAGCCAATGATGTATAAAAGCCAGGGAAAAACATTATTGGATATATTTGAAAAATACAATGATACTTTTTTTATTTTCTACACTAACGGAACTTTAATCACGAAAGAAATTGCTGAGAGATTGGCTAAATGCGGCAATGCTATCCCCCAGATTTCAGCCGAAGGCCTTGAGAAAGAAACAGATGACAGACGAGGAAAAGGAGTTTTTCAAAGAATCCTAAAAACAATGGCTTATTTAAGAGAGGCAGGAGTTCCTTTTGTTCTTTCTATCACCGCTACCGGAGAAAATATAAATACTCTTTTAAGCGACGAATTTTATAAGTTTTGGTTTGACGAACAAGGGGCAAGTTATATGTGGCAGTTTCAGCTGATGCCAATCGGCAGAGGAAAAGAGGCTTTTAAACTAATGCCAACCCCGGAGCAAAGAGTTAAATTATACCGGAAATGGGAAGAATCCTTGAAAAAGGGATATCCAGTAGCTGATTTTTGGAATTCTGGCGTCCTATCAAACGGGTGTATCGCTTATGGGAGGCCGGGAGGTTATTTTTACATAGATTGGAATGGAAATATTACCCCCTGCGTCTTTATCCCTTATTACGAGGACAATATTTACGATTTGTATAAAGAAGGAAAAACTCTTGCCGATGCCTTATTCTCCGATTTATTTAAAAACGGCAGAAAATGGCAGAAAAATTATGGAATAGCAAATCATAAAGAAGCCAAAAATTGGTTAATGCCCTGTTCTATTAGAGACAACTATCAGTATTTTAGAGAAAATGTTTTACCGGAAGCGGCTCATGGAGAAGATAAATTTGCCGATGAGGCAAGAGATTCAAAAGAATATTATGATGGCTTAGTTGAATACGACAAAAAACTAAAAGAACTTACCCAGCCGATTTGGGATAAGGAATATAAAAAAGAATCCAAATAAAAAATATGCTGCTATTCAACGGTATGTTTTAAAAATTAAATTTTGAAGATTTTTTATATCAAAACAGCCCCGCCGAAAGGCGGGGCTGTTTTGGATAAAATTTGCCGCGCAATAAAAAGTTTATACTGAACGAGCAAAGCGAATTGAAGTGTGGTCAATTTTGAAAAAAGTTAGAACTTTTTGCCGCAAAATTTTTATAAATCGTTAAATCAAGCACGACGATTTTACGATTTTTTAGTTTTCAACACTTGACAAGAGATGTCAATTTACTATACTAATAATGTCTTTCGGTTTATCCATAAACTGAAAGGGTATTACATCCAAGGGCAACCTTCCGCGAGGAGGGTTGCTTTTATTTATGTCCTTTTGCGTTCCTTCTCTAATTCCGCTCTGTGTTTTAATTCCTTGCCCCATATATTTTCAATATCCAAGATGTCAGTATATCCATCCGATCCTGTTCTTAATTCTTGAGATATATTGTTTTCAGAAGAAAAAATAAATACTTTTTTCCCATGATTCCTCAAGTAGGTTACGAGAGCTAAAAAGTCAGAATCGCCGGTAAAAAATACTGCTGTATTATATTTTTCAAAATGGTGGAGAGCATCGATGGTGATTTCTACATCCATATTGCCCTTTTCTTCTATGGATTCGCCACTCTTATCCACGATACTAATTCTTTTTAGCTCTTTTTTAATCACCGCAAACCCTAGACCCTTTTTCAAGTATGTAAAAAATTTATGTTTTCCATCCAAACTATAAGGTCTCGTTCCTTCTGCCGGATACGCTGTATAATAAAAAGGTTTAATATTAGTTCCGTTGAACTCTTCCTTAATGTGTTTTATTGTTTTTTCAAAATTTAAGAATCTGCCCTTTGCCTTTAAC
>Ga0315541_1004298_pt1 | contig 10487 bp, 10 predicted proteins | sample SalMarSW160190MG_FD_203095 | JGI IMG/M metagenome (GOLD analysis project Ga0315541, IMG submission 203095) | Salt marsh sediment microbial communities from the Plum Island Ecosystem LTER, Massachusetts, United States - Salt Marsh Sediment SW1601-190 ...
CGCTAAACCAGTTAGGATGAGCCATTCCGGCGCCAGAATCCTGCCACTCGGCGAGGCCTGCCAAAAGCAAAGCAAACACAATAACAACCGTGACTGCCAAAGATAATTTGGTTATTATTCTCAAAACAGCAACTCCGGAATAAATTGGCTTAATCTCTTTGTTCCTATGTGCCTTAGACCCTCGTGTATCAAGGCACAAAGTTACAGAGGAACTAAGGCACAAAGCGTTCAATTTCTACCTTCTCATCCAGTTGGGCGCTTCCTGGCGATCAATATCCTCCAGGATGATCCTCTCCAATTTTTCCACACTCTCAGGATCGATCTCAGCAATGATCCTTTCCTTCAGACGTATTGCCTCAAGGTACGTCGGACGAATCATAAGCGCGACAAATAGACTGCGCATTGCCGCTTCGTTATCACCTTCGATGTAAGATCTTACAGCCTGAGCGTAAGACTCTTCAGCCAATCTTGCTCTGTCTATCAACTGTAAACCATCCTTTGCGCCAAACCTCTTTCGCCGCACATCGTCCGCCCGTGTATCTCCGTTGGTCTGGTTCGGCTCTTCTATAATGTGAGGCGTTAATAAAACCATCACCTCCTGGCGCTCGACGCTATCGGCGGTACCACTGAATAACGCCCCAACAACTGGCAGGTTGCCTGCTAAGGGTACTTGTGTCCTGCTAGTTTTGATCTTGTCCCTGAACAGCCCTCCTATGACAACAGTTTCGCCATCCTTGACAATAATGTTGGTCACGAGCTCGGCTGATGTTTCGTCGGGTATGTTGTTTTCCTTCAGGCTACCAGAGCTATCCTTTGGATGGATATCCATACGGATATAGCCGTCGTTGCCGATGTACGGCCTGAATGCCAGCTTTGTACCGGTATCAAGAAAATCGACAGAACTCGTCTGGTAATCAGTGCCTGGCATAGTCGTTTTCTGAGACTCATAACCGATCTTCTGGCCGATATATACTTGGCCGAGTTGTTTGTTGACGGCCAATATTTTGGGATTGGCCATGATCGTTACATCACTGACAGCCTCCAAGGCTTTTATGAAAGCGGCTACATTATCGTGGGCAAAGCCAACTGTTAAGCCGCCTGTCTTGGTGACCTGCGCAGTTCCAGAAAATCCAACATAATCAGAGGCGCCGCGACTAATACCACCAACACTTGTGATAGTTCCCTGCAATGTCTGCCAGTCAATGCCGAACTGCGAATCCTCACCGAGCGTAACCGCAAGAATAGTTGCTTCAATCAATACCTGCTTCGGTCTGACATCGACTTCCTTGAGTACCTCTGCGATTCGCTCAATGCTTTCCGGATAGTCGTATACAATTATGGTGTCATTCAAAGCGGTGGAGTCACCTCCGCCGGTCGTTGAGCTAATAGAGGCACCGGTCGGAAAATCCGTACTAGCGGCTGCAGTGGCCTCGATTCTGCCATTGGCGCTAAGAATGGGCGTGATAAGCTTTTGTGCCTCAGCAGCAGAGATGTAGTACAAAGTGAACACCTTATGAACCATCCGCGCCGGATCCTCCTTTATCTTTTTGTATTCCTCGGCCGTATATACCTTAATGAAATTGCCGTCCTGTTCGTATTTGAAGTCATTCCCCAAAATGGCCTCCAACGCCTGCTTAAATGTGACATCGTAGAGACTGGTAACATTTAATGGTCCATCGACCTTAGATGAAGGCACAATATTCTTCTTGAATCGCGCTGCCAGTACATGGAGACCTTCTCTGATGCTTTTGTCCTTCTCGAAGCCTATGAACTTTAGCTCGCCTGTTGGCAGAACCTGCTCTTGTTCGCTTACCGACCCATCTGATGAGCTGACTGTCTCAGAGTCAATATCCAAGGGTGTTGATTCTACATCAGCAACAATAACAGAAGCCGTAATAAACAGTACAAAAGTCCATACGAACAGATTGCGTAAGATTTGAGCCGTGCCTCGGCTTTGCTTAGTCCATGTTCCATCAGGGCTTACACTTTCGGTACACTTGTTCTCATGGGTGCAGGGTTGTTCCCGCGTAAACTTTAGGCGGGACATCATATTTGAAATAGAATTGTGATACATAAACTCACTCCTCTCTTTTTGTCGGCCCATGCCGCAGGAAACCGCAAGATGGGCCAAACCAGAGCTTAATCAATTACATTAATCGCCTGTATCAATTTGAGCGTTATTTGGGCTTTGCCGCATCTTAACAACACAAAGTCTTCATGAATTCCAATCACTTCAAATTCATAGATGCCGCCTGCATCCCTAATGAGCAGCTTATCGCTCAGGGACAAAAGCTTGTTGTTTATGAAGGCCTGCGGATTATCAGCTAAAAATACTGCCTCCAGCTCGAGCTTCTGGGCGACACGAGTAATTACTTCTTCATTACCATCTTCGGAAAGGACACTCACTTCTTTAATACCAGTTAAATTCTTACCTTCTTCGTTTTTGATAAAGGATTGCCAGCTAGATAAAGTAAAAAAGTCTTTTGTAATAACATCATTGCGGCTTGGGACCTTTGGCAAATCCATGAAGGATATTTTTACCTGAGGATCAGACTGGCCTTGGGTAGCACTCTGCGTGGCAGGTGGCGTGCCTTTTGCTGCGTCTGGCTTATTTCCGCTTAGAAGTTTAATCCACATGACCGCCATGACAATGATCAAAGACAAGGCGAAAACGACCTTCTTCTTATCAGCGGTAACCTGTCTATAAAGCCTATTGGCTCCCGCAGTGGCATTGGCTAGGTTTCTTTTCATGCTTGTTCAACCCCAGTCGTTTCAATGTCTCTCAAACATATTATCTGGTTCCGCACCTGTCCTATAATAGATAACAGCCTGCGTTTGCATTATGACATCACCAGTTAGATCAGTGTCGTTCGTTAGCTTTATTCTCTCGATACGAACGAGTCTGTCTGATCTCTGAAGTCGTTGATAGAAACGGAATATCTGCGTTAGTTCACCTTTACACCTCATGTCGATCGGTATGCAGTTCAATGCGTCAGCTCTCAGTTCCTTTCCAGGAGCAACCAACTGCTCGGTCAGATCATACTCGGTCATAAGATTGGCTATCTGTTGCAAAAAGACACCAATGTCTCTCTGGGTGGGCACGTTCAGCTTGAAGTCTGCGACAGTATTCTGCAGTCTCTGTAGTTGCTGCTTGAGATCCGGAAGCTGTCTGCTTTCTGCTGAAGCCTTGGCAATAATCTGCATCTGTTTGGTTTTTGCCTGCTTCACTGACTTCATCCTCTTATGCGAAGGCAGATACCCAAAAAGCACAAAATCCGCGACCAACATTGTGCTAACAACAAGAACCAATACTTGTTTTCTCTTTCCGAACAATCGCATCAAATATCCCGTTAAGATCAACCACCAACAGTCACTTGGTTGTAATTTGCCAAATAGCAACTGATCTCAAACTCTGCTACCTGAATCTGATCATCGGCTTCTGTAGGTAAGGTATCAGAATTTAATGACCCTCTCTGGCTGTTAGCCGAGACACGTATCTTTGCATTCTTCGAAAATGATGGATAGACCAGATGAAAATATGGCGAATCTTCCAACTTGCATACTAATGCCGCCACGTCGGCTGCATCGGCTGCTATTCCAGCTATCACAATTTTGAACTTGACGTCTCCCAGCGGTAATCCACGATTATCCTTAGAGCCGGTTCCAGCAACTCTTACAGCAGAAGTTGTTTTTGAATTTTTTTCCTGTTTGTCTACGCACTTTTCGGCGATAAACTCCATGTCTCGGAGCACAATACTCTCGTCGATCAAATAGCTCATCTCCGCTAAGACACTTGCCACATCTATCTTGGAGTCAATCCTGTCAATGGATCGTGCTTTCTTCTGTAGTTGTGCTACCTGGTCTCTTATCTTTGCGAACTCAAGAGAAAAACTCTCAGCTTGTACTCGCTTTGGCTCAATCTGGGCTAGTTCAACGGTAGCTCTTGAGATCGAATGGGTAGCAATTGCATTGAATGTCATCATCACACCGAATATAGCGCCCAAGGCGATGTATTGCCTGCGCACGTTTATTTGGCGTCGCCTGCTTTCTAAATACCACTGTGGAAGAAAATCAATTTCCTTCATGGTCATTCGAGCTCCTTAACGAACCCAGTGGAACCAACAATTGCCGGCTCCTGAGCTGGAGTTCCACTCCAACCTTTGAGACTAAGTCCGACGGCAACTGCCCAATCACAGAACAAGCCCCGCCTGTCACTATCAATATTCATGTTCATTAGATCAAAGCCTCTCAAAGGCTCAGCTACCTCAACTTCGAGAGCCAATTGGCGCCTTAAAACATCCAGCAAGATGTTCTCGTTGGCACCTCCCCCCGCGAGAATCACTTTCTCGACACGCCTGCCTCTGAATGTGACAGTGTAGTAACGAAAACACAACGATACCTCTTTTGCGAGCTGTTCGGCGACCGAACAAATAGCATCAACCATCAATTGACGTATTGACGAATCAAAGGAATCGGTTTGTGATTGCTGTCCGCTGGTGGACTGACCATTTTGGGCCGAGGGGCTTTGGTTAAAAGTTTCAGGTACAGACTCAGACTGCTGCACTTTTTCCAATTGCAACTTAAGGCGCAACATTTCGGCCTCTTTAGGATTGATGCCTAACCTTGCTGCGACCTGCTGATTGAAATTCTCAGCGCCGATAGGTATCTGCTTGACAAAGCAAATATCACTGCCCCGGCCAAAGACCACGGTTGTGAATTTTCCTCCGACATCTACAAAGATTACCGTGCGCTCTTTGTCCTCCTGACGGCGCATTAACCTCTCAAAATTTCTAAACAGAGCACAAGGGACCACATCTATGCCTACAGGCGTTAGTCCGGATTCCTCAAGCATGCCGATATGAGTTTTTATGGTTCGACTGTCTGCAGTAAAAAGAATCAGCTCTGTCTTGACCTCGTCGCCCTGACGGACATTGCCAGCAAGGACATGTTTTATGGTATCCTTTTCCGGATCCAGTCCAAAACGCTGTGCAGCTTCCTTCTGCAGGATTTGCTCGATCTGATCAGTTTCCGTTTCAGCGAGCCGCAGTGATGTCATTTTCAACGCATCATTCGGTAAACAGGAAACAACATTTCTTCCATGGAAGCTGCCTTCGGTTAGCATTTGCTTTAACGTAAGAACCACAAAGCGCCCTCTCTGCTCCCAATCACCATTTATGTCAGGATCAATAGCTGCCTTTTCTGCGGCCAGAACACTTATGTGTCCATCTTTGATCGCCAACTGGAGCATCTTGATGGAGTTATGACCAATGTCCAAGCCTATCGGCTGTACACTTCGGGTTTTCAATTTCCAGCTTATCATCTGGTTTGTACCTGTTTAGTCCGAGATCGATATATATCCTGTGACAGGCTCGACGGTGACCGTCTTAGTGAGCGAGTCAGCTTGTAGGCTGATATCACCTTTGTTAAGTAGGTTTGAAATTCCTGCCCCACTACCACTATAAGGGCTACCAAGATAATCAAATGTAATCGTCCGGCTGGGGTCAGAGTCAAAATCGGCATCGACTATGTTGACTCTGTCCAGTCTGCTGTCCTTTCGGAAATCCACAATATAATTGAATCCCTTTTTGACAGGGTGTGATACAACATCACCGCTTTGGTCCTCTATCCTGTATCTTTCTGTTGTTTTATCGAAAACAACCGAAATATATTGGCCCCTACTGATTGCGAGGCTTTTAGCATACTCCAGATCAGCCGCGACCATATTAGCCGCAGCGCGTATCTGCAAGGAAGCTGCGGACGACATCATTGGTACAACTATCATCGCCGTTATTGCGATTATGACGACTACGATCAGTATCTCTATGAGGGTGAAGCCTCTGGAGCAATAACCTTGTAAAAGAGAGGTAAATTTATAATCGGCTCTTGAAGGCACACTCCAAGCAAGCTGATTTGGAAAAAGCGTGCATTCGGTGCCACCAAGACACCAATAATGCTGAGCCGCTACCGAGTGTTTTGTGTTAGAGTTATAGTATATCATTAGCCCTACCTCCGTTGTCTTTTCGGCTTGTTTGAGACATACCTTTACCTACCAGTAAGTAGGCTTTGAGGGCAGGCCGAAATATCGGATTCGACAGCATGGGAAACCGATAAAGATAGGTTGTTTTCGGTCATTCAACATAGTTATTTCAGACGTTTACAAAGCGATACAAATGTCAAATCTCATACTCTCCACAGTTAAGGCCAACAAAATTGGTACAATCAGCAAAGAGAGTTGAAAAATACAACTGCACAACGTTAGTGTTTAGACGAATTCGCAGTGTATTGTTGGTGCCACAGACGCATATCGGATTTTTCTTCCAATTAGTTGTAAAGGCCGATAAGCAACCTCCACTGCAATTTTCAAGTGCAGCGATATCGAGAGCGTCTGTTATTGTCTTTTGATACTTCTAAAAAATGCTCCGGCAGCCTGGCCCCATCTTTCTTGATTATCTTCCGGCCCGACCAAAATTGCAGTCTTTTCAGGAGCCGCCGTGATAGTGACATTAGAACCAGACTCATCCATTTTCCAGTGACCTATCGGAATATGGTTCGGGTCGTAGATGTCATTATAAATGCAACTGATGGCATTTTCATCCAGCGCCTTATCATACACTCGGACATCATCAAGCAATCCATTAAACCAGTTACCGCTGGGATCCCAAATCCCCCCTCCAATATTAAATCCATACGGGGAAACACCATAGTAGGATGGACCTGAACCTGTCTCTTCCAAATTGCCATCGATGTAAATGTAAATCTTCAAGTTGTTTCCATCACCTACTACAGCAACGTGATGCCATGTAAAGTCCTCAAATAACCACTGCTCCCTCGCATAACCACCACCAGGTGTCCAGACGCGCAGCCATCCACCATCAAACCCAAACTCTATAGTATCGTTCTGACCAAAAAGTCCGATACGACTTTCGTGAGAGTTGTTCTCACAAACCCAACCTGCTAACGTAAATTCAGACATACCGCTAAGTAAACTTTTACCAGTGCTCACGTAGTCATCAACTCCATCGAACTCAATAGCGCCATCTATGACACCACCGGTAGGATTCCAGGTAGGGCCATTATAAAGTATTCCGACATTGCCATTACTGGACGAATCGGCGGTTGTTTCTGCAAAAATGTCCTGAGTAAATAATCCACCAAGAACATCTAGACCGGCATCGCCGTTTACCAATACACGGTTATCAACCACAGCCAAGCCTTCGATTTCTAAGCTTGCATCTTTCTCTATGATTAAATCGCCAGTGACATAGAGCGCAGGCAAGTTCTTAATTGAAACTATGACGTTGTTGGTGCCTTCAACCGTCAGGTCACCTTCAACAAGCAGCATTCCATTTACCTGAATATTTCCAGCAAGTGTCAAATTGCCCGTCCTTCGAAACACCCACGGAGCGTAATCAAGCGTTGTGCCGGACAAGCTGGCCTGCGTTATAGTGTTGTAGGAAGTGAAATCACCGATCTCAATCTGTGGCCAATCAAGTGAAAGCTTATCAACTGTATATTTCTGGCCATTAGGATCTGTACCACTTAAAGAGCCGAAGACGTCGCCACTAATTGCGCCTTGATTTGTCAAAGTACTGCCACATCGGACATCGCCATTAATGCTGACGCCAGACCAAAGCGTAGTATCAGCCTCCGTCCAAAGTGCGATGACAGGATCAAGTCGAAGCTCGGCGGTCAAACTGCTGCGACCAATTGTTTCGTCGCCTTTTTGTCGATAGGAATTACAATCGATATTATAATTGCAACGGTCATTTGAATCACGGTTAACCGTGACATCATAATAATCACTACTTTCAGAATCTAACTGCTGGCCGGTGGCCTGCCAGGTCCCACTTTCGAGGTCGATATTCTGTGGATTTATAATAAGTCCCTTGGAGTGCTCCAGGCCTGACTCAGCTAAATAATCCATCTGCGTTCGAAGGAGCATATTTTGGCCACAGGCAAGCTCGACATCGCTACGAGATAAGAAGCCAAGCGATAGAATAGTAATAGCCATTACAATGAAAAGAACAACGAGCAAAGCTGTGCCCTTTGCGTTCGTATTGCGTATCGCGTATTGCGTATTGCGTATCGCGTATTGCGTATCGCGTATTGAGTATTGAGTACTAAGTAATTTTATTCTCTGCTTAATCATATTTTGTAGGGTGGGGCTTGCCCCACCATAATCCTTGATTTATAACTGTCTTATCGGTGGGCTAACTCGTGCTACGTAGCGAAGTGCTACTTCGCAGAGTAGTAAGTCCACCCTACCTATCTTTGTTCCTCTGTGTCTATGTCCCTTTGTGCCTCTGTCCCTTTTTAACCAATCTCTAATCGTCATCACTCACAATATCTGTTCCATCCTCATTGAGCAGATTACCTGCCCAGCTACGAAGGGCTGCGCTTATCTGATATTGACGAACAATATCATTCTCGAGAAGATCAAACGAGATACTCACAAACCTGCTTTTAGTTACCGGATCACCAGGCGCATCAAATAAAAATTGAAACTGCACATCTGAGCATTGCGGGATCAACATCGTATCTGTTGCTTCGCTAATATACGCTGACCACCAATTCGTCGAAAACACCTGAATAACATTAAGCTCCACATGTGGATCGGACACAGGTTGTGGAAATTCATAAAGCTGTAAATGGTCGCTGTCCAAACCTTTTTCAATATAGACCAACTCACTTATATTTATCTGTCCATCGTTGTTATCATCGGCCCGCCACAGGGCAATATCCTCATCGCCTACAAAACACACGAGCCTGCTATTACGCAGCAACTCCGATAGTCTCAGCGTGGTAAAGCGTATCTGAGCCTGTTTGTAGCTCGTGTCATCTGCCGAATCGTTGGCGCTACTTATTGCGAAAGCAAGCGTAGCTACGGCTGTCAGGATTATGCTGGTGACAATTAGAGCAATAAGCAACTCAGCCAGCGTGAAGCCTTTTTCGTACCGCGAATCGCGTATTGCGTATTGCGTAATTTTCATTTTTTACTTGCTTATAAGTCGATTTATAACTGCTATTTCACGTCCATTATATTTGACCCACACCGTCACTAATATGAAGAAATCCTGAGTATCGTCCCAGGCACAGCTCACATCCCTGCTGAATTTGGCGTATGCTTGGTCCGTAAACTCCGTCCCGTTTGCGTCTTTTAGCTGACCTTGTGACTCAGTGTAGCCATCGTACGTATCTACTATATCGTTAAAAGAAGTATGGACGATATTCTCCATTAAATCGGCTGCTAATTTTGCAGCCAAGGTACTGCGCAGACCTTCGGCTCGCACTTTTGCTCCGCTGGCAAATGGCAACAGAACCCCCGCTGCTGCGATGCCCAAGACAACAGTGGCCATCAAAGCCTCAGCGAGAGTAAACCCGCCAAACCTATGGCGGGTAAACCCACCGAACATATGGCGGGTAAATCCGCCGTTCCCCTCGACTCCGCTCGGGGCAGGTGTCGCCCATCCCCCCGCCTGCGCGGGGGTAAGCCTGTCCCCGCGAAAGCGGGGATCGCCCGTACTTTGTTGAGTGGCAGCCTCAAAGCCAAAGGCTTTGGGGATGGCCATCGCCAAGCTTTGCTTGACGCTGCCACCCATCGCTCGTGGCTCGTACCTAGTATTTTCGGTGTCCATAGTTCATCCTATATATACCATTGATATGGAGAACCCCCAGGACAAGCCTGGGGGCTAAACCATATTGCCGATACTCAAATTCCTGATCCCTGACCCCTGAACCCTGATCCCTGAATTCTGAACCCTACTATCAATATTCATAGTATGGTTTGCCGTTGCTGTTTGAGCCTGTGTTATCAGCTCGTATCTCACAAGTGGCGGCCTTGTATATCCAGCCGTGGCTATCATCGGCATCGGCGGGGAAATCCGCGCCGTCGGCAAGCATCTGTACAGTGTCCTTATTGTTAAACGGATTAACTGGAATCTTGGAAAGATATGGGCCACGATTAAAACCAGAGGTACCGGGATCGGCTGTTTCTCCAGTCGCTTTGCTTGCCCTGGTAGCATGACCAACGAAGGCCTCTTCAGTTGGTGTGGTATCACCATAGGGGTAACCGGGGCCGATCTCCAGATGCTGAGCCCTGTAAACTAAAATGAAGCGGCGTAGCAATTGCAGGTCTGTCGCTAGAGCACTTCCTTTAGCTGCGGTACTGCTACCTGCAACGGCTGGGATGACAATAGCAGCAATGATGCCAAGCAATACAGTGACAGCGAGAACCTCTATTAGTGTGAAGGCCCTTGCCTTTTTCATAATTTGACCTTTCGAGGGTTTGTTGTTTATTCGTATTGCGTACTTCGTCGTGCGTATTTAGCCCGCCGTTCCACGGTGGGTTCTCTTCTCTGTCATTCCCGCGCAAGGGTCTGTTGCTAAAGTGGAGATTGCTTCGTCGTTTCACTCCTCGCAATGACAAACACTGCGTTTTAATGTCATTGCGAGGCCTATGAAATAGGCCGTGGCAATCTCAATCACTC
>Ga0315541_1004299_pt1 | contig 10487 bp, 9 predicted proteins | sample SalMarSW160190MG_FD_203095 | JGI IMG/M metagenome (GOLD analysis project Ga0315541, IMG submission 203095) | Salt marsh sediment microbial communities from the Plum Island Ecosystem LTER, Massachusetts, United States - Salt Marsh Sediment SW1601-190 ...
AGCCGACAAATGCAAAAATTCCGCTAATAACAACTGCAGCGATGAATGAAGTATAAACTGACATTTCTTGCAAAACACAAATTAGTACCACTATAAAAATCGCTGCGGTGCGTTGTTCCAATTTCAGCTCATCCAATTTTCCTTTAATACACTCGATCCGATTCTCTATTGTATTTAGCATTCTTTTCTGTTCAGATTCATCCATAGCTTTCACCAATTCATGTTATCTTGTTAAGTTCTTATACTTTTTTTATTTTCATCTTCGGCCTGATTTTTTTTCTTCGCAGCTTGGGCTTTTTTCTTCTTTTCGGCCAGTTTGCTGGTTATGAACAAAGACTCAAATAGTAAATTTGGTTAATCTTTCTTGAATCATTAGATACATTTATGTTTTCTTCTCATCCCTATCGTCAATGCTATCACGAGCACTTTGGGGTAAGTTAGAATAAAGGTTACCGATACGCTTGGGTGTGGTAATCATTGTATCAACGATAACATTAATCAGCAGAAATAGGTTGCCAACAACCTCTGGTGAATCGACGTCTATCTGTCCTGCATGAACTGCATTATTGCCTACAACCCGTACGATATCGAGTGATTGCTGAATCTTCTCAGGGAGGCCATCTTTGACTAGATGTGCTATATCATCGTTGATATTTTTGCCTTTGCCACCAAGATGAACACACAACTTCTGGATGGCAAGCCGGAGTAGTGCAGCTGCCGCCTTTGGCGACGAATTGGCAATGATCGCTGCTTCTTCATAATCGTCCTTAACGTCTTGTGGCATATCCGGATTGGGAAGTGGCGCATTTCCTCTATTTGGGTAAATCATCCTGTCATAGATCCAAAGGACAGCTTTCTTACAGTGCTCACAAATTGTTGATGCAAGCCAGTCGTTTGAGCTGTAACTACTGTTTCCTCCAAGAGATTGGTCTGTGACAGAATAGTGATACTGACGTGCTAAGACTCCGCAATGTGGACAAGTGAATGCTTCAACTCCCCGTCGTGGCACAATGTACTTCATAGAAATCTCCTATGTATTATTTAGCAATTGTCTTATTAATAACAATTTTAACTTTCTTTACGTTTACCCAAGGTAAACATAAAGAACTGCAAATCCCAGATGTCTCAATTCGTCGCTCGTTATTCCGCCGTTAGGCGTCCCCTACGTGACTGCTTACGCAGCACCGTAAGGCATCCTGCGGAGAATGACAGACGGACGATTCGATGAAGTTTTACGCTCCGGGTGTATCACGCATTCAGGAACAAAGTACATACAAACAATTTAAAAGGCAAGAGAAAAAAACAGGGTATAGAGGATAGGTTTTTGCAGCCGGCGTTCAGGGGATAGGGATTATACATGCCTGCCTCGCAGGCTCGATAATACCGAAGATCGAAGATGACTTTTCTATCCCCTTTATTCGCCGGACTTATTCAGCGGTTGCTGTCGGCCGTCTCAGAACGTCGGAACGGGGACATCGTACAGCACGTATTGCATTTCTTCGATATAGGGATCCACGGCAAACTGAAATTGAATCGTAGCAACGCCGCCACAGGCACCACATGAGCCGCTGCCGGAGAGAGTATAATCATTTCCCGAACCGCTGCCGCTTGTGCCAAAGCTGCCGCCGCCACCGTAGCTTCTGACATCGACACCACCGGCATCGAGGAATGTCAAACCCATATCCATATACTGTGGGATAGGATCATCGTTTCTGAGAGTCAAATGGCTTCTCGGAAGCGAATCCGGGCCTTCGTACTTCGCCTTAATAAGGTATTTGTATTTGGCCTCCTCGAGCACAGCCTCCTCGATCATAATACTGTACCCGGGGAAAAGTTCGATCCACTGATCCGAGGCCTGGAACGGAACCTTCACTGTTCGAATTGCATACGCAAAAAGGCCGTTGATGCTCCAACTTACTTCTTTGAACCATACGGGATAACCTGCATTGGGATCTATGGGAAAATTAAGGCTGAGATGCCCCGGCCTGTCGGCGAAAATAGAAGATGACGGTGTTGTATCGATACGCAACGAGCCTAAAGGATTATCATAGGTGTACACTCTGTCCTGAGTATCAACAGCGCGGACTTTGAAAGGGTGCAAAAAGGTCGTACTAGAGATTAGATTTCGCAAGTGCCCTTTGTAGAGATTACAACTGATCGACAAGGTCCAATTGGTATCGTATCCGCCTGCACTGCTGACTTCATCAGGATTAGACAGAACGGCAGATAATGATACTTTTTGCCATGCCGGTACAAAGCAGTCCGACGGGGTCCAATTCGGATCGTTGGGCTCAACGACGACAACCGTCACATCCGGCTCAATATCTGCAAAACAAAATGAGCCTATGACTAATAACGCCGTAATAGCCCATAATCCTTTCGTTTTTGTAACTCGCATTTGTTACCTCCTTGAAAAAAAGTGAATAAAGTTTTAGGGATTCCCCAAACAAAATTCAGGAAATCCCTCCTCGGTTTGTTTCTTCATATCATACCTTTCAAATCTATTATCAATTTCTCTCCACACGAACCGGGAGCCATGTGACCATTACGTTTATTCCATACCCCTATTGAAAATTCCCACTGATAAAAGCTTTCAAATAACTCATCAGTATAATGAAAAAACGCCCGCTCAAAGTTGATAACTATATTGTACCGGTTAACTGGGAACCTGCAAGTAAAAAATAAAAATTTAGAGGGTAGTGTGCTGCACATAACTTATAGCATTTAGGGATAAAGTCTTTGACTAACTTCTATCTTTAAGTTACGCTTTGGCAATATGAAACGATTGTTGACATCGTGTTTTGGGCTTGGTCTGCTGCCGTTTGCTCCGGGGACGTGGGGCTCGATTCCACCGGCGGTTATCTTCGATCTGTTAGGTTATCTCGGATGGAAACCAATCAATATCGGGTTGGTAATGATTGCCTTTATTTTAGCGGGAGGATTTATCTGCGTGAAATTTGCCCCGGCGGTAATTTCACTGACAGGCAGAAAAGACCCGCGGGAAGTTGTCGCCGATGAAGTGGCCGGTCAGGCGGTAACATTTTTAGTTATCGTACCATTTCTAAGTGCGTTCACTACGGACCAAATCTGCACCACTACGGCTCTTGGATTTTTACTTTTCAGGCTGTTCGATATTTCCAAGCCGTGGCCGATAAGAAAACTTGAAAAGTACCGTCAAGGCTGGGGGATTTTGGCCGACGATTTATTAGCGGGAGTTTATGCCGGTATTGCACTTATTATCTGTTATAAAACCGGCCTGATAGATTTCATCGGCCGATCGTGCGCTTGCTACGACAATTCCTCTCTCGATATGTTACACGCAGTGATTTTAGGCGTCATTCAGGGCGCGACGGAATTTCTGCCGGTCTCATCGTCGGGGCACCTTGTTTTGTTCGAGAATATCTTCAATTTCGATCCGGAAACGCCGGCAATGCTGCTGTTCGATTTGTGCGTTCATGTGGGTACGGTCGCGGCGATTTTTATCGTCTTTCGCAAATCTATCAGCGATTTTGTTAAGAACCTCCTGACATCCGGTAAATACGGCAAAAGCCCCATCGAAATTTATCGAAGGAGCCCGAGCGTGCACATCCTTGTCCTGGCAATTCTCGTAACGACTCTGACTGGTGTTCTGGGGCTGTCGCTGGAAAAATATTTTTCCGCCGCCCGCGGCAATCTGAAGGTTGTAGCATTTATGTGGTTTATCACCGGGACGCTGCTATTGATTACCGACAGGCGGAAAAAGACCCGGCTGGGTCTTCGGCAGTTCGGCGTACTTGCGGCGATAATAGTCGCCTTAGCTCAATCGGCGGCAATTATGCCGGGAATATCGCGCAGCGGCGCGACGATTTGTGCCGCTATACTGGTGGGCCTGCATCGGCGGTGGGCGGTCGAATTCAGCTTCTTTATTGCAATACCGGCGATTTTAGGGGCGGCACTGATACAAACAATCAGGGATTTCGCCGAAATCAGCTCCGGCAGCCTGCCATTAATCCCTGTTCTGGCCGGCTCAGTCGCGGCCGCTGTTACGGGGATTATGGCTCTTAAGCTGCTGATAAAAACATCCAGAAGTGCAAACCTGAAATATTTCGCTTTATATTGTTATTTACTCGGAGGTTTTGTTCTTATTTATCTGTTGAGATAAATCCGAATATGTGAGACAATCTTTATTAATCCGGCAAATATTGCAGATGTAAAAAACATGAAAAGAACTCCGGAGTTTCATTGAAAAAATCTGGGAAAATGAATATTTGTATGTATAATGTTTGCCGGTCGTACGTAGTTATTGAAAATTATAATTCTTTTTAAGCAAAGCTCCGAGGGCCGGTTCCTCGAGCCTGCTTTGGTGGGGTGTTCTGAAATGGCGTTGAATAGTTTTAGTTCTCTTTGCGACGATTTGTATCTGGATATGTATATCAATACCGAGCTGGACCTGCCGACCGGTCGCGATACGATTCTGTTTTTCTTCGAGCGGATCCAAAAACAGTTTCCCTCGATGGGATGTTTCTACCGGCGGGAAAACAGCGACTACTGTCTGGAAGAAGACCGCGAGCACGGCCAATACCGGTGGGTGAGTCTCGAGACTGACCGCATCGGTTCGGGAGTCGTCAATCCTGCGTATTTCGAGATGGCTTACGAGCAGGACAGATTAGTGCTCGAACTTGTCCCGTATATGCTCAGCGTCAGTCCTCTCGATATCGATTCGCTCGATGTCACGCTGGCGATGGATTTCGATTGTTCCGGAAGTCACGACGAGGTGATAGCAGAAGCGCTGCTGGGACAAAGCGCATTTAACTGCCTGCTGGACCTGCCGGGCGCCAAACCCATCGGCTGTTCTCCGGCGTTTGTCGTGGGCCTTTCCGGCGACGAACGTACACAGGCACGTATCAGTATCGAGTCGAAGACAAATGTTTACGGCCCCAAGAGAAAAGAGCAGGTCGTTGACGAGGCGATAAGCCTGTCGTTTACAATCCGACAATATCCGGGAACCGGTGAGAAATTCGATTCGCTGAAATCATTCGAACATCAGTGCCGGCTGGCCGAAGAGCTTATGGCCGACAAAATCGTGCCGTACTTCGTGCTGCCTTTGACTGAGACAATCGCGCAAAAACGAATGATATAACTTTTCATCAGGATTTGACAATGGCCATAGAGGCGCCATACGGCAAATATAACAAAAGCAGTTTCAAGATTTGGATTTTTCTTTTCCTCGGTGCCGCGGCGATTTTTGCATACGACGGATATTTAAGCAAATACGAATGGTCGTTCCGCCGGAGCTTTTATGACGAACATGTCATCGACGGCAAGCCGGACGGCGACATGATATTTAATCAAAAGTCACCTTTTGCCTTTGTTGGTCTGGCCGCCATCCTTACAGCATGGTTCTATGCTCGTAAAAACAAAAAACTTATCGCGAACGACAACGAGCTAATACTTGCAGATAACACAAAAATCCCGTACGATTCCATACAAAAAATAAATAGAACCTATTTCGACTCGAAAGGTCACTTCACCTTTACGTATAAAAATGAAAACGGCAAGGAAATCGATATAAAACTCGATCGCAGAACATACGATAATTTGAAAGAAATTTTGGAACTTCTGGTGGAAAAAATCAGCTCGACATAATAACAGAAGCTCGAACAGAAATCATACCTTCTACTTAAAGACTCACGCATTACTCGAAAGAAAGGACATAAATGAATTATTGCGTCACAGGATTACAATGGGGTGACGAGGGCAAAGGCAAGATAGTGGATATTCTTGCCGAGAACAGTGATATCGTTGTCCGGTACGGCGGCGGAGCGAACGCCGGCCATACCGTCGTCGTAGGTGAGAGCAGATTTGCCCTGCATCTTCTACCGAGCGGCTCCATCAGGCCGGGGGTCACCTGTGTCATAACAAACGGCGTCGTTATCGATCCCGAAGTTCTAATTAACGAAATCAAACGGCTCGCTCAGGAAAATATCTCGCTCGACGGAAGGCTTCTTATAAGCGAACATGCCCATGTCGTGCTGGACTATCACAAAAGAGAGGACCAGTTACGCGAGGAATCTCTCGGCAAAAATAAAATCGGCACGACCATTCGTGGCATAGGCCCCTGCTACGCAGATAAAGTCGGCAGGAGCTTTGCGGTCCGCATGGCAGACTTTATAGACCTCGAAAATCTTAGAACGAAATTGCTGACGATCGTTCAAAACAAGAACAAAATCTTCGGAGCTCTTTACAGTTCCGAGCCTTTAGATGCGGATGAAATCTTCGAGAAGTGTAAAACATACGCCGAAAAACTTGTGCCCTTTATCACGGACACAACCGAATTTTTACATCGATCCATCGCCGAAGGTAAAACTATCCTTTTCGAAGGAGCCCAAGGCTCGCTGCTGGACATCGACCACGGCACGTTCCCGTTCGTGACCAGCTCGAACTCCAGCTCACTCGGTATGCCGGCCGGATGCGGCGTACCGGCAAAATACGTCGATAAATTCATCGGTGTCGTCAAGGCATACACGACAAGGGTCGGCGCCGGGCCATTTCCCTCCGAGCAGGACAACGAGACGGGCCAGTACATCCGCGACAAGGGCCACGAATACGGTACAACCACAGGCCGTCCGCGCCGCTGCGGATGGTTCGACGCCGTCGCCGCCTCCTACTCCGCAAAAATAGGCGCTATCGATTCGATAGCCCTGCTTCACCTTGATACGCTCGCCGGTCTTAAAGAATTAAAAATCTGCCGGGCGTACAAGATCAACGGCAGGGAAGTAACTTTTTTCCCGGCAAATATTACCAGACTCTCGCAGGCCGAACCAGTTTATATAACCGTGCCCGGATGGGATGAAAACATAACTGAAGTGAAAAATTTTGGCGATTTGCCGGCGAACGCCAGAGATTATATCTGCCGGGTCGAAGAAGTAATCGGTAAACCAATAGACATTATCGGTGTAGGGCCAAAAAGGAACCAGACAATATTCAGAAAATAATTCCGTTCTCGATACCGGACAGCACCCGGAATCACGTAACGAGACTAATATTTGTACTGCTTAGGGTAAAAAACGGATATAATCAATGACTATGAGTTTCAGAGAAAAACTTGAGAGCACCGCCGGACGCCTCGGCCTTGCAGTCGAACAGATGCCTCGTCATATCGCCATTATTATGGACGGAAACGGGCGATGGGCACAAAGAAAGGGATTGTCGCGGGCCGAGGGACATCGTCAGGGTGGCAAAACCGTAGAGACAATCGCTCAATGCTGCGTGGACTTCGGAATAGAATCTCTTACCCTGTACTCGTTCAGTATCGAAAACTGGAAAAGGCCGAAAACCGAGGTCAATGCCCTGATGCATTTATATGCCCAGTATCTTGTCGGTATTCGACCGACGCTGATGAAAAATAATGTCAAGCTTGTTCATCTCGGCCGAACAGACGGGCTGCCTTCGCCGGTACAAAACGAACTAAAAAAAACAATCGAAATGACCAGCTCCAATATGGGGATGATCCTTGCATTGGCACTCAACTACGGCGGCAGAGCGGAAATCATAGATGCCACAAAAAAAATTGCACAGCAGTACAAAAAAGGGACACTACGTCTTAAAGATATCGACGAGAATGTTATCGATCAAAATTTATACACGGCCGGGCTTAGCGAACCTGATCTTTTAATTCGCACAGCAAACGAAATGAGAATCAGCAACTTCCTGCTATGGCAAATTTCATACAGTGAATTTTACGTCACAAAAACTTTTTGGCCGGACTTCAAAAAAGCTGCTTTGGAAAAAGCGATTATAGCATACGCCAAACGAACGAGGCGTTTCGGGACAATCAGACAAGTGTACCGTTCATAGCCGAATATTTACGGTCACAGAATACGAATTGTTAACTGCGGACTAAAATACATCATGCTCAAGCACAGATTATTTTTCGGGATGTTAATGACGGCTTTATTTCTCGCTGTTGTAATATTCGACGGTTGGTTAGACGGCTCGCTCACTGCCACCGGTACCGACGATAAAAACATCCAGGGTACGATTTTTTGTATTCTCGTCGCCCTGATTGCGATCCCCGCCCAACTGGAATTCTCGAAACTCGCAGCGGCAAAAAATCTTAAAATTTTCACCCCTGTTACGATTGTCGCCACAATTTTATTAGCAACAAACCGCTATTGGCTGCAATTTATAGAAATCCGGCAGGAGCTTTTTCCGCTCTATATCCTGACTTTCACTCTGATAGCTCTGTTTGTCTATCAATATCTGTTTTATAGGACTTCCGGCGTATTGGCTAATTGCGGAGTAAATTGTTTCTCAATCCTGTATTTAGGGCTGTTAAGCGGTTTTTGTGTGGCCATAAGGATTGATTTTGGCCTTTGGCCGTTGCTAATGTTTGTTTTTGTCATAAAATCCGCCGATATAGGTGCTTATTCGATAGGAACTTTATACGGAAAGCACAAATTTTCGCCCAAAATCAGCCCGGGAAAGAGCTGGGAGGGCATGGCCGGTGCCGTAGCGGCGGCGGTTATAGTTGCTATTGGTTTTGCCGGCATTTGTGATATAATGCCGCTTTGGGCTGCAATAGTTTTCGGATTTTGTTTCGCTTTCATCGGCCAGCTCGGTGACTTAGCCGAGTCGATGATTAAGCGAGATGCCGAGCGAAAAGACTCGGCAAACAAAATACCGGGCTTCGGTGGTGTATTGGATATTATAGATTCACCTCTGATGGCAGCGGCGTTTGCGTATTTGGTTTTTATGTGGTGTTCCTGACAGAGGAAAGTTTTGGAAGCTATTATACAATTAAATCCAACAGACAGACAGCTTGAATTATTCGGTCCCGGCGACAACTACCTCCGGCTTTTGCGCCAATCTCTCGGAGTACAAATAACCGCCCGCCAGGGCAAACTGAAAATTTCCGGCGCCGAAGAAGATGTCGGCAAGGCAGTTGAAATATTCGACAAGATGCGAAAACAGCTTCATAAGGGCCATCTGCTGACCACGGAAGATGTTACTGCTTTCATCAGGCGCAGGAATCTCGATCAGCCCCCGCATGATCCTGAGGCAATTACCGTCTATTCACATAAGAAAGTCATAGAACCGTCCACCAAAGGGCAGCAAAAATATATTCAGACAATGTTAGCCAACGACCTGACATTTTGCATAGGCCCCGCCGGCACCGGCAAAACATACTTAGCCGTTGCAATAGCCGTCTCTATGCTAAAGAAAAAGCAAATCCGGAGAATTATTCTTGCGCGCCCGGCCGTGGAAGCCGGAGAAAAACTTGGTTTTTTGCCGGGTGACCTCCAGGCAAAAGTAAATCCGTATCTCCGCCCTCTTTTCGACGCCCTGGAAGATATGATGGATTTTACCCAGATGAAAAAGTTTATTGGCCTGGATATTATCGAGATTATTCCGCTGGCTTTTATGCGAGGCCGAACCTTAAACGAGTCTGTTATTATCTGTGACGAGGCTCAAAATACATCCGTCCTGCAGATGCTGATGGTCCTGACAAGACTCGGACACGGTTCTAAAATGATAATCACGGGCGATATAACACAAATCGATCTGGAACGCGGGCAAAAAAGCGGGATGGTCGAGGCCATTGAAACGCTGCGAAGAATTAAAGGCATCGGTTACGTCGAACTTAACAGGTCAGACATCGTACGACATAGATTGGTTCAAAAAATCGTATATGCTTATAAAAAAAGGCAAAATTCCGATTAGTCGGTTAATGCAGGACAAATAAATGCCGTTAATCAAAAAAATTAGTCCACGACGAAGCCGGGTTCGAAAGAGTATCTCTGCCGAGCGTTACCTGCAAATCAGCAGGCTTGTCAGCGCCGATCTTGTAATCTCAATTCTGCTCTGGCTCCTATTCGTTGTTTTGTGTATATTGATACTGGCCTTCCATCATGCCGGCCGTCTGCAGGTTATACCCATTACCGTCATAGTCATACTAATTTCTCTGGCCGGGGCACTGTACATCCATCATTACCAAAAGCGAATGATATATAACCACGCCAGAATCTCCGTCTTGATCGGATTGTTTCTCGTTTTACTGGCTTCGGTAAAATTTATCACGGCCTGGCTTATAGAGCTGCAAACGGAGCTTATAGAGCTGCAAACGGAGCTTACACCCTATGCGTGGGCCACCGGGTCCGCTGTGATAACGGCCATTATCCTGACAATCGCTTATAACCAGCGTTTTGCAATCGGAATGAGCATCTTTTATTGCCTGCTTGCCTGTTTCGCGGCCGAACCATTAGAGATAAACGGCGAAGTTCAACTGATGCAAATCGATCTTTTCCTGATCATGGTGACCGGAGCTTTTACCTGCTGCATGGCTTTAAGAGAGATCCGGACAAGAGTAAAGCTGCTCCAGGTCAGTGCTCTTGCCGGTGTAATAGTATTTATAACGGCCGCCTCGCTGGAACTCCTAATCCCGGGCAAAGATCCGAACAGGGCCTTTGTAAACGCCGGTCTGCATGCAGGTATTACCCTTGCGGTCG
>Ga0315541_1004300_pt1 | contig 10487 bp, 8 predicted proteins | sample SalMarSW160190MG_FD_203095 | JGI IMG/M metagenome (GOLD analysis project Ga0315541, IMG submission 203095) | Salt marsh sediment microbial communities from the Plum Island Ecosystem LTER, Massachusetts, United States - Salt Marsh Sediment SW1601-190 ...
GGTTAACTTATGACAAGAGCGGAAAATTCCAAAGCAGCAAACACTCGAAAAATCAACCGGCGTGACTTTCTTGGCCGAACGGCTGCGCTTTCAGGGGTTGTCACCATGCCCTGGATCGTTCCCTCCCCGGCACGAGGTGCAGATTCAAACACCGCGCCGAGCGAGCGAATCACAGTGGGATTAATCGGCAAAGGAATAATGGGCAGCGGCCATTTACACCGGCTGATCGGCGACAGTGAAGTCCGAGTGCTGGCTGTATGCGACGTGGATCGCGTGCGGTGCCAGGACGGCAAGCGCCGCGTAGAGGAAAACTACGCCGCTGACCGCGCGAGCGGAACTTATAAAGGCTGCGCCGCATATAATGACTATCGCGAGCTGCTCGCCAGAGATGACATTGACGCCGTGGTTATCGTCACGCCCGACCACTGGCACACACCGATTGCAATTGACGCGGTTAAAGCCGGCAAGGACGTTTATTGCGAGAAGCCGATATCGATAACGGTACGGGAAGGACGAGAATTAGTCAAAACGGTGAGCAGGTACAACCGGGTCTTCCAGACCGGTACACAATATCGTTCGATTCCAACAATCCGGCAGGTCTGTAATTTCGTACGCTCAGGCGGACTCGGAAAGGTCAAACATGTCTTCACACTGTGGTCCAGACTGGGTGGTTTCTTCGGAGCAGCCCGCTTCGAGCCATACCGGCATCTAATGGACATAGAGCATACCGGCAAGTCCTACACGCCGCTGGATATAACGCTCCCTGGCGAACCCGTGCCGGATGGATTAGACTGGGACCTCTGGGTCGGGCCGGCCCTATGGCATCCCTACAATCCCGGCTATCACCTGAATCCCTCGCCCGGCGTCGTTCCCTGGTGCTTCTGCGAGGATTTCGGAGCGGCTTCCGTGACATGGCATCACTCGCACAGCGCGGACGTTATTCACTATGCGCTGGGTACCGAGGAAAGCGGGCCGGTGGAGTTCATTCATCCGAGCAGCGGAGAATTCCCCACGCTTACCTGCAGGTATGCCAACGGAACGCTCCTGCATCTCGTCGAAAATTGGGGGATTGTGAAGGATGTCTATAAAGCGGTCCCTAAGACTGCGCGATTGGCAGGTAACTTCGGCGGCGTTTTCGTCGGAGAAAGAGGCTGGGTCACGTCGATGACAACGGGCGGACCCATCGAGGGCGGCCCCGAGACGCTGTTCGAAGAAATGAAGCTGACAACACGGCAGGTGAATCCGGGAGACAACAACCATCACGCAAACTGGTTCGACTGTATCCGGACGCGACGCCGGCCAAGCTGCAACGCAGAACTCGGCCATCGTTCGGCATCGCTGGGACATCTAACGATTATCGCACACAAGCTGCGTCGGTCGCTGAAGTGGGACCCGATTAAAGAAGAATTCCAGGGTGACGAAGCGGCTAACCGGCTGCTCTTCCGCGCAATGCGCTCGCCGTGGCGCATCTGATAAGATTTATTCCGGAGATATCAAATGAAGCACACAAACCGCAGAGAAATTCTCGGAAGACTGGGCACCCTGCCTTTTCTCGGCGTAGCCTCATCTTCGATGGAACTCGCTCTAAAGACCATCGCCGAATCGAAGAATCGTAAACGCCCATGGATAACATAAGGATTCAGAAAGTAATCCGTAGGGTGTGCAACTTGTTGCACACGCGAACGTTCCGCGTGGGCAAAAACGGCATTTGCCCACCCTACAGGTTTTATTTTCCTTATTCGTCTCAGACTTCCTTCGTTATCCCCGGCTGCGGTGCCGGGTAGATGTCGCCTGGTTTCGCATGAATGGGAGCGGGAGTCTCAAAAGTCATGCCGTCAATGTCCTTAACGAATTGGAAGTCGGATTTCAACACCTGCTCCCGCGTAAGAAACTGGCCGGTATGCGTCGCCATGCGTCCCATCAATGCGGCCACTTCCGCCTCGCCGGCCCGCCGGGCCTCGTTGTGCGGCTTATCCTGCCGAATCGCATCCAGAAGCAACTGCCATTCGACGCGATAAGGATTCGGGTCGGGCCGGCCAAATTCCCAGATGAGATTTTCCGGGATCATGTTGTGGCCCTTGTATATCTTTGGCTTTGGCTCGCCGAGAGTCGCCATGAGCACGGCTGAGCCTTTGGAGCCGTGGGCGTAGTCGGAGTAGGTATTCCAGCAGTTGTTCATGCCCCGTGTGAACGCTAACAGTTTCGTACCGTCCGCAAAGGTGTATTCCACCGTGTAGTGGTCGAACTGGTTGCCCGCCTGCTCGTAGCACCTGCCGCCGAATCCCTGGGCCGAGACGGGCCAGGCCCCTTTGGTCCAGCAGGCCACGTCGATGTTATGACAGTGCCAGTCGATGAAAAATCCCGACGAGACCCATGTGAAACTGTTCGGATACTGGAGCTGGAAGGCCAGCTCGTTGACACCATCCAGCAAAGTCGGACAAATGACCGGGCCGTGCACGCGATAAATACGCAACGTGTGCACGTCTCCAATGGCCCCATCGTGAATCCGTCTGATCGTTTCCTGCCGGGCCGCCGAATGCCGCCACATGAAACCGACGCCGACCTTCAGATTCTTTTGCTCTGAGAGTTCGGCGGCTTTTAGCCAACGGCGGACTGCCGGTGCATCTGTAGCAAACGATTTCTCCGCAAAGACGTTTACGCCCTTGGTGACGGCGTACTCGAAATGCAGCGGACGAAAAGCTGCATGGGTAGTCAGTAGCAAGACATCGCCCGGCGACAGACAGTCGATTGCTTTCTTGTAGGCGTCGAAGCCGATGAATCGGCGCTCGGGCGGCACATCGAGCTTGTCCGCAAAATCCTTTTTCAAATTGCTCAGACTGCTTCGAAGGCGCGGTTCGAAAAGGTCGGCCATAGCGTATAGCTTCACCGGGCCGCCCACAGCCGACAACGCATCGGCGACCGCGCCGGTACCGCGCCCCCCGCAGCCCACCAAAGCCAATCGAATCGTATGGTCCTGAGCGGCATAAATCCGGGGCAGGGCAACGCCGGTGACAACCGAACCGGCCAGAAGCCGTCCACTCTGTTCCAGGAATTGCCGGCGAGAGGGTTTGCTCGATATGTGACGTTTGATCTGTTTTTTCATTACTTCTCCTTTGAAAATGGTTCGGATTCCCATTTTACGGTTGCACAAGGTTATGTTAACACATATCTTTTAAATTACAAGGATAAGTGATATGCCGTTTTGGGCTATCCATATCATCAAACCAATAGAAAGGTTAACAGATTATGGAGCAAACAACGCTACATAAAATATTCATCCTGGTAACCTACAGTTTTTCCTTGATGGCAGTATCCCCCGACAAGCCGGCTGTCGCTGCTTCGGCAACAATGGTTTTTCCCGACCGGCACTGGCAAGAGACCAAACCAGAAGAGCAGGGTGTCGATTCAACGAAGCTTGAAGCCGCTGTATCGTACCTGAAAGATAACTCCGGCTCCGACGGTGTAAAGGAACTCGTCATTATCCGCAACGGCTGTATGATATTCAAAGGCTCAGACATAGACAAGATGCACGGAGTGTGGTCGCTGACGAAATCGTTTACAAGTACTGTGCTGGGTTTGCTCATAGACGATGACAAGGCCACGCTCGATACACTTGCAAAGGACTACGTACCGTCTATGGCGGAAGTCTATCCAGATGTCACGCTGCGGTATTTCACAACAATGACATCCGGATATTACGCTGTAGGCGATGAGCCCCGCGGAAGCTACAAACACGGGCCGAGTCTTACGCCGTTCAAACCGGCCCAGAGGCCGCTGTTCGAACCACCCGGCTCGCGATATGCCTACTGGGATTCAGCCATGAACCAGTTTGCCAATGTACTGACCCACATCGCCAATGAGCCGATAGAGGTTCTGTTTAAAAAAAGAATTGCCGATCCAATCGGCATGGACAGGGCAAAATGGGACTGGGGCGATTTCGGAAAAATCGATGGAATCGTGGTCAATGGCGGCTCCGGAAACAGCAATAAGCACATCCAAATTTCCGCACGCGAACTGGCCCGATTCGGACATCTCTTTCTGAATCGAGGTAAATGGAAAAACAAGCAGTTGATTAGTGCATCATGGATCGATATCGCAACAAAGGCCCACGTGCCTGCATCGATTCCATTGGAGACTCTGAGCGGTGCAGACGGCCGTGGTGTGTACGGGTATAATTGGTGGATCAACGGTATCAAGCCCAACGGCAAGCGAAATTGGCCCGGCGCTCCGCCCGGCACGTATGCAGCCAGCGGCTATAACAACAACGACATGTTCGTTATCCCGAAGTGGAAGATGGTTATCGTTCGACTCGGCCTTGACCAAAGCGAATTCGGAATTACAGGCACCATCTACAGTACTTTCCTGGAAACAATCGGTGAGGCAATCACAGAGGAATAGCTCGAATATGCACAGGTAAAGGAGACATTCGAAATGAGCGAAAATATTGAGCAGGCAGGCAGTGCCGGCCGGGCTATTATCACCTTCTCCCGCGGCTGGCAGACTCTGGTCGCGACCCGCAGCCTCGGGCGGCGCGGCGTCGAAGTAATCACCGGCGACGAATACGCCATGACGGCGGCTTCATTCTCGCGATACAGCGTTGCCGATTTCCGCTATCCGAACCCGACGAAAGAGCCGGAGGCGTTCCTCGACGCTCTGGAGAAAGTTGTGCTTGAACATAAGCCCAAGGATGAAACGACGCCTTACGTCCTTATGCCGATTCACAAGGAGACCTATCTTATCGCCCGTCACCGGGAACGTTTCGAGCCGCACATCCGCGTCCCCGTGCCGCAGTTTGAACATATCAAAAAGGTGCACAACAAGGGAACTCTCGCCGCCTATGCGATGCAGCAGGGCCTGCCGATTCCCATGACATGGATTCCGGATGACCTGGCGCACTTCGAGTCGATTGCTTCGCAGGTTAAGCTGCCGGCCTTTGTAAAACTTCGCGAAGCGGCATCCGGCGTCGGAATCCGAAAGGTCAATACGCCCGATGAACTTAAAGCCACGTTCAAAGAATTCGTTGAGCATTTCAAACTCAAAGAAAAAGATTATCCTGTAATTCAGCAGGGAGTTCCCGGAAACGACTACTGCGTGACAACTCTATTCGACCACGGCAAAATGGTGGCATCAATGACGTATCGCGGGCTGCGAGCCTTCCCCGCGGAGCGAGGGGCAACCGTCTTGCGCGAGACTGTCGAGGCCCCGGAAATGGAAAAAGTCGCCGCTGAGCTGCTCGGTTCGATCGGCTGGCATGGCGTGGCGGAGCTGGACTTCAGGTGGGAAGGCACGCCCCAAACGAAGCCGCAGCTTATAGAAGTCAATCCCCGCTTCTTCGGCGGCCTGATACAGTCTGTCGAATCCGGATGGGATTATCCCTGGCTGCTCTTCCAGCTCGCGGTCAAAGGTCACATCGACCCCGTGGAAAAAATTCGAACCGATGTTCGGACAGAAACACCAATCCTGGCCTTTCTCGCTACCCTGCAGGAAATCGCCGAGAACGAACTCGGCATGGCGGCCCTGACCGCCTCGTGGGAGCAGGCAAAAGAAGAATTCCGCACAGGCTCGAAACGCCAGGGCATCCGCCAGCTCTTTCGAGGTGCCAGGGATTACTTTGATGCCAAGGCTCGACTCAACAAGGCCAGGCAGCTTCTCGACGAACATAAAGACAACATTTACGATGTCCTCGCGCGCGATGATCCCTTTGCCGCACTGGGTGTGCTTTATCCACTGGCAGTCTTCCTCCGGCATGGAAAGGTGAATCTCGAACTGATAACAGGTGAAGGCGGCCCCGGCGATGACGAGCAGTGACAAGAAAACCGACAATCCACGCAAAGCAATCTCACCGGCCAGACGCGTAAGGCGATGGCTTGGCCGGATAGGTATAACGCTGGCCGTTCTGGTCTGCATATACGTATTATTCCATCTTCTCTATCCGGTTTGGATAAACACGCGTTTGCCCGCAGACGCCCCGCGCATTGCATTCTCGCTGGACAATTCGCTTCTGGGCCGAATAGGTATAACAGATGCGACTTACCAGCGTGTAATGACGGCGGCCGGCGGTCGCCTGATTACGCTGCGGCCCGATGCTGCCGGCGTCCCTGTCAGCACGAAAAAGATAAAAGCCCTGCTGCAAAAAGAAAAGATCGATGGTGTTCTTCTAACCGGCGGGGGTGACGTGGACCCGAACCTTTACGGCGGCGATCCGAATACGACCATGCTGGTTCATAGGCTGCGCGACGATTTTGAAATCGCCCTGATTCGCGAGGCCAGGCAGCGTGGCCTGCCCATTCTCGGCATTTGCCGCGGCTGCCAGATCTTAAACGTCGCCCTGGGTGGAACGGTCCGAAACCTTCGCAAAGAGCAAGACGTCAAGAGCCTGCACATGGTCTTGAAGGGCCACACGGTCAATCTGAATCCCGACAGTAAGCTCGCAGAGACCCTGGGCGTTACTCACCTGGCGAAAGTTATCAGCCTGCACGGCAATTCGGTCGGCGAACCCGCTCCGGAAGTAACAATCGCAGCAACCGGTCCAGGTGATGTTATCGAGGCTATCGAAGCGGACTCCGCCGGTCAAAAAGGCTGGATTGTCGGCATACAATGGCACCCCGAATTGACGCTCGATAAGAAAGTCCAGCAGAAAGTCTTCAAATCACTCGTGGACAGAGCACGCATAGTACGCGAACGCCGACATTGATCATGGTGAATACTTATCGGGAAATGGACTCTCCCCCTGCTATCTTAATATCGTTCAATACTTCTTTAGAGAGAGCTTGCCAGTCGCAGTAACCGACACGATTCGTCCATAACGGATTTTTGTATTGGCCAAGGGCCGTGGATGTGTACAGGCGCCAGAACTTTGCCGCACTTGTCAATTCTTCAATAGCAGCATTTTGGTGCTCCTTCTTCCGGGTTTCACGAAACAATGCGAGTTCCGTAGCGCCGCGTATTTTGTGCGCGTAATACTTGCCCATATAAGCCATCGCCCTGATGTCTCCCAGCGTCAAGCGCAGCTCTTTGTCGCCGCCATGCTTCAATCGGCTGAGAATGTCCATCGCTTTGTCGGCATGGCTGTGAATCCTCCCGGACACCTCAATTGGTGTCGTGCCGGAAAGCGATTTTCCATCCCTGACAGCTTTGACATAATCGGGAATTGAAATATTATCCGTCCCTCCATGAGGCCCCAGCGTGATAAAACGGTTGACATCGTGAAATCCGCTCTTCGTTTGTGCCGGCCCGGGGCGGCTCTTGCAGGCTTCGATATACCATTGAAAATCCAGCGAGCCCCAGTGAAAACCCGTGGTAATGGGATAGACCATCGAAGCGTGCTGCCAGGCGGCGAACAAATCCCGGCCGGAAATACATGGAAACCGCTGCTGGATGATATCGATGAAACGCTCGTTACCGAGGTCCGGGTCATAACCAAGACGTCCCCATATCATCCAATGATACCAGTGCTTTACGATTTCGATTTGCCGCGGCGTCTCAGGCTCGGTGCTCATGAATTCCCTGCCCCAAATATACTGGTCCGAACCAAGGTAGAAACCCCGGGAGACATCATACGGGATGTTTTTCATGAACTCGCGCACGAAGTCGGGGGCACCCCAGCGAAAATGGTAAATATCGTCGTTGCGCAACGTCCAGATCGTCTTGAGGTTGCCTTCGGACTGGATATCTTTAACGAAGCCGGGATGATAAGGCTGGGTTGTGGAACTGTACACGTGAGCCTTGGCATACTTGAAGCTGAAAATAAATTCGATATCCTTATGATCGATCAAAGGCTTGAACTTCCGGGCAATGTCTTTGGCGCCGGTCTGATGCTGGCGGTGGATGAAAGTGAATTTTCGCCCCGGCTGAGCTTCGGCGGCATCAAGTACTCCCTGAGCGTAGGTTTTAAACGCCCAGTCCTCTTTTTGCTGGAAAGTGGCTTTCGGCATGTTTTCGCCCGTCGTAAGGCCGATGCCCGCCAGGTCAGGATACGTCAGAAACATCTGCCTGACGCTCTTGCGGAAGTAATCAATCGTAATCTCGTTATCGATATCGTCTGTAATGCCGTACTTTCCTTCGGTTCCGTAGTCAAAGATATTCCAGGTGACAACGTAGAAGTCCACGTTGCGGTCCTTCGCGTAACGCATGACTTTGCGCCAAAATTCGATTTTCTCCTCGATGGTAATCTTCTTCAATATCTCAACGTTATTCACAATCTCAGGGCTGTCGAATCCCCTCGCCGACAGGTTATAATTCTCCTGCCACTTAACGGTCGAGCGCTTCACATCATCCAACGCCACATCGGGATAATCCGGAACTTTAACCAGCGAAGGAAAAGGATGTAGACTCCACAGCGAAATATAATTGTACCGGTAGTGCGCCAGGTTATCGATGTAGTCTTTCCAGAAATCAAAGCTCCACATCTCGGCTATATTGTTTTGTGCGGCATCACAAACATCCGTGTAGCTCGGTGTGCGGACATCCAGCGGAATGTTGAACTTTGTGCCGCGCATAGCCATGTAAGGATTGTGATCGACGTCCTTGATGCCGTCGAGGCCGGTTAAGCAGATAACTTCGGCCAGTTCCAACCCCCCGTACATGACACCCCCGGCGTCCGTACCAACAACCCAGTAGGCGGTTCGCCCTGCTTTGGAACTTCTGCGAATACTGAAACCTTCGCTTCTTAATTTACCGAGAGGTCTTGCCCCTTCCGACTGCATGGCACGCATAACATCATTGTTCGAACTCAAAGAAAGGACGATAAGCCCCTCATCAGCATTCCGACCGAGTTCTGCCAAACGAAACTGTTCTACATTATGGCCCTTTGCTCTTAACGCAGCTTTAATATCTACAACAGCAAAAACGGCCTGCGGCAGCTTATCATCGAATAAAAGGTTAACCGACGCCGCCCCAAGATTAGAAACAAAAACTAAAACTAAAAGAACATGGGTGACTAAGAACCTTTTTCCAATTGAGTTCGGATTACACCGGATTATAACACAATCATAAATCATAAATACCAAATCATAAATCACAAATGCCAGGGGCTTCTCATCGGTCGAGTCAACATCTGGTCGGCCTGGCGGTCATCGACAAATTGTTCTTTAGCCGAATCCCATTTGAGCTTCCGCCCTAACCGGCAGGCAATCTCCGGAACCAGGCCAAGATAAGAAGCCTTGTGCCCCGCCTCGACCGGTGAGATAGGATCGCGCCTCGTTTGCACGCAACCGATAAAGTCGGCATGATGACTCGTCGAATCGCCGAGGTGTTTCTCGTTTGGTTTGATACTGATATTCAATAAAGAAGCTGGCTCGGCCCAGATGCCCCGGCGATTGACATGAACCCAGCCCTTGTCACCCTCGAATTGACAGCCTTGCTTGTTCGGATTGCCGGTATCGGAGTATGTCATGCGCAAACCGCTGGCGTAAATAAACTCGGCCTGCCAATCATTGATATTGTCAGTCAGGCCGTCGTTGCGATAGTTGCCCCTGCACTCGACTTCGAACGCTTCGTCACTGACTGCGGGGCAGCCCCAGTTTGCGATGTCCAGGTGATGGACGCCCCAGTTGACTATAAAGCCGGCACAGTAATCCCAGGTCAGGTACCAGTCCGGGAAAGCCCATCTGCCGCCGTTGTAAGGTTTCATTGGGGCCGGACCAAGATACATATCATAATCAAATCCCGCCGGGATGGGCTCTTCGGTCGTAGGTTTACGATATGCCCGCTTATATTCAGGCCCGGGGGCGCCAACCTTGACGGTATGGATTTTTCCAACGTATCCGTTTATTGCCAGCTCGCAGGCAAACCTGAAATTTCGCTCCGACCGCTGCTGGGTGCCGGTCTGGAACACCCGGCCGTACCTGCGAACCGCATCTCGCATTGCCTTGCCCTCGGCAACCGCGACTCCCGTCGGTTTTTCACAATACATATCTTTGCCAGCCTTCGCTGCCGCAGTGGCAATCAAAGCGTGCCAGTGGTCCTGCGTCGCAATCACTACGGCATCGATGTCCTCACGTGCAAGCAGCTCACGAAAATCGCGGAAGGTCGCGCATCCTTTGTCGCCGTAATGCCGGTCGACGAGGTTCTTCGCTTTTTGACGCCGGTCTTGATTAACATCGCAAACAGCGACCATTCGAACTGCCGGATTATTCAGGAATGCTTTTGTGTTGTGTGTGCCCTGCCCGCCGACGCCGATGCATCCGGTTACGATACGATTGGCCGGGGAGGCGCTTCCGGCTTTGCCTAAAGAAGATGAAGCAACAAAATATGGGAATGTTGTCAAACCGGCGGTAACTCCCGCCGCTCGTTTCAGCAGGCTGCGACGAGTAATATTTCTGTTTTGAGACATCTGCGAATCCTCCTGAATTTTCGATTAATCGTTGAATCTAACATTCGAACAGCCCGTTACAGACTCACGACCAGTCGATATTACAGCATTTCTTTACTATGTCTTTTCTCAACAAAATACCAATTCAGTGCCAAAAGCACAAGTTCATTAAAGC
>Ga0315541_1004301_pt1 | contig 10483 bp, 8 predicted proteins | sample SalMarSW160190MG_FD_203095 | JGI IMG/M metagenome (GOLD analysis project Ga0315541, IMG submission 203095) | Salt marsh sediment microbial communities from the Plum Island Ecosystem LTER, Massachusetts, United States - Salt Marsh Sediment SW1601-190 ...
CACCGGCGAGCGGCTGCGCGTGCCGGTGGGACACAAACTGCTGGGCCGGGTGCTGAACCCACTGGGCGAGCCCCTGGACGAGCGTGGGCTGGTGGACACGACGGAGTTCCACTACCTGGAGCGCGACTCGCCGGGCATCGTCGAGCGAGCGCCGGTAGATATGCCATTACACACTGGCCTGAAGATCGTGGACGCGCTCGTGCCCATCGGGCGCGGGCAGCGCGAACTGATCGTCGGCGACCGGCAGACGGGCAAGACAGCCCTGGCCGTGGACGCCATCCTCAACCAACGGGACAGCGGTGTGCTGTGCGTCTACGTCGCCATCGGCCAGAAGAAGTCCTCCACGCTGGCCGTCATTGAGACGCTGCGCCGCCATGAGGCTCTCCCATACACCATCGTAGTTGTCTCCAGCCCCGACGACCCGCCCGCATTGCGCTACCTGGCCCCCTATGCCGGCTGCACGATGGCCGAGTTCCTGATGCACGAGGGGCGTGACGTGTTGATCGTCTACGACGACCTGAGCAAGCACGCGGACGCCTATCGCGAACTGAGCCTGCTGCTGCGCCGGTCGCCGGGCCGCGAAGCCTATCCCGGCGACATCTTCTACCTGCACGCGCGGCTGCTGGAGCGCGCCTGCAAGTTGGCCCCCCCTTCATCCCCCCCAAAGTTGGGGGGGAAAGAGGGGGGGCGCCCCAGTGGGGGGGAGAGAGGGGGGGCAGGAGGCGGCTCGTTGACGGCGCTGCCCATCGTGGAGATGCAGCGTGGCAACATCGCCGCCTACATCCCCACCAACCTGATCTCCATCAACGACGGGCAGATCGTGCTGGATGCTGACCTGTTCAATCGTGGGGTGAAGCCTGCCGTGAACGTGGGCCTATCAGTATCGCGCGTGGGGGGAGCAGCGCAGACGACAGCCATGCGTGATGTGGCGGGCAAACTCCGGCTGGAACTGGCGCAGTTCGAGGAGGTGGCCCGCTTTGCTCGCTTCGGCGCTGAGGTGGACGAGGCCACACAGCGCCAGATCCGGCGCGGTAAGCGCTTGCGGGCCGTGCTCACGCAGCCTGCCCACCAGCCGCTCTCACTGGCCGCGCAGGTCGTGGTTCTGCTGGCGGCCACCGAGGGGTATCTCGACGACGTGGTGCTCAAAGATGCGCCCGCCTTTGAAAGCGGACTGTTGGCCCGTTTCGAGGCCCAGCACCCGGGATCTTACCACCAGATCAATCGCAGTGGTAAACTACCCACGGAGATGCGAGAGGCGTTGACGGAGACGATGGACAACTACCGCACAGCCTGGCTCGAAAGGCTGGCCTTGAGCCCAGCCGAAGGGAGAAGAGGGCAATGAAAATGGTGATGGCCGTGGTGCCACGAGACGAGGCGGGACGCGTCATCGAGACGCTGGTGGCCGCCGGTCACACGGCGACCTTCAGCGATAGCCGTGGCGGTATGCTGCGCCAGACCCAACAGATGCTCTTCATCGCCGTGGAGGAGCAAGACCTGGAGCGAGTCCTGACCATCATCCACGACAACTGCCATTCGCAAGTCGTCGTGGAGCCCAGCGAGCCGAGAACACCATTCTCGCTTGGCCCCGTACCCGTGACGGCCGAACTGGGCGGGGCAGTGGTGTTCATCTGGGACCTCGACCGCTACGAGACCTATTGAACGCATGGAAGATCTGGAGCGTGTCGAGACTCGACTCGACCACATCCGCACCGTAGAGCCCATCCTGAGTGCCATGCGCACGATTTCCCTGGGAAGTTGGCTGGCGGCGCTCAAGCGGAAGGATAGCGTGCACCGTTACGAGGAGCGACTGGCTGCCGTGTTGCCGGCATTGCTGCCTCACCTGCCCCCCCCTTTCATCCCCCCCAATGGGGGGGAAAGAGGGGAGACACGTGTCGTAGCCCTGGCGATCGGCACCGAGCGCGGACTGTGTGGCCGATTCAACGTGGCGGTCGTCGAGCGCGCCGGGCGCTACCTGGCCGAGCAGGAAGCGAGCGGCGCACAGGTAGAACTTATGGCATTGGGGACACGAGTGTGTCGCGTCTTCCAACGACGCCAGCGACCACTGGCCTGGTTGGGCGCACTATCGGCAACCGCACTGCCACCCTGCTGCCTGGCGTTCGATCTGACCCGCCAGTGGCTGGCGCGCTACGAAGAGCACGAACTGGACGCGGTTGACCTGGTCTACAACGCCTATCACGGTACGGCCCGCTACGAGCCGACGGTGGTACGGCTGATCCCGCCCGCGTTGCCCACGCCTGGCCCTCCTGATGGGCGCAGGTCTCTGACCGAGCCCTGGCCACCCCCAATCATCGAGACCGACCCGCTGAGCCTGTACGCCCACGTGATCGAACAGTTGACGGCGATTAGCCTGTACAGGCTGCTGCTGGAGTCGGCCGCTGCGGAGCACTCGGCGCGCTACCAACTTATGGAAGCAGCCACCCAGAGCGCCGAACGGCTGATTGATGAATTGACGCTGGTGGTTCAGACGGCCCGCCAACAGGCGATCACGCAGGAGATGCAAGAATTGGCAGTCGGAGCCGGGCTGATCGGCCCACGGTGAAGTTGACAACCCCGGTCCGCGTGGTAGGTCACGATGGGATAGCGGGTGTCCGACGCCGAGGGAGGGGCCTCTATGAAATTCATCGTCAGCGTTGTAAATAAAGATGATGCCTGGCCACTGGTTGACGTCCTGGTTACGAACGGATACCGGGTCACCACGTTCAAAACCGCAGGAGGATTTCTGCGCAAAGAGAACGTGACGCTCTTCACCGGCGTGGAAGACGAGCAGGTGGAGGACGCCGTCCGTTTAATCCAGGACAACTGCCACACCCGTACCCAGGGCGTGGGTTCTTTGCCCCCGGTAATGGAATCCGGGGAGTTGTACGTTCTGGCCACCGAGGAGGTAGAGGTAGGCGGCGCAGTGATCTTTGTACTCGACATTGCGCAGTTCCTGAAGGCATAGGTCAGATCTATATTGGTCAGGAGGTGATATGATCCACGGAATTGAAATCTTGGAGCAGGCCGTTATCCAGTTTCTGGAGAGTCTGTTCGGGGTGATAGGCTGGTTCGGTGTCGTGCTGGCCATGACCGTAGAGAGCGCCTGTATCCCTTTGCCCAGTGAGGTGACAATGCCTCTGGCTGGCTGGTTCCTGATCGAAGCCCGGGGACGCCCGGTATGGCACGTTGTCTGGGCCGGGGTTTATGGTGGGTTGGGCTGTACGATTGGCTCGGTGATGACCTATTGGGTCGGCGCGCTGGGGGGGCGTCCTTTGCTGGAGAAATATGGCAAGTACGTGCTGATCTCGCGCCACGACATTGAGGTGGCCGACCGCTGGTTCAATCGCTGGGGCGAGGTAACGGCGTTTTTCTCCCGCTTGCTGCCTGTCGTGCGCACGTTCATTTCACTCCCTGCAGGCGTGGCGCGGATGAACTTCGGCAAGTTTACGCTATTAAGTTTCGCCGGGTCGTTCATCTGGTGTATTGTTTTGGGATGGCTAGGATATGTCTTTGGCAACCAGTGGGAGTTGATCCGATTTTACATGCGTCCTTTTGACATTCCGATTATCATTGCTGGCATGGCCCTTGTCGGCTGGTATATATATCACCACATCAAGCGGCACAAGGCTTATCAGGCGCAAGCCGTACCCGAGGAAGCCGACGAATAGCATACACTCAAACCTGTCAGCGTGTGAGGAACAACTGCTCCTTCAATAGGAGGTTGATCAAAATGGCAAAAAAGCAACTCGTTCGTACCCTGGGCCTTGCTCAGATCCTGATGCTGGGCATCGGCGGCACAATGGGTGCCGGCGTGTTCGTGCTCATCGGCCACGCGGCGGGGATGGTCGGGCCAGCCCTCATCCTGGCCTTCCTCGTCGCTGGCCTGCTGGAGTTCTTCACAGCCCTGGATTACGCCGAGCTGGCCTCCAGCTTCCCCATTGCCGGTGGCGGTTACGCATACGTCAGCCAGGCCAAGGAGGGATTTCTGCCCTTCAGCGTGGGTTGGGTCAGTTGGTTCGGTGCCATGTTCTACTGTGCGCTGTGTGCAGTAGGCTTTGCCCTCTCGCTGAGGATCTTCCTGCCTGATCTGCCTGTTTCCGCCACGGCGGTGGGCATCGTAGCCATCTTCACGATCATCAACTTGCGCGGCAGCGAGGAGGCGGGCCGCACTCAGGTCATCCTGGCGGGGATATTGTTGGCCTCGCTGGTAAGCTACATCCTCCTGGGGCTGGTCTTGTCTGGCGGCTTCACCTGGGCCAAGTTTTACGAAGAGGGCAGTTTCTTCATCCACGAGGGTGTGGTCAACAATGCGGTCAAGATCTTCCAGACCATCGGCTTGATCCACGTTCTCTACGTAGGCTTTGAAGTCATCGGCACCGCAGCCGAAGAAGCTAAGAACCCGGGTCGAAACATCCCCATTGCCATTGTCGCCACGCTTTGCATTTGCATGGCGGTCTACTGTGCCGTGGCCTTCGTCTCGCTGGGCGTTGTCTCGGTCGAAACGCTGAAGAACTCCTCTGCCCCGCTGGCCGAAGTGGCCTCGCGCTTCCTGGGTCGGTTCGGCGCGCCGTTGATGGGATTGGCCGGGCTGGTGGCCACCCTCTCCTCGCTGAACACAGCCATGATCAGTTCTGCGCGCATCGCTTTGGCCTTGAGCCGTGATGGCTACCTGCCGCCTCTTCTCTCGCGTGTTCATCCCCGCCTCAAGACGCCCCTGCCAGCCATCACGCTCAGCGGAGGCATGATCGCTGCGTGCGCCGCCACCGGTCAGGAAGTGTTCCTGAGCTACATCGCCAACTTTGGTTACCTTTACCTGTTGGTCTTCGCCAACCTGGCCCTCATCTGGTTACGGCGCAAGTTCCCGGAGCAACAGCGTCCCTTCAAGGTACCCTTCTATCCGGCTTTTCCCCTCATCGCCGCCGGCGCCTGTGTGCTGATGGGAGTGTTCATCGAGCCGGGGGCTCTGGCTTTGGGTGGCGGGCTGCTGGCGTTAGGGCTGCTTGTCTACCAGTTGCGCCGGCCGGTGGGTAGGGCAGTGGAGGTCGTGACCCAGACGGTGAGAGCGGCTCGTCACGAGATCCTGGTGCCGGTGGCCAACCCCCTGACCGTCGAGAGCCTGACCAAGATGGCGGTCGTCCTGGGCCGGGCGAGGGAGGAATCAACGCTCGCCGCCCTGTCTGTGGTCAGGATACCAACAGCGACTCCATTGGAGGTTGCTCAGGACATCCTGGATAGACGAGAGAACGGGCGCAAGGCACTGCTCAGGCGGGTGGCGGATCATGCCCACGAGCAGGGAGTGCCGGTGCGCACCCTGTTGCGGGCGACGCGAGGCATTCCGTCCGGCATCCTGGGTGTGGCCGAGGCCCGGGGCAGTGTGGGGTTGATCCTGATGGGCTGGCACGGCCAGTTGTCAACGCAGCGGGTGGAGGGGAGTGTGGTCAAGGACGTGGTGCACGGCGCGAAGTGCGACGTGGCCGTGCTGCGCGACCGGGGTGTAGGAGACATCAAACGCGTGCTCGTCCCGGTCGGCGGCGGGCCGCACACCCGTTTGGCCTTACGGTTGGGCTGGGACGTTGCCAGAGTCGAGGGAGGCTCCCTGACAGCGTTACGTATTCTCCCCGAAGCAGGCGGGGGGGATATGGAGATAGAAATGGAAGTCCTGCGCCAGTTGGTCGAGGATGTGCTAGGAAGGATTCCCGAAAGAGTAACCTTCAGTTTGAAGCACAACGAGTCCATCACGGAAGGCATCTTGGCGGAGTCTACACAAGCAGCAGGCCAGGAGGACTATGATTTGATCACCATCGGTGCTTCGGAGGAGTGGTTCCTAAAGGACCTGCTCTTCGGCTCCATCCCTGACCGGGTAGCGGATGGAGCGCCCTGCTCGGTACTCATGGTACGCAAATATGAGCCAGCGCCAATCTCCGGCGCGCGGCGCATTCTCAAGCGGCTGCGGGGCTGAATTGGCGGAGGAAGGGGACAACAGCCCGGTTATCTCCCCTCTCCGCAAGGGTGTGACAAGATAGGAGCAAAGCAAACGTGATGAATAGCACCATCCTGCTCGTCGTGCCCGCCGTGGGCCTTCTGGGGCTGCTCTTTAGCCTCTACCTGGCCTACAGCACTCTGAAAAACGATCCCGGCCCGCCGGAAATCACCACCATCTCCCGCGCGATCCAGGTTGGAGCGACGACCTTCATGCGGCGGGAATATCGCGTGATGGGACTGACGGCCCTGACCTTCTCCGTTTTTCTGGCTCTGGTGCTGAACGTGTACGTCGCGTTCACCTTTCTCATCGGGGTGCTTTGTGCTGCCCTCTCTGGTTTCATCGGCATAAGCATCGCCACCCGGGCCAACGGCCGTGTCACCTTTGCCGCCAGGGGTGGCCTGAGCAAAGCCCTACACGTGGCCTTCTCCGGCGGGGCGGTGATGGGCATGGCCGTGGTCAGCCTGGGAGCGCTGGGCATCTCGGGGGTGTATCTGCTCTTCGACCTCCTGCCTTTCACCCCCGACCCTCTGGCGGTCATCACCGGCTACTCGATGGGGGCCAGTTTCGTGGCTATCTTCATCCGTATCGGGGGCGGCATCTTCACCAAGGCGGCGGACATGGGGGCCGACCTGGTGGGCAAGGTAGAGGTGGGCATCCCCGAGGACGACCCGCGCAACGCCGCCGTGATCGCCGACCTGGTGGGGGATAACGTAGGCGACGTGGCCGGATTGGGATCGGACCTGAACCAGTCCTACACCGATACGATTGTCACCTCCCTCATCATCGGGGCTACAGCCCAGAGCGCCGGGGGCCTGTACCTGGGCGAAAAGGGCATCATCTTCCCCCTGTTGCTGGTGGCTATGGGCAGCCTGGCCTCAGCGCTGGGTGTCCTGATTGTAAAGACACTTGCTCGGAAAGACGTAATTCGACCGGAGGCACTCTTGAGGGTGGGGCTGCTGACCAGCGGGGCGCTCTCGCTGCTCGGCATCCTGCTCCTCTCCCACCTTTATCTGGGAGATATGGGCCCCTTTTACGCAGCCGCGTCCGGTCTGGTGGTGGGAGTGCTCATCGGTCTGAACACTGAATACTACACGTACGGGAAACCGCTTCGCTCTATCGTCGTCTCCAGCGAGGCCGGGGCAGCGAATAACATCATCGCCGGCCTGGCCGTGGGCCTGGAAAGCACCGTGCTATCCATGATCTTGCTTGGTGCGGGGCTAGTCGTGGCCCACCACTTCGCCGGGCTCTACGGCATCGCCCTCTCCGGCTTAGGGATGCTCTCCATTCTGGGGATCAATCTGTCCCTGGATGCCTACGGCCCCATCGCCGACAACGCGGGTGGCATCGCCCAGATGAGCGGTCAGCCCTCGAAGACGCGGGACATCACCGACCGCCTGGACGCGGTGGGCAACACCACCGCCGCCATCGGCAAAGCCTTCGCCGCCAGTGCCACCGCCGCTGCGGCCCTCTCTCTCCTCACTGCCTACTCCGAAGCAGCCCACATCGTGCACCTCGACATCCGGGAGCCCAGAGTGATGGCCGGGTTGTTGATCGGCGGGGTGCTGCCGGCGCTCTTTTCGTCTATGGTGATTAAGTCGGTGGATCGCACAGCCCGGTTGATCGTCCTCGAGGTGCGACGACAGTTCCGGGAGATTCATGGCCTGCTGGAAGGGAAAAGCCCGCCAGACTACAGTCGCTGTGTGGACATCGCCACCCAGGGTGCCCTGAACCGGCTGGTGCTGCCCTGCCTGCTGGCCATCGGCATCCCCTTTATCACCGTCTTTGTCCTGGGCCGGGAGGCATTGGCCGGACTCCTGGCCGGGTGCATCGTCTGCGGCATCTTCCTGGCCCTCTTCATGGCCAACGCCGGCGGGGCCTGGGATAACGCCAAGAAAATGATCGAGGCGGGAGAGTTGGGCGGCAGGGGCTCATTGGCACACAAGGCCAGCGTTATCGGCGATATGGTGGGCGATCCGCTCAAGGACACCGCTGGCCCCACCCTCGATATCCTGGTGCAGTTGATGGCGACAGTATCGTTGGCCTTCACCCCGTTGTTTCTGAGGATCCTGGAGTGAGATCAACGGCCGCCCCCCCTCAGTCCCCCCCAACTTTGGGGGGGGAAGGACTCCCCTCCCCCAGAGTTGGGGGAGGGGCCGGGGGTGGGGGCGGAACCACCCCAAAGCGGAGTTGAAGTAGGATGTCCCATCTCCATTCACTGATCTACCTGCTGCCGGAACTATGGCGCACGCTGTTCACCCGGCCGATCACGGTGCGCTTTCCCTTCGCGCCGCTGGAGTTGCCCTCCTACTTCCGGGGCAGGGTGACCATCGAGCCTGCACTGTGCATAGGGTGTGGGTTGTGCGTCCGCGATTGCCCGGCCTTCGCTCTGGAACTGGAGCGCGAGAGCGACGCCCTGAGCCCGCTTGTCCTGAGCAAAGCCGAAGGGTCGAAGGGCCGCGAGGAGTTCCGGCTGATCCACTACCACTACCGCTGTGCCTACTGTGGGCAGTGTCAGGACGTCTGCCGCCAGGGGGCCATCCGCTTGACGAATGAGTATGTGCCCGCTGCAGCCGACCGCGACGCGCTGTGCGAGGAGTTCGGCAAGCCAGAAAACTAAGGCCCGTTGTCGGAGACCAGGCCATTGAGGTCATCGTCCCAGCACTCGTAGGCGGTGCGCACCTCGTCGCCACGGGTCAACGTGCCATCGTAGGGCATCACGTCCTCGTGGGCCGTCCAGCCCGATAGGACCATCGGCACCGGCCCGCTGCCGGCGGGGATCCATTCGCCGTTGTAGCGGCGGGCGAAGTGGAGGTGCGTCGCTTCGGAGAAGCCGCCCTCACAGGAGGGACGCCCTATGCGCTGCCCGCGCTGCAGATGAATGCCCGGTTCGACGCGGCCTTCGGTGTAGATGTGCAGGTAGAGCAGCACCCACCCACTCTGCTCAAAGCCATCGCCGTCCAGGTCCACTAACACCTCGCCGTTCTCGCTGCGCAGCACCAGCCCCGGCGCGGCGGCCGTGACCCACTCGGGCGAGGGCACGCAGCCCAGCAACTTATCGCCCGGCACGAAGTCGAGCGCAGCGCGGCCACTGCCGTTCCCCCAGCCTCCGTGGGGGCCGCCGGTGAAGTACCAGATGCGCCCAGATTCCCACGGCAACCGCATCTCCGGCTGCACCAGGTCGGACGGCACCAACGGATCCACCGTGTAGGCGAAGGGATTGCCGAAAAGATGCTCGTAGGTGGCCAGGAAGCTCCCCCCCTCTGTCCCCCCCATTGGGGGGGATGAAGGGGAGCCGGTCAGTGCCAGCCATTCGTCCCAGGTGACAGAGAGTTCGGCCAGGCAGTTCTGCACGCCGGCGGTGCCCGGATTGAGCCCCGGCGCGATGGCGGCGCGGGTCCCATTGGCCAGGCGCACCGTCGCCCGGTCGCCCCTTTTCCAGCCGTAGTAGCCCTCGTTGAGCCGCACCGCCGCCCAACTCAGTTGCTGGAACAGCCCCTCGTGGTAATCCTGGACGTGGCCCAGCGGGTAGACGAACGTCTCGGCTGCGGGTTGTGGATCGGTGACCCACCCGGCCCGCAGTTCCAACAAAGCCAACAGCACCCGTGGCCCCACGCTAAAGCGCTGCGACACGAGTTGGACTATCTCTGCCCCCGTAAGCAGGCGGCCTTCGACGTCCTCGGCGTAGCCCGCCAGGTAGCCCCCCTGCCCGGCCACGAAGCCTTCCAGGTCGAAGTGGATATAGGCCGGGCCGTAGACCAGTTCACTATCGGGGATCAGTTTGAGGGCTGGGCCGGTCTCAGTGGCGGTGATGGGGATGACGAGCGTCTGACCAGCGCGGATGCTGTCGGCATCGGGCAGGCCATTGGCAGCGGTGATCTCCTCGACGGTGCAGCCGAACACGGCGGCGATCAGGCTCAGTGTCTCGCCAGGCTGCACGACATAAGATTCCACGCCTGTGCCATTGGGGCGCCCAGCGGGCGTCGAATTTGGCGTGGGTGTGCCCGCGTAGGTGCCAGGGTAGGCAGGAGAGGGAGAGGAGACCGGAGTGGAAATTGCCATAGGAGCGGCTGATGCGGGGGCTCCTGCCCGCCCGGCGCTTCCGCCCTCCTCGGGTAGTTGTTCCGGCGCGGAGCGCGCACAGGCAGCCGTGACGCACACCACGCAGACCCAGACCAAAAGCGAACAACGCCGCAGCAGTTTCATCCTCGCCCGATCCCTCCATTCCGAAAGCGCCGCCTAATGGCAGCGCAGCGGAAGTTCATCACGGTTTTCATCCTCGTCCATTGTTCAGGCTTCTGCCTCTCCCGACTTGGCGGCCTCGACAGCCAACTCGCCAGCCCAGGCCAGGTCGGCAGGGGCGTCGTCCCCCCGGGCCAGTAACCAGGTGACGTGGTGCGGGCGGGCGGCTTCCAGAAGCGATTCCCACTCAGCCCGGTTGGCGACCGGCTTGCCGTCCCGCGTCTGCCAGCCACGAGTCTGCCAACCCTTCACCCAGCGTGAAGC
>Ga0315541_1004302_pt1 | contig 10482 bp, 10 predicted proteins | sample SalMarSW160190MG_FD_203095 | JGI IMG/M metagenome (GOLD analysis project Ga0315541, IMG submission 203095) | Salt marsh sediment microbial communities from the Plum Island Ecosystem LTER, Massachusetts, United States - Salt Marsh Sediment SW1601-190 ...
TGGTTTGTGGTGAAACGCAACTTACCATACTTTAGGGGGAGGCCTTAAATAGTATCAACAGCATTAAGGGCGACGGCAAAAAGCCGCCGCGCCTTATGCTGAGCGTTCGACGAAGATATGAAAAATGAAAATGATAGATGACAAACGTCAATGCTCCCTCAAAAGCGTGTCTCTCTATCTGACGCCGAGGGAAGCTGCAGAAATGAAGAGTGAACTGGAACGGCTTCTCAAGGATCCCGAGGCCAACGAACACTTCCACGTTTACAGCGACCGAAACGACCGCGAGATTTCCTGCTCCGTAATCACGGAGAAGAAGCTGAAGAACATCAAGTCATTCAACAAGGTCGAGCAAAAGGTCCTCACAGAAGAGTAGCGAGAAATAGAAGGAATCGTCGAACTAGCGCTTCCAGGCTATCGGCGACCCGCGGGCCGCCTCAGCCTGAAGCGTAACGTTCGCGCCGCCTGCGGCGGCGCTTATGCGGGAATAATGTACACAAGAGGATTACTTTAAATTTTCAACCAGTATGGGTGCGAGAAATGGCGGCGCGAATGCGAGCTATTCGCTGGGGGATCATCGGTTGCGGCGATGTCACCGAAGCTAAAAGTGGGCCTGGACTTCAGAAAGCCACCCACTCCAGTTTGGTGGCCGTCATGCGGCGCAACGGCGAACTCGCCAGAGATTACGCTAAACGTCACGGCGTGCCCAGGTGGTACGATAATGCCGAAGCCTTGATCAACGACCCAGAAGTTGATGCAATCTACATCGCCACACCACCTGCGGTTCACAAAGCCTACACCTTGCTGAGCGCTCAAGCAAGAAAACCTATCTATGTTGAGAAACCGATGGCGCTGAACTTTGAAGAATGTCAAGTCATGCTCCAAACGTGCAGAGAAGCCACTGTGCCCCTTTTCGTCGCCTACTATCGGCGAGCGCTACCCCGCTTTCTCAAAGTGAAAGAGCTTATTGACGCGCGGAGCATCGGCGAAGTTCGTTTTATCAATGTGACCCTCTATCAACCTCTGGCCCCCGAAGAACTCAACCCGCTGACGCTGCCCTGGCGAGTCATTCCGGAAGTGGCTGGCGGTGGGCATTTCATAGATCTGGCTTCTCATATGCTGGACTTTCTAGACTATGTTTTCGGACCCATCCACTCTGTCCAAGGCTTTGCTACCAATCAGGCACACAGGTATCCCGCGGAAGATATTGTTACAGGTACGTTCATGTTCGAGTCAGGCGTACATGGTGTTGGTACCTGGTGTTTTACCAGCTTTGATAGACGGGATGTTACCGAGATTGTTGGCAGCGAAGGCAAGCTTACATATTCTACATTTGATAGCCAACCGATCACCTTGACCACGCGCAAAGGTCGCCTTGAGTTTTCGTACGACGATCCGCCTCACATTCAGCAGCCGCTCATTCAGACGGTTGTAGACGCGCTGAATGGTGTCGGCATTTGCCCTAGCACAGGCGAAAGTGCCGCCCGAACTTCGTGGGTAATGGACCAAATGCTAAGGCGCGCGGACAAGAATAATTGACGACCAATGTGCATCAACGGCGGCTAACAGGGCATACAGCCGACCCCGCTACGCTCGCCTGCGGCTCACTCGCGGGACGGCTGATGTCAAATGGGGTCGGACCAAGCTAATTGATTCAAATGATTAATATTATGGTCATAATCACCCATTATTTATGAGCTATATCGGGATTTTTTTATCAAAAAGAGCATTATTGACGGGAATCAATGGCGAGAGATATCCTTTATAATAAACATTTTGGGTGTAAAAAAGAGGATATAGGGCATAAAATGTCTATTTTAGGACGTTAATCTATAATTATCAATAAGTTAGCGTGGCCCGACCCCCAATGACAGAGAATGTCATTGCCGATGCAGAGGAAAAGGCGAAAGAGACCTTGCGGTTAACCTTGACAATATCTGATTTACCTTCTTTGGCACGAACGGTATGTGAGGGGCAAGGGGTAGATGAGGCAGAGCTACGGTCAGGGTTAAGAAAGAGGCAGGTGGTGAAGTCGCGCAGGATATTCTGCCAGATAGCGCGGTAACGAGGATGGGGTATTCTGGTGCTGATGTGGCCCGCTTTCTCGTTATCAACACTTCTGCGGTGAATCGATTAGCCGTTCCCGATGAGTTGCCGGAGGTAGAGAAATATGTTTAAATCGTTTTGGAACCAACCCCTTTATAAAATACTTATTTAGTTATGCCTGACCCCTTTTAAGGCAGTTGTGGTATTAAGATAAGGCAATGAGCTGTCTGCGGAACTCGAAAAGGATATCAAGCGGAAACATCATATATGAGAAATTCTTCGTCTAAAGGAGGAACCCCGATGTCCAGAGCAATGCTGTTTTGGCTTATACGCATGGGCTTAAGGAATTCCTCAAGTAAGATTTCTCCCTGATGAATCGGAGCTATTCTTTCATTTCCCATAACTTTCACTTCTTAGCGATAATCTACAAATGTATGTCCCGCATTATTTTTGCATCCCTTTTACTTTAATAGGTGACCCATTTTCCTAACCATTTTTTTCTTGACATCTGTATAAGTTCATACTACTGAAGACTGTAGACTGTATACAGGATGAGGAGCCAATGGAAATTAAAACTGTAACAAATACTGTTACCGAATATCTGAGGAGGCAAATTATTACCGGGGAACTTGCGGCGAATCAAAGGATCAATGAAACCGATTTAGCCGCAGATCTTAAAATAAGCAGACCTCCTATCCGCGAGGCATTGCGGATACTGGAAAATGAACATCTCGTCATAAATAGTCCAAGAAAGGGGACTAAAGTTACGAAGATATCAATTGAAGACTTAAAGGATATCTATCAGGCCAGGGAAATGCTTGAATGTTACGCAATCGATATTCTAAAAACAAAAAATATCAGAATACTGCCTAATGTTATTGCGTCTGTGGAATCAACATCAAGGTTATCTATTCCTTCTCAAAACGATAAGGAAGCAGTATTTAACTACCTTAAAGCCTTTGTGGATTTTCATATAAAGCTGATTGAGTCCGCCGGCAACAATTGGGTTATCCACTTCTACAATTCAATCTCTTCTCATCTAGCTCGATATCAATTCATTTATTTATATATCCCGGGTTCAGGAAGGCGCTCTACAGAAGAGCATAATCAGATCTTAGACTTTATAAAGACTGGTAACTACGGGAAAGCCAAAAAATTTTTGAAAAAACATATTAGTTATACCTTTGAGTTCTTGCGGAAAAAAATTCTAGAGGCAGAACTAGAGGGGACGAAGAATAGTCTTACTTAATCAACCTTCCACATTAAAGAGAAAGGAGGAATTTATTTCACGAATAAAATAATGTTTTCAGAAAGAGGATTTTTAGGCGATACTTTTTAAAAGAAGGAGAGAAGAAATGACAAAGAGATGGTTTTCATTATTTATGGTAGTGACAGTTGCTTTTACCTTTTTATTTATTGTTTGTGAAAGATCAGCGCAGGCAAAAGAGGAGGTGATTAAGTGGAGGGCACAATCAGCATGGAATCGTGGGGATGCCTTTCATGATGAGGCAGAATATTTCATTGAAGCAGTTAAAAGGATGAGTGGTGGACGGTTAGTACTTCCTAAAATGTTCGCTTCTGGAGAAATAGTAGGGCCTATAGAGGCTATGACTGAGGCCTCGGCAGGAAGATTGGATCTAACGCACAATAGTGGCATGTATGTTGCTGGTACTTTACCCTGGGCAGGACTGTCCATTGGTAGCAGGCCAGGATGGACGAATGAAAGCATTTTTTCACAGGTAAGGTATTTGTATGAAGGCGGTGGCCTAGATATCTATAATAAATACATCCAGACAAAATACAACCTTATAAGTTTTCCCGCTGTGATTACCGCATCTGAGGCCGTTTACTCAATAAAACCTATTCGAAAGATAGAGGATTTTAAAGGGCTGAAGATTCGAACTTCAGGTTTAAACAAGGTATTCTTTGAAGAGTTAGGGTGCACGTGCGTTTCCATTCCCATGACCGATGTAACGCCGGCCATGTCAAGAGGTGAATTGGATGCCTGTGAAATGAGTTCATTTTATATCGACTCCAAATCAGGCATAGAGGATGTCGCAAAATACGTGCTGGTTGGGTATATACATCAGCCTGTCGGGGCTACAGTACAGATATTTATTAATATGAAATCGTGGAATGCCTTACCGGATGATCTAAAGAAAATAGTTGAATATGCCGCAAATGTAAGCATGTGGCATGCCTTTGAATATGGTGGATATATGGATCAACTTATAGCAGAAAAGTGGGAAAATAAATGGGAGGTAATAAAGGTAACGCCGGAAATGCAAGCAGAATTCGAGAAGGCAACAGAAAGAGCGAGAACTAGGATTCTTGCCTCAGGTGATCCGTGGGCCAAGAAGATACTTGATCACCAAAAAGGCTTTTATGACAAATATAAAAAATATGCTATAGAGCCCTGGTGACAGAGTATACGCTTCCCCTCTTCTTCTAAGTTTAAGGAGAAGGGAAGCGATCTTTGTCAACTTTACGTTAAACGAGGACGTTTATAATGAATCGTTTTTTGAAATGTATAGATTCTGTCAGTCGTGTATCAGGAACTATTGCAAGCTGGTTTGTTATCTTTCAGATGGTCGTTACGGTTGCCATAGTTATAGAGCGATACTTTTTTCAGAGGGGCGATGACTGGTCCTTTGAGCTAGCTTGGATGTTCTATTCCATGGTTTTCCTTTTTGCGTTTGCATATACGCTTGTTGAGAAAGGCCATGTGAGGGTGGATCCAGTATTCAAACTATACCCGTTGAGGATGCGGGCAGTAGTTAGCTCGATTTCTTACTTATTTCTCTTGATCGTATGCTGTGCATTATTTTTCTACGGCATTCCCTTTGCTAAAACGGCGTGGGCGATAAAGGAATGCTCATGGCATACAACCGTAGGCGCTCCTGTTTATCCCATTAAAACGATGATTCCAATAGCCTTTGGCTTGTTAGGTCTTCAGGGGATAGCAGAACTTATTCGCAGCCTATCAGTTGTTATAAAAGGTAAGGAATGATGACAGAAACACAACTTGCCATAGTAATGTTTTTAGGTCTTATAGGCTTAATAATAGCTGGTTTTCATGTTGCATTTGTTTTGGGTATTTTGGCGTTGATATTTGGATATATCGCTTGGGGTACAGATCTCATTGCAATGCTACCCGCTCGAACAATGACCATGATGACAAGCTACGAAATGGAGGCCATTACCCTTTTTATCTTTATGGGGTGTATGTTAGAACAGGCAGGAATAGCCGAGAGGCTTTACAGCACTATGCATCTTTTGATGGGCCGATTAAAAGGGGGATTGCTTTTAGGCACTATGATAGCAATTATTATCTTCGATGCTTGCACCGGTATAGCAGGGACAACAGTAGTTATGATGGGACTTGTTGCTATGCCGGCGATGCTGTCACGCAACTATAACAAAAGTATGATTGCAGGCTGTATAGCTGGCGGAGGAGGCCTAGGAGTTATTATCCCACCCAGCATAATGCTAATTTTATATGGGCCTGCTTCGGGGATTGGAATAGCTCGCCTTTTCATAGCAGCCATAGTGCCGGGTCTCATATTGGGTATATCCTATTTGACCTATATCGCTATACGATGTGCAATCAATCCAAAGCTCGGACCACCTCTGCCTCCTGAAACTAGAAAAGGGGTAACGAAAGGCAGGATGTTTCTTTTAGTGATAAGGGATCTTTTTCCTCCTGTAGCTCTTATTTTGGGAGTCTTAGGTTCAATCTTCGCTGGGATTGCTTCTCCTACTGAAGCAGCCGGGGTTGGCGCCTTTATCTCTGTACTGCTGACTGCTTTGTATGGTCACCTCAATTTCTTAACTATGCAAAAGGCACTCCTCACTCTTGCAAAAACCTGCGGCATGGTATTTTTGATCATGTTGCTCGCCGGCTTTTTTACTACATCATTTATGGCTTTAGGCGGTGCAGAGGTAATAGAAGCATTTATTTTTGGTATTAGCGGAGGAAATAAGCTCGTTTCGATCCTGATTATGCTGATGTTAGTTTTCGTTTTAGGCATGTTTATGGATTGGATCGGTATATTATTAGTCATAGTTCCTATATACGTCCCCATACTTAAAACAATTGGCGCTGAACCAGTATGGTTTGCATTACTTTTTTGTATTGTGCTAAAGATGTCATACATAACGCCGCCATTTGCATATAATATATTTTTTCTAAAAGGCGTTGCTCCTCCGGAGGTTACAGACGGTGATATCATAAAAGGAGTGATTCCGTATCTATTTATTGAGTTGCCGACTTTTATATTATTTTATCTATTTCCCCAACTGACTTTATGGCTTCCCAAATTAATGCTTAATTAGGGAAGAGATTAGTATCATAGATAACAATTACAGTATCCTCGCGAAAGGAGATGATTGTAAGCATGGCAGATAATTTTTGGTCAGGTTCCGAAATCTTAGAAAAAGCCCGCAGAGCGGAAGATGGGCGGGATGATAAGCACAATATTAATTATACGTTTCTTCACCGCGGAGACCACTGCACATTAAATGCAGTACAGATGGAGGACAGTATAAATGGTATCCCCTTGCATATTCATAAATATCATGATGAAATTATACAGTTAATGGAAGGTGAGGGCGAGGTAGTCGTTGGAGATGAAAAGAGAAACCTTAAAAAAGGAGACGTTTTTTTTGTTCCAAAAGGAACACCGCATGCGCTGAGGTTTGGATGTATTATCCTATCCATATATGCCCCTGCATTTGATACTGATAATCCTGATCGTGTATTTTTAGAATAATCGTTATAAAGATTATTTTTTGTATGCATAAAGTTTAAACTTAGAGCATCTTTTTTTCAAGCTACCATACATAAAGTAAACGGGGTCAGGCATAATTAAATAACTGGACCTTCCCCAAAAATTCACCTTTGACTTTCAAACAGCAAATAATTACAGGTAGATAGTCGATTTTTGAAGTGGAAAATAAATAGAGCACATCCTATATTGCTCCTGTCAAGAGAAAAAGTGGATACTTAATAACTCTAATAATATCAATAAGATATAAAGTATTAGCTTCATTTAGATACACCTCTCCTCAGCCCATTGACGGGTTTTATATTCGGCGAGTCTCTCGCTCCTCGTGAACCCTTTACCTCATCGTTATCAGTATCCGGCATGTCCCTCATATCAGGGCCACCCATCATCCCTTATCCAGGTTGTAGGGTTCAGCGAGAGGCCCACCAGTGTCCCTCCCGAGGTCTTAAAAAGCCTCAACGTAGTTGCCCGGGCTCTCCCGCCGAAACATCATGTTACTCTGTCGTTAGATACTCAGGAGTGAATGCCTCCTTTTTCTTCATTAAAGTCCAGGCGATAATCAAGAGCTTGGCAGCCAGCTTCACCCTCATCTTGGTCTTGATCCCTTTCTCCTTTTCTCTGCCACGAAGTGTATGGGTGTAGTAGACAATAAAGTGTTTGTTTCTGGTAGAGGCGATAAGGGCCGCCTGATACAGGGCATACCTGAGATTGGCCTTTCCCTTCTTTGAGAGTACCGGGGTGGCAGCATCCATTGTCTTTCCACTCCTATTGGCACTGAGATCTAAGCCCGCCATCTTGAGCACCTGAGCCCCGGTGGTGAAGCGAAAGGGATTGCCGATGGCACTAAGGAGCTTTGAGGACACATCAGGGCCAAAGCCTGGGATGGTGAGCAGATAGCGGTATTCAGGAAACTGAAGACAAATACCCTCGATCTTCTGATCGGTGGCACGAATAGCGTCTCTGGTATGCTCCAGTGTTTCCACCATCACGGTGGCCTCAAATTCCAAGGCTTCACCTGCCTCACAGCCAATAGAGTGAACCGCCTTCTCCCATATTGCGGTGAGTCTTTTCTGCTGGGCTATGCCCCTTGTGCAAGGGCAATCAACTGCGCGAATTGCCCATAGTCCATTCCCGCAATCACTGAGGGATTCACACACCACCTCACCACTGCCAGCCCGTCGGACTCCGATTGCCCGTAGTATCGATCCAGCTCAGGAAAGTACTGGGCGAGAAGGTGGTTTCTGATCCGTGCCCTTATTCCATGCTCCTGTTTCTTTAACCTCCTTTTAAGGGATACAAGGCTCCTGAGCTCCCTCAATGGCAGGGAAGGATAGTCGTAGAAGAGACATTTCCCCTGGCTGATGAGATCTGCCACATTGGCAGAGTCCTTGGTGTCATGCTTATCCCATCGGCCATCCAGGAGTTCTCTGTTTCTCTTCACTGCCACACCAGAGACCAACACCACCCCATGACTACCCTTGATTAAGAACTCCCCCAGTGGCTTGTGGTAGTTGGCGGTGGGCTCAAGGCCGAATACGGTCTTAGTCAGGCCATGCTGTACCTTGACTGCTTCTGCCTGGATGAGGAGCTTGTCAAAGCCCTCTCTGGTGTTTTCAAAGACCAGTCTCTTCAAGAGTGTTGTTCCGGTGGCTGTGCCGAAGAAGGCGTGGTGCCGGTCCTTGGCTATATCAATGCCCACGATCAGATACTCCTTTGATCCTCGAATCTCTCTCTTTAGTTGACGGAAATCCTCTAGCCTGCTATGCTCTTTTACATCCATCTGAAACCTCCTTTGTTAAGATTATTGTTTGCTTTCACCTTCTTCTTAACAGGAGGTTTCTTTTTTGGGTAGCTATGAAATACTTTTTTTCTATGCTATGAGGGGGAGTGTAAACCTTTGATACTTTTATATATAACGCTCGTGCAGAGCATGCTTTACTTTTTCGGCCTTTGAATACGTAGTTGACTTTGTTTACCAAATTATCAATGATTTCTAAAATGAGAACCGGGAAACGGCAAAGAATAGAGCAGAGAGAGACAATGCCCGGGCAGGCTAGGTTTGATGCCCGCCTGTCTCGCTTGAGGCTCACTATGGCGGACAAGCATCCGGTACCCTTCGCCATGTGATCGTCGGGATTCCCTTGGCAGAGGCAGGTCGTCAGATGGGAGTTTCGCCCTCGGATGTTTTCAAGCTTATCCGCCGGAGAAAGAGTAATTCAACATAGTCAACTACGTCCCATAGTTAATTACTGAAGGAGGCACAGGAGTACCCCAAATGACTGATGAACAACTTATGGAAGCCGTCAAAGGCATGGGGCAAGAAGTGACAGAAGAGAATAAGAAGAACATGAGGGAGATGATGGAGAAATCGAGAACGATGCTCAAGACCATGAAAATGAAAGGTTTTTCCACCGAACTTCACACAGATGTCTCATCTCCCGAACTAAACGAGAGCGACTTCAAGTTTGCTCTGCCGGAAGGCACAGTTCTCAAAGATTCCCTGTTTGGCGGAATGTTCGGCGGAAACACAGGGATTTCTAACAAGAGCATGATCCATGACAAGCTATAGCCGCGCTTTACGCGTCTCTTGCTTGCGGGTTATGCTCGTCGTTCGCTGACAAAACTGCTATCATGAAAACATAATTGGGGACGTACATTAGATTATAAGTTAAAATGATAAACAATATGTCGGGAAGAATAGGTGTTAGGTCGCAACATTCACTGGACACGAAAACGCTGGTTGAATCAGTTGAGAGTGGGGACGCAAATGACGTCTTTGGATGGTGCGCTCTGCATGCCATTGGATATTCTGACAATCGGGCAGTAACGTGAAATAAATTTCAATTTGCGAGAATCCCAACAAGGGAAACCTTAGCGGAGGCTTGAGCCGTGTGAGGGGAAACTCTCACGCACGGTTCTTAGGGGGCTTGGGGCTGGCAACAGCCCCCGGCTACCCGACCAGTAAAGATAAACCGTGCTTGACATATCAAATATGGTATATATATAATATAACATGTGGCGGATTGAAGAGCACCGAAGAATTGATAAGCAAGTCGCTTCAGTCCCAAATGAGGTCCTTAAGCTTTACGAAAAATGGAAAGACATTGCTTTAATTTCAGGGCCTCCGGGTTTGCGACTGATCAAGGGGTTTCACGACGAAGCCTTGTCTGGCAGGTGGAAAGGTTACCGCTCCTCTCGACTTGGACTGCACTGGCGGGTGATCTACCGGGCTATTCCCCAAGAGCTACTGTTTCAGGTTGCCTCGATAACTGCCCATGAATATCGGAGGTCATAAATGGATGAATATCGCCCTGCAAAGAAACGAATCACGGTTTCGGTTGGTGAGTCAGTACGCATCATTCGCGAGCTCCAGGAATTGAGCCAGAATCAACTATCCCAGCTTACAGGCATTCCCCAGACAACCATCTCGGCAATCGAAAATGACCGTGTCCGGCTCGGTGTTGAGCGCGCGAAAGTTTTGGCTCGAGCCCTAAAGGTCCATCCGGGAGTTATCGTCTTTCCCGGTTGGGAACTTCCTGCCGAAGCTACAGCATAACCCATAAGGATTGATGCGACCTGAAAGGTCGCCTTCAATCCAATGTTCAAGAAGGCCTGTGTGGTAATAAGGGTATTGGTAAGAGGATTCTATTGC
>Ga0315541_1004304_pt1 | contig 10476 bp, 7 predicted proteins | sample SalMarSW160190MG_FD_203095 | JGI IMG/M metagenome (GOLD analysis project Ga0315541, IMG submission 203095) | Salt marsh sediment microbial communities from the Plum Island Ecosystem LTER, Massachusetts, United States - Salt Marsh Sediment SW1601-190 ...
AATCTGGGAGTGGTGGAGCTTAGTGTTGCCTTGCACCGGGTATTTGATAGCCCGAAAGACAAGATAGTCTGGGATGTGGGACACCAAAGCTACGTTCACAAGCTGTTAACAGGAAGAAAGGAGCAATTTCCTTCCCTTCGCCAATACCAGGGACTCTCAGGCTTTCCTGATAGAGATGAAAGCCCTCACGATGCTTTCACTACGGGACATGGTGGCACCTCCATTTCAGCGGCTTTGGGCATGGCTCTGACCTGTGACCTTGCTCGCTGTGATCACCACGTGGTAGCTGTCATTGGCGATGGGTGCCTTACCTGTGGCATGACTTACGAAGCGCTGAATCATGCTGGGCATTTGGGCACAAGGCTTATTGTGGTGCTCAACGACAACGGCATGTCCATTTCACCCACTGTAGGAGCGATAGCCAGGCAGCTAAATATAGTGCGAACAACCCGTGGCTATATACAGGCTAAGAAACAGACAAACCGGTTGCTGTCTCTCTTGCCCGGGGGAAAGAAGCTGCAGAGGACATTGCACCGTCTTAAGACAGGAGCAAAAGCGGTAGTCATGCCCACCATGATGTGGGAGCAGTTTGGCTTTACTTACCTGGGTCCGATAGATGGTCATAACACTGCTGAATTGGAAACAGCTCTGACTCAAGCCAGGGATTACTACAAGCCGGTCATTGTCCATGTCTTAACTACGAAGGGCAAGGGTTACAAACCAGCCGAGGATAATCCCACTCACTTTCACGGTCTATCCCCTAGAAGCGGTGGTTTGGGCACACTGCCTACTTATAGTAAGATATTTGCTCGAACAGTCGGTGGACTGCTCAGGGACAATCCCAGGGTGGTAGCGATAAGCGCTGCCATGGTTGAAGGCAATAGCCTATCCTCTCTGGTCAAGGAGTTTCCTCAACGCATCTACGATGTAGGGATTTCTGAGCAGCATGCGGTTACCTTAGCCGCCGGTCTAGCTACCCAGGGCTTTATACCTATTGTAGCTATATATTCCACTTTCTTGCAGCGTGCCTTTGACCAAGTATTGCACGATGTTTGTCTCCCTGATCTGCCTGTCATCTTTGCCCTCGATCGCAGCGGCATTGTCGGAGAGGATGGCAAAACACATCAAGGGATATTTGATTTATCCTATCTTAGGTTGATGCCCAATATGATTGTTTGCGCACCTAAGGACGGGAATGAACTTCAAGACCTGCTCTATACTGCCCTCAATACAGAGCATCCTATGGCAATTCGTTATCCTCGGGGTCGTGGAACAGGCGTTCCCCTGGCCAATGAGCTTCATCAACTTCCTGTAGGCAAAGCTGAGATAATAAAGCAAGGTGAAGATATAGTAATAATAGGCATCGGCTCTACTGTCCTACCTTCTCTGGAAGCAGCGGAACATTTAGCTCTGGGGGGCATTGATGCTATGGTAATTAATGCCCGATTCGCTAAGCCCTTGGATACAGAGCTTATTTTGGATGTAGCAAACCACGCCAAAAAGATGGTCATAGTAGAGGAGAACGTTCTTAGCGGCGGCTTTGGTGCTGCGGTGCTGGAGCTGCTGGAAAAGGCTGAAGCCTCAGATGTCAAAGTGAAGCGGTTAGGCATTCCTGACGAATTCGTAACCCATGGAAAGCAAGATTTTCTTCGCTCTCTCTACCATCTGGATGCTCTGGGAATAGCCAAGGAATGCGCTGATTTCCTAGCTCACGTCCAAGCAAAGGCGGAGGAAGAATTCCACACCGCTATGCCTCAATAATACTAGTTTCTAGTCTCATAAATAGGTTTAGTCATATGGCAATCTTCGCCAGGATTTATCCTGCGGCTAGGGCGGCGAGTTCTTATTCTCTTGAGCTATCCGCTTGAGCTCATAGAGCTTGGTGATTGCTTCCAGAGGAGACATGGAATCAACATCAAGCCGGGCGATTTCATCAGCTAATCGAGAATCTTTCAGGAAAAGAGGAATCTGGAGCGATGCTTTACGGCGAGGGACTTTGCCTTTTTTAGCAGCGTGGCTTTCCAGTTCAGCTAAGACTTCCTGAGCTCGAACGATTACCGATTTGGGCAGGCCAGCTAGCTGAGCCACGTGGATGCCATAGCTTCTGTCGGTGCCCCCGGGGACAATCTTGTGTAGAAAGATAACTTTGTCTCCTTCCTCCGCCACCGCTACGTTGAAGTTTTTCACTCTGGGCAGGATACCAGCCAGGTCCACCAACTCGTGATAATGAGTGGCAAAAAGGGTCTTCGTCCCAAGCTCAGGGTGGTTATGGATGAACTCGGCTACCGCCCAGGCGATGGAAAGTCCATCATAGGTGGAAGTGCCCCGCCCAATTTCATCCAGGATGATAAAGGAGCGAGGGGTAGCATTATTCAGGATATTGGCCGCCTCAGTCATCTCCACCATAAAAGTAGATTGGCCGGCGGCTAAGTCCTCCTGCGCGCCAATGCGAGTAAAGATGCGGTCAACAATTCCAACATTCGCTGAATCAGCAGGGATAAAGCTTCCAATCTGAGCTAAAAGGATGATTAGGGCTACCTGCCTGAGATAGGTGGACTTTCCTGACATGTTGGGGCCGGTGAGTATAATAAGCTGCTTGTCCCTATTGCATAAATAAACGTCGTTAGGAACAAAATTATCGCTGCCTATGCTCTGTTCCACAATAGGGTGGCGCCCTCCCTTAATGTCAATGACATCCTCGTTGGTCAGCATTGGGCGGACATAACTATGACGCGCTGCTACCTCAGCAAGGTTGGAAAGGGCATCGATTTGGGCGATGGCTCTGGCGGTGGCCAAAATTTGCTCACTTACAGCGCTTATCTGCTGGCAAACTTGTCGAAAGATGGCAGCCTCCAGGTCAGCAATCTTCTCCTGAGCGTTGAGAATCAGCGATTCATACTCCTTAAGTTCGGGGGTGAAGAACCTTTCCGCCTCGGCCAAAGTCTGTTTACGAATATAATCCTGAGGAACTAAGCTGAGATTAGCCCGGGATACCTCAATATAATAGCCAAATACCCGGTTGTAGCCTACTTTTAAGGACTTAATCCCTGTGCGCTGTCTTTCCCTCTGCTCCAAGCCAGCCAGATATTGCTTAGCCTGCCGGGAATTACGGCGAATTTCATCCAGCTCAGGGGAGAAACCTTCCTTTATCACACCCCCTTGCTCCAAATCCCCCGGCTCATCGGCAATAGCCCTGGCAATTAAGTCCACGATATCGGGGCAGGGTTTAAGTTCGCCGCTTAGCCAATTTATGGCATCCCCGTCTGCCATCGCCGCTTTCAAGTCCGGCACCTTTTCTAAACTAGAGCGAAGCGCTAGCAACTCTCGGGGCATGACTCTGCCACTACTCACTCGATTAACCAGCCTCTCCAGGTCAGCAATGTCTGATAACAGAGAGATGATTTTTTGGCGAGCTAGATTGTTTTGGTGAAACCAGGCGACCGCCTCTTGCCGCCGATTCAATATGGCGAGGTCCAGAAGAGGATGTCCCAGCCAATTTTTGAGCAGCCTGCCACCCATGGCGGTCTTGCTCAGGTCAACGATAGAGAGTAGGGAGTTGCCGGTTTCTCCCCACCTGCCACCCTGAAAAAGCTCCAGATTGCGGATGGTCTGGCCATCGAGGGTCATAAAGGAATCTGTAGAGTAGGTAGCGAGTTTGCTTAGCTGGGGTAGAGTTTCCTTTTGCGTTTCCTTTACATAATGTATTAGTGCGCCGGCAGCCCTTATGGCTAAAGGCAAGCGGGTGCAGCCATAGCCCTCCAGGGTAGCTACGCCAAAATGCTCCAGCAAAGCTTCCTGGGCAATTTCCAAATCAAACCAGTAGTCATCCAGTCGGCTTATGGTGAATGGCAATTGAGCATAATCGCCAGCATCTTCGGGAATAAGAACCTCGCTGGGCTGAAGTCGCTCCAATTCAGGCATGACTCTTTCAGCAGGAAGCTGAGTGGTGGCAAACTCGCTTGTGGTTATATCAACATAGGCAATTCCTGCTTCTTCGCCTTCAATAACCAGGCTGGCGAGATAGTTATTGCTCTTACTCGCAAGAAGATTAGGCTCGACCACTGTCCCCGGCGTCACCACGCGAATGACGTCCCTTTCCACCAGTCCCTTGCCCGGTGGAGTAAGCTGCTCACAAATAGCCACTTTATGCCCCCGGTTGATGAGCTTTGCCAGATAGTTATCCAGGGCGTGGTGAGGTATCCCTGCCATGGGTACCCTCTGCCCCTTGCCCATCTCCCGGGAGGTCAGGACAACGTCCAGCTCTCGCGAAGCGACTTTAGCATCTTCATCGAAGGTCTCATAGAAGTCGCCTAAGCGGAAGAAAACGATAGCTTCGGGGTACTTCTGCTTAACCCTGAGATACTGCTTTCTAAGAGGTGTTATAGTCATCCATGTTATTTTACTATAAAGACCTCATTGAAACGAATTAACTTGCCTGCTATGATACTTTGCTAAATAATTTACTATGAAAGAACAAATTGGCATCCACGTTGAAGAGAAATTCCGGGGGATGGTGGATGAGGGCTGGGTGAGGAGGATAGCCCAAACTGTCCTTAAGGCTGAAGGGGTGGCTCCTCCTTACGAAGTGAGCCTGGTTTTTACCGATTCTGAGACGGTGAAACAACTTAACCGAGACTACCGGGGGGTGGATGACCCTACGGATGTGCTTGCTTTTTACATGCTTCCGCAGAAGGGAGCTGATTCTGCTTTTGCACTCCCTCCTGATGGGGTAACCAGGTTAGGAGAGGTAATCGTCTCTTATCCCCAAGCGGTAGAGCAAGCCAAAGAACAAGGGCATTCACCCGAAAGAGAACTGGCATTGCTGATTATCCACGGGATACTTCATCTTTTGGGCTACGACCATGAAGAGCCAGAGGAAGAAAGCAAGATGAGGGAAAGGGAAAGAGAACTTTTGGAGAGATGTTCGCCCGGTTAGTGATATAATATAAGTGCAGAATGGGGTTGAGGATGCCAAACCGCTCCACTTATTCAGTAACTGGTATTCCACCGTCATTTAGTGTGAGGCACAAGCGGGACTTAAGCCGGGTCTTTGAAGTGCAAAACAGCGCAGAGGAGGTAAAAGATGGCTAAATTCGTAATGCTGACGACTCTCACAGATGAGGGAAGAAAGACTATCACGGAAAATCCCGGAAGGATCAAGGAGGTCAACAAAGAAGTGGAGGCAATGGGGGCGAAAGTCCTAGCCCAGTATGCTGTGTTAGGTCCGTACGATTTCGTAAACATTATAGAAGCTCCCAGTAATGAAGTAATATCCAAGGTGGCGGTAACTCTAGGGGCAAGAGGTACGCTTCAAACCATGACCTTGGCTGCTATGGACATGGACGTTTTCATTGGCAGTCTCAAGAAGTAGAAGTAACGCTCGGCTTCCCGCTTGTGCTATCAACTTTTAAAGCTGATCGGAATTTCGCATTGAAGCACTAGTGACAGAAATGCAAAACTGCTCAATTCTCGGGATTCAGGGTTTAGAGATAGTTGAGAACTATGGTTTGTGTGCTGCTGGGTAGAGACGATGAAGTAATCGAGAGCTTTGGCCTTGCTTCTAGCTCCCGAATTCTCATTTTATCCAGGAATTTGTCCACGGGACTGAGATCGCCAGTGAACGTCTCTGTCTTATAGTGCATGGGGATGACAATAGGAGGCTCTAATTGCCTTACTATTTCCACAGCCGTGTCAACAGTTATAGTAGATACCTCTCCGACGGGCAAAAATAGTATATCAATATCTCCTATTTCTTCTATCAGATGTGGGGCTAGAGGATGCCCCAAATCACCTAGATGACATAAAGTTATACCATCCATCTCGATAATATAAATGGTATTCTTGCCCCGTAAATCCCCCTTCCTATTATCGTGGAAAGTGGCGACGCCTGTAATAAAAGTCCCCCCTATTTCATACTCTCCCGGGCTTTTTATTAGTTTAGGCTCATTGGCGACGCCTTCGATGTAGTTATGACCAGGGTGGAAATGGCTCAATGTCACTATGTCCGCCTCAGGTTCACCCAGGCGGTAGCCCAAGTCAGGATGATATGGGTCTGTGATGATGGTTTTTTCTTTCCCTCTAATCAGAAAGCAGGAATGTCCTAGCCAGGTAATCTCCATCAGCGTCTAAAGGATACCCTTTTTCTTTAGCTTTGTCGACAGTAAGACGACTCTATTAACCAGAAAATGCATCAGCTTTGCGGGTGCGATTATCCTTTGCTTCTATAGGGCTTATCAGAAGCGTCATCCCCTCTATGCCCACAACGACAATTTCCTCGCCAGCGGCTATGATTGAACTGGATGAAGCTCGCCACAGTTCACCGTTAACTCGAACATAACCTGTGGGGGAAATGAGGGTTGTTGTTCGTCCTCGACTACCAATGTCCAGCGAAATCATCGGCTTCTTAACTAGCGCCTTCTTGTTAAGTCGGTAATTTATATAATTATATACCCCGAGAGCAATCATCATAATGATGAGACCCCAGAAGGGGATATTTATCGCAACCTTTGGCAGCAGCCAGAGCACAACGGCCACCAGGGCCGCCTCTTCAAGTAAGGTTGTTGTAATGGTGAGTACTGTATATCTCCTGTATTTCATTTCGCTACCGGGACAAAAACTACCGTCCTCCAAAATTTATAGTTAACTGCATAAATCACCCTAATTCTCTCTCCCCAGGCTGGAGAGAGTTAAAGAGAGGGAAAAAACCACCCTCACCCAGATCCTCCCTCTCCCTCGAGGGGGAAGGTTTTATACGAAATTATGGGGAAGACTACAGAGATAATGATATGCAAAGTAATAGAAATAGTCAAACGACAGGGCGATTGACAAGAACCAGTATAATCGTTAACATTTGAAAAATAAAGGTTAACGAAATGAAGGGACAGATACTAAAAGCTCTGCGAGAGTGTAGTGATTATCTTTCTGGCGAGACACTTTCTGAGCAGCTTGGCATCTCCAGGGTTTCTATCTGGAAGCATATTCGCAGCTTAAAAAAGGATGGCTATGTAATAGGGGCCTCACCTAGGGGATACAGGCTGGTCTCCTCTCCGGATTTACTACTTCCTTACGAATTCCCCGATTTAGAACAAAGGATTCACTACTTTCCAGAGATTGGCTCGACTATGGATGCAGCAAGAGAGTTAGCTAGAAAGGGAGCAGGGGAGGGGACAATCGTGATTGCCGAAGCCCAGGCTCATGGCCGAGGAAGGTTAAGCCGGGAATGGCTTTCTCCAAAAGGTGGGATTTACTTTACTCTCGTTTTACGGCCCAGTATAAGTCCCGCATATGCTCCCAGGATAAACTTGATGGCCTCTGTCGCGGTGGCCACTACAATTAGAAAGCTCTTTGGTGTAAACGCCGAATTAAAATGGCCCAATGACGTCTTGATTGAAGGTAGGAAGGTGTGTGGCATACTGGCTGAAATGGATGCCGAAATGGATGTTGTAAACTTTGTCAACGTCGGGATAGGCATAAACGCCAATACCTCTGTCCCCCAGTTTGAAAAAACGGCGACCTCCTTAAAGGATACATTAAGAAGAGAAATCTCCAGGAAGGAGTTTTTAAGCGTATTGTTAATGGAAATAGAGCGACGGCAAGCTCTATTGATGGAAGCAGATTTACTCGAAGAGTGGAAAAAGCTCTCCGTGACATTAAATAAGGATGTAAGGATAGTAGCGACAGATGAGGTAATAGTAGGGCGAGCAATCGACATTGATACTACCGGAGCTTTAATAATAAGAAAGAGGAATGGTTCTTTGAAGAAGGCGCTGGCAGGGGATTGTATTCACTTGAGGGAAGAGGCACCAGATACTGATATGGGAGCAGTCAGCCATCAGTAGTCAGCATTCAGTATGAAGCTGATAGCTGAAACTACATCGTTGTAAGATGCCGCAACTAGCTATCATTGCCGTCTATTTTCTCGCCATAATTGGCATAGGGGTGTGGAGTAAGCGGAGAGCTGGAGGCCAAAATGGCTTCTTCGTCGCCCACCGTCAGGGAACTCTGCCTCTTATCACCGGCTCACTTATAGCTACTGCGGTAGGTGGTTCAGCAGCTGTGGGGATGGCTGGCCTGGGGTTCAAGCAAGGTTTGACCGGTGCCTGGTGGCTTCTTGTTGGCTCCGTCGGGCTCGTGCTTCTGGGGGTTTTCTTCGCCAGGAAAATAAGAGGCGCTGCGCTTTATACTCTCCCAGAGTTGGTAGAAAGACAGTATGACCGCCGTGTGAGTTTGGCAGCTTCTATTCTTATTGTTATCGCCTGGGTAGGGGTGGTGGCAGGACAAATCATTGCCGCCGGGAAGGTTTTGTCTGTCTTAGGAATAGGCTCTGCCACTTTATGGATGGGCGGCTTCACTTTGATTGTGGTAATTTACACCATCTTGGGTGGGCAATTCTCGGTTATCCGCACCGATGTTTTCCAATCGACAATCCTTTTCGCTGGAATTTTTACTGCCCTAGTGCTGGTCATTTCTCAGGTAGGAGGGTTTGATGGGCTAAAAGTTGCTCTATCTCCCAGCTATTTCTCTTTTCCAGTAAGTTCTGAATTCAGTTGGAAGGCGCTCCTATCCCTTTTAATTCTCGTTGGAGCGACTTACGTGGTGGGACCTGACATGTATTCTCGACTTTTCTGTGCCAAAGGAGAAAAAACAGCCCAACAATCAGCCATTTTGTCGGCGTTTCTTTTTATTCCCTTGGCCTTTGCCATCACCCTTATAGGGATGGGCGCTAAAGTCTTATATCCTGAGATATCTGCCGAAGGAGCCTTTCCTCAGGTGATAGCCAGTGTGCTTTCCCCCGGTTTAAGTGGACTACTCTTGGCTGCCCTTGTCGCAGCGCTTATGTCCTCAGCAGATACCTGCCTGCTTAGCCAAGGGGTTATCCTGACGCAGGACATAATTAAGCAGTTTCTCCCTTCGCTTAGCGAAAAAAAGACTATTTTGCTTACCCGCCTTAATATCATCATTTTGGGTTTGCTAGCACTGGGGCTGGCGATGATTTTGAAGGGGGTAATTTCTTCCCTTCTTTTTGCCTATACCATCTTCACCTGCGGCCTCGTCGTTCCCGTAATCGCCGGGTTTTACAAAGAGAAGCTAAAGGTGACACCGCGAGGTGCCCTGGCTGCTCTCATAGGGGGTGGGGTAGTAGGCTTGCTGGGAAAGGTCCCGGGTCTTGACATTCCTCTCAAAGGGGACCTTGGCCTCATAGGTTTTGCTGTAAGTGCGGTGCTCCTGTTCGGGGTGAGCTTACTCGATCCAAAGAGGTCGTCCCCGCGGGGCACAAAGTAAATCGAAGCTTGGGCGGGGACAAGCCCCGCCCAAGCTTCTTACTATTCTGAGCCCTTTTACTTTACCCTAGTTCCGCTATATATCCCCCGCAGCTTCAACAACCCAAACAATCGGGTCAACCAGGAGCTCCCTGACCAGGGTCCTCAAAAAGCTACTTCCAGCTATGAAATCCGCGACAGGGGGGCTAAGCTGGTAGTACAGGGCGACAAATTGAGAGCCCACGGTGCTTTCCAGCAACACGACATCCCGGAACTCTCGCAGCACATCGATCTGTACAGCGGTGGGAGTTCCGTAGGCTGCGGTAGCAATAAAACAACCTTGGGATGGTGGTGGGGTTGATGATTTCGTGGTGAATTGAAGAGTAGTACCCTTAATCACAGTGTCGTCATACTTAAGCTGGGCTTTGAACTCATATGTGGTGCTGGTGTTAAGCCCGGTGAGCGGCGCGGCATAGGTGCCATCTCCTGATTTAGGCACCCAGGCAGTATAAGACCAAGTCGAGTCGGCGGACTTCTTGTAGGTAAAGCGCACATCCACCGAGGTGTAGTTACCCACAGTATAGCTCATATTCAGAATGGCTGAGTTGGTGGTGATGGTGGTGGCGGCTTGTGTGGTAACCGTCGGATACACTGGAGGTGGCGGTATCTCCTCTACCACCATATTGGTGGTGACATCATCGGTGCAGCCGTTGCTGTTGGTTACTGTCAAGGTATAAGTTCCCGCCATGGCTAAGGTGGCATCGGAGATAGTGGCATTCTGAGAAAAGCTTGTCCAGCCACCAGGCCCGGTCCAGTTGTAGCTAGCCATGCCATCAGGCCCACCAGTTAACTGTATGGTGGCTCCCTGAGAGACTGGCGAGTTGCTTGAGGCAGTGGCTTCGGGCGCAGTCGGTGTGTGGACACACGTTCCATTAACGCAGGTATCGATAGTGCAGGGGTTCCCGTCATCGCAGGACTCAACGAATTGCTCATCGGTATAGTAGCTATCAACCTCTGTGCAAGCCCCATCCACGCAGGAGAAGTCGTGGAACAGGCGGTGCATCCAGACCTCACCATCACTACAGTAGAATTCCCACTCAGTATAGTAGTCTGCCGGGCAGTCCTCGACCCATTCACTCTCTGGGGTTACGTTTTCAGAACATACGCCGTCTAGACAGTAGTAGTCGTGGAAGTCACGTGTCCGCCAGACACTATC
>Ga0315541_1004306_pt1 | contig 10474 bp, 14 predicted proteins | sample SalMarSW160190MG_FD_203095 | JGI IMG/M metagenome (GOLD analysis project Ga0315541, IMG submission 203095) | Salt marsh sediment microbial communities from the Plum Island Ecosystem LTER, Massachusetts, United States - Salt Marsh Sediment SW1601-190 ...
CGGGCGTGGGAGGAGGGCCAGTTGCTGACCAAACGGCCACGCCGCGTGACCTATGCCTTGCGGTTGCTCGCGGAAGAGTAGGAGCCACATAGAAACCCTTGGGGTTTTCCGAAACCTCAAGGGTTTGTGTTGAAGGCATAGCCCGATGATCCTGAATACCATCGTCCCTGTCATCCCACATCTGCGCCACGTCGCCATTGACGAGGCACGACTGCGCCAGGTCTGCGCACATTTGCTGGGGCCGGTCTCCGACCGTGCCCTCCCCGGCACTTTGCGCCTGCCCACCTGGGACGACGACGTATTCATCTCCCACCCACCGGAGGCCCGCGCAGCCCAACTGCTGCTCTTCAACACAATTAACTTCTCGTATTGGGTTGGCGTACTGACAAAACCTCGTCGCCCAGCATGCACTGCGCGTAAGCCACCTTCTCCCCGTCCTCCACCGCCAGCGTCGCCCGGACGTCCAACATCTCCACCACGCGCCGCCGCGCCTCGAAGTCCTGGTCGGCGGCCTCCAGGCCCCGCGCCACACCCTCAGCAAACTCTGTGATTGTCTGAACTTGCTCATCCGTGAAGGTCCGCGTCTCCAGTTGCGCCGCCAGGCCCGCTCGCTCGCTCTCCAGGGCCTCGATCACCTTCTCCAGCCGGCCCCTGCGTTCCGTGAGCATTTCCTTGTCGAAGTCGCCCGACAGGTATAGGTCGAGCGCCCGCTCCAGTTGCCGGCGGTTGTCGGCCAGCAGGTCATCTATCACCGCCAGCCGCTCCTGGAGGGGACTGTTAGCCCGGGCCTGTTCTTCCTGTTTTGCTCGCATGCCCTCGTTCAGCAGCGCCGGATCGGTGAGGAATGACTTAACCCAATCCCACACGGCGGCGTCAACCTGGTCGGCTCGGAAGTGCGGGAGATCGCAGACGTGTTCTCGCAGCCAGGTTGCACCGTTGCAGCGGTAGTACTTGTAGGTTGCTCTGCCACCCTTCACGCGGGCCTTCACGCTGTATGCGCTCATGGCTCTGCTACACGAGGCGCACGCCAGGCAGCCTCGCAAGAGGTATTCTTGCTTCACGTTGTGGCCTACGATGGTATTGCGCCTGCATTGCTCCTGCGCCGCCTCCCAAACCTGGTCCGTCACGATTGCGGGCACCTCTACCAGTAGCCAATACTCTCTAGGATTGGCGTCGCCCCTGCTGTTCTTGCGCCGTCCGTAGTACCAGCGCCCCCGGTAGGTCTCGGAATGTAACATCTTCAGTACGATGGTGTCCGACCACCGCCCGGCAGTTCCCAGCTTGCGAGTCTCGTGCACGTCTGCCCACGTCGGGACGTTCATCGTGGACAACCGCCGGGCGATCTTGCAAGACGAGAGACGCCTTCCGGTCTCGTCGCCAGACGTGTACCAGTCGAAGATCAACCGCACGATGCGCGCTTCCGGCTCGTGTATGACCAGCGCCCGCTTGCCGCCCACCTCGGCCAGCCTATACCCGAAGGGCGGGTTGCCGTGCGCTATCACGTGGCCCGCCCGCACCTTCAACCGCCGCCCGCGCGTGCTGCGCTCTTTGATCTTCGCCCGCTCATACTCGCTGATGACGGCCTTCACGTGCTTCTGGAAGTCGCCCTCTGGCGTGTCGGGGTACTCGCCAATAACGTACTCGATTCCCACGCTAGACCGCTTTAACTCTTGCTCTACGATCAACTGCTTAGCAAGGTTCCGACTGAGACGGTCGAGTTCGCGCACTACCAGCACGTCAAACTCACCAGCTGCCGCCATATCCCTGACACGGCCCAGCTGTGGTAAATTGATCTCAGCACCGCTTGCACCCCGGTCATCCTCGGCCAGTTCCGTCACCACCTGGTAGCCGTGCTCCTGGGCGTACTTCCGGCCCATCTCTAACTGCCCGGCCAGGTTGCGGCCGTCCTTGCCCCGGTCGTCACTTGAGACTCTGGCATACAATACCGCTCGCTGTGTCATATATTTATATTACCTCCTTCGTCTCAAAATCGTTTAGAAACGCTCTACGTGCGTCCTGGCAGCCGTGGGAGGGTGGGCCGTGTTTTATATTACCTCCTTCGTCCCCGAATCGCTTAAAACGGCCCTGGGCGCGTCCTGGCAGCCGTGGGAGCGGCCGGTGGAAGGGAGAATCGCATCCGGTTCACCGTGAACTGTCCGTCTCGCTTCTGCCCCCCACGCCTCCACGTGAGGGGCAGCATCCCAGCCGGCGTCAATCGCCTCCCTCAGCGTGCGTTCCAGTTGCTTCTGTGTCAACCGCTCAATCTCCTGTAGCAACTCTGCATTGGCCTACACGCCAAAAACCGTGTTACCCCAGTTGACGTGCACCTCGAACCCCCGGTCCTCCGCCCACGCGCACATACGATTGCGCAGATCGTTGTCCTCGTTGATGTCCCCCGGACTGAGATACCGCACAAACGTCTTACCGCTCGGATACGTCATCGTGAACTTCTCGTATCCGTGCTCCACTACTTCCTGCGTCAGAACCGCTACTTTTGCACTCATTAACCCACCTCCTTCGGCACAGTGTAGCGCGTCCCCCGCGTCCGGCCAACCTTGACCAGCAGTCCAATCTTGACCAGCCGGGCTAGGTCGACCCGCAACGTCTCAGGGCTCCAGTGCGGGCACAAGGCCCGGAACGCACCGGCGTCTATGCCGCCGTTCGCCTCGGCGTGCGCCAGCGCCTTGGCCTGACGGTCGTTCACCCTCGCTCGGCCAGGGTGCACGGTCAACTGTTGGTGCTCTCCCAGCGCAACCCGGCCCAGCAGCCCCAGCACTGCCTTGCGCTCATCCTCGCTCAAGTCCAGCGCCGCGCACAGATCGGCCAAAAACGCCGGGGCCGGGGCCTCCAGCGCCGTCCACGGCTCCGGGGCCATCTCCTGCGCCAGTTGCTCCCGGAAGGCCACTAGCCGCGCCACCATCCATTTCCGGGCGATCCGCTCTCGGAGGCCGGGGCCGACTCGGACTAAACGCATCGCGTTGATCAACTCAAAGTGACTCATAATACCTCCTCGTGAAACGTAAAGCGGCCTACCGCGCTGACAACGCGGATAGGCCGCTTGGCTTGACTATAGTCTCAGGCTATGCTATCATACTCGTAGCCCGTCGCTGCTTGCCTTTGGGTTGTCAGCGGTTGGGTCAGGGCCGTGTGGGTGTTTGCGCACTTGCACGGCCTGCTTGTTGTCAATCTTGCTTTGGTCGCTCCTCCTGGATGGGCAGTTCAACGTCGCCTGCTACCCACAGTCTCAGAAGTTCGCGCACCGCCGCAGACAGGGTAACGTCTGACTGAATAGCCTTCACCTTGACGGCTTTGTGAAGTTCTCTCGATATCCTGACTACCATTTTGTGCTCTTCTGTCATCTGTCACTCCAAGTACAGCAAATTATACACCCGTTCCCGCCTGGTGTCAATTCCTCAGTTACTTATGTATTCAGGCCGTGCCGTGCGATTGTTAAAGTACGGCCCCCGCGCCCCGCGAGTCGAACGTACATATCGCTCATCACATCCACTGTGCGCCATGGCGCACATTTTCCGAGGCCCCCTGGGGCCGGACGGCGGCTTCAACCGTCCGGCCCCCGGGGACCGCAGCGCCGGTAGGAGGGCGACGCTGCGGCCCCCACCGTCCCAAGGAAAACCCCCTGTCAAAGGGGCCTTTATTCAGAGTTCAACAGCAGCGCCAGCGTGGGCGTCTTCGGCGTCTCCAGTTCAGCGTACACCTGCGCGTGCCGCCGCAGCATCTTCAGCCGCTTCGTCATGCGCCGTTCCTGGCTCTCCGCGAACGCCAGTTCGCGCCTGGCTCGCTGCACTGCCCCTTGCGCGTCCTCTGCAGCCAGCTCGAGGGACGCTCGCTCCCGGCTCTGGGGCCGGTAGTCCGGGTTGGGGCCGCTGCTCTGCATTTGCGTGGAAGCGTTCGGCACGCCGCCGGCCATCATCGGCGGCCTCACCGCCTCCCACGCCTCCCGCGTCTTCGCAGCGTCGGCGTCCAGCGCCCCTCGCGCTTGCTGCAACGTCTCCTTCGCACCGGCCAGCGCTGCGGTTGCTTCTTCGCGCTGCTTCTCTGCTTGCGCTGCGTCCCGCTCCGCGTCCGGGATCGCAGTCTCCACCTCGGCGGCCAGCGCTGCGACTCGCACGAACGCTACCAGCGCCGACGCTTCCTCTCGCAACTGAGACAGCGCCTCGCTGCGTAAGCTAGCGATGATAGCCTCGGGTTGTCGCGCGTACAACGACTCAATGTTAAACATTTTACACCTCCAGTTAAGCGTACCTGTAAACACCAGGCGGCGGGTAGACTTTCTCAGTCCTCGCTGTGACTATTGCCTCGCCCAGGGCAATGGCAAGGTCGATCTTGCCGCCATGCTGTGACTTGACTAACCTGACACCTCGACTCGTCTCCCGCGCTGTGCAGTTCAGCACGTGGCGGCGCAGTTCCTCCGCTCCGACGCCAGGGACAACCAGCCGCCCCTGCCGGATCACGTCGAAAAGCGTGTTGCCCAGCAGCGTCAGGTTGCCCACGGTTTGAGGATATTCCTCAATTCGCAGCCCGCGCTGCTGTAGTCTTTGAAGCAGATGTTGACCCTGCCAGGGATCTAACGCAGCGTTCACCTGGCCGTAATTGCGCTGGAGGTCGAGCAGGTATTGCTCCACGCTGCTCAGATCCACCGTCGGCGCCGGCTTCCAGACACGCCACGGCCCGATCCACAGCAAGCCCTTGCGTCTGAACACGCTCACCACTCCAGCGTAGTCGTGTTTAACAGCCAGGTCAACGCCGACGGACAAAGCTAGTTCGGAGTTCGGGCCGGGGATTCTGTAGCTGTCGAGGATGCAGGCGTCCCACTGTTCCGGCGTGATGAACGCGCCCTCGCCGCTGGCCCGCTGGTTAAGGTGCAAACGCTGGTACGCGCCCGGTCGGAGTTCCGCTCGCTGGTCCTGATAGTACGCCCGCCGCCGCGCCGGCGTGCCCCGGAAGCATCGCTCTTGCGCTTCCTCGCCCTCGAGGTGAAACAGCAGCAGCCCGCCCGCCCTGAAGATCGGCCACCGCCGGTCAACCCGCTTCCCAGCCAGGCCACGGTCTACCAGGGTATGCCAGGTTTCGCTTTCGCCTTCCCACCCAGCGTAGGAGTCAACGACTCTCAGCGCTGGGAGGGCGTAGAACAATCCAGGTTGCGGCGTCAGTTCCTCGTAAGCCCGCCGCCCGGCTTCGTACTGTATGCCCCAGGCCTCGGTGTGACTGGAGGTCAGGTGATTCGCGCCAGCGCTGCCCGCTGCGTCGACTGCTAACGCTTCCAACGTGCTGTCCGCCGGCTCAAATACTAGTCGCGTGTTGGTCGCTTTGACGTGCTGGCGCAGCAGCGGATGACGCCTAGCCATCCTGGCAATCATCTGGAACTGACGGCCCTGAGACTGGTCCAGGTCGTTGGCGCAAGCATAATGTTCGCCGGGCATAGTCAGCCACCGCCACGCTAGCAGAACCGCGTCGAGCGTGGTCTTGCCTGTTTTCTTGACGTTGCTGATCGCAAGCGTGGTTGTAGTGCTCCTATGCTTCCACCACGCCTCCAGCACCGCCCGCTGCCAGGCCTCCAAGCGGATCGGCTCGCCGGCCTCCATAATCCAGCCAAATTCATGCTCGGCCCATTGTTGCGGAGTCAGTTCTCTCCAGGCGTCAATCAGCGTCGCTATGTTCATCCTCGCTTACCTCCCGCGCTGCTGCTACCGCGTCAATGATCACGCTGTCTTGGCCGTTATCGCCTTCGTTTCTGACTTGCGCCCACGCTCTGAGCGCTGATGACGCCAGCCAACCAAATCGCTTCACATACTTGTCCAGTGCCGCCAAGTCGCCGTCGCCGGCGGCCTTCGCTACCGCGTTCCAGTAAAGGTCGCAAGCTGCTTGCAAGCGTCTAGCATTGCGCACTACCAGCGCGAAGCGACCCTCAGTCTCGTATTCGTCCGCCACAGCCTGCTCAGCATCGACGGCCAGCCCGCACAACGGCTCGCTGCGCTGAATTGACTTCACTGCGCCCTCGCCGCCGTGCGAGGTGCTTGCTTTATTCCCCTGGACGAATCGTCCTTGCGCATCTCTGTCAGTGCTCATTCCTGCAATTCCCCTCGCCCCAAAATGCTCTGCACTCAAAAGTTGCTTACTTTGCCTCTCCAGCAGCTCTCAAAAACACCCAAAAAGTGGTGGTTTTTCGCGCAAAAGTGCGAGTTCTTTAAGGTTAGAGACTGTTTAACTTCTGACTACATACATTATGGTAAACTTCGCCGGCCCTACTTAGTGTCAAAATGACACGGATTCTAAAGTACCAGCGCCCCGCGCCGGTGTTCTTGCCAGTCAAACAACTCCGTCTCCCAGCGATCAAAGCAAGCATCGTAGGCCTCCGCACGGCTCAACCCCTTCCCAAACATCTGCGTCCACATCTCCTCGGTCGCCGCCGCCCACCCATCTGCGTAGCCCCGCCGGTACTCCGCCTCGCGCATCTTCTCTGATGACAAGTCGGGTTCCGCCGTCAGCAGCCCCGCTCGGATCGCCCTCTTCGCTTTCTCGTAGAACTCATCTCTCTGATTCACTCTGAGTCTCCTGCTGCTGAATCCTTCTCAGCAGACGAAAAGACTAACAGGGCACGCAGTGCCCGCGCTCGCATTTTTTGCGAGCGCCCGCCCTTCGAAGGGCGGAATATGCTTGAAAAAATTTCCTTCGCTCCGCTATCCTTCCCATGGATATCCTTTTGTTCAGCCCAGTGAACAGTGGTGTTCAGCCCAGTGAACAGTAAACCTCGTGGTGTTCAGCCCAGTGAACAGTGGTGTTCAGCCCAGTGAACAGTAGTGTTGTTCTCTGCAACAGTAGTGTTGTTCTCTGCAACAGTAGTGTTGTTCTCTGCAACAGTCGTACCTATTCGCCGTCCGCGTTCTTGCCCCGGCCGAAGTGGAAAAAGCGGTTGATGGTGTAGACGTTCACGGCGCCCGCCCGCCGCTCTACACTGACCAGGCCCAGGCTTTCCAGTCGCCCCACCGCTTCGCAGACGGCTGAACGGCTATACCCAGTCAAAGTTGCGAGTCGAGACAAACCGGGCCAGCACCTTCCGTCTTTTCCGGTATGAAGGCCAAGCATGATAAAGACAGCAAGCGCCGCGCCTCGTAACCGCGCTGCTGTCCCGTCATCGCGGAAGTCCGTGCTGAGCCGGACGAAGAAGCCCTCGTCATTGTCACCGCGCATGCTGCGCCCTTACATTTGCGCTGTGGCCCGCCCGGTAGTATAATCTCCCTGGCGTCGGTTCACGCCGTCGTCGGGCGCGCCGGGCTCTCCCGCCAAGGGTTGCCCCGGCGCGTCGCACCTCACGGCTGCTGCCAGGGCCAGCAGCAGCCGGTACACAGCCAGCAGCCGGGCGTCGGCGGGCAGGCGCGAACGGGCGTCACTCTTCGTCACCGCCCTCACCCTTGGCAGTCCAGTATTGATGCGGAGTGAGGCCCATCTTGCGGGCAACCTCCAGTTCCTCCGGCGTCAGCGCGCGAATGGCGGCTTCATTGCGCCGCTCAAGGTCGGCTTGAAACCTCGAGCGCACCAAACTACTCACCGTTGTCCCGGCTTCCTCCGCCAATTCCTCGATGAGTCGTTTCATTTCGTCGCTCACCCGCACTGGGATTCGCTCGTTCCTCATCATACCTCCACCTCCTCGAACCCATTTTTTACACACAAACCTTACCACAGTTCCGTGCACCTGTCAAGGGTTTAGGCAAAGTTTATTGTACTCAAATATCGTACTTATCGTACCTTCCCAAAAGAAAAAGCCCCCGCAATTGCGGGAGCTCGTCAGTGTTGCCTGGTATGCTAACGTTTCTTTGGTCTACCAGGTGGCCGCTTTGGAACAGTTTCCGGCCCGAGGTCCCTCCTCAAAACATTGGCATAGTTCCGGGCCGTATGGCCGCTCAGCTTAACCCTTGCAGCAATCTCTGCGTAGTCCAGATCGGTAGTGTGTAGCAACCTCACTATTTCGCGCTTTTTCTCGCCCACGTCCCCTGGCAGATCATCCCACGGTCGAGGAGACAGGTGCCGCAAGTGTCTTTTTAGTTCGTCCACAGCCCACCAGAACAGGGCGGGATCGGGGAAGCGTTTCAGCAGGAACGTCACGCGCACCTTGCGGCCCGTCTCTTCCGCTCGGATCTGTGCCTGCGGGTAGGGCTTGCGCTTCTCAGTGTGCCACACTTCCCAGATCAGCGAGGTCACGAAGCGCGGATCGCCCGTAGTGGGGCCGATGTTGAAGGGCCAGCTAGTCGCCCTGAATCGCTCTGCTCGCTCCTCGATCACAGCCTTCACAGCGTAGATGTCAGCCTCGATTGTGATTTGATCTTCTGTCTTGTCTAGCATAGCAAAAGCCGCCTCCACTTGACAGAGGCGGCTCTTATGTTATACTCATCTCGCCAGCCGCCTCATCGGTTGGCGTGCCCCCGAAGCGACCGCGCCGGGGGCACTTTGTTTATTTTAGCACACTCATTCGTTTAGACAAGTCGTAGCGAGCGTAGCACTAGCCGCGCCGTCAGGATGAGAGGATTGTCTTGTGTTCTCGCCAACCCAGTACTCCTACTGGGGGGACCCCAAGTGGACGATTGACTTCCACGGACGGTCACTCGACGGCGCGTGGGGGATGCTGGGCGCGCTGGCCTGCACCGTGGATGAGGGGTTTCCCCTCTTCGAGGGCGCTTACCTGGCGAGCATCCCCGCATCCGACGCCCGCTACATCCTGCGCGGCAACGTCGAAATCCCGATGTTCCAGGAGCGGCTGGCTATCTGGCACGAGGTAGGTCGTGTGCTCGTGGCGCAATTTGGTGGGAACTTCGGCAACCTGCTCCACGCCGCCGGAAACGACGCCGTCGCGCTGGTGCGGCTGCTGGTGACCCGCTTCCCTTCGTTCAACGACGTCGCCACACTGGAACTCCCCTCCGCTTCGGGGGGGCCGGGGGGGGGGCATCGTGGCCTTCTACAAGCGGGCGCAACTGACAGCGGCGATGCTGTACGAGGCCTTTGGCGGGGAAGGGCCGGGCGACCTGCGCCGCGTAGAGCAGTTGACCGTCTTCGCCGACTACAAACTCCCCCAGGTGTTGCGTCGTCTGGGTATTCTGCATTACGCGCCGCACCTGGCCGACCGGGTTGATCGACGCGAACCACTGGAGGCCGGCAGCCGCGAGGAGATTGAGATCCGCGCTGCCACCGTCTGGGCCGGTGAGTTGATGCGGCAGACATTGGTTTCCCGCTCCCCCCAGATCACTGCCCTGCACGTGGACTACTGGCTATGGCGCGAGGGGCAGCGCCAGGGGCCAGATATCCAGCCTTACCACCGCACGCGCACTATTTACTACTGAGCCCAACCCTTTAGTCATAAACACAGGCCCGGCACAGTGCCGGGCCTGCGGTCGAAACGCTGCAAGAAGCCTATGGCTGCGGCGGAGGGCCGTGGCCAGGCGGGATCGTCTCTCCATCGGGAAGATCGCGCAGGTGGCCGCAGGAGACGAACTGCACGTCCTCCCACACGTGCCCCTCCGCCTCGAAAGCCGCGATGTCCACGATCCACCGCTTCACACCCCCCTCCAGCCGGTAGATGTGGGGACTGTCGCGGCACTTAAGCAGCACGTGCAGCGGCGTCCCTTTCTCAAACTGGTCCAGGAAGCCATCCTCCACAATGTGCACATCCCCCCAGGTGAAGCCGAAGTGCTCGAAGGCATCCAGGCTGCTGATCCAACGCAGTTTGCCGTCCTGAAGGACGTAAATTTCCTCGTCGTCCTCCTCTTTGACCACCAGCCCGTCCCGGATGATAAGGGCGGCACTATCGGGCATGGCGGTGGCAAGGGTAGTGCCGTGACGGTTGAGGGGAATGTTGATCAGCACGATGGCGACGAGCAGCCCCAGCGCCAGCCGGCCCATCAGACGGGCCGCTTTGGGGGACACGGCAGGTGCCGGCGGTTGCCACCTCTCCTCAAGCTCCATCTCCTCGAATCCCGCGACCGCCTCCACCGGTTCCACCACTTCGACCTCCGGCTCTGCGACTGCTTCCACTGACTTCACCGGTTCGGCCTGGGGCACGACAGGCGGGATGGGCGCTTCGACCGCCAGGGACTCAGCGGCGGGAGGGGGGCCCTTCCCCACCCGCATCCGCTCCTCGATCTCCTCCACCAGCAAGTTGAGCATCTGATCCACACGAGATGGCTGCTGATCCTTCATCATTTCACCTCACTGTGAAGAAGCCCAGGATCTCGCCGATGCTGGCGAAGATATTGGCGTAGAAGTTGCCGCCCAGTTGGCGGAACAACTCGAACTTCATACTTGGCGCGCCGATGAAGGGGCGCAGCGTCCAGGCCATCTGGCTGCCGACGAAGGCGTAGATCAGGATCCACAGCCGCAAGACGTTTCGCCTGGCTTGCGCCCCTTCCTTGCCAGAAGCCGACACGACCCGCATCCCCTGGCTGAGGAACGTCACCCCCACGACGCC
>Ga0315541_1004307_pt1 | contig 10471 bp, 9 predicted proteins | sample SalMarSW160190MG_FD_203095 | JGI IMG/M metagenome (GOLD analysis project Ga0315541, IMG submission 203095) | Salt marsh sediment microbial communities from the Plum Island Ecosystem LTER, Massachusetts, United States - Salt Marsh Sediment SW1601-190 ...
CCACTCCTCTCACGGCTCCCACTCTTCCCATTCTTCTCATGGTTCTCATGGGTCCCATTCTTCCCATTCTTCTCACAGTTCTCACTCCTCCCATTCCTCCCATTCTTCCCACTCTTCCCATGGCTCTCACTCCTCCCATTCCTCCCATTCTTCCCACTCTTCCCATGGCTCTCACTCCTCTCATAGCTCACATTCTTCTCACGGCTCTCATTCTTCTCATTCTTCTCATTCCTCTCACGGCTCTCACTCTTCTCATAGCTCACATTCTTCTCACGGCTCTCATACTTCTCATTCCTCTCATGGCTCCCATGGCTCTCATGGCTCTCACGGTAGCCATAGTAGCCATTCTAGCCATGATAGCCATAGCAGCCATGGTAGCCATTCTAATTGGGATGAAACTTGGCAAGTGGACACCAATAGCTGGAAAGATTATGTTTGGATCGACGACTAATTTTATACCAATCTGATTTTATTCTATCTCGATGGACCTTTCAAAGATAACTCTGGACTCTGCGGCAGAGTTTTTATTTATATAAAACAATATTGATCGAAATTATGTCTGGACATATGTTGGAGGCAAACAGTAAAGTCAAAAGGGTCGAAGAACTCTATATATCAAAAAAAGGGGATGAGTTTTTAATTATTGCTCCTGAAATTGCTTCTTGGGCCGTTGTTGATAAAGATATTATAAGCTTGTTGAATCAAATTAAGAAATCCACCCCCATTAACAAATTATTGTTCAACCTAGAACCAAGAAGAATGAGAAAGATTTTTTCAAATCTCTTAAATCTTTACAAGCTTGGAATCATTAAAATAGAGGGAAAGCGAGCAATATCTCCAAAAATCTTTAATAAATATCGACATTTATATCCTGACTTCTGTAGTATATCTTTAACTAATATCTGCAATCTGGATTGCAAATACTGCTATGCTAATTGTAAAGAAACAGGGAAAATGATGGATTTCCAAATGATAAAAAAAATTGTTGACAAAACTCTACAACTTCCCCATCAAACAATTTCGATTGAGTTTAGTGGAGGAGAAGCGCTACTGGCCTGGAAAATAATCAAAAAGGCAATAGACTACGGCTATAAAAAAGCTAGACAAAAAAACAAAAACATTAAATTTAGCATCCAATCAAACGGGACGCTCCTTACAACCGAGATGATAAAATTTATCAAAAATAATTCTATTAGTTTAGGGTTGAGCCTTGACGGTCCAAAAGAAATCCATGATAAAAATAGAGTTTACCCCAATGGCAAGGGAAGCTTCAATAATATAATGAAAGCTATAGATCTTTTAAAGAAAAATAAAACCAATTTTGGGATAGTTAGCGTAATCCAGGAGGGCAAAAATCTAAAAAAAATTTATAAATTCCTAAAATTAAACAAAATAAATAATTTAAAATTCAACCCTTATCGTCCTCAAGGCAGGGCCAAGAAAAGACTAACAAAAATAGATCAAGAGAAATTAGCTGAAGAGCAGCTTGAGTTATTTGATCTATTGCTAGAAAAAGATAGAGAAATGAAACTACAAAGAATTATTGCTATGTTAGAAAATATTCTTTCTCAAGATAGAAATTATATATGTATGAGATCTCCTTGCGGAGCAGGACTTTCATTTTTTAGTGTAGATGCTGAAGGGAATATTTATCCTTGTAAAAAAATGATAAATAATAAAAATTTTTGTATTGGAAACATAGAAGAAGATAAATCTCTCAAACAAATTTTAGATTCTTCTCCCATAGTTAAACAACTAAAGAGAAGGACAGTTGATAACATTCCAAAATGTAAAAAATGTCCGGTAAGATGGTTTTGTGGTGCATGCTGTCCCGTGATTTCTTACAATACTTATCATTCACTTCTTAGAGAAAGTGTAATGTGTGCTTATTATAGAAAAATGTACGAGAATCTCATTTGGAAATTCTCTGAAAAAGAGAAAAAAATTCTTGATTATCTAGGTCCCACCTTTTACTCTATCTACAAAAACAATGTTCTTACGAACAAATAAAATTTTAAAACAACCGAATTTTTACTATTTACAACCAAAATCATGAATAGTAAAAAAATATTAAAGACCAGCAACTCCCTGGGAGTCTATACATTAAAAAGAAATAATAAACTTTTAATCATCGAACCCCAGGAGCCTTCTTGGGTTATTTTAGACAATAATTCTTTTAGAGAGATTAGACGGTCAAGAATGTTTAAAGATTTATTAAGAAAGAACCCTGAGGCTTTAAGAGATGTATATTCTAGATTATACAAAAAAAATATTGAAGTTAAATTTAACCCCAATCCAGTATCTTGGCAAAAATTAATAAAGGATAAATTTTACCTTTCATCAAAACTACCCCATCACTTTGTTCTGGAAGTCTCTAATAAATGTAATCTAGAATGTAAATATTGTGCAGGGAATCATTCCAGAAGAGGGCTAAATATGGACTGGGAAATAATAAAAATAACTATCGACAAAATATTAAGTTTATCCGATAAGCCCATCCGCCTTGTTTTCCATGGAGGGGAGCCACTCTTAAATTTCTCGGTTATTAAAAAGGGGGTCCGTTATATAAGAACGAAAGATAAGAACAAAAGAGTTAAGCTTACCATTCAGACTAACGCAACTTTACTTACTCAAGAAATGATTAATTTCTTCAAAAAATATAACGTGAATATAGGTATTAGCCTTGACGGTCCAAAAGAAATCCATGATAAAAATAGAGTTTACCCCAATGGTAAGGGAAGCTTCAATGATGTAATGAAAGCTATAAATCTTTTGAAGAGAAATAAGTGTCAATTTGGAACCATCATGATAGTTTCAAACCCTAAGGATATAAGAAAATTCTATCCCTTTTTGAAACTAAATAAAATCAACTATATTAAATTAAATCCTTACTATCAGCAAGGTCGAGGAAAAGATAATATCATGCCCTTTAAAGCCCAAAGGGAATTCGCTAAAGAGCACCTTCGACTTTTTAGAAAGGTGCTGGACCACAATAAAAAATATCCTTTCAAGATTATCTTAGAAAATATTTCAATTATGTTACATAATTTATTATCTAGAGAAAGAATCGGTATGTGCATGAGAGCTCCTTGTGGAGCTGGTAATTCTACCTTGGGTATCACTGCGGCTGGAGATATTTACCCTTGTGATCGAATGAAATACGAAAAAAAATTTCTAATAGGAAATATCAGAGAAAATAAAAATTTAGAAGGGATTATTTCCCACTCCCCCATTCGGGAGGAAATATATTCCAGAACTCCGCTTAATATCCCAAAATGTAGATCCTGTGTGTTGCGGAATTTCTGTGGGAGTGGTTGTGCAACATGTGTATACATTCACTTTGGCTCATTTTTCAGAGAAAGTGACTTCTGTGAATACAATAAAGATCTATATTTAGGTTTAATGTGGCTTTTTTTTGAACGAAAGAAAGAAATTATCTCTTATTTATATAAATATAAGGATGTAAGGCAGAAAACTTCCTGAGATTACGTGCGTGTTTTAAAATACCCCCTGCTTTATAGGAAGGTATTTTATCTTGGGGGTTCAGAGATTAAGAAAATTATCAATCTATTTATTTATCCTTTTATTAATTTCATTTTTCAATGAAGACATTTCATCTAAAACTTTCTTAGCAGCCTTTAACTCCGAACTCAATTTTAAAGCCTTATCAATTCTTTCGTTCGCCCTAATATAATCTTCTTCTTCATAATAAACGCTTGCCAGACCATAATATGAATAATAAGCAGAAGGATTATTTTCGGAATCGGGGATTAATTCAAGAGCCTTATCAAAATACTTAAGAGATTTTCTATAATCTTGTAATTGGAGAAAGGACCAACCTAGACCATTATAAGCGGAGAAATTCTTGGAATTCAGCTCAACAATTTTATTAAAATATTCTATAGCTTTTTTGTAATCTTGTAATTGAAGAAAAGATTGACCTATTAAGAGATAGGGTTGAGAATCTTGAGGGTCTAATTCAACAATTTTATTAAAATATTCTATAGCTTTTTTGTAATCCCCTCCCCACAGAGAAGTCAATTCTAGACCACTACGAACCCCATTATCAAATTCAGCGATTTTATTGAAATATTCTTTAGCTTTTTCAAAATCTTCTTTTAGTAGAAAAGCCCAAGCCAAACCGGCATAAGCTCGAGCATTATTTGAATCTAGTTCGATAACCTTATTAAAATATTCTAGGGCTTTTTCGGAATTTCCTTCTCGTAAAAAGACCTGTCCTAAACCAGTATAAGCCCAAACATTATTTGAATCTAGTTCGATAACCTTATTAAAATATTCTAGGGCTTTTTCGGAATTTCCTTCTCGTGAAGAGGCCCATCCTAGAGCATTGTAAGCCCAAACATTATTTGGATCTAGTTCAAGAGCCTTATTAAAATATTGTAGAGCTTTTTTGGGATTCTCTTCCTGGAGAGAAATTTGTCCTAAAACGTTGTAAATTTTACTATCATTTGGATCTAGTTCAATGGCCTTATTGAAATATTCCTTAGCTTTTTCTAAATCCTTCTCTTTTAGGAAAACCTGACCCAGATCATTATACATCCTACTAATATTATTGTTGTTTGGACCTAGTTCAAGAGCCTTATTGAAATATTCTTTAGCTTTCTCCAAATCTCCAAGTCGGAAAGAGATGTGACCTAGACCACTCCAAGCTTCAGAATACTCTGGGTTCAATTCAAGAGCCTTATTAAAATATTCTAGGGCTTTTTCAGAATCTCCCTCTCGTAGAGAGACCTGCCCTAAACCAGCATAGGCTCGAGCATTATTTGGGTCAAGTTCAATAACCTTATTAAAATATTCTAGGGCTTTTTCGGAATCTTGTGATCGAATATAAAATTGGCCTAAGAAACTGTAGAAATTAGAAAGTCTAATATCATCTGAGGTTAATTTAATGGCTTCTTGGCGAGTCTTTATCCAGCCAGTAGAGAAATAAAAAATCAAAACACCTGACGATAGAATTGTTAATATTATGATTATAATAATATTTCTTTTTTTGCTCATTTTTTGTTAATCCTCCTTCCTCTTCTAATTATATTAAAAATAATTTAAAAATACAAGTGGATAATCTGATTCATATATTACCCTAATTTTTAAAAAAGGGCAATAGAAATGCATTCTTATAACATTCCATGCACTTTTTGGGGTTGGCTAGATAATAGACATTACATAAGGTGCACAGACAACGATAGAATAGGAGAAAGGCTTTGGCCCTCATTTCCCTGATCGTACGTGCAGATTTCCCGCACGCGACTCTCCGGTATGACTACCCCATATTAGAAGAAGGATAACGTTTGTTGATATTTCAACAGCTTGGCAAGATAAAACAATCCTAACTTTTTGAATTAGATCATCTAAAATGTCGCCTCCTTACTTTCCACAGAAGTTTTGGCTTAGTTTGACCTTGGCTCTCCTAACCGATATTCTAGAACAAGATACTTCTTATACTAATAGAAAAAAGATAAATAATCTCACATGTGAATAAGTAAAGAGTAAAAATATGGTAAAAAGCGACTTACATTCTAAAAGAAGATTTGTCCAAATACATACTGATTATACTTGTAATTGTAACTGTCGGTTTTGTCTTACCGCAGATGTAAAGGCTAGAAAGTACCTCTCAACCTTCGAAATTATAAAACGCTTAGATAACTTAAATATAGATGAAGATACTTACATAACTTTAACAGGGGGAGAACCGAGTATCCGACCCGATATCATAAAATTAATAAATTATATCTCAGAAAAAAGGGGGAACCCCCGTTTACTTTCTAATGGAAGGCGTTTTGCCTATTATGATTTTGCTCTAAAAATGCTTAAGGCAGGACTTAGAGAAATAGCAATTACTATTTATGGACACAATGCTAAGTTGCACGACTGGCTTACTCAAGTCCCAGGAAGTTTTAACCAAACAATGCAAGGAGTTGAAAATTTAATTGACTTAACAGAAAAACATGACTTCCCTTTGCATATTGAATTAAAAACGTTGGTTTGTAAACCGACTACACCCCATCTTCCTAAAATTATCAATTTGCTCTGTAAAAGATTCCCAAATCCAGAGGTAAGTATAGGTATATACGGTTTAGCAATCCGAGGAAATGCATTAGAAAACATGAAAGAAATAGGCATTCGACTCTCAGATACTAAAAAATATATTAAAGATGCGATCGATCTGGCAGTCTCTTTTGAACGGGATATCGTATTGGTAGATATCCCACTTTGTATTTTGGGAGATTTAAAATATCTACCTTATTATCGGAAGAGACAAGGTGGGGAACTTCAGACAACAGAAAACAGGAAAAGTCAAAAGTTCAACTCTGCCCATGAACAAGCAAAGAGCTCTCGGTGTAAATTTTGTAAAATCAACAAGATGTGTTCTGGGGTATGGACATACTATGCAAAGGTTTATGGCACCGACGAATTAGTGCCATTTCTTAAGAATCCCTAAAAGTTATTAATTTAACTATAAAAGAAGTCCCACCAGAATATTCTGGCGGGACTTTTAGCACCCGTTATTAAACTTTAAACATGATCGGTTCTAACGGAATCTTTCCGAGGCGGAAAAAGTGGACAGCTGCCTTTTCGAGGGACTTTTTGTCTGGAGCAGCAATTAAAGTTACATAACTTTCCCCTTCTGACTCAGAAACAATTACCCATTCTCCTTTGTCACCTAAAGTTTGTCTTACTGTATTTATCTTTACCTTTCGGGAAACAATTATGCATTTCTTTTCAGCCAAAATCTTTTCCATTTCACTTATAGGGATGACAAAAAGGTAGTGGTATTTTGGATCAATTTTCTCTAAAGATGTTTGATCAGGTGTGAAAGCGGTAATCAAGGGAGAACTAGATTCGATGGAAGAACCTTCAGCTGTACCGATAAGACCGAATCCTAAACCTCGAGCGCTGGAGATACCATATCTTTTCATTGGTTTGCTAAAAAATTTAAACGTTTCCTTATCTCCTATCACTACCCACGTCCGTTTTCTCTCAGGATTAAGCTTTTTTTCCAAGTTCTGCCAGTTACTTGCCTGAGCATAAGCAGTCGACAAGAAAACTCCTAGCAATACAGCACTCAACACCAAAATTCTTCTTTTCATCTCACTCCTCCTTGGTGATTTTATTTTCCCCGACTTGACTTAATCGAGTCGGGGATGTTTTTCTTAAATCCTTATCTTCAGACCTATTCGGTAAGAAAATCCACTCCAATTAATACTGGTTTTGATTCCTTTCTCTTTATCTTCCAAGTTTGCCTTACTAGTACCGATATATATTGTTTCGGCAAGCAAGCTCATTCGTTTGTTCAACCGGTAGCCAATTCCTGCAAGGACTTGACCAGCTAAAGGAGTTGCTATAATATGCGAATCCCAATGATATTCAGTAGTGTCTCGAACCTTCCCGTTAGGAGGGATGAAATAATTGATACCATTTTGAGAAAACACTAGATCTGTGAAAACTGTTCCTAGTCCTACTCCTAGATGAAAAGATAGATTTCCTTTGGGAGTTATTTGATATATCTTAGTCAGGAATAGAGGGATTGCTATTAATTTTGCTTCAACATTAAGCTCAGTCCTTACGGTAAGAGAAGGCATATCTGGAGGATGGGTAATGAGAACGTATGAATCTTTGGAGCTTGTTTGGTAAAATGATATATCCAGTTTGCCGACAGCAAACGAATACATTGTTCCTTTTCCTTCCAGCCGGAAATTTGTCCCGAGTTGCTTGTTCATTCCATCATCTATATCTTTATTCATCTGTTCGAGGTTAGGACTGTAAGGACCCCAAAATACCTCTACAACACCTTTAGCCGATACTTTCGGTGCCAAAAATAGTACTGCCGTCATTGCTAATAAAACTATTCTTTTCACGTTGTACCTCCTTTTTATTTTCTCCTAATTATCTTCAAATTTTGAAAGATCGATTTAAACTTCTCTTCAATTTTCTCTATATGCTAGCATATCTGGAATAAAAAGTCAAGTTTTTGCTAAAAATCTAATGAGGTTGATTTTATTCGTTTTTGTTGATATCCTAAATACAAGAATAAAATAACGAAATAAGAATATTTTTAGAAATAAAATTTTGTATCCTAAGTAAGTTATGAAGCGAGTTGATATAAAAGTAGGTTTTCAATGCAATAATCATTGCAAATTTTGTATTCAGGGTAATAAAAGAGAAATATATAAGAATAAGACTACCAAAGAAATAAAGGAAATATTAAAGAAAACAAACAGAACATGTGATGGAATTGTCTTTACTGGGGGAGAACCAACCGTGAGAAAAGACCTGATAGAGTTGGTAAGATATGGTAAAAATTTGGGTTTTAAAATTATTCAGATTCAAACAAATGGCCGAATGTTTGCCTATAAAAAGTACTGTCAGGATATGATTAAAGCAGGAGCTAATGAATTTGGTATAGCTCTTCATGGTCATAATGCTAAACTTCATGATTATCTTACCTCAAGTCCCGGAAGTTTTAATCAAACGACAACGGGAATAAAAAACTTAAGAGCGTTAGGTCAATATATTTTAACTAATACTGTTATCAATAAAGTGAATTACAAGCATTTACCAGAAATTGCTAAATTACTTGTAAAACTGGGCGTAGATCAGTTTCAATTCGCTTTTATGCATATTAATAATGTCATTGCTAAAGATCCAGAACTGATAGATAAAATTGTTCCTCGGAAATCAAAAGTAATGCCTTATGTTAAAAGAGGATTAGATATTGGTATCAAAGCCGGCGTTAAGGTGATGACTGAGGCAATCCCTTATTGTTTTATGAAAGGATATGAGAAGCATATAGCTGAAAGGATTATTCCTGACTCGTCTGTATTTGATGCTGGTTTTGCAATAGAGGATTATACTAACTACCGAAAAACAGAAGGTAAAGCTAAAGGGCCAAACTGTCCAAAATGTAAATATTATAAAATCTGCGAAGGCCCCTGGAAAGAATATCCCCAGATTTTTGGATGGGATGAGTTTAAACCAGTTATTAAATAAAATTAACCTAATCTTTCTCTTAATTTTCAATTTTCAATGACCAATTTTCAATGAATTTTCAATTAACCAATTTTCAAACAAAACTATGAAATACGACTTAGAAGAAAGAACAGTAAAGTTTGCCGAACAAGTAATTGATTTTGTAAAAACCATAAAAGAGGATGCAGTAAATCGTAGAATTATCAGTCAATTAGTTGGTGCAGCTGGCTCATTTGGTGCTAATTACTGTGAAGCCACTGAAGCAGAAAGTAGAAAGGATTTTATTCACAAAATAGGAATTTGTAAAAAAGAAACGAAGGAAGTAAAACACTGGTTAAGACTTTTAGCTAGAAGCAATCCCGAACATAAAGAAAAGATAAGGAAACTTTGGAAAGAAGCTCAAGAATTACTCCTAATCTTTTCAAAAGTCAGTAGATCTTCCAAAAGAAAAAACAATAATTGATAATTGAAAAATTGGAGTTTGATTGATAATTGATAATTGATAATTTTTTAAAGGCATGGATAATTAGAAATTTTTAAGTATTATATTTATGACTCAATACCCCACCATTTCCTCTGGCCAAATATTCCTAGCAATGCTGGGTTTTTCTTGTAATAATAACTGTATAATGTGTACTACTAAGCCAAAAGGTAAAAATTATAAAGATAGAAGCACTGAAGAAGTGATAGAAGATTTAGAAAAGGGTATAAAACAGGGTTTTAGAAAAGTAGAATTCACTGGAGGTGAGCCGACTATAAGGAATGATGTTTTAGATTTAGTGAAATATGCTAAAGATTTAGGATACAGAGATGTTGGTTTAAGTACTAACGGAAGGATGCTAAGTTATAGTAATTTTACTGAAGAGATTGTCAAGAATGGCATGAATCGAATTAATTTTTCCCTTTATGGTCATAATGCAAATATTCATAATGCCATTACTCGAACTCCAAAAACTTTCAAGCAAACTATCCAAGGGATTAAAAACGTTCAAAAATATCCAGATGTAACAATTATTGTTAATACAGTGGTCTCTCGGCTAAACTATAAACATCTTCTTGAGATTGGTGATTTTCTTTCCTCTCTAAAAATTAAATTCTTTAATGTCTTAGATCTTATTCCTGACGGCTATGCAAAAGATTTTTACAAAACCCTTGTGGTAAGAATGGATGGTCTATCCAATGCCTTGAATAACCTTGAAAACATTTTAGATAAATTTCGCTTGATTACTTTTTTTGATTTTCCTCTTTGCCTTTTCAAGCCCAAAATGAGGTCTAATCTTCACACTACTTTTATTACTGCCGAAAAGAGAAAAATTACAGCTAAGCAAATAGGTTATAAACCAAGAAGATTTGAGAGGAAAAAAGGGGATATATATTTAGATATACACAAACGAAGGACAGAGATTTGCTATAAATGCCGTTTTTTTAAAGAATGTGGTGGAATATGGAAAGATTATTTAGATCTCTACGGAGACGAAGAAAT
>Ga0315541_1004310_pt1 | contig 10465 bp, 9 predicted proteins | sample SalMarSW160190MG_FD_203095 | JGI IMG/M metagenome (GOLD analysis project Ga0315541, IMG submission 203095) | Salt marsh sediment microbial communities from the Plum Island Ecosystem LTER, Massachusetts, United States - Salt Marsh Sediment SW1601-190 ...
TGCCGACGACACACCCATCAGCCTGGAACGGGAGCACGAATACGCAGCCTACATCATCAACGCCTGGAAGGGCGGCGAGATATTCTCATTCAACGGCAACGTGCCCAACACCGGGCTGATCACCAACCTGCCGGAGGGAGCGTGCGTGGAGGTGCCCGTGTTTGTGGATAAAGCCGGTTTCCACCCGGTTCACGTGGGGCCGCTTCCCCCACAGTGCGCGGTTCTGACAGCCCTGAACTCGACGGTCGAGGAAATGGCCGTCGAAGCGGCGTTGACCGGCAACCCGCGCCTGGTCTTCCAGGCCATCGCCCACGACCCGCTGACCGCCGCCGTCCTCTCGCTGGCCGAGATCGAAGAGATGGTCAACGAGATGCTGCGACGGAATCAAGACTACTTGCCGCAGTTTGAGCATTTTAGGGTATAGGCTGCAAGCCCACGCTCGCTGTTTGATGATGGGATGCAAACCGCGTCGCTGCCCCGTGCCGGACCTTGGCGAGTGCGGCGCTCTGGTAACTTATGGCAACCACGCCGCCGTGAACAGGGTCGCCGGGCTGCAGCCCCATCTGACGCCGACTCTTCCAGGCCGGTACGCTCGATAAACGTGAGGAAAATATGACGAAAAGGATTTTGGTTATCGGTGAGCTGAACGTAGATTTAATCGCCAGTGGGCTGACCGCTTTTCCAACCCTGGGCCAGGAGGTCCTGGCCGACGGCCTATACGCCGTAATGGGCAGTTCCTCTGCCATTTGCGCGGCGGGTATGGCCCGCTTGGGCGCAAAGGTGGACTTTCTCGGCAAGGTAGGCATAGATTACTACGGCAACTTTGTCGTCGGAGAATTACGCCGCCTGGGCGTGGGCACGGATCACGTGATCCGTGACAATGTGATGCGCACTGGCGTAACCATCTCGCTGACCTATCCCGAAGACCGCGCTCTGGTTACCTACCTGGGATGCATCTCCCACCTGCACCTGGAAGACATCAACACATCCATCCTGCGGTGCTACAGCCACGTCCACGTCGGCTCCTACTTTCTGCAACGGAGATTGCAGTCCGGCCTGCCAGAATTGTTCCGCCAGGCGCACCGTGCCCGGCTCACCGTCTCGCTCGACACTGGCCACGACCCGGACGAAAGATGGGGCAACGGCGACCTGCTGGCGCTGCTGGAGCACGTGGACATCTTCCTGCCCAACGAGGAGGAGGCCCGCGCCATCGCCAGCGCGGGCGATGCAGGCGACACCGAGGTGGCCCTGCGAAAACTGGCGCAGCACGCCCGCTTGGTGGTCGTCAAGCGCGGATCATCCGGGGCGCTGTCCCTGCGCGGCGGCCAGATCGTCCACAGCCCGGCCTTCCAGGTCAATGCGATAGACACCACCGGAGCGGGCGATTCTTTCAATGCCGGCTTCATTTATGCCCACGTGATCCGAGAGTTGCCGCTGCAGGAGGCGCTGCGCTTTGCCAATGCCTGCGGAGCGCTCTCCACTACGGGTTATGGCGGCACTGCCGCCCAGCCTACCAGTAGGCAGGTGTTGTCCTTTTTGGAGGCCCAAACACAATGACTGGCATCCACACTCAGACTCCGATAAGTATCAAGCAACTTGTCCACAGGATCATAAACCTGCGCGCCAGCGGCACACAGATCACCTTGCTCGCCGTCTGTCCCAACTCCGGCGCGATGCTGGAGGCCGCAGTCAAAATCGCTGCGGCCAACAACATGCCGATGCTATTTGCGGCCACTTTGAACCAGGTGGACCGTGACGGGGGCTACACCGGCTGGACTCCACAGACTTTCGTCGCCCGGATGAGGGAACTGGCCGCGAGACACCAATGTGCCTCGCCACTCTACCCCTGCCTCGACCACGGTGGGCCCTGGTTGAAGGATGCCCACACCCGCGACCGGCTCAGCCTCGAAGAGACGATGGCCGAGGTGAAGGCCACACTCACCACCTGCCTGGAGGCCAGGTACGCCCTGCTGCACGTTGACCCGACGGTGGATCGGACACTCCCCACCGGGCAGCCGCCGCGGATCGAGGTGGTGGTCGAGCGCACGGTCGAGTTGATTGCTCACGCCGAGTCTGAGCGCGAGCGGTTGGGACTGCCGCCGATCTCTTACGAGGTCGGCACGGAAGAGGTGCACGGAGGGCTGGTGGACCTGGACAACTTTGACCAGTTTCTTACCGGGCTGCAGGTCCGCCTGAAGGCCGTGGGGCTGGCTCACGCCTGGCCGTGCTTTATCGTGGGCAAGGTGGGGACTGACCTCCACACCACCACCTTCGACCCGGACAGCGCCCGCCGGTTATACGACCGGGTCGCCCCACTTGGCTCGCTGGTCAAGGGCCACTACACCGACTGGGTGGCCAACCCCGCCGACTACCCGGCCATGGGCGTGGGAGGGGCCAACGTCGGCCCGGAGCTCACTGCGACCGAGCTGGCGGCTCTGCACGAACTCTGTGCTCGTGAGACCCGGTTGGTGCAGAACAATTCGACCCTCTCACCCTCTGGTTTCAGGATGGCCCTCAAAGCCGCTGTAGTAGGATCCAACCGCTGGCGAAAGTGGCTCACCCCTGACGAAGTCGGCCTTAGCTTCAACGAACTGACGCCTTCCAGGCAGGAATGGCTGGTCGCCACCGGCGCTCGCTACATCTGGGCCGATCCACAGGTGCTGGCCGCCCGCAAGCGCCTGTACGACAACTTGCGCTGGGGGTTTCCGGGCGAATTCCCAGCCCCTCATGACTTCGTCGTGGACCGTATCGCTCAAAATATCCAGGTGTACGTGGACGCTTTCAATCTGAAAAACTCCCTCGCTCTCTTGACCAAAACCTTCCTGCCCACAATTCCCCCGTCTTCACCAACCACGTCCAGGGTTCCCCGCCACCCTTCGGCGTCGTGCCAATCTCCCCGGGCATCCTGCCACTGAACGATGTCCTCAGCGCCGCCACCATTCCCTGGCTCCGGCTCCCGTGCCAGCACCGGCAGTGATCATCCCCTACAAGGACTTGCCTGCATGGCGAGAACTGCTGGAAGACTTGGAAGGCCTATTGGTAGCCTGGAAAACACTATTGGCAGCCTGGAAAAAAGTGAGTAAGCGTTCACGTAGGGGCCAAGAAACCGAGTTTTTCGTACAGGAAAGTCTCCCTGACAGTGGAAAAGCACCTGCAACCAATACTGCTGCACTTGCGGAGCACCAAAAAACCCGGTTTCTGATCTGCCTCCTGAACGGGTACAAAAGTGATGCCGCTAAACCGGGACTCTGGTAGGGTCGGCGAGCACTACCGGGACTCCCGCGTCTTGATTACCTCAGCAATCACCTTCTCCGCCTCCTCCGGCAAGGGCGGTACCTCGTGCCCGGCCAGTATCTCTCTCGCGCGCGCGATGGCACGGACGGTCATGTCCTTGCTGCCCTTTGGATCGCCTCACACTGCTCCTGACTTGACATTCTCAACTGGGGAAAAGCAAGAATATCCTGGGTCATGGCATCATCCTCCTAAAAGATTATCGAATTTGCTCCTCCTGCTATTGCCCCTCGCGCGCCTCGGCTGCCTCCAGGATCGCCTCGATCTTCTCCACCGCGCCCTCTGGCAAGGGCGATGGCTTGTGAGTCGCCAGGATCTCCCGCAGCCGCGCCTTGATGCGGCCCTCCATCGTCTGTGAGCCAGCCGCTTCCCAGTTCACCCACGGCTCGCGATCCATCAACGTCGGAGTCCAGATCTCGGCGCGACACCGCCGGGCTGTTTCCTTGGCGGACATAAACTCTCCTGCCGGGCCAATCTTGTCTATCAGGTCCAGCATCAGCGTATCATCACTGACTTCGACGCCGCGCATGATGCGCCGGGTCATGGCGATGATCTCGTCGTTCATCACCAGCATCTCCAGTGAGCCGATGTCGGCGCAGTCCAGGAAGCCTACGTCGTGGACCAGCGTCGCCCCGCTCAGGCCGGAGAGCACCACCTGCACTGTGCTCTCGATGGCCGCTTGCAGGCCGAGCACTTTGGCCTCGGAAGCCCCGGCGGTTCCCATGAAGGGCAGTCCCAGGTAGCGGGAGATGTCGGACATAGCCGCGCTGTAGAGGCTCATCTCCGGGCCACCGTAGGCCGGCCGGCCCGTGCGCAGGTCCATCGGCTGGGGCACACCGCCGATGCACACCGCCGCGCCGCGCCTCTTGAGTTGGATGATGGCCAGGCCGCTCAACGCTCCAGCCAGGGAGATGACCAGTGTGCCTGCCCCGGTCACCGGCGCGGTGGATCCGGCGGTGCCGCCGCCCAGGTAGACGATGGGGATGTCGCGCTCGACGGCCCAGAGCACGTTAGCCAGCTCCTCGTCGGTATGCTGCAGTGGAGCCTGAAACGTGGCGAAGAGAGCAAAGAAGGGGTGCTGCCGGAAAGCCTCCTCGCTTCCTGCGACGGCCAGAGCAATCTGGTAGATGTCAGAGATGTTCTCAAGAGAATATGCCCAGGGCAGCACCGGCTTGCCGGTGTTGGCGATCAACTCGGCAAATTCGTACACCGGGGCCAGCCTGTGATGCACGTCGTCGATCAGCCCCAGTCCCATCACGTAATCAATGTTCTCCAAGGCATCACTCACCAGGGCTGTCAGGCCGGGATCGCCACGGCGGGCCTTGCGCCGCTTGCCCGTCTCCGGGTCCACAAAATACGTGCAGGTGGGACCGGGGCCAAAGTACACGCGATCCGGCACTACCTGCATCCGGTGTTTGCCATCCCGCCCCCAGATAGTGAACGAGCGCGGGTTGGCAGCGACGGCGTCCTGGATGATGTGGGGGGAAATCCGCACCCGCACGCCATCTACCCGCGCGCTGGCCATGGCCAACAGACCACGCGCCTCGGCGTTGAGTACATTGACGCCGGTGCGGTTCAGGCACTCCAGCGTCGCCTGGTAGATTCTCTCAATTTGCCGATCCGACAGAACGCGGAACTGCGGTGTCTGGTGAGCGTGGTAGTTGATGTCCATAGGCTCTTTAACGTGAGCTTTGAGCGCAAAGGGCTATCCTGCCGCGTTGGCCAGAATTTCCTGCACTTGTCGTTTCTTCTCCGGGTCCAAAGGCCTGGGCCGGTATTCCTCAACAATCTCCTTGACTCTGGCGTTGAGTCGCTGGCCCAGGGTGGTACCACCAGCCTCCAATCTTGCGGTCCAAGAGACCTGGGAACCAGAAGTCACGGAAGCGATTCAGTGTCTCCTTGGTATCCAGGAAGTGTCCACCAGGGCCAACCCGATCCAGTTCATCTACCAACAGCGTATCGTCACTGACCTCAATCCCCTTCATAATGTGGTCTGTCATCGCCACGAGCTCATCGGTCAACACGATCATCTCAAAAGATGTGGTCAGCCCGCTCTCCATATAACCCACGTCGTGAACCAGGTTGGCGCCGCTGAGCTTGGCCATGATCACAGACAACATAGCCTCCAGGGCTGCCTGCTCGTCCACGACCTTGGCGTCGGAGCAGCCAGCATATCCCCAGGTAGGGATATCATACCATCGGCCCAACTGGGCAATAGCCGCCTTGGTGAGCTGGAACTCGGGAGAGCTATAGCAGATTTGCGCTGCGCTCATGTCCATATGGTGCAAGCCGGCGCCAAAGACGAAAGGAGCCCCGTGTCGCTTCAACTGATGAACAACCAGGCTGCTAAGGATCTCGGCCAGCGACATGACCAGACCACCGGCCATCGTTATCGGTGCGGTACCGCCCATCAGCGGCCCCGGCGAGTGCACCACCGGCAGCCTGTACTCAGCCATGAGCAACAGCTTGTCTACCGCCGTCTCCGACTGCTGCAGCGGCGAACTGGGCTCCGAGTAAAGCAAGATATGCTGCTGCTCCGCCAATGCTTCATGGCCGCCCGCCACGGCCGCAGCCATGTCAATGGCCCGTTGGCAACTGGCCCGGTCGTTCGTCACGAAAACGATCGGTTTGGTCGTATGCTCCAGCATCAAGGCCATCTGAAAGTCGTAGAGCGACTCCGGATCCACGTCAGAGGGAATGCCGATAGACATGACAAAATGAATGTTGGGCAAGGCGTCACACAGGCGATAGCCGTTGATGATATCGGTCTGGGTAAACTTGCGATGCTCGCCCGTTTCGGGATCGAGGAAATTGGGACAGTCCGAACCGGTGCCAAAGTAGGTCCTGGTCCCCTCCAGGAACATCGCTGGCTGCCCGCCCCGGTCGCACATGACGATCCGACCAGGCGTAGAGCCGATCGCACCCTCCACCATCCGCGCTGGGAACTTGACGAGATTCCCGTCGGAGACGAATGCTCCTGCCTCCTTCAGCATACCTAATGCCTCCTGGTGGTGGAATCGGACACCTGTGCGCCGCAGCACTTCCAAGGCAGCCAGGTGAAGGTCCTGGAGTTGGGTATCCGAGAGAACGGCGAACTGGGGCGATAGGAACGCGATAGAATTACTAGCTTTCATGACAAGTTATCTCCTTAACCTTTACTACAAAGGTTACCATTCGACGTGAAACATGAAACGTAACTCTCTATGATGGGCGAAGGTCTCCCGACCGAGCCCTCACGATCGTTTTGCGCATTCCTGGATCCATGCCAGGGTGCGGGCCATCTCGTTTTGCACCAGCATAATGCCCTCGTCCACCCCCATGCCGGGCTTGGCCATGATGATGTCCGGCCGGGTGGCCAGGGCGACGTGGACGGCTACCTTTGCCGAGAGGTCAGTCTCGGCGCAACTGCCGCCCAGGAACGCGCCTATGCCCCCGGCTTTGCAGGCCAGCACTGCCTCGACCGAGTTATGCACGCTGCCCAGGTCCGGCATCTTGATCTGGATCACGTCGGCGGCCTGCGCGTCCACGAAGGCACGGATGTCGTCCAGGGTGTTGGCCCACTCGTCAACGACGAGTTGCACGTTCATCTTGCGGAAGCGGACGTACTCGCGCAGCGTCTTTATCGCCTTGATTTGGGCCTCCTGGCTTTCCATAATCACCGTGCTCTCCACCCGCAGCGGATAGGGTTGCGCTGCCGATTCCAGGGCGTAAAGTTCCCCTAGCACACGGCCGAGGTCGTTCTGGCAGATCTGGCCCAATGCGCCATGCACGTACAGGTGAATGGTTGGTTGGTAATCGGCGCCGCCCAGTTCCTGGATGCGCTCCTTGAGCCAGCGGACGTACCGCGTCAGTTTGGCGCCATCCTCGCCCAGTTGCTCGGGAATGTCGTCCACCAGGGCGTGCGGGAGCGAGGCTACCCGCCGGACGATCATCTTGTCCGCGTTGTGGTAACGCTCGCTGCCCGACTGGGCGTGGATGGGCACAGGGGCATCAGGCAGCGGCAGGCCCCACTCCTCGGCGATGACCTCGGCCATCGTCACGCCTCGTGTCAGGGCTACCACCCTCAGCAACGCCTGGCTGACGCCATAGCGGACGGCGGTGTGCAGTCGGCGCTCCACGGTGACGCGCTCCGTAGGGGCGATTCCCTCTTCTGCCCCCTGCCTCTGGGCTGCCCGCCATAGGCGAGCCGGTGCCATCAACAGGTCTCGGCGAGTCATTCCCGTAGGCCGAGGCAGCGGCTTGATGACCTCCACCGATTCGAGCAGACCGTCCACTTCCTCGGCGATTTGGCGGAAAGTCGTGATCTCCCGACCCTGGAGCACCGGGGCCACCACCTGCCGGATCGTGGACAGGCCCTTCCCGGTGCGGAAGACCGGATCGCGCCCTGCCTTGCCGCTGTAGGCGACGGCCACGCAGTCGCCCCATGCCACTTCACCGCTGTCCAGCACGAGGCCTACCGAGACGGCCTCGGCCACCTCACGGACGCGGCGGAAACCAGGCGTCACCGGGGTAGCGGAATACTGCTCAGCCAGGGGGGTGGGGTTGGCTTGCAGGGCCGACAGGTCTTCGTAATAGTAAGCGCCTGTGGCTGGCACGGCCAAGACTTGGGTAATGCAGGTCATACGGCCCGAGTCCTGTCCGCATTCAAGGTGTGATTACAACGCGCACGTCGCCGCCGAAGCGTTCCAGGCGGTCCATCGTTTCGTTGATTTCATCGGCGTCGAGGGGCACGGTACCGGTGACCGCACCAGAAAGGTCCAGCGTGCCCCGGCGAACCAACTCGATGAGGATGGGCAATTCGTGAGCCAGGTGATCGGCTGAGCCAATGACTTCCGCTTCCCGGCATATCAACTCGCGGTAGGGCGCGATCTCGACAGTCTTGTCGCTGAGGCCGACTACTACCGCCCGCCCAAAGACGGCCAACGATTCGATGCATTGGCGCGCCGTCAAAGGCAGGCCGATCAGTTCCAGGGCCACATCCACGCCCCGTCCGCCGGTCAGCCGCTTGACCTCAGCCACCGGGTCGGTCTCGGCAGCGTTGACCGGGATAGCGCCGAATCCCTCAGCCATTTTGAGCTTGTCGGCGTTGATGTCCACTGCGTACACGTCCAGTGCCCCAAAGACCCGGGCCAGTTGCACTGCCGACGTACCCAACCCACCGACGCCAAAAACGGCGACTGTCTCGCCCGCCTCCAGCCGGCCTTTGCGCAGCGCGTGGAACGAGGTCGCCGACGAACACATCATGATGGCTCCGTGCTCGAAAGGGATCTCGTCAGGCAGGGGAAAGGCGTTGCGAGCCGGTACGCTGATGTATTCGGCATAGCCCCCGTCTCGGTTCTTGCCCAGCATCTGGCCCGAGGTACAAAACTGTTCACTGCCCTGGCTGCAATAGATACAGTCGCCGCAGGTGACCATATAGTGGAGGCACACCCGGTCGCCGACGCTGACGCTGTTGACATCAGTGACCTCCGCCCCCACCTGCTCAATGACGCCGGCGATTTCGTGGCCCAGCGTCAATGGGAGCGGATCTACCAGCGAGACCCCGGCCCGGTAGTGTGCGTCTGAATGACAGATACCGGCCGCCTTGACCCGCACCAGCACGTCTCTGGGACCGACCTGGGGGACAGGAATCTCCTGTATTTCCAAAGGTTGGCCCGGTTTGATCAAACGAACTGCTTTCATCCGTGCATCTCCTTTGTGCCTGGTGTGGCCGAATTACACATGCCCATAGTAGTCTCGGTGGACCACCACCGAGTAGGCATAATCCAGCAACGTGCCCCAACTAAAGATCGGGATGTCAATCTCCCGCTGGATGGCGCGGGCAAAAGGCTGCATACCGGTGCACTCCAACACCATTGCCCCCATATTGGGATGGGCGCGATAAAAATCAACGGCGACTTGCAGGAACTCGTTTTCCGCCTTCAATACGGAATCTTGCACAACAGCTCATTCAAGGATACCGGCCGCCCGGAAGAAATTGACCAGTAGCTTACGCCCGTCCATCTGTTCTTCCGGGTAGCCCTCAGGATAAGCAAGATCGACCAGCCAACTGCGGTTATCGGTCTTTCCCTCTGTGTAGGCTTCAGGATGAAATTGGGTCCCATACACCAACTTCCCGACCCTCTTGATGGCCTGAATCCGGCAAGCATCGGAAGACGCCAGCAATTCGAAACCAGGTGGTGTTTCCTTCACCTCCCAATAGTGAGCCGCGAGAAAGACCGGCTCCCGCCCTAAGCTGTCGAAAAGAGAATCCGGTTTGAGAACACACACCGGCACGAAGCCCCACTCCTTGAAGTAACCCGGTGCAAAGTCCTTGTATGGATCCTTCTCCCCCTCCTCCAGCCGCCGGATGGAACCGAGAGGGGCTCCGTGGGCCATAACGATGAGCTGATAACCACCGCAGAGCCCAAGGATCGGCAACTCAGCGCTCCGAATGATGTGATACATCTCGAGCAAGTCCGCCTCGTTGTACTCCGCCCAATCGGTTGCGTTGCCACTGATGATCAGAGCTCTTATCTCCGCCTCGTTGAGCCATTTTCGCGTCACGTATTTGTAGTGTCGTACCAGACAGACTTCACCGGAGATTTCCTCCAGCCTCCGTTTGACATCCGCGCATTGAACCTGGTGAACTGCCCGTTTCTCCAGGCTTTGCAGCGCCTTTTCGTGCTCTATGTCCACGTAGCAGATCATCTCTTCCCCCAGTTCAGCAGCAACTGCTGCCAAAGCCACTTGAGGCCCGCACGAAAAGGGACATAGCGAACCTATCCCCCTGTCCCCTATGTCCCCTGCGGTACCTCAATGATATGCATGTTTCGTCTCATCACGCACCATGTTTCACACTTCACGCCTCCTAGACCTCCCGCACGTCCACGATCTCTTGCCCTTCAACCTGCTCCAAAACAGCAACGATCTCTTCTTTAGGTACGTACCGAATCTTGACCACCGCATCCCATTTGTCCGGCTCCTTGGGGGCGGGAGCGCCGCCGCAGGCCAATAGCCCCCAGCCCTGCGCGGCAATGGCGCCGACGAGTTTGGCCAGTTCGCCTTTCACGTCGGGCATACGCACCGTCACCCGCACGCCGGGCACTCGCGTGGCCATCATCTCCATCAACTGGGCCAGCAGGTCAATCTCGGTGATAATGCCCACCACGATGCCCTCCTCCAGCACGGGCAG
>Ga0315541_1004312_pt1 | contig 10464 bp, 8 predicted proteins | sample SalMarSW160190MG_FD_203095 | JGI IMG/M metagenome (GOLD analysis project Ga0315541, IMG submission 203095) | Salt marsh sediment microbial communities from the Plum Island Ecosystem LTER, Massachusetts, United States - Salt Marsh Sediment SW1601-190 ...
CCATTAGCGCCAGTATCGGGGTGTTTATGCTAACCGCGAAAGATGGCTGGTCGATAGGGCTGCTGTTGATAGGGCTGCTTATGTTGATATCAATGTTCATATATCTGCACGGCAGGCGTTTTCAAGAAATATTGATGGCCTTAAAACGCAACTGGGCCATTGTTTGTAAAGCAAGGACCGAGAGACGTTATTTTGAAAATGTTCAATTGAGGATGCGTGAATCCAGATCATTCCACGCATGGTGGAAGACGGTCTGCATCATGGCCGAACAAATGCATTTCCAGAGCATTGGATTGTGGAATCGGCACAACGATCATTACGAACTTATTTGTGGGTGGAATGCACCTGGAGTAATGTTCACGACAGAAAAAACAATGAAGCTTACCTTTCCGCTTCGCGGAAATGGGCAAGAAGAATGGGAGTTAAGAGCACGTGTTTGTGTAGATGGCTATCTGGAACTCAGCGGCCGACAGGCTATGCTGTTAGCCCGGCTGATGGACGAGTTCCCACCACCGGAGCAGGAGCGAGAAATTAAAGCATTGAACCAACTCGACATGTTAACATGACACACCAATTCACAATTAAACTCAAACTGACCGAATTTTATACGCCACAGGCGTATAAAATTGAAAACCAACGTAAATACCTATTTGACAACAATATATTGCCCTTTGTCATTCCCGTGAAAACGGGAATCCAATTTGCTCAAAACTTTAATAGATTCCCGCCTGCGCGGGAATGACACAAAGAATCGATCAGTTTGAGAATTAAAGAAAAAGTAGGATTCTCATTATGCCAAAAAATACACAGACGACTTTGACCAGACCTGCGCATACTCCCAAACCGCTGAACATAATGGGAATCCCGGTAGTACCATTTGAATCATATGATCAGGCCCTGGAATGCATTGAAAAGATAATTGAGTCGAACGAGAAGTCATTCTGGGTGGCGATTAATCCCGCTAAGATTTATCGCGCCTGGTACGAACCCGAGTTCTTGAACCTTCTACAGCGAACAGACGTTGGTATTTGCGACGGCGTGGGAGTCTCGATCGCTTCGAAAATTCTTCATGGACGGAGTATCAAGCGGTGTACCGGATGCGATCTTTTTTTCAGACTTCTCTATCGGGCGTCCCAGAAAGGGTGGAGTGTTTACTTGCTGGGGGCCTCCGCACAGTCCAACGGTTTCGCACGTTCAGAACTGCAGAAAATGTATCCCGACCTGAGGATTGTCGGTTGGCATGATGGATATTTCGAGGATTCGCGGGCGGTTATCAAGCAAATAAACTCCAGCAGGGCGGATCTGCTATTCGTTGCCATGGGATCCCCGAAGCAGGAACACTGGATTCAGCGTCATCGGCAAGAGATCAATGCAAAGTTTTGCATGGGTGTAGGGGGCAGTTTCGATATTGCATCGGGTCGTCTCAGTAGAGCTCCGAAGGTTTTCCGCATGACCGGCACCGAGTTTTTGTTCCGTCTGATGATGGAACCGCGTAAAAGATTATCGGTCCAAAAAGTCCTATTTTCTTATTTTCTCCGAGTCATCAAAGAAAAGCTATTTGGTTTCAACATGCTGGCTGGTGATCGCGAGGAGTGAGTGAAGCAAAAAGTGTTTCTGAGCCGCGTCGTGATAAAGGCACTCCAGAGATAGCCAAACAGCGTGAGTTGCATAAAAGTGTTTTGCAAGACATACGATCGATATGGATGCCATAAAGGAGACAGATCAGCTGATTGAAGGGTAGGTAATATGGATAATTTGGAAGATAAAACCAGAGGCAATGCAAACTCGGCAGGAGAAAGTTCCCAGCCCGATCCGGATCCGATCATCCAAGGAAGCGACGAGTCCGGCAAACCCCGTGAAAGGAAGCAATCTCCAGAAAGTGTACTTAGTGTCAAAAGGTCGACACCTGTAGCCAATGCGACATTATTACCTGATCGGTTCATGGGGACAATGGGGCCCACTCAAGCTGTCCCGCTAACGAAGGATATTATAGAATCATTGCTTCGTTTCAAGTGGATGGGTCTGGCAGTTTTCGTTCTCTTGGCCGTTCCCATGATTGCCGCGATCTGGACCCAAGTTGTTCCAAAATACCAAGCAAGAGCCGAAGTGCAGGTTCGGCCTATTATCCCTCGTCTGGTCTTCCGGACAGAGGATAGTGGCCCGATTCCCTTCTATGATTCGTTCCTAAACACTCAGGTCTCCCTCATAAGAAGTCTGACAGTTTTGCAACGTGTATTGGATCGGCAAGACATCCAGCAAACACAGTGGTACAAGAATCCTGTTAGGTCGCACTTACAGCGGCTGCGAGGAGGCGCTGCTTCTCCTTTAGAAAGACTCAGAGATAATCTCTCGGTCCAGCCTCGACGCCGAACCGAGATAATCGACGTCAGCTTTTGGGACCCCAGCGCTGAAGATGCCAAGCTTATAGTAGATGCTGTTTTAGACCAGTACATAAGATACATCAGGGAAAAGTCTGATGCGACTAAGGACACGCTCTACCGCCAGCTTGTAGACCAGTACAAATCTTTGGAAAATGAAATCCTGGGGCGGGAGAAGATCGCTGCCGAGCTTCACAGATCGCTCGGCACGCAACTTCCGCAGGAACTTATCTCTAGCCAGAGGATTCGTATAGATGAGACACAAGCCCGTCTCAGCGAACTGCGACAGAGTATCGCAGTATTGGAATGGGAGGTAAAGCAGACCATTACCGACGACGGTAATGATGTGTTGGCAACTTCGCCTGGCAACTTAGAGAAGCAGTTAAAATACTATGAGGATGCGGAATGGCGGAAACGGGATGTCGACGTGAGGACTATTCGACACCAGATTGCCAACAGCTTGCGTGGCTCCAACCATCCGGATACAGTTCGGGCGGAAAAGGACTTGGAGTTCGCGCAGGAATTACTTCTATTGCGAGGAGCGCAACTGGACGAGCAGTGGCGCGACCGACCGAAAAATGCGGCTGGAGTGCCAATAACAATCACCGGTGCTAATGGCCCCGGTTACAAAGTAGAAGTAGGGTTGACGTCCCCAGAGCATCAACTGGCCCAGGCAAAACAAGAGGAGCAGCTTTTGCTTGCAGAGTTCGAGAAACAGCAGGCAGAGTTTGATGGGCTTTTTGGAAGCGCCCAATTACTCGATAAGGAGAATAACGCACTGCAGCACAAGCGTGAGTTGTTCGGCGCTGTTCAGCAGCGTCTGGACCAGAAGAATATGGAGCGCAACGTCCCTGGTTCAATCGAGGTGTTAACACGGGCCTTCGTACCCTCCCAGCCTTACAACGACCGTCGAATTGTGTTTACCGCTATGGCGTTAGTTGTGAGCTTAGGTATGGGCGGTGGTGCGGCATTCCTAAGGGCCAGCCGAAGCCAAACTATTTATGCTCCCAAAGACATACCCCAGCCAATGCAAGTTCCGTTCCTTGGGCAAATACCTTTGATTCGTACCAGAAAACCACCTGGAAGATTGCTGTTGGACGAGATGGAACAAAATCAGTTTATTTTGGTCGAATCCGTCCGTGTTTTGCGTACGGCATTATTGTCGCGACTGGATGGTCAGGGCAGTAGTACTATACTGATAACCAGCGCTATGGCAGGGACAGGTAAGTCAAGCTTCACATTGGTTTTGGGCAGGAGTATGGCTCAGGCCGGTAAGAAGGTTCTTATGATAGATGCAGACGTTCAGAAGATGACTCTATCGAAGTGGTTCGACCTCCTGGACAAGCCCGGTTTTATGAATTCTATGAGTGGCAGGTCTATAGACAAGCGGCACATTTACCCGACGGAAACATCCGGCCTGAGTATCATGCCTGCTGGAAAGCGAGGCGATGACAGTGTGGTGTTTGAGGAAATTGCCAACGGAGCTTTCAAGGCCTGTATGGGCCGATTATCTAAGCAGTACGACTACGACATCATGCTGCTGGACAGCCCACCCATTCTGCCGGTCGCGGATGCCACCATACTTGCGAGCCAGGTTGATGGTACGATTATGGTGGAGCGAGAACATTTATCGCAGCGTGCGAATGTAGCTAGTGCTATTGCTCGTCTGGATTCTGTTGGAGGCCCCCTTTTAGGCATGGTATTTGTAGGTTCAGGCGGTCTTGAGAATTATGGATACTCATACGGGTATTATCACTACCATAATGGAACCAGGAAATCATAAATCGGCGTGGATCAAAGAAATCAATCTGATATATCGACTGTTTCTGAAGTTGTTCGGAAGTTGCGCTCGATTGCCATTCATTCATTGGCAAGAATGTACCGCCCCGAAGAGCAACTGTTCGCCTTTAGATTACGAAGAAACGGTCAGAGTGAAGTCTTAGAAGGCGTGAGTCGGCGGTATACTGCGATAGCCTTGATAGGCCTGGCTGGCGAGGACCAGCATATTGTAGCAGAGGTGCTCAGCAACCACCAGGGGGAAGATGTATGTGGACGATTGCTTGAGGACATTGAAGCATCGGAAGATTTGGGCGAAGTAGCCCTGACGGCCTGGGCGGCAAGAATGCTTCAACACCCATCTGCCCGTAAGGCTGTAGACACGCTGAAACGAATGAATCCGGCAAGTGGGGAATATCCGACTGTTGAATTGTCCTGGTCCTTGACGGCCTTGGTCATTAGTGGAAGTGAGGCCACCGACATGGCTCTTGCAGTAAGAATTGCTGATGCCCTGATACGTTCTTTCAGACAGGAATCAGGCCTTTTTCCGCATGGACCCGCAAAGAAAAGCCTGTCAGCACTTCGTGCTCATGTGAGCTGCTTTGCAGACTTTGTGTATCCGATACAAGCGCTGTCTTATTACCATCTTGCAACAGGGAACGCCCGAGCAGCCGAAGTAGCTTATCGCTGCGCTGAATGCATGTGCCAGCTTCAGGGCAAGGAGGGGCAGTGGTGGTGGCACTTCGACATCAGGAACGGCCGGGTTGTTGAACGCTATCCTGTGTATTCGGTCCATCAGGATTCGATGGCTCCTATGGCCCTGTTTGCTTTGGCCGAGGCCTGTGGTCAGGATTATTCCGAATCGATCGAGAAAGGTCTCCGGTGGCTATACAATCCGGCCGAGATAACCGACTCTCTTGTTGACACAGAGCGGAATATTATCTGGCGCAAAGTCGGCCGGCGTGAACCACTCAGACTGGTGCGTAGTTTGCAAGCAACAGCCAGTCGCCTGCATCCAGCCATCCGGCTCCCGGCAGTTGATATAGCATTTCCAGCCAGCTCAGTCGACTACGAAAGTCGCCCGTACCACATGGGCTGGATTCTCTATACCTGGTCCACCAACCGTAACAAGAAATCCGTAATACAGACTTTTGTTCTTAATAATAATAGACTTCTAAAAGATTGACATTTAATACATGAGTATTCGCTTAACAGCCTTCTACATTTTTATAACGGTTCTTTCCATCTACGCCTGGAAGGATTGGTTTAAGAGTCTCTGCGGCCTGATCCTTTTGATGGCTATCATCGAGCACGAGGATATGCCACACGCCATGTTCGGCATCCAGGGATTCAACATGTGGAACGTACTGTTCCTGATAATTTTCCTGGCCTGGTTAACATCACGACACCGCGAGGGCTTAGCATGGGATATGCCACGCCACATTCAAGTGTTGCTATTGATGTTCCTAGCAGTGATCCTGTTTGGTTTCTTGAGGGCTGTCTTCGACCGCAGTTATATCGAGGACTACCCCCTAAAGAGTTTGTTCAGTGAGGAATTAATCAATACTATCAAATGGGTTTTACCCGGGATTCTGCTCTTTGACGGGTGTCGGACCCGCCACCGGGTGGTAATGATTCTTTTTTGCTTGCTTGCCTTGTACTTTCTGGTTTCATTACAAGTTATTAGATTCATGCCGGCTCAGGCTGCTATTGCTGATATTGGAGTAATGGTTAATCTTCGTTCGAGGCTTGGTAGGTATATAGGCTATAGTGCTTGCGACATTTCTGGCATGCTTGCCGGCGCGTCATGGGGAATCTTGGCGGCTCTGCCGCTAGTCCGCAGAAAGAAATACCGGCTAATGGTTTTGGTGGCAGCTGGCATGGTTGCCTTCGGCCAGGCACTGACCGGCGGGAGGGCGGGATATGTGGCCTGGGGGGCTACTGGATTGGTGCTATGCCTTTTGAAGTGGAGAAAGTACTTGATCCTTACACCCGTAGTTGTAATTCTGCTGCCAGTGGTGTTTCCCAGCGTCGTTGATCGGATGCTTACCGGATTTGGCGTGACCAATGTAGCTGGGCAAAGTACGGTAGACGACTATGCGGTAACTTCAGGTAGAACGGAGACCTGGCCCCATGTCATCGACAAGATCGGCGAATCTCCCTGGGTCGGGTACGGGCGACTGGGTATGACGCGTTCCGGCTTGCGGGAATACCTAAGGAAAGAATATGGAGAGGATGGAGCCATTGCCCATCCGCACAATGTGTACCTCGAAACATTGCTTGACAACGGGATATTGGGATCACTACCGATATCCCTCTTTTGGGGGATAGTGCTTACATATTCCTCCATATTGTTCAGAAGTAATAATCGGCTGTGTTCAGCGGTTGGCGGTCTTGCTCTGGCCTTGACGCTGGCCCAGTTGTTCGCCGGCATAGGGGCGCAGCATTACTACCCGAGGATAAGCACGACGGGCTTGTGGGCGGCTACGTTCCTAATGATCAGGGTCTATGTTGAAGAGGCACATGTACGAATGTGGGTGGCTGACGCCGAGAACTCCTGGGATGAACAACTATTGCAGCAGCATGCAGTTGTTGCTACTGCTTAAACGCCAGAGCAAAAGTAACTGCCAGAGAAGTCTACGGTTACAAACCCTCAAAGATGTTACTACGAGTCCTTCATTACAATCTCGGAAGCATCACCTGGAGCCGAATTTAAGCACAATTCTCCTAACGAGCCTTTTGGAATGCAGGAATCCATAAAAGAAAATCTGGTTGAAATCGTGGATAGCCGGGCCAAGAACTACGACCACCACTATCGCACAGCGGGGTGGAAAGTTCAGCGATGGACGAAGGAAAAGGTGGAGAATTTTCTGACTTATGCGCTGGATGTTGATGAAGGTGGTAATCTGAATGGGAAAGAGATCCAATATGGCCTAAATGCTTTAGGAGCGCCTTACTACAATGGTCTGAAGATGCTGGACTATTGCTGTGGCACAGGTATAACGGCAATCTACTTCGCATTGTGTGGGGCAGAGGTTTGGGCTTTTGACGCCTCCTATGAAGCTATTGACATTGCCCTGAAAAGTTCAGAAATGAGTGGTGTGGCTAAAAGGACACATTTTGACGTTTTGGACGCTCAGAGGCTTCCATATGAAAATGATTTTTTCGATGTAGCGTTCTGCCAATCCGCGCTCCACATTGTTATAGATTATCCAAATTGTCCCTATGAGTTGTCCAGGGTATTGAAGCCTGGAGGTAGAGCGGTATTTTGTGAGGAAGGGCTCGGGTATAATACGTTTTTAGGGCCCATTCGATGGCTACGACGCCGAAAGTGGGTCAAGTGTGGAGGGCGGCCTTTGAAGTACCCTGACATCGAACAGTTCGGTATACCTTTCTCGCGTACGAAGATTCAACATTTCAATTTGTCGCTGCAAGTTAAGACAGCCTTCAGAGGGCAATTGCATCGATATGGCAGCTTGCGGCCATGGACCAGAAAGCTTTTGAAAACCCTGGAGAAAATAGATCGAATGGCCCTTTTAGCAGTTCCGCGTCTAAAAAAATACTGTGGCTCAGTAGTAGTGATTTTCACCAAGTAGTTGGCAAACCTTATATGAGTATCAAAATGAACATCCAGTATGTGTATATTCTGGGAGCAAGTCACTCTGGTTCCACTCTGTTGGCGATGCTGCTGAATGCACATCCGGATATAACAACTATCGGTGAGACAGCACCGGGAAGAATGGGAGATATCAACACATATCTCTGCTCTTGTGGCAAGCTTATTAAGGACTGTTCGTTCTGGAAGCGCGTTAGCCGGAAGATACGGGAAAAACACCCAGAGTTTGGTCTAGATAATTTCGGTACGAGATTTGAACTCCCTTCAAATGCCATTGTTAATCGCTTTCTGAATTTTGAACATAGGGGCATTTTCCTTGAATGTTTAAGAGATACAGTCTTGCAATTATTTCCCCGTTGGAGAGAAGTGCAGCGTGACATCGGGGCACGCTGCTATGACCTTACATCTATTGTCTTGGCTGAATCCGGGGGACGCATATTTGTTGACTCGTCAAAACTAGCGCATCGCCTGAAGTTTCTCTTGCGCATCCCGGAGTTCAATATCAAAGTGATCCACCTGGTTCGTGACGGGCGTGCTGTTGCGCTGACCTACATGAAGCAAGATGAATTCGCCGACGCTAAGGAACCGGCATCGCGAAGAGCAGGACAGGGTATGGCAGGGGAACCAACTGCCGATTCTTTGCCCATGAACAGGGCAGCCAATGAATGGCGCCGGTGTTTGCGCTCTGCGGAACATGTATTGGCTGAACTTGAGAAGTCTCAGTGGATCCAAGTCCACTATGAGGAATTATGCAGAGATCCCGAAAGAACGCTCGGGAGAATTTACGATTTTCTCGGGTTGAACACCGGCCATACGGTTGCGGATTTTCGCTCTATCGAGCATCACGTTGTCGGCAACGGCATGCGATTGGATACAACGTCCCAGATTTCTATGGACGAGCGTTGGAGGTTGATCCTAACCGAGGAGGAACTACGTGTTTTCGACCGTGAGGCCGGTAAAATGAATCGGCGATATGGATACAAATAGGATCGATAGAGAGGCGTTCTTGCAAGTAACCGTATGAATGAAACTGAAGTCGAAAAACTGACAGACAGAAATGTCCGTTTTTTTGAAACAGAGCACCTGAAGTCAGATCTTAAAGGGCGGTCTGTGCGGGGCGGAGCTGTTACAATGGCTGCTCAAGGAGCAAAGTTTTCCCTTCAGATGGGATCAACAATTGTTCTGGCTCGGCTGCTCACGCCTCAAGACTATGGTCTGATTGCGATGGTGATCGCAGTAACCGGCTTTGTGGCAATGTTCAAGGATCTGGGCCTGTCGATGGCAACCGTGCAGAAAGCTGAGATAAATCATGGTCAAATCAGCACGCTTTTCTGGATCAATGTGGGGCTTAGTCTTTGCGTCATGGTGGTGATAGCAGCGATGGCACCGGTAATCACCTGGTTCTACAGCGAACCACGGTTGACCTGGATTACATTAGCTTTGGCAAGTGCGTTTATTTTCGGCGGTCTGACCGTGCAGCACCAGGCTTTATTGAGAAGGCAAATGCGATTTGGCGCTCTGGCACTGATTCAGATAAGTTCAATGGCGACAGGAATTGTCACGGCTATCATCGCAGCATGGTACGGCGCGGGTTATTGGGCACTTGTTCTAATGGAATTAGCAGAAGTAATTACGGCAACAATCGGTGTTTGGTTTGCCTGTCCCTGGCGGCCAGGATTACCTGTTCGGCGATCAGGCGTCCGACCGATGTTGGCCTTTGGCGGTAATCTAACCGGTTTTAGCGTGCTTAATTATTTCGCCAGAAATCTCGACAACATTTTGATAGGCTGGTACTGGGGAGCTGCGTTGTTGGGTCTCTACTCGAAAGCCTACGGTCTGCTAATGTTACCGATACGGCAGATTAATGCTCCAATTTCGGCTGTTGCTGTGCCGACTCTAAGCCGGCTACAGAATGAGCCGGAGAGGTTACGAGTATATTATCGTAAGGGTCTGATGGTAGTCGCATCTTTTTCGGTACCCATGGTCGTATTTTGTTGTGTAGCGGCGAGGGACCTCGTACTTCTTGTGCTGGGAAGGGGGTGGCTGGAGGTGGTTACTATCTTCAGGCTCTTGGCTGTTGGTGCGCTGATGGGCGCTGTTGCAGGGCCAAGCTCCGGTTGGGTCTTTCTTGCGCTTGGGAACGTCAGTAGGCAGCTGAAACTGGCATTATTCCAAGTGGCTTCCTTAGTCGTAGGTTTCGCCGCAGGCCTTCGTTGGGGACCGGAGGGTGTCGCTGCTGCTTTCAGTATTCATCAACTCGCTTGGCGGGTGCCGACTGTCGCCGTCGCTTTTTGGCGCACGCCGTTGAAGCTCACCGATTTCTTCGGTGAGACGTGGCGACCCACTGTTGCCTCGATTGTGGCTGGTGGAGTGTCCTACTTACTGTACATGAAACTCGAGCCCGCTACCGAACTGATACTTCGTTTAGTCACGGAGTTTGTCGCATTTTACCTTTGCTATATACTAATAAACTTCTCACTACCGGGCGGAAGGACCAGAGCACTTAGCGGGCTTGGACTGTTGCGACATCTCTATGTGCGAAGGCGGCCTAGTCGGGTGGTTCCGACGAGTGTCTAAGTGGGAAAGGGGCGTAAGTGCTTCTCTATCGAACGAGACGACTCATACGGGATTTTGAGAGGGGCATGCATAGGCGACTGTGCTCGCGCTTCAACAAACGGCAATGGCAATCCCAGA
>Ga0315541_1004313_pt1 | contig 10463 bp, 16 predicted proteins | sample SalMarSW160190MG_FD_203095 | JGI IMG/M metagenome (GOLD analysis project Ga0315541, IMG submission 203095) | Salt marsh sediment microbial communities from the Plum Island Ecosystem LTER, Massachusetts, United States - Salt Marsh Sediment SW1601-190 ...
ACTTTGTATCTTATTGATATTACTATAGTTATTAATTATTCAATTTTTCTCTTGACAGGAGGAATATAGGATGTCCCTGAAAACATTGTTTGGCGCGAAATAGCAAATGAACTACTATAGGCGACAAAAGAAGTTATTACAGCAAGCAATGGTTTAAAATCGCGAACAAAGTACAACCAAATGACCGATACTACGACTGCCGCACCGAGTGCCCACTGTGTTTTTGTCTTTGGAATCATAGTAGCTCTAACGATGAGTTGAGACGCGGAAAACGCGCCAGCGTTTTTCCGTCGATACTCAAACGTTTGGTTATGCTCTTGCTATTTACAATTCATCCAAAAGTCGGATTTAGCAAGACTTCCTGTCCACTCATTATGATCGTAAATTTTCCCATCATAGACAATAGAGCAATCTGGTATAGATTTTCGAACGATCTCCCCCGCTGAAATGTAAACTGACTTACCAATAGTTATATCACCTATCAGTAATGCTTGTGCGCCTATTACACTATTATCTCCAATTTTAAGCGAGGGTTCTTCTGTTTCTGCCCAGTCAGCATGCGGATCATTAAACTTGTGAGCAATTCTGCCGAAATGTACGACGTTATTTCCAATGTGAACTCTATTAGAACAATTACCACTTATAATCGAGTTGCTTCCGATTACAACATCATCGTGAACTCTTGTACCATAGAGAATGCGAGAACCTTTCCCAATTAAGGTGTTATGCCCAATACGGCAATATGGATCAATTTTAACCTCCCTTTCGATACGTGCTCCACTATATACAGTAACGAAAGGACCTATCCAAACGCCACTTTTAATTACAGTGACGCCATTCCTGTGCTGCTCTTTGGTTTCTGTAGGATCTCCACCATATCCAATTATCACAAACGGGGAAATGATAGCTGTGGAATCTATTTCAACCTGCCCCACGATTATAAGATTTTGTTTTTCAATCATTATTTATTCTCCAAGAAGCGTTCATCAACCCAATTAAGAGCCGAGTCTATAACTTGTCTTCTAATTTTCTGGCTCTTTTCCGATAGAGGATCATCTGTTTCTGGGTCCGTAAAGCCATGTTGGGCACCTGAAATTTCTATTAACTGATTCTGGCTACTACATTTACAATTTTCTTTGGTTATATTTAATGGAATTACAGTATCTTCTGTACCATGGATATACAAAATTGGCTTTTCAAAGGTGTTAAGACCTTTAATTGGATCAAATGATAATAGTTCATTAATCATTGCGCGGCCTAGCTTAAATCCTTTACGCTCAACAAATCCAAATTTTTCCATTGATTCCTGTGCATCTTTCGTTAACATATTATTAATCCAAAATGCAGGATCTTTTATCCACGGTGTATATTTTAGCCGAGGGTTAAATAATATCAAATGAGAAACAAACGCGTTTTTCAATTCGGCAGCTCGAATCGAGAGCCCTCCGCTAAAACTTGCAGCAACCAAAAGTATCCGCTTAACCCCACAGGTTACAATAAAATCAATTCCACAGCAAATATCATTGATGGCACCAGATAATAAAAACTCTTCTTGCTTACCGCTACTATCTCCATGAGATCTAAGATCTAATGAAACAGTTTTAATACCACGAGCGCTTAATTCCTCTGCAAAACGCGAGTATAATCCAGCTTCTGTTCGCTCACTTGTAATTCCATGCGAGAGTAACGCTCCAACCTCTCCTGGCGATTCATAGTAATCGGCAACAAGTCTAGTCGAATCGTAGCTTTTTAAAACAATAGTTTTAAACATAAACCACCCCTTTCTCTATTTGTTATGAGACATAAAAAACGGCATTATTTCTTGATATTAGGCCGATTAATATAATAAAGATCTCTGATGTTATCTGGTAGAAACGTATTAAAAAATACCTGATTTTCGCTATCATTATTTAAAATATTTATATGTTTATCGAAGAACATTACCTCAAAATGTAGGTTTTCAGACTGATGGACTTTAGCCTTTCTTGCGTAAGTCATGTAGGTTTTGCAATTAATTTGTCGTAGTCTATGATACCTTGTGCTGACTATGCCCAGAGGGTTATGCCGGTAGATATAAGCGGAATAGGGCAGATGATAAAAATACCTGAACTTGTAAAAAGTAGCTATTCTGAGAATTAACTCGACATCTTCGCCAATGTTTTTTTCATCAAAACCACCTATCTTAATAAAATCAGATTTTCTCAGAATTTGTGCTTGGTAGATAAAATCAATACAATAAATGGGATCAATAGTTTTACTACGGTACTTAATATGTAAATTTTGAAAAAATGATTTGTTGCGTATGTGTCTCGGCTTTAAATACTGATCTGTCTCAATATTATCGCTATACACTAAAACGATATCTTTGTGATAATCCAAAAGACTTGTGCCCTTTAAAAAAAATGATACCGCCTCCTCCGTGTTAAACAGATCATCTGCATCAAGCCATGTGATATATTCTGCGTCTGAAGCACTCACTCCGATATTGCGTGCAGCACCCAAACCAATTTTCTTTTTAGATATTATCAGCTTACAATTTAGTCTGCCGTTAAGATTCTCATTAATCCACAATTCAATTGGTCTGTTGTCCCCATCGACGACTATGACCCATTGAAACGGTATTCTAAGCTTATCACACAATTCCAATACCGAGTTAATGCAATCAATAAAGAACGGTTTTGGCGTATCGCTTATCGGTGTTATGATTGCCAATTTAAAGAGTCTTATCATATTTCAAAGAAGTCTTTTTCTTTAAGGTTTGGAATTATAGGCCTATTCCCGAACAGACGAACTCCAAAGATTGCACAAAAATCTTTATTGCTAAATAGCTTTTGTGCCAGCTTATGATTTTCCATTGCCGGAGCATTTAACGAAAACGCTCGCACACTTCCTAAAACGCCAGAAGTATGTATGCCTTGCATTGTTATGATGCGCTTTTTCGTATTCCATGGGTTCTTTAAATTTGCATAAAATCCAATATCAAATGAAAGTATTTCGTTTTCGTATTTGGAATTCCACCGTCTTCTTCCGAAAAATAAAGTATCTCCTTCATAGCGCAAAGGTATTTTTCGTTCTTGTACCACAGATAAAGCGACATGATTGTTTGGTAAGCCTGGATACCCGATACCGCCTATCAGTATTATATCATTTTCTAAAAGTCTTGGAGAGAAATCCTTTGAATGGTGAAAGTTAATCGGTGCAAAAGGAAACAACCTTGCTAAAGTTATTGTAAGTTCGAGCAAACTATCTCTGTCGCCTAAATTATCAATGAAAACATAATTCGGCGAAGAAGTTTCTCTAAATTGTGATGTTAAAGAACTATATGGGGCTATTACATAAATTGGTTCTGTTCTATCCTCAGAACCCAATAACATCGATCTTCGCAACAGAACTATATTTTTCTGAAGAGATTTTTTCTTATTTGCATTCTTTTTTAACAACGAAAGTTCTGATTCGGAAATATGCTTAAGCGCAAGCGAGTCGAAATCAGACTCAACCATTCCTATGATATCCAACAATTCCGGTAAATTTTCTGTAGGAAAAGAAATTCCATTTTCCCATTTTGCTATCATATTTTGCTGTAAGTCTTCATCAATAAGGACAGCAAGATCTTCTTCTGAAAGATTTTCGTCTCTCCGGAAACGAGTAATAATTTTACCGAATTCTTTACCAAACGACATTAAGTGATTTGGAATATTCCCACTGGCGATGTTTTTTGAGAGGTTCTTTTTACGCGTATTCCATCTTTTTTTTAAATAAGGGAACCAAGCGGGGGCCCCTATAACTAAGGTGGCAAGGACCGTTAAAATGGTTTCTTCCATTAATCTATGCCTTCAATGTCAATATTTTTTATGCATAATGGGCGGGCTGAGCGCCGCGCAACCTGTCAACGGCCCTGAAGGGGTTGGTTGGCAGGTGAGTACGCAGCTCTTGCCCTGTGTTCTCGAGGCGCGCAGCGCCGAGAATACAGGGCGATGAGCGAAGCTCAGGCCGCCCATTCTCGGGCGCGCCGTATTAATTGTATCGGTCTGTCTCTGTTGGCCCGCTTTCGGTTCTCCCAAGGCTGGCATGGAGCTGCAGAGCGGTGGCGACGCAGAGTAATGCCAGTTCTTGTTCATGCTGATGTTCAACTAATCCTTTATTTGTTCGCCTTTTATTCTAATTGCCTTTTCAGCTAAAGAAATAAGTGCTCGGCTAAGATCCCTCAAAACTGTTTTCTTTGTTAGCGAGGCCCTCGATAGTGCGTCGCCCTGGACGTAAGCGCTCTCGCTGGAGAGGGCGAGAAGGAAAACTCTCAGTTCAAATGCCTTACGTGCAAGGTTCTGGAATGGCTTACCACACCCATTGTTCTCCATCCAATGGTTGAGTTCTGTGCGGTGCACTTCACTGAGCCCGTGAAGCTCATATCCGAGGTATTGATGGCAAGCTTCCTTAATGACCATAAAAAGGGGACGCTCTATGCGCAGACGCTCTCTAAAGTCGATCCGCGGCGGCGGATTCTCGGCTATGTCCTCGGCAACTGCCTTCAGTTGGTGGCACGCCTGATGGAGTTTATCAGCGGGTGTGTGCATGTGCATACTCCAACAGGTCTTTAACAACAGCCACTAAGAACTCCATCTCGTCAGCCGAAGGCAGTTTTGCATTGCTATGGACGCCTCTTTCATAGACCATTTTCCAGTGGGAGAGTTTCAAATACGTCACCTCATCAAGAGGGATGTCGCGGAATGCTCGCGCAGCTTCACAGTAACAGGCACGTCTGCCAAAAGCAAAAAGACCAGCCTTGTGGGCTAATACCATGCAGGTATTCCGAGTAATTGTAAACAACAGCGCGAGATCAAATTCATTCGCGTTGCATGGCCTTCCGAGATTGGCAGTTAGGTCAGAAAAGATAGCATAGTAGTAAGAAATTTCGGAGCTATGTCGCTCAAATGGCCTGAGCTTCGCCAGGTGCGTAGCGAGGTACTCGTTTCCGTACAGGATTCGACCCTCTAACCTTAGGTGCCATAAAAACAGCGACCCGTATTCTATCATTGCAGCCAAGTCATTCTCACAGTAACTGGTGATGGAACAACGAGTGTGCTGTGGTATTTCAACGATCGACGTCAGTTGGGCCAACTCCACTGTCGCCTTTTTGTTGGTAAACACACAAATGTCGAAATCTGATTCCCAATCTATATCCCCTCTCGCTTGGGATCCATAAACCACAACGGATGTGATCTCTGGACTGCAAACATCGGCACTCATCGAGCAATCCTTCGATAGGCTGCAGCAGCCAGAAGCGCGAGAAACAGGGTACCAAGGAACGCTTCACAGAGTTGAAATATTTTTGCAGCTATTGATACGGCGAAGAGAGGGGATATACCGAGGCCCAGAGTTCCTGCAAAGGTATAGAATATTGATTCCCAGAAGTCCAAGGTACGGACCGACGTCTGGCCCTCAAAACTGAAGTGGAAACAGCCGAAATACGTAATAGTCGCGAACATCACTGAAAGAATGGCATATGATGCCAAAAGGCGACGTACCCGATGTCCATATCCCCAAACAATACCGGATAGCTTCGAGCCTAGGTATCTCAGGCCCGCGACTACTTGATCGACGTTGTTGTAGTGTGACCGATAGTACTCAGTTTTTCTACGGAAGGCTCTGAGCAATTCCTGTTCATAGGCCTCGATTTCAATATTTAAGAAACGGTCAGAAGTAACCTTGTCTCCTAGTGCTTCGAAGTTCTTGCGAAGGTTTCGAGCGAGATCGCGTCTTAGGTTTGGCTCAACCGGAAGACACCCTATAATTTCATCAGGATTGAGACGTGTTGTCTGGAACGTGCAGTAGCGAAAGTTGCAGCCTTGAAAGGTCGCCTTCTCGAGGTTGCAGTTTTTAAAGGTGCTTCCAGTGAGATCAACGTCACTAAATCGTGCTTTCCGAAGATAAGTTTCTTCAAAGAAGCACTGAGTCAAAGAGGACTGCTCGAATGACGCATTCCTGGCTCCAATGCGATGAAAAACACATGCCCAAAGTGTGGAATTGGCAACCCGGAGATCATCTTGCACCGCGTTAGAGAAGACAAGGTGATCGCATTTCTTTGGCAAATTGGTTATATCAGCTGCTTGTGTCATGTGTTCTCTCCATTCTGGCGTCGCTCTTTATCGGGCGGAATTTTTTGCGATCCGCTGGAAGAGATTAGGCAATGCTTATCATTCTTAAAGCTGGTTGCTGTCAAAGGATGATCCGGCATCCCTTTTCCCTTCAACACCTCTTGCGGTTTTCAACATGTCAATAAGCAAGACATAGTGAGTGTATTCGGATTTGTATTTATCAGCGACCGTTTCCAAGTCGTCTATAAGTTCGTAATAGTATGTTTCAACATCCCATTTGGGGTTTTCTCGCTTCTCTGCACGTGGGTCTTTTCTATTAGATGGATTCGCATGAGAAAGATGCTCAGATATCAGTCCCCATCGTTTCTTCCATTTCTTATCGACAATATCCAAACGAAAAACCTCAATAATTCGTCTTGCGTGCAACAGCCAACCCTCCAGACACAAGCAGTACAAGAATGGATCGAAGGGATCGGAGTAAACGCTAATACCGAGTTTGCAGCGAATTAGCATCTCCAATTCGTACCTCAAATCTTCTTCGGTATAATTTAGAAAATAATCTCTCTTTCTCATCTTTCTCCTAACCTTAGCTGCTCAACGGGCTCTTCAGCCGCAGCTATTAGCTGTCGGCTGCAAGAGCAAGATTATAACATTATCCTCTCCAGGTGCCATCTTCTTTGTAATTAAAAGAACGCTCATATCCAAATGCATTCCATACAATATCAAACACGGGGCGTAATAAATTGATAATGTCATCGGATAGGTTTTCAAAAAATACCTCAGGAAACAGAATGAGATCTTTATCGAGCCTTCCTTCACCAAGAACCATACTTTCAGTACCAAGCTTAAACCCTTTCATATTGATAAAAGAGAGAAAAAAATACATCGGAGGCTGAATCCCAAAATTAACTAAACTTGCAGTGTAGGTGCGGCAGGCATTTATGATTTCTTTCTCATACCAAAGACTTGGCAGATATAGTTCACCATCTATTTTCTGTAAAGATGCAACCGTCTCTATAATTCCCGACCGGTATATTTGAGCATAAGTTTGTATATTATCTCTAATGCTATCATGGTTAACAATACCATCTATATTCAATCTATTGTTCCAACCACTAGCGCCTAAAGGTCTAAAGTATTGGCTGTATTCGGATTTCGGTTTAATAATATTTGAACTTATTGTGGTAAAAGCCGAGAGAGGAATTACGTGAAGAACGATTTTACCGCCCTCAACTAAATTGGCAGGCAAATTGTCATCCGTAAGAATCGCTGTTACCCTATCCTCTCTAAAACGACGTATCCTTTCCGGTATAATTTCCGAAAGCGTAAAAGCAGTTCTCAATTCTGTCACATCTAAAGGGTATTTGCCCGCTGAATTTCTCCCATAAAACTTAGCATGATCTTTGTACGAAACTCTGTGAGGAGCATTCCAACTACGTCCAATCCTTATTATAATCACGTAGTTTCCAGAGGGTAACTTAATCGATTTGATTACAATATCTAAAATACGGGGCTCAATACCATTTTGAATCGAGCTTTCTAAACGAAGAATTTCTTGGTCCAAATTATCGACTTTTATGCCTGAGACATTAACAGCAATGCCATTTTTTTCTTCAATTCCAAGAATGAGATCACCACCAGTTGTATTAGCAAAAGCTGATATTTCAGCAAGAAAAGGAATCTTCTGACTTTCACCTTCATGTGGGAGTTCACTTTTATATTCGATTGTCGTACCTTCGGAGACCACATTGACCATTGAGAGTAAATCGTCATAGCTTATTTCATCAATATATTTTGGTATCATAATTCTTTCCTATATAGTTATAATTGGCGCGCCATATAAATCGTATCGGTCTGTCTCTATTGGCCCGCTTTCGGCTCTCCCACGGCATGTTATTTGCCAATTAGCCATTCAGACAGTCGATTTTTTATTCGACTCAAACGATCAGCGCTAATCTCGCCGATCTTGCCCACTAAAATGGATTTATTTACAACAGCCAATCGACCCACTCGGATTAAACTGGAGAGCTTTAATCCGGAGCCGATAAAGTCATTATCTTCCTTTGATATAACTTCATCAAATGAAGAGACTTCCTGGGATAGCTGTGATGTTATCATGCAAATAAGCCAGTCTTCATAAGCTCCTGGAAGTTGTCGAATGACTAATGCAGGACGTAGTTTTGGGTCTTTTCGATCTGCATAAGGAAACCGAAACAGAATAATTTGCCCTTCCTGGATCATGAAAATTCTTCCTTTATATCTTTAATACCATAGGGGCTAGCTTCTTCCTCAATCCCCCGCATTGCAGAATCCAATGAAAATCGCGACCATTCGGAATCTTCCTCGTAACGGTTTTTCTTGGATTTAAGATATTCCAAAAAATCCAGTATCTCAGCCTGATCTGATTCCGGCATCGATTTGAGTTGTTCAATAATTTTCTCAACAATGTTCATTTTAAACTCCTGTCTATTATTTCAATTGCAGCCATTGATTATCAGGCAAATCTGCCTGATAGCGTGATATTAGCGATATAAACAGGCCCCTATGTCCGCACCATTGTTGGATGAAATGCGTCGTACCATGCGGCGCCGGCACTACTCCATCCGCACCGAACGCAGCTACTGTTCCTGGGTAAAACGGTATATCCTGTTTCACAAGATGCGCTCTCGCGCCGATTTGAAAGACGGAGAGACCAAGATCGAATCCTTTCTTACCTATCTCGCCATGGATCTCCATGTGTCCCCCTCAACACAGAACCAGGCCCTGTTGAGTGCGTTTTTGGCAACGCACTTGACTAAGTTCAAATGAAATGTAGAGTATTGTGTTTCGCATGGTTCCTATAACGCCACTACTCTACAGGGCAGGCCATGAATGCGCTGGTGTTTCTCTATAAGCATGTGCTTAAGGAGCCTCTTGATAAAGAGATCAATGCGGAACGCGCCCCTAAACGCCTGAAAATCCCGGTGGTGCTCACCCGCGAGGAAGTGAAACGGAGCACGGACATACGCACGATTCAGGCCCTTCTTGGTCACAAGGATATCTCCACTACCATGGTCTATACCCATATCTTGCAGCAGGGCGGACAGGGGGTTATGAGTCCCCTGGATGATCTCAGCTAGGTGTCATGATATCGTGTTGGTATCAGCTCCAAAGGAGCGATGATTTCTTTGGGAAAATAGTGGAAATTGTATGAGAACTTTTAGATAGGCATTTTTACCATAAAGATATGGGATGGGCAAGGGAAATATGGAGAAGCTCAAAGCTGATAGCCGGTAAAAGAAAGAGGGGGAGAAACGGGGAAGCGGAGATGGGGAGAGCGGGGCAGGCAAAGCTGAAAGCGAAAGGAAGCTCATAGCTGATAGCTCATGGAGGAAGGGCGAGAGGCACAAGGCGCAGGGCATAGAAGAAAGATGTAAGGCACAAGGTTCAAGGCTGGAAGCTGAAAGCAGGTTTCAGGGATGGAGGAAGCTCATAGCTCATAGCTCATGGGGGAAGGGAGGAAGCACAAGGCGCAAGGCTTAAGGCTGACAGCTCATAGCTGAAAGCTGAAAGCGAAAAGAAGTTCATAGTTCATAGCTCATGGGGGAAAGGCGAGAGGCGCAAGGCTGAAGGATCACAGCTCAAAGCAAGACTAGGGATCGTGGGATCAGGGATTTTTGTGTTATTCCGGCGAACCTATGATCGGAGTATGGGTCAGATACCGAAATTCAGTAATAGGCTTTGAATGCCCGCGGCTTACTGCACACTAACAAGTTCCTTGCGCAGCGCTTCGTCAATTATTTTCTGAACAGGCATATTCAGGGAGTCTGCCCGCTTAGCCAACAACTCAAAGGTGTCCTTCTGGACTTCCACCTGATAATGACGTTGTTTGATGTCGAATGTAACATTGACGTCCACGAAGGCGTCTGCATATTCAGTAGTGTCATGCGTAGCCCAGAAGTCCGCAACCTCCTCTAACGAAGCTGATTCATCCGGCAACGGATCTCGTTCTTTATTGTCGTGACGCATAGTACCTCCTTTCCTTTTTCGTCATGTCTCTCGCAGAGATGGGCATTGCCACTCCCTTGCCTTTGTGAATGATGAACGCGACAATAAAGCGACCAGCCGCAGTCTGCCCGTACGCAACATAGAGATCCTCACCCTGTCTGCGGCCACGTTCCTGCAACCTCACAAAGGGCTTTCCGCTAAGAGCTTCCTCCACCTCGGCTAGCTCAACATGATGTTCATGGATTATCTTTTCAGCATATTGCTGGCGCCATAGTATTCCGGTAAACCGCATTTTGATCCCTTGGTTTACTATGGCATGTTCCTATTTGTAGCGCAAGACCTTTCCTTTTCTTCACATCAAGGGTGATCTATCGTGCCGTCGAC
>Ga0315541_1004314_pt1 | contig 10463 bp, 6 predicted proteins | sample SalMarSW160190MG_FD_203095 | JGI IMG/M metagenome (GOLD analysis project Ga0315541, IMG submission 203095) | Salt marsh sediment microbial communities from the Plum Island Ecosystem LTER, Massachusetts, United States - Salt Marsh Sediment SW1601-190 ...
CGAGTCCATCGGGTCCGGCGGGATGACCAACCTGAGCGGCGGGTGGCTCCGGGGCCGCGACCTGGTGGCCGACAACCTCCGCGACGGCGGCGTGAACCGCGTGATCCTCCTCACCGACGGCCAGGCCAACGTGGGAATCGCCGACCCCAGGAAGCTCACCGGCCTCTGCAAGCAGGGCATCAAGAAGGGCGTGAGCACCACCACCATCGGCTTCGGCGAGGACTACGACGAGGACCTCCTCAAGGCCATGGCCGACGCGGGCCACGGGGGCACCTACTACATCGAGAAGGTGGACCAGGCCTCCGGCGTCTTCGAGGAGGAGCTGGAGGGCCTCCTCTCCATCGCCGCCCAGAACGTGCGGGTCACCGTCCAGCCCGGTGCCGACGCCGAGTCGGTGAAGGTGCTCCACGACTACCCGTCCCACGCCAAGGACGATGTCCTCACCCTGGAGGTGGGCGACCTCTACGCCCGCGAGCCCCGGCGCATCCTCATGGCGTTCCTCCTCCCCCCGGGCTCGGCGCAGGCGGGCTCCGTGGCGGACGTGGCGCGCCTCACGGTGACGGGCCACGTCATCACCGCCGAGGGCGGCGTGGAGCTGCACGAGGTCACGATCCCGGTCACCCTCTCCCCGGAGGAGGGCGGCAAGGCCGAGCCCGAGATCCGCAAGGAGATCCTGCTGGTGGAGGCCGCGCGCCGCCGCCAGGAAGCGCTGGAAGCCCGGGACCGGGGCGACTACGCCTCGGGGGCCCAGTCGCTTCGGGTGCTACGCGCCATGGCGGCCGCCTGCCCGCCCGACGCCATCGACCATGTGGTCCGGGAGGAGCTCGCCGACCTCGAGTCCATGGCCCTGTCCTTCGACGACCAGCAGCTCAGCCCCGCCGACGTCAAGTACCTGAAGCAGCGCGCCTACTCCCGGCACCGCAGCCGGCGGGAGTCGGTGGAGCGGTATCGGAGAGGGGAGAAGAGGTAGTGGGTCTACTTCAGGGCTTCTCCTCCGAGAGGCCGGGCGACAGCCAGATCACGATCTCCTGAGCTTGCTCTGAGGGCAGAACAGGCACGGCGGGCCGGCGCGGGTTCCGGCCCGCCGCGCGCTTGGCCCAGTGGCCGCGCGGAGGAACGGGGATCTGGAGCCGTCGGCATGCCTTGGCTAGACCAGGGCCGGAGATCCCCCACTCGCTCGCAAGCGCCGAGACCGGCCGCTCCCAGACCCGCTGCGCCAGCTCAGCGCGCGTCATCTTGAGCTCCCGAGAGCCTGCGCGGCGGGTGCCGATCCAGATCGTGCTCGGGAGCCAGGCGCGCGGCTCCGGTTTCGAGAGCGTAATGCCGGGAGCCCTGCGCCACCGTTGGGCGTCGGCGTGACCCACGGGAACCGGACCTGGTGCGAGCGACCGACCGCCCCTGTCAGCCCTTGGTCGGCGGGGCGCCGCTTACCCTTACTGCACGCTCTCTGGGGGCGAGGCAAGCGGCCCGAAGGGGGCAAGCAGGGCCCGGCGCCACCCCCACCCCAACGGCACGCCACCAATGTGGCTAGATTCCGCCATGGACCTGACCGCCAGGGAACTACCCGTCGTCCGCCGCGCCGTCGAGGCCTACCGCGAGGTGAAGAAGGGACGGAAGGGGCCGTACGGGGGCGTGACCGCCGACGCCATCCTCGACGAGCTGAAGCCGACGCCGCCCCACTGGGCCGAGCTGGCGGACCACGTCATCGAAACGGTGGAAGGGACCCGAGGGTAGGGCCGTAACCCACCACGGCGCCTGGGCCGTTCGTTCCGATGTGCCCGTGCAAGCGTTGCCGTCGGTCAGAGCCCGGCACCCAGGGGGATCCGCACCGCGATACCTCCCGGCCCTGCGGCCACCTCGACCGCGCGGCGCCGCCCCGTCCGGTGCCGTCCGGAGCGATGCACCAGCTCCAGATTGAACTGCCCTGGTTCCAGCGGAGACCCGTTTGATAGAGCCGGACCGTGATTGATGAAGACCGTAGCGAGACACGCCGCATCCAGGGAACGGTGATGTGATCGCGTTCGCGGCGGTGTTGGTCACGACACTGACAGCGTACCTGTGCTTCAGGGGGTGACCGCCGGCTTCCATAGCCTTGCCGGCGGCCGGGCGTGGTCCTGTGCATTCCTGCAATGTGGACAGCCAGAATTACCACGAGATGGCCGTATAGATGTTGAGGATCAGTCATGGTGGCTGGCAGTTCTTACCAGGACGGAGCGGCCATTTGCGTGGCGACTGTGCGCGTACCATACTCGCTTTGCGTGGTACCCGAAGTCAGAGGCTCCTGCTTCTCACACCGCAACCGTGAGTGCCGACCGCCTCGGTCTACACCCGACCACATCAAGTTGACGACGCCTTGACAACATTGTGGTCAGCATAGCTGCAACACCTTGCTCATCTGGCCGCGATATCCCCACTGGAGAGGCGATGCAACTAGCTGTTCACGTCGAGAGCCCGGGCAACGTTCGCTGCATGGAGTGGAGCAGACGGGTGCGGCACGCCCTCATAGCGTTTCCTGCCCTCCTTCTCAGCGTCGCTGTGACGGGCGCGTCCGGTCAGAACGTCGGCGAAGTCCCCGCCCGCTCAAGCGGAACGCACTGGCCGATCGATCCGGAGAGCGCACCTCGGCCGACAGCCTATTCGACCGTGGCTTCAGGGCCGATCGACATCGATGGCCGCCTGGACGAGCCTGCCTGGGCGAATGCCAGGTCTTTCGGAGACTTCATCCAATCGAAGCCCGACGCAGGGTATCCGGCCACCGAGCCCACGGTCGTGCGGCTGCTGCACGACGCCGATCACCTCTACATCAGCGCCGTCTGTTTCATCTCGGATCCGCACAAGCTCACCATCACCAGCCTGGAGAGGGATTTCGAGACCCTGAACAGCGACGCCTTCGGGGTGGCCCTCGACCCGTTCCTCGACCGCAGCAGCTCGTTCATGTTCTTCTTCAATCCCAAAGGCGCCGTCCGCGATGCCCAGTCCTTCGATGACGCGCGGACCCGAGAGCTCGCCTGGGATGGGATCATCGACGTCCGCACCCAGATCAGCGACACGGCGTGGACCGTGGAGATGGCGATCCCTTGGACGGTCTTGAGGTTCGACCCGGCCAAGGACGAGCAAGTCTGGGGGGCGAACTTCTTCCGCAGGGTGCGACACAAGGACGAGGATTCGTTCTGGGCGCCGATTGATCGACGCGACAAGGTCTACACCATGTCCAAGGGTGGGACGATCCGGGGCCTGGGAGCGCTCGCGGCGGGACGGAACCTACAGTTCAAGCCCTACGTTCGCGCTGCGAACATCGGTGGCAGCGGGACGCTCGCGGCCGACCGCGGGCGGAATTACGACGCAGGCGCCGACCTCAAGTATGGGATCACTTCAGGGCTGGCCCTCGACCTCACGTACCGGACCGACTTCTCCCAGGTCGAGGTGGATCGGGAACAGGTGAACCTCACGCGCTTCTCGCTGTTCTTCCCGGAGCAGCGTGAGTTCTTCGTCGAGAACTCGGGGCTCTTCACGTTCAGTGACGATATCAGTCCCCAATCTCGCACCGGGGCGTCCGGGAGGGATTTCACGTTCTTCCACTCCCGACGCATCGGGCTCACCGCCGGTGGCAGGCCGCTTCCGGTCGTGGGCGGCGGACGATTGACCGGTCACCTCGGCGGCACCGAGCTGGGAGTGCTCAACATGCAGACGGCGGCCACCGACACGACCGCCTCGGAGAACTTCACCGCCGTGAGGTTCCGGCGGAAGATCTTCGGCAACTCCTCCGTGGGCGGGATGTTCCTCAACCGGGAGACCACCGAGGGCGAGGGGCAGTACAACAGGGGCTACGGCGTGGACGCGAACATCGGCCTCTTCGGAAGGATGATGATCAACTCCTACGTGGCCGTCACAGACTCCCCGGATGGGCACGGCCCCGGCGTCGCTGGGCGTGTGTCCGCTGCGTGGCGCGACCGGATCTGGGATATCTCCGCCTTCGCCAAGCACGTCGATGACGACTTCAATCCGGCACTCGGGTACGTACGCCGCGTCGGCATCAATCACATGTATGGAACCATCGGCGCACATCCACGACTCAACGCCTCCGCGATTCAGGAGGTGAATCCGTACGTCGAGGCGCACTACGTCTCGAACCTCGACAACGTGCTCGAGACGCGGCAAGGAACCCTGGGATTGGACGTGAGGTTCGTCGGGGGCAGCACTCTGACGTTGAGCGCCGACGACAACTTCGAGCGCATTTTCGAGGCGTTCCGAGTGAGCGGCGATGCGAGCGTTCTGCCGGGAGACTACTCCTTCAGAGAGGGAACGGTGAGCTTCCGGTCCAGCGCCGGCCGCCCGCTGTCGGGAAACGTCAGCGTCACCAGAGGCGGCTTCTGGGACGGCAGCCGAACCTCGGCGTCACTGTCGATGACCTGGCGCGCCGACTACCGCCTCACCACGAGCCTGTCCGCGAATCACAACCAGGTCTCGTTTCCGGACACCGACTTCACGGCCGACGTCTACGGCGCGAAGGTGCAGTTCACCCCGACCACGCGCATCGCCACCAGCGCGTTCGTGCAGTACAACCAATCGACCGACGAGCTGATCACCAATCTGCGGTTGAACTTCATACACGCCCCCAACAGCGATCTGTTCCTGGTGTACACGGAGCGGCGATCGCTGGAAGAGCACCGGGCCCTCGATCAATCCATCACCGTCAAGGTGACCAAGCTGCTCGTCTTCTGACGAACGGCCCCGACCGTTTCCGGTCGGAGGCCGTTCCATTTCCCCGGACCCGCACCGACCTAACGGCCGCCTATCCCCCCGTTGTCCACGATCTCCGCGCGGCTTTCGGGATTCCACTGGGGACGCTGGGCTGCGTCGGCCACTTCCATTCCCAGGTAGAAGAGTAGCTTGGTGGTCCGGGTGGCCTTCGAGATGTCCATCCTGGAGACCTCGTCGGACGGCTGGTGATAATCCTCGTGGGTCCCACAGAAGAAGAAGAGGATCGGCACCCCTCGCCGGGCGAAATTGAAGTGGTCCGAGCGCCTGTAGAAGTTCTGTTCCGGCCAGATGTCGTCGGCGGCGGTGAGGTTGAGCTCCGGGTGCTCCTGGTTCACCCGGTTCATGGTCGTACCCAGGTCCGAGTGCTCCTTGCCGATCACAACGATGGAATCGGGAGCGTTGCGGGAGATCATGTCGGCGTTCAGGTCCGCCACGATCTGGTCCAGGGGCACCACCGGGTGCTCGGAAAAGTAGCGGCTGCCCCAGAGGCCGGCCTCCTCCCCGCTCACCGTCAGGAAGATGATGGAGCGTGCAGGACGGTTCTTGAGCATGGAGAAGGCCTCGGCCAGCTCCACCACCGCGATCGTCCCCGAGCCGTCGTCGTCGGCCCCGTTGTTGATGCTGTCGCCCTGGGCGTTGGGTCGCCCCACCCCTATGTGGTCCATGTGGCCGGAGAACACCAGGTACTCGTTCTTGAGCTGCGGATCGCTCCCCTCCAGGATCCCCACCGTGTTGGGCTGGGTAAAGCTCCCCAGATCCTGCGTGGCGGTGGTGATGGTCATCTCCAGACCCGGCACCTCCCGGACCACCATCCGCGCTCCGGGCCTGAGCGCCGCCCCTGAGATCCCCTTGGCCGCGAGGAGGGACGTGAGGCTGCCCTCACGGATGGTGAAGCTCGCCATCCCGGTGCCCGAGCCCCAGGGAGGACGGCTCTGGATCTGCTCGCGGGTGCGATCCACAGCGGCAGACCAGTCTTCGTCGGAGTTCCGGTCGACCGTAATGACGGACGCCGGCGCGGCGTCGGCAAGGCCGGGAGGAATGCGCACCCTCTGCCGGGCAGTCTCGGGCGCGGCAGCAGCTGGAATGAAGATCACGTGCTTCCCGCTGACCTGCTCGGCGGGGAACGCTTGGCTCGAATCCGGCGTGCCCACCACCAACACCACTCCTCCCGTCACGGTCCCGCTCCCTGCACCACGCCCGAAATTCATGTCCTCGCCGAGCTCCAGGGCGGGGCCCCCCGTGACCTGGATCGAGGAGGCTTCGAAGTCCAGCTTCGATCGCTCGATGGTGTAGTGCTGGATGAACGTCCCGTCGTCTCCGCCGGGCTTCAGGCCATCGGCCTGGAACTGGCTCGCCACCCACTCGGCGGTCTTGGTGATCTCGGGGCTGAGGTTGGCCCGACCCCGCATGGAATCGTCGGCGATGACGGAGATCTTGCTCAGGTAGTCCGCGTCGGAGATAGAGGCGACAGCCTCCTCCGTGGAGACGCCCGATTGACAAGCCAGGACCCCGGGAAGCGCGACGACGGCGAAGAGGATGGACCTTCTCATCATGGACTCCTGAGGGGTACCGGGGAATGGGGATCTTGGGACGTACCGTGGAATGGGGATTCTGGGACGTACCGTGGGTTTCCGACAGGTGAGTGGCCGGAAAGGGGGTCGTCAAGTGTGCCCTCCTCCTCCTCGGCCTCACCTGTTGGTATGTCACGGGAGCCACGGAACGTGGAACGGCCGCCCCCAGAGCGCCCCACCTTGCCCACCGCCCAACCGCTCCCTACCGTGCCATCCAGCCCCTCCCGTGCGGTTGCATCTCCTATCCGTACCCGGACCGGATGAGCCATCTCAGCGTGCCGGTTGCCCGGAGGACTTTACGATGGCAAAGCGTGCGGTTGTTCTTTCGGTTTTCACCCTCCTCCTTCTCCCCCTCACCTCGCTGGCCCAGGGCGCTCCGCCGCGCAGACAGGTGAACGAGTTCCCCGTGGATGATCCTGTCATCAAGGCCATCTGGGAGGAGGGGATGGAGCACTCCCAGATCTACAGGCTGGCCCAGACCCTGGCCGACTCCATCGGCCCCAGGCTCCCAGGGAGCCCGCAGTTCGACGCCGGCGCCGACTGGGCGCTGAAGCTCTTCGCCGCATGGGGGATGGAGGGGCGCAAGGACGAGTACGGCACCTGGAAGGCGTGGAAGCGCGGACCCACCCGCGTGGACCTCATCGAGCCCAGGTTCAGGAGCCTGGATGGGATCATGCAGGCCTGGAGCGCCGGGACCAAGGGCCCGGTCACAGGAAAGGCGGTGGTGGTGCCACCCATCTCCTCACCCGCCGAGCTGGACGCCTTCCTGGGAACGGTCAAGGGGAACTTCGTCCTCCTCACCATCGCCGAGCCCACCTGCCGCCCCGCGGCGGACTGGGAGCAGTGGGCTACCCCCGCGTCCCTGGAGAAGATGAAGGCCCTGCAAGCCGAGAACCGCACCCGTAGCCGGCAGAGGTTCGAGGCCATGGGGATCGACCAGAACCAGTTCGTCCTGCGCCTCGAGAAGGCCGGGGTGGCGGGGATCCTGAGCGGAGCCTGGACGGGGAACTGGGGAGCGACGACGGTGATGGCGGCCCGCAACACGGTCGCCCCCAACATCATGATGGGGTGTGAGGACTACGGGCTGGTCTACCGCCTCGCCGAGAACGGGCAGGGACCGGTCCTGCGCGTGGACGCGCAGGCCACGGACCTCGGCACCGCCCCCACCTACAACATCATCGGCGAGATCCGGGGGACGGAGCTTCCCGACGAGTACGTCATCCTCTCCGCCCACTTCGACTCGTGGGACGCCGGGTCGGCCGCGACGGACAACAACTCCGGCACCGTCACCATGCTGGAGGCGGCCCGCATCCTGAAGAAGGTCTATCCCCATCCCAAGCGCACCATCCTGGTGGCGCTCTGGAACGGGGAGGAGCAGGGCCTGAACGGCTCGCGCGCCTTCGTCGCCGATCACCCGGACATCGTGGCCAACGTCCAGGCTCTCTTCAACCAGGACAACGGAACCGGCCGGGTGGCCAACATCTCCATGCAGGGACTCACCGGCGTGGCCGGGTTCATGGGCGAGTGGATGACCGCGCTCCCGACCCAGATCTCACGGGAGATCACGCTCCAGATCCCGGGGACTCCGGGCACCGGCGGGTCGGACTACTCCAGCTTCGTGTGCGCGAGCGTGCCGGCTTTCAGCCTCAGCTCGCTGAGCTGGTCGTACCGGCAGACCTACCACAACCCGACCGACACCTTCGACAAGGTCGTCATCGACGACATCGTGAACAACGCGACCCTGACCGCCATGCTGGCCTATCTGGCGTCGGAGGAGCCTGAGAAACTCCCGCGGGACCAGCGGGTCATGGGAATCGACGCCAGGACCGGGGAGCCCGGTGTGTGGCCCTCGTGCCGGGCGCCTGCCCGGAACGACTCCGAGTATTTCCGTCGGTAGAGTCCTGGATCGCGCCCTTCCTCCGTCCGCTATCGGGCCCATGGGGTTCAGGGGGTCGCCGGTTCGAACCCGGACGTCTGGAATAGGTTGGCCCGGTGATTCGACGAGTCACCGGGCCTTCGCGTCCTACGGCCGGATCTGCGGAGCGAAGTGGAACTCATCCGGCCCGCACTCGCCGCGGCCCTACGCCGTTTCCTCCCACGGCCCTTCGCTCACGGCCGACAGCTTCTTCATTGTCGGGATCACCGCGGCGGCGATCACGGTGCCGATCACGGCCACAATGCCCAACTTCGTGAAGAGGTTCGTGTAGAGCGGCAGCGTATCGACGGGATTCGTCACGTTCTGGGGCACGCTCGCGAACGTCGCGACCCAGCTCCCGAGGTACTGCGAGATCCCTGTCGCGAGGAACCAGACGCCCATGATGAACCCGCGGAGCGACGGACCGACGTAGCGCGCGATGACCGCGAGGCCGAGACCGCTGATGAGGAGCTCTCCCAGCGACTGGAATCCGTAGCCGGTGATCATCCACCAGAACGAGACCTTGCCCGCGGTGGCGAAGTGGCCGCTGAATCCGTAGGTGAAGAACCCGAGGCTCAGAACCGCGAAACCCATCGCGAATTTCGTGGAGATGTGGAAGTCTCCACCCTTGCCCTTGCCGAGGTGCGTATAGAGCCAGGCGAGCCCTGGGCTCAGGGCAAACACCCAGATCGGATTCAGCGCCTGGACCTGCCCCGCCGGGACCTCGTACCCGAAGAAATTGAGCTCCACGTTGCGGAGAGAGAAGAGCGTGAGCGACGTCGACATCTGCTGATAGAAAATGAAGAAGAGCATGCCCAGCGCCGTCAAGATCAGCACGGCGCCGAGACCTTTGCGCTCGCGCTCGCTTCCCTTTCGCATCATGATGCCGAAGATGGCGAGCATGGTGAAGAACCCGAGGACGACGGTCCCCCGGGCGACGGTGCGGTTCTGAACGATGAACGTCACGAGCACGATGCCGACGACGATTCCGATGAGGACCAGAACGAGGCGCTTCACGTTGAGGGGCTGGAAGTCGGGCTCGGAGCCCACGTGCCGGAGATAGCGGCTCATCGCGAAGTAGTTCAGGATGCCGACGACGAGGCCGGCCGCGCAGACCGCGAACGCAACGTGCCACCCGAACTTGATCGCGATGAGCGGCGTCGCGAGCTGCGATGTGGTCGCACCGATGTTGACCGCCATGTAGTACATCGTGAACGCGCTGTCGATCTTCGCGGAGTCGCCCTCGTAGAGCTTGGAGATCATGTTGGCGGGGTTCGCCTTGAAGATGCCTCCACCCACGGCCACGAAGGCCAGCGCGGGGAAGAGAAGCCCGGGATGGTCCGGAATCGCGAGCCCGATGTATCCGAGAAGGAGGATGAACGCACCGAGGACCATCGTGCGGCGGCTCCCCAGGAGCTTGTCGCCGATCCAGCCGCCGACCGCGGGCACGGTGTAAGCGAGGGCCGCGAACGCGCCGAACGTGAGGTTGGCGCGGTCGTCGGTGTAACCGAGGTTCTGCACCATGAAGAGCACGACGACGGCCGTCATGCCGTAGTAGCCGAACCTCTCCCACAGCTCGATGAGGAAGAGGGTCGTGAATCCCTTCGTCCGCGAAGGCGCCTGCGCCTCGGTCGTCATGTTCGTTCCCCCGATGCGTGAATTGTCTGCGGCCCCGAATATTATCCGCTGCGGAACACCGTGGCGCCACTACGCACGCACCACCTCATCCCCAGGAGTTCGCCATGCTCACCTTCGATGATCCGTCCGTCGTTCTGAGCCGGACCCGCATCGTGGAGCGCTTCCTCGACTACGTGCGCTACGACACCCAGTCGGACGAGACCAGCGACACATGCCCGAGCACCCCCAAGCAACTGGAGCTGGGGCGCCGGTTGGTGGAGGAGCTGAAGGAGCTGGGGCTCCGGGGCGTGGGCGAGCCGGAGGTCGCCATGGACGCCAACGGCTACGTCCTGGCCGAGCTTCCCGGGACGGCCCCGGGGCGGGTGGGCCTCTGCGCCCACATGGACACCGCTCCCGCGTTCACCGGCGCCGGCGTGAGCCCCCGGATCGTGGAGCGTTACGACGGCGGAGCCATCGACGTGGGCCACGGCATCGTCCTCGACCCCGCCGACACGCCCGAGCTGAAGGAATGCGTCGGCGACACGCTCATCACCACCGACGGCAGCACGCTTCTGGGCGCCGACGACAAGTCGGGCATC
>Ga0315541_1004318_pt1 | contig 10459 bp, 7 predicted proteins | sample SalMarSW160190MG_FD_203095 | JGI IMG/M metagenome (GOLD analysis project Ga0315541, IMG submission 203095) | Salt marsh sediment microbial communities from the Plum Island Ecosystem LTER, Massachusetts, United States - Salt Marsh Sediment SW1601-190 ...
GTAGGCGTTGTTCACGTCGGTGATCTCCAGCTCGCCCCGCGCCGACGGCTTGAGCGTCCGGCAGAACTCGAACACGCCGGAATCGTAGAAGTAGATGCCGGTGACGATAAAGTTGCTGGGCGGCTTGGCCGGCTTCTCGATGATCTCGGCAATGCGTTGGCCCTCGAACCTCACCACGCCGAAGCGTTGCGGCTCGGGCACCTCTTTCAGGATGAGCTTGGCGCCGCTGGGCTGCGATTGGAAATTGTCCGCGGCCATGCGGATGTTCTTCTCGATGATATTGTCCCCGAGGATGACGCAGAGCTTACCCCCGTCGGCGAACTCTTCGGCCAGTTTCAGGGCCTCGGCAATCCCCCCGCTGCCCTCCTGGTAGGCATACTCCAGATGCGAGACGCCGAGTTCCTTGCCGTTCTTCAGCAGCTTCAGGAAGTCGCCCGCGTGTTCGCCGCCGGTCACAATCAGGATATCGTTAATACCCGAATTCAACATGCAGCGAATCGGGTAATAGATCATCGGTTGATCGTAGACGGGCAGCACGTGCTTGTTGGTCACCAGGGTCAGCGGCCGCAGCCGCGTTCCGGCGCCCCCCGCCAGGATGACGCCCTTCATTCCATTCTCCCTTTTCACTTCCGCCGTGCGGCCAAGGCATTATGCCGGCAGCCCCACCTCGGGCCGCTCACGCTGCCTCTGAGCCGACGTGGGCACCTCCATATTTGTATGATACTGTCCGGGCATATTTCCAACAAGGCCGATACGAGTTAAGTGTGCTTGGCTCCGCGGCCGCCGGGAAATCGAGCCAGCCGCGGGCGGATGGTCACGCCCAAGCGCTTGCATCCCAAAAGGATAGGGGCAATTCCGCAGCATGTTGGCTTGGTGTCGCCCGGGGTCGCCGGGGAGGCTGCCGCGGACGGGTGCCGGCTAGTCGCGGATCTGCACCTCGTTGTTGACGTCATAGAGAAACGAGAATCCAAGCGCCCTCGGAACCATGCGATTGATGTACTGATCGACGAACTCACCCAGGTCGGCGATGATCGTGCGCGGGACGTAGACGACGTCATACGCGGCCAAGCGTATGTCGCCGGCCCCGCTTTTCAGGACCCGCCTGATATCGACCTTCCTGACGTAGCACTTGTTGCCCTCGCCGCGCCGAATCAGCACCACGTTTTCCAGCGCGCCGCTGGGGCGCGGGCCGCCGGCCTGCATGATCGCGGTGAAGACGCTCATGTTCGAGCTCAACTCGATCATCTGCGGGCTGGTGACCTCACCGCCGACGAATGCGCGCTGGGCGGCGAAGGCGCGCACGATCACGGAAAGGTCCGGGCGGTTGACCACCACCGCGAACCGCTCGGTCAGGGCCTTGTCAAGCTCCGCGGGCGTCAGCCCGGCGGCGTCAACGTCGTCGACGGGCACCAGGCTGATCCGCCCGTCCGGGCGGACCACCACCTCGTCGTTCAGCTCGGGGGCGTAGAAGAAGCGCACGGACAGCCGGTCGCCAAGCTGAATGCGGTACGGCCGGTTGATGAGGGGAGCGTCCCACTCGGTGGTCAGCGGCGCGTGCGCCGGAAATGTGTCCTGCCGGACGCACCCGGCGGCACAGGCTGCGGCGACGCACAATGCGACCTGGAGTATTACTGAACGAAACACTTGACGCCCATCCGTGAAACCGGCAACGCGGCCGCGGGGGCAAGCCCGGACAGCGCCGGCGGATCCGCTTCGCTTAGGCTTATCGACCGGACGATCTTTCCGGCTGCATCCTAATTGCGGCAGCGGCGGTATGTCCATGCTCCAGAAACGCCGGCCGGGGAAAACGACGCGGCCAAGTGCGCCGATTTGTCCAGCGGGGTGGTTGCGGTATAGAGCAACTCATGATATCATATATAAGTTGCTTTTATAGTGTACTCTGCGCCGCGCCGCAAGTCCCGAGGCGAGCGACCTGCCGCCCAGGTGCACGCCGCCGGCTTGGCGAGGAGCAATTCGACCCGCGACGCCCGCCGGCCCGCACGCGGTCGGCACTCTCTCAATGTGAGGTCCACCGGAGGAACGAGAATCAAGGCCAAGGTAACTCTCTGGACGACGGCAGTGCTGCTCATGGCGCACTGTGCGTATGCGGGCACGCTGCCGATGGCAACCGTGATGTCGCTGCGGAACTACCCCTTCAGCGACGAGCTGGACGTCGCGTTCTCGCTGGCGGCCACCAGGATGCTCGGCGACCACGCCGGCGCGTTCTGGGAATGGGGCGGAGGCGACCGCGTCTTCGAATCGGTCACCAAGATGACCTCGCTGTATCAGCAGGCCGGCATGGAAAGCCTGGTCCAGATGAGCCCGACGAGCCTGGGGGCGGTGAGGCCGCCTGAGGGGGTGGTCGGGACCAGCTTCGCCGACAGTGACGTCCGAGCACAATATCTCCAGGACATCGAACGGCTGGCCGGCCTCCACCCGAAGTACCTGAACGCGGCCGCGGAGATCAATCTGTTCCTGTACCTTAACCAGGGGGAGTTCGAGCACTTCCAGTCGCTGTATCAGGAGGCCTACGAACGGGTGAAAGCCATCTCGCCCGCCACCCAGGTCGGCCTTTCCTACCACCACGAGCTGTTCTACCTGGAGCGAAACTTCGAGCTGCCCGCGCAGCTCGGCCCGCAGGACTTCATCGGCTTCAGCTCGTATCCGTCCTGGACGGTGTACAAGGCGGTGTTCGACTCCATCGCCGACATCCCGGCGGAATACTACGGCTGGATTCGCCAGGTCTACCCCACCCAAACCGTTCTCTTCACCGAGATCGGCTGGCCCAACGCCGGCGACGGCAGCCTGGCCGACCAGGCCGACTTCGTGCTGGCACTGCCCCGGCTGCTGGGCGACGTGGACCCGGAGCTGGTCGTGTGGACGCTGCTGCACGACGTTGCCCACTTCCGGGTGGACATGCTGACCGACGAGGCGATCGCCGTGCTCGATAGCTTCGGGGTCGATCCGGAGGTGCTGTTCGCCCAGCTCAACTCGATGGGGCTGCTGACGCTGGACGGGTTGGCCAAGCCGGCCTGGCCGGCCGCCCTGAGCGTTCGAACCCCGCCCACGTCCCTTGGCGTTCAGGCGCCGGCGGTTCCCGAGCCGGGCGGTGGCGTGTTGCTTGTCTCAATGGGGCTGGTGGTGCTGCGTCGCCGCCGCCGGAAGGTCGCCGGCTAGTCGCGGCCGAGCTTGCGCCCCTGGCGGGCGCCGCGAAGGAAGTGGTAGTACAGAAAGGCCCGGTAGACCTGCGCGTTCATCAGGCCCGCCAGCCACCGCCATTTCTCGGCTCTGTCCAGAACCGGCCGCCAGATGAGCCGCGCCGTCAGCCGGTTCAGCATCACCCGCCGCACGCACTCGCGGAACAGGTGCCACGTGAGGCTCCTCTCCCGGCCGCGAAACGAGTTCGCCCCGCGCAGCACGTGAACGTAGTCGCCGAAGGTGTGACGGTTGAGCAGGTGATGCAGGACCGTGATTTCCGGGTCCTTCACCAGCCGCCGCAGCCGCCCGTAGGAGAGCCCGCGCATGTGCCAGCGCTCGACGGCCTCATCCAGCGTGCACACGTGGTAGTGGTGTGCCCAGGCCTCCGGCAGGTAGTGGATGCGCAGGCCGCGCTCGGCCAGCCGGTAGCCCAGCTCCGTGTCCTCGTGACCGGCCGTGAACTCCGCGTCCTCGCGAAACATGCCGTATTCCAGCATGAATCGGCGCTTGAACGAGATGTTGCAGGCCCAGAAGCGGTACCGGGGCAGGACTTCGGCCCCCTCCAACCGCCCGAACTTGAACGGGTCCCAATGCCTCAGGAAGACGCTCTGGGTCAGCCGCGGCGACTGGATGACCTTGCCCAGCGCCGCCGCCTCCTGCTCCGGCCGGCGGCGGTGGAACTCCAAATGCGCCCGCAGCGAGCCGGGCGACTGGAAAATGTCATCGGCCATCAGCACGACGACGGGAGCGGTCGCCATGCGGATGCCCACGTTCTGGGCGTGGCCCGGGCCGCGGTTCTCCTGGTTCTCGGAAAAGGCCAGATGGAACGGCAGCCGCGGCGCCAGCTCCTGAACCACCTGGCGCGTGTTGTCGGGGGAGGCGTCGGAGACGACGATCACCTCATACGCTGCCGGGTCCAGGTCCTGCTCGGCCAGATGCTTCAGCGTGTCGGGTAGCGTCTCGGCGCGATTGTACGTCGCCAGGACCACGCTGAGGCAGGCGGCATTGCTGCTGGAGTTGCTCATTTCGCGTCATCGCTGCGTGCCGGCCCGGCGGCCGTGGCATCGGCGCTGGGGGCGGGTCGTCCGCTCGCCCGGCGGCGGGCGGCAACACCGCCACCCTCGGCACTTCCACGTTTGCTCCAGTGCGTCAGATCGCGGTCCAGCAGCTTGCTGAGCCTCTCGACCTCCGGCGCGAACTCGCGAGAGAGCTGCCGCCTCAGTTCGGGCGGCATCGCCGGCCGCTGGACGTACTTGCTGTTTCTGTCGTCGATCTTCGTGCGCAGGCTGAACAGCAGGCGCTTCGAGAGCGTCTCCAGCAGCGGCCTGACGAACCCGGGCGGATTCTGCACGAGCCGCGCCAGACGCCGCATTCGCACCCTTCTGTGCCGATTGAGCTGCTCGAAGTCGGGTGCGAATTCGGGGTCGACCTGGAGAAACTCCAGCGTCTTGCGGTAGACGGAGGCGACGTCGGCCTTCATGTCATCGTGGATCACGACGTGGACGTTCTCCCGGCCGAACGTGTCGAAATAGCGCTTAACCTGATCCGTAAACCGGACAATGTCGCGATAGTACAGCTCGTCGGGGAACAGGACGGTCGACGGGATCCGCCGCCCGCGCTTCCGCTCCGGCTCGGCGGCCAGGGCTTCGGCGAAGTCCTGGACGTCCTCGTGCGCTGCCCACAGCAGGTGGGCGTGATACGAGTGCATCACCTCGACCGGGTCGCGCAGCATGATGATGGGCTTGGCCGTCGGGTGGAACTGCTTGATCTCGCGGGCGGCGTTGCGCGAGTACAGATACATCACCGACGATTCGCCGGTGATCTGGTCGTCGCCGGCTTCGGCGAACAGCAGCAGGTACTCGCGCTCGTCGAAGATGAAGTACGGGCTGGGCTTCTTGAGCAGGTCCGAGCCGAAGAAATGCACTTCCTTGCGGGCGGGGACGAAGATCCCGGGATGCTGCATCAAGTAGGCCCACATGGAGGTGGTGGCGCAGCGCGGGGCGCCGACGATCAGGAAGTCCGGTTTTCTCAGCCTCGGCGCCAAGCGACGGCCTCCCGCTCACGGAATGCGGGGGTTCTTCCGGGCCACGTAGATGATTTTGGCATTGGGCCCGGCCTTCTCACCCGGAAAGAAGATCGGATGGTTGTGTAGCTGCCCGCGGGGTGCCGGCACCTGCTTGCGGTCCGACCCGTCCGGCTTCATGGTCCAGATGCCGATCTCGCGCGGCTTTTTGCGATCGATGTGCCGGAACAGGATCAGGTTGCCGTCGTCGGACCACTCCGGCATGGCGTCGGTCCGGCCCGGACCGGTCAGGTCTTTCTCCCGGCCGCTGGCGATGTCGGTGACGACGATGCGCCACTTCTCGCCGCCGTGGAAGCGCATGCAGGCAACGTTGTTCCCGTCCGGTGAGAGCTTGGGGTCGTAGTCGCCCACGTGAAACTTGGTGCGGTCGGTCTTCTTCAGCTTCGGATGCGTCACCTGCTTGTACCCCGTGCCGTCGACGTTCATGACGTAGATGCTATCGACGGTCTTGCCCTTCACCGGAAAGACGATCTTGTTGCCGCGGAGATTCGGATCGGTGGTGGGAATACCGGCCGGGGTGGGCAGGCGGGTGATCTTCCGCGTCGCCAGGTCGATCTTCATGATCTGAGGGATGCGCTTGGCGTTGTCGCTGGAGACCCAGATCAGCGACTTGCCTGCGTCCGCCCAACTGCTGTTGGTGTTGACCGCGCCCCTCTTGGGCGGAATCACGGTTTCCAGCCCGGTGCCGTCGAGGCGGACGCGCATGATCTCCGTCTCCGCGTAGCCGCCGTCTTCCGTGGCCAGGCCGCCCAGTGCTTTGCGGTTGTAGCGCGTGAAGGCGATCCACTGGTGGTCGGGCGAGACGCGCGCGTGTGTCATTTCCTGGTCCGCGCTGGCCAGGACCAGACGGTGGTTGTCGCCGTCCAGCTCCATCGTGTAGATGCCGAACATCTGGGGGTCGCGCCCGAGCTTGCCGCCCTGGCAGCCGGACAGCAGCAGGAAGGCAACCGCAAACGCGCACAGGTTTCGTCTTGTCGCCATCATCTTCTGAACTCCTTCCGTTTCAGCCGCAAGCATAGGCTGCGATCCTGCAAATACTGACCGCAGCAAATGCCATATTCCTATCTTCGCCGGCCAAGTTACTGTCAAGGTACGAATCCGACTTCCCTCTCATTCTAAGCGGACGGCAACAATTTTTGAACAGTGGACCTGCCCACCTCCGTGCCCACCTCGGGAAGGCAGGCGGGCCTGTCCGCGGTCTGTACGCATCCCAACCAATGAGTCCACGCCTGCCCGACAGCTGCGAGGCGGGAATTACACGAATTGTCACGAATTGCACGAATTAAGCAGAACCGTTTAATACTACAACGCTACGAAGGCTCAAGAAAACCTAGGCGGCCAGCCGATGGCGCCTTTCAGGAACCCGGTTCCTGGAAGGAGACCAAAGATGGACGCCGGAACGATTGTGAGGATCAAGCCTGCTTTGACGCAATACTTGCACGAGTTTGACGGATGTTTCGGGAGGATCACCGCTCGGCAGCACCTGGACACCTACGTTCAGGGGCAGTTGGGCAATCAGCCCCGCAAGAGCGTAGAGCCGATAGCCGACGCGGCCGGGATTCCGCCCCGGAACTTGCAGGAGTTCCTCAGTCTCTACCGTTGGGACGAGTGGGCCATGCGGGACCGGCTTCAGCAGTTGGTCGCCCGCCGGCACGCCCATGAGCACAGCGTCGGCATCGTGGACGAGACCAGTTTCGTCAAGAAGGGCCACCACACGGCCTGTGTGCAGCGCCAGCATTGTGGGGTCGTGGGCAAGACGGACAACTGTGTGGTCAGCGTGCATCTGGGGTACGCCACACCGGACTTTCACACCCTGCTGGACGGCGAGCTGTATCTCCCGAAGGAGACCTGGCACCAGGACCGCGACCGCTGCCGGGCGGCCGGGATCCCCGACGAGGTGGTCTACCGTCCCAAGTGGCAGATCGGCCTGGAGGAGATTCGCCGGGCCCGGGGCAACGGCATCCGCTTCACGTGGATGACCTTTGACGAGGGGTATGGCGGAAAGCCCCCGTTTTTGCGGGCAATGGACGAGATCGGGCAGAATTACGTCGGCGAGGTTCCAGTCAGCTTCACGGCCTGGACGAAGCCGCCGGCGGTGCTCTACCGCGAGCACCGCAAGCATCGGCTCGGTCCTCCCAGAAGGTTCCCGCGGCTGAAGGTGAAGAACAACCCGCCGGTGGAGGTGCGGCACATCGCCTCGTATTCGCCCTTGTTCCGCCGCGAGGACTGGCAGACCTACCACGTCAAGGACGGGCACAAGGGACCGATGATCTGGAAGGCCAAGCGCATCCCCGTGTGGCTGCAAGATGAACACGGCCTGCCCACCCGGGCGCATCACCTGCTGGTGACCTACAACGTGCTGCAACCGGACAAGATCAAGTACTTCATCAGCAACGCCCCGGAGAACACGTCCATCGAGACGTTCCTGCGGGTAGCCTTCAGTCGCTGGAAGATCGAGCGGATGTTCGAGGACGGCAAGGGGGAGTTGGGAATGGACCACTTCGAGGTCCGCAAGTTCCAGTCCATCCGGCGCCACCTGATCCTCAGTTGCGTCAGTTACCTGTTCCTGGCCGAATTCCATCAGGCCCATCGGGGGGAAAAACCCGGACCTGACGGTCTGCCAAGTCCGCACGGCGACCAGCCATCTTGTGCCGATCTGGTTTCGCGGGGGCCGCTGCTCGCGGAAGTCCGCCGAGTCGATCTCCCGGCAGTTGGCTCTGACGCAGCAACGCAACGCCAAGGCCCAACGCAGCCACCGCAAGCGAACCCTGCGTCGATTGCACGAAATCGGGCTGTATCTCAAGGACCTAGCCACGTGTCAATGGAAGCCTTCGTAGCGTTGTAGTATTAAGAAAAGGAGGGCATTCGTGAAATTCGCCGTAATTAGTGTAATTCGTGGTCTCCCGCGCCGGCCGGGCGGACGCATCCTCGCCTGGTCGCACTCTTCAAAGATCCATATAATCAGCCTGGCCTCATGAGGGCGTTTTGCCATGCTTACGTCCCATGTGCTCTCCGACGAACAGCCTGAAGTCCGCGCGTTCTTTCCCGCGCAGGGCCAGCGACCACATCCCGATTGCCAGCAGGCCGGCCGTGACCACCAAGCGCAGCCCCATGTTCACCAGCCCGGTGCCTTCGTTGACGCCCGCCAGCCAGGCCGCCGGCAGCACCACCAGGGCGACCGCCGCGGCCACCAGCAGCGGGCGGAACAGGGAGTATTGCAGGGTGGCCAGGCCGAAGTGGCGCCGGACCTGCATCAGCCGCAGCACGTTCATCACGACGTGAGAGGTGGTCGTGGCCGCCGCCGCCCCCACGATGCCGTAGCGCGGAATGAGCAGCAGGTTCAGCACCACGTTCAGAACCACGCCCACGGACGCGTCCAGCGTCTCCAGCTTCTGGCGGCCGCTGATCACCAGCAGGAAACCGGTGCTGCCCAGACAGCACTTGATGAGCTGGCCGACGGCCAGAATGAGCAGGGCGCCGGCGCCCACGGTGAAGTTCCGCCCGAGCAGCGACAGCAGGTCGCGGCGGTTCAGCACGATGATGAGGAACGTGGGCACGGCCAGCATGCCCAGCCAGCGGGTGACGGTACCGTAGGCCTGTTTCAGCTCCTCGCGGCGCTTTTCCTTGGCGAAGACGGCGTACAGGTGGGCGGTGGCGGCGTTGAAGGCGATGACGATCATGTCGAAGATCACCACCAGTTGCATGGCGCCGCGATACACGCCGACGTGGCCGGCGTCGGTCAAGGCGCCGAGCATCAGGATGTCGGTGCCGCCCAGCACCAGGTACAGAAACGTGTTCACCATGATGAGGAAGGAGTACGTGTACAGCACGCGGAACGGGAACGCGGGCCTGAGCCGCCAGATTGCCCGTCCGCACACCTTGGCGACGCACAGGATTCCCGTCATCGTGGCCATGAAGTAGGCCGCGGTGCAGGCCACGGCGATCCACCGGGGGTCGGCCCGCAGCGTGATCACCACGATCAGGCCGATCAGGTACGTCACCGGCGAGACGAAGTGCCGGATGATGCTGTAGTAGACGGCGTGCCCGTAGGCGCGCGTGATCACGCCCAGGATTTCCGAGAGGCCCATGAAGGGGATGGCCAGCGAGAACAGGCGCAGGTACGGCAGCACGTCCGGCTTTTTGAACACGTCGTACGCCAGCCACGGGGCGAGCAGCCAGACGACGACGACCAGGGCGCTTCCCACGACGGCCGACAGGCTGATCGAGGCCAGCATGGTGCCCAGAACGCGGTCGTCCTGGCCCCGGCTTCGGTAGATGGGCAGGAAGCGCAGCACACCGATTCGCAGCCCGAACAGCGTGAGCAGCTCGCCGATCTTGGCGAAGACGAACCCCAGGGCGTACAGGCCGTACAGCCGGGTTCCCAGGAAGCGCGCGGCCAGCACTTCGTTGACGATCACCAGCACCCCGCCGACGGCCACCCCGCCGAGAGTGATGCCCGCGCGTCCGAGGATGCCGCCGGATTGGCTCTGTTCCGCTTCCCGAGGCTCGGCGGTTTGGCTGGGCATGTCCGCTTCAACCTTAGCCGAACTTCGCCGTCGTGGCGAAGGGGTTATTCCTGCTCGGCCGGGCGGGGAAGCTTTCTTCCCTTCCGGCAGCCGCGGAAGAAGTAGTAGGCGACGACGCCCTGATACATCCTTACGTCCAGCAGGCCGGCCAGGGCCTTGCTCTGCTCGGCCCGGTTCAGCAGGGGCTTCCAGAAGCACGGGACGGTCAGGCGATTGAACAGTATCGGCCGCAGGACCATGTTGCGCAGCAGCCGTCCCAGCCCCAGGTCCTGGTCCGGAAACAGGTGCTCCTCCTTGCCCCCGAACATTGCCCGGAAGTGATACCGCGCGGTCCGGCGCGTGAAAATGTGGTACCGCACGGGCAGCTCCGGAACCGGCACCAGGGCGAAGAAATACTCCCAGTTCAGCCCGCGCTGGTAGGCCCGCTTGCAGGCCGTCTCCAGTGTCTCCGGGTGGTAGTGCTGCGCCAGCGGCTCCTCCAGGTGGATCACCTTCAGACCCGCCTTCCACAGTCGGTAGCCCAGCTCCACGTCCTCGTGGGCGGCGGCGCCGGCGGGCCCCTTTTCTTCGCGGAACATGCCGTGCCGGAGCATGAAATCGCGGCTGACCGACAGGTTGCACGCCCAGAACATCGAGAACGGCAGCACCTTGT
>Ga0315541_1004324_pt1 | contig 10447 bp, 9 predicted proteins | sample SalMarSW160190MG_FD_203095 | JGI IMG/M metagenome (GOLD analysis project Ga0315541, IMG submission 203095) | Salt marsh sediment microbial communities from the Plum Island Ecosystem LTER, Massachusetts, United States - Salt Marsh Sediment SW1601-190 ...
GAGTGTCAGGCTTTGCGTCTCTTGAGGGATTTGCACTCCAGGGCGGGATGAATTCCCGCCCCTATGGGAGACGATCACTTGTCATGCAGAGGGCACTGAAGCTATTCACCCGGAAGGACATTTAGCCCTGGGAAACGAATTCCTTGACGGCCTTCTAAGTTGACTTGATAAGATCTGCCTGATGGTTATCAACTAATTATGTTGACGATCTCAAAAAGGGCAAGAAGCGGAGTGCGCAAGCTTGCTTGCGCTGCGGAAGCTTTGCTTCCGCACTCCAATCCAGACGCAGTCAACAATTCGTCAAGTCAAACAGTTGTTGCCCTGAAGGCAGATACTCCAGGTGGAAAGGATCAGATATGAAAGTAGTCATCCTGGCCGGTGGAAAAGGCACCAGGCTTTATCCCTACACCGTGGTTCTGCCCAAACCACTTATGCCCATAGGCGATCTCCCCATCTTGGAGGTGATGTTAAAGCAACTGAAAAACTGTAATTTGACTGACATCACCATGGCGGTTGGGCATCTAGGCAATCTAATCCAGACCTATTTCGGAGACGGGAAGAAATTCGGCGTGAATATAGAATATAGCTTCGAGGAAAAACCTCTGGGAACCGTGGGGCCTTTGACTTTGATCTCCGGATTGGATGAAACCTTCATGGTGACCAATGGCGATCTATTAACCACTTTGCAGCATTTGAGCTTGATAGATTATCATAAAAAGGAAAAACCGATTGCCACCGTTGCGGCCCAGAAAAGATCGGTAGACGTTGACTTCGGGGTGATTCAAAGAAATAACGAAGACCATATGGTCAGATATATCGAGAAGCCGACTTTGTCCTATACGGTGAGCATGGGGATCTATGTTTTTGAACCTGAAATTCTCAACTTTATCCCGAAAGGAAAGAAATTCGATTTTCCTGACTTGATGCAACTTCTATTGGAAAAAGATGAAAAAGTGTCAATATATAATTCAACCGATTTCTGGTTGGATATCGGCCGACCGGACGATTATCAGAAGGCAGTAGAGGAATTCGAGAAGAATAAGGAAAAGTTTTTGCGAAATGACTGATGCGAATCCATTAAGTAGAATGTTCTTGCGAGCTTAGCGCGGCCCGGCAAAAGGAGGGAACACGCCCTTCGGGTCCGCCTTGAACCGCACTGGTCTAGGGCTCGCAGTGACAATGTGAAAACTTTTGGTGCGCTTGGATTAGATCTTTGATACGAGACAAGTCTCGCTACTCCTTACGATTGGAAAAGATTAATGAAGTGGAAAGTTACCCTATCTGATCTGAATTTTGACCATCGTGAGCGAAAGATCGTGAGCCAAGTGATTCGAAACAGATGGCTCACCATGGGAGAGATGGTCAAAAAGCTGGAGAGAAATTTTGCCAATTTCCTCAGGGTCAAGCATGCCTTCGGAGTCTCCAGCGGAACCGCAGCCTTGCATCTGGCTTTGCGGGCCTTGGACATAAAACCAGACGATGAAGTCTTGGTTCCTTCCCTCTCCTTTGTAGCCTCCTCCAACGCCATTCTTTATGCGGGGGCAAAGCCGATCTTTGTCGATATTACCAGCCTTTCCGATCTGAACCTCTCCTGTGACGATCTGGAGAAGAAAATCACCCGCAGGACGAAAGCGATCATGGTGGTTCACTATGGGGGTTACCTGGCGGATATGGATCGGATAAAGAAGATCGCTAAAAAACACAATCTCTTTGTAATCGAGGACGCAGCACACGCCATCGGAGCAAGATTCAAATCGAAGATGGCCGGAGGGATCGGCCATATCGGCTGTTTCAGTTTTTTCTCGAACAAAAACATGGCCACCGGCGAAGGGGGGATGGTCGTCACCAATCACGATAAGTTTGCCGAAAAGATGAGACTCCTTCGCTCCCACGGAATGACCAGCATGACTTGGGACAGGCATAAGGGGCATGCTTATTCTTACGACGTGACCGAACTTGGGTATAACTACCGGATGACCGAGCTCAATGCGGCTTTAGGAATTGAACAACTAAAAAAACTGAGGAGCTCAAACCGCACCAGAAGATCTTTGACCAATGCTTACGCCAAAAACTTAACGGGAACCAAGGGGCTTTCCATTCCCTTCTTAGACTATCCCCGCGATTCTGCTTCTCATCTTTTTTCCATCCTCTTAGACAAAAATGTGGACCGGGAGAAGTTCATGGGCTTTTTGAAAAGAGAAGGAATTCAAACCAGCATCCATTATCCACCGATTCATGAATTTTCCTATTATCGGAAGAATCTGAGAACCAACCGAAACAGACTACCTCTGACCGAGCATGTGGGCAGACATGAGGTGACCCTACCTCTGCATCCGTTGTTGAAAAAAGAGGATGTACTTTTTGTGTGTGATCGGATAAAAAGGGTCATACCTCGGGCCACCACGCCGCCCTGATGGCAGTGCAACACGAGCATCCAAGGAAAAGCTACCAGGCTTACTACCCAACTCATGCTTCCTCTCCCCTTGTTAAATCACGATATAATGATATATTATTGGTCGTTCAGGAGGGTAACAGAAGTAATATGCTCCTCAAAAAGGATGCGTTCAATTGAAAAAGGACGAAGCTGAAATTCCGGTTCTGGTCCTTCAGGGAAGCTATTTGGTGGAGCTGGCCATCGCCCGAAGCCTGGGCAGCCACGATATTCCAGTCGTGCTCCTGAGCCGGGGCAAGAAAAAACCTCTCTCCTCTTGGTCAAAATTCATAAAAGGCACGCTCTTCAATCCTGATCCTTTGGTGGATGAAGAAGGTTTCATGCGCTCACTTCTGGACTTCGGGGCAGAATTAACCAAGACGCACCAAAGGAGGATGCTCCTTTTCCCCACAGATGACGGGAGCCTTTTGCTCCTGGCAAAGAATTTTGCCGTCCTTAAAAGATATTTTGTAATTTTGAACGATCCGCAGGAAAAGGACATACTGAAATTCTGCCAAAAGATCCACATCTTCCAGACTTTGCAGGAGTCGCTCTGCTCAGGCTTTCTTCCCCAGACCCGTTTTTGCTACCGCAAGGATGACACAGAATCCATCAAGAACAATATCAGCTTTCCTTGCATAATCAAGCCGTCAGAAAAGGACGTCAATTTCTCCTTTTATGCGAAGTACAATTCTAAAATCCTCCTTGCGGAGAATAAAGACGATCTGGAAAAGAAACTGATTGGACTATTATCGGAGAATCACAAGCTCGTAGTTCAGGAATTGGTGAGCCCGAAGCCGGGAAAGGAAATCTCCTGGTACGGATATAGAAGTAAGAGCGGTGAGATTTTCGGAATGACCGCAAGACAGGTCAGGAAATCTCCTCAAATAGGTGGAACCGCCACTTTCATAAAGACAGAAGAGATTCCGCAAATTCATCCTTACGTTCAACAAGCCTTGAAGTCGCTTGATTTCTGGGGAATATGTGAGATGGAATTCATGCTCGACGAAAGAAAGGGAGAATACAGGATGATCGAGTTTAATCCCAGATGCTGGCTTCAGCTTTCTCTGGCCACCAGGATGGGATTGAACCTGCCATTACTAACTTATCAAGAGGTGTATAAAAACCGGCTGCCAGAGCCGATAATCTATAGGAAGGGGAGGATGAAGTGGATTTGGGTCAAAGAAGATTTTCTCAGGGCTGTAGTCGAAGACAAAAATGAAGGCGTTTTGAAAAGATTGTTCAGATGGATGCCTCAGGTTTTTGGCGACTGCGTTTACGCAATTCATAGTTTTGCCGATCTAAGAGTTACCCTTAACCGCATCCTGTCACTGCCGGGGAGACTTTTAGAGAAACTGTGATAATACTCAAAAGAGATAAGAGAGACATCCATTAAGCTTCACCAAAGTCAATCTTCAAAAAGTCGACTCAGCGTCTGCATCTAATACGGGAAAGGGGAGATCTTCTTTCGTCCTGAATTCAGGCATGGACAATTCTCATTCTGGTGGAAAGATGAATCTGATTACGCTGGAAGAGCCGGATAAAGTATGGGACGAGTTCGCATCCGCCCACTCGAGCTTAATCTTCCACACCTCTTTGTGGGGGAAAGTTCTAGAAAAAGGCTATGGATGCGACATGAGGTATCTGGTGCTGGAGGATGGCGGCAAGTGGCTTTTGGCCTTGCCGGGTATGGTGGTGGGTAATCGATTCTTTCGAGTCTTTTACTCTCTGATCCCTTACGGCGGGTTCATTGGAAAAAGAGAATTGATCCCCGAATTCTTGAAGCTTCTGCAGGAAAAAGCTGGAAAAGAAAGAATCGACAGGATTAAGATCGTCGATTTGAAGATCAAGAAGAACGAGGAGCTTCCCGATTTCGAGTGTCTGGAGTCTTATCGACACGTTCTCGAGCTAGAAGGGAAATCTCCGGATCAAATCTGGACAGATTACAAGCCGAATTTGAGAAGGACCATCAAAAAGGCCTTAGAATCAGATCTTGCCTTTGAGAAAATCAAAGATCGAAAAGAGGTTCACCAATTCTATCAACTATATCTGGCATCCATGGAAAGAAACAAAGCTTTGGCCAAATATCCGATTGATCTTTTCTACGCCATTTTTGATCTTTTGATTCCAGAGTCGGCAGAGATATTCTTCGTCAAGCACCAAGGGCAGCCCGTGGCAGGAATCGTGGTGATCTATTCGGAAGAGGCGGCCTATTATCTGCACGGAGGGTCTTCCACCGAGCATCTGCATTTAAGGCCCAACGATCTTTTGTTCCACAATGCCATAAAGGTGGCAAAAGAAATGGGAAAATCCTATTTTGATTTTTTAGGCTCAGATAAAAGGCTTTCGTCACTGATCCAATTCAAAAACAAATGGGGCACCCGAAGAAAAGAACTCTTGACTTTTCAGAAGGATACTGGAACCGTCCGTCCCTTGCTGGGAAAGGTCGCTTTGGGATTGGCCCAGACGCCTTTGGGCACTGCCATCCAGAGGAAACTGACCCCTACCAAGAGCGAAAGATAAGAATGAAAGACCCTCAGCCCGGAAAACTTCCTACACCCGAACCTCCAAGGGATGCCGCCCAGCCGATGCGCAGCGGAGCCTTTAGGGACTCAGAGTCCAAAGAGGACGGCAAGAAAACGGCTTTTCTAAAAAAGGCTTTTGCCTTTCTGGTAATCATTGGAGTCTTTTATCTTTTGGGGAAGAATCTTTATCAGAACCTCGGAGAAATCTCCCACTACCGATGGCAGATAAGATACGAGTTTCTCATTCTTTCCTTCCTCTGTTTGGTGATTAATCTGGGTGTCGCCTCGTATGCCTGGAAGAAGATCCTCGCTTTTTTTCACGCCTCGTTGCCCTTTGATCAAAGCTTCAAGATAATGTCTGTTTCGGCAACGGGGAAATACGTGCCGGGCAAGGTCTGGCAGTACCTGGGTCAGATCTATTTGGGCAGGAAGGCGGGACTGCCCAAGAGCGTCACCTTTTTCAGCATGATTCTGCTTTTCTTAGTCTATAATTTGGTGGGGATTTTGGTATTTCTTTTCTCCCTATTTTTCTGGCGCAGCTTTTCGCCGCTTCTGATCTCTGTCCTTTCGGGCGTTTCTATTTCTGTTTTCATGGTCGCTCTGTACCCGCCCATCCTGAACAGGGTTCTCAGCATTCTATTCCGGCTATTCAAGAGGGAGCCTTTGACCATAGGAGCCCGATTTGACCAAATACTCCACATCTTGCTGATACTGATAGTCGACTGGATCATATTCGGCATAGGAGCTTATCTATTGCTCAACTCCTTCTATTCGATTGACCTCAGTCAAACCGTGATTCTGTGTGGCATCTTTGCCATATCCGTGATCGCCGGGATTTTGAGCTTTTTTGTACCAGCCGGGTTGGGGGTAAGAGAAGGAGTGCAAAGTTATCTTTTGAGTTTTTTCATTCCGGTCCCCATGGCCATATTGATCTCCTTGGTCATGCGAGTCTGGATAACTTTGGGGGAATTGGCTTGCTTTCTGATTGCTTTGAGGATCAAAAGACCGAAGTTGAGTTAAGGGCTGGGTTTCTTGATAACCGCAGAGCAAGCTCTGCCACTACAAGGTGCATGGGTTGGAGCAGCGAGACTTGTCTCGCGTCTACAGAGGGAATATTGAGGAGCCTTAACGACCCCGCTCAAGAAGGCGATCGCAAGTTCGCAGAGACATCCGACAGTGAGACGAAGACGATGCGTAAGACCTCGGTTGCCGATTTTGAAGGATAAAACGACAGAGATTAACCTGAGAAGTTGGCTTTTTTAATGACGCAGAGCAAGCTCTGCCACTACAAGGTGCATGGGTTGGAGTAGCGAGACTTGTCTCGCGTCTACAGAGGGAATATTAAGGAGCCTTAACGACCCCGCTGAAGAAGACGATTGCCTGTTCGCAGAGGCATCCTTCGACAGTGAGTTGAGGAGGATGTGTAAGACCTCTGCTACTCGCTTCGAAGGGCAAAGGACAGAGGTTACCCTCAGAGTTTGGCCTTCTCATCGACGCAGAGCAAGCTCTGCCACTACAAGGTGCATGGGTCGGAGCAACGAGACTTGTCTCGCGTCCACAAAAAGAGTATGAAGACGCAAAAATTACAGCATTTCCAGACCGACGGGGAAACCTGGGAAAGACGAGCGGAGAAGGGCAAGCTTCCTGCCGTCATCGACCCGGGAGATTTGAAGGGTAGAAAAAACCTTTATATCGACACCCTTCAAAAGATGGCAATCCAAAAAGCGTTGGGTCGGACAAAAAAACAGGTGACCATAGATTTTGGCTGCGGAAGCGGAAGATTCTCGGAACTATTGTCACGTCACTGCATGTTTCTGGTGGGTATTGAAATAACCTCCGACATGTTAACAATTGCCAAGAATGAATGCAACGACTCAAACATCGCTTTTGTCCTGTACGACGGGCTGAATCTTCCGATTAAGGAACAAGGAGCCGACTTATTGGTCTCGGTTAACGTCCTTCAATACATAACCGACGACGGCGAACTGGAGAAGGTTCTAGAAGAGATAAGAAGATCTTTGAGGCCAAACGGAGAATTTTTGTGTGTAGAGCAGGTGACAAAAAACAAGAAAAGATGGCAGAGAGATCTCAAAACCTACCTGGACTTCTTTGAACGTAATAGTCTTGGAAGAATTGCCGATTATCCCATTAGAAAAGGACATTTTTCGTGGCTTTATCCGATTTATTTGGGATTGGTTCCAAGAAGTTTTCTTGGAGTCGTCGCGAGATTTGAGATGTTCATAAGAAAAATCTTTTGGCATTCTGTGTGGGATTATCAAGATCATCTTTTCCGGATGAAGAAAGGACCATGAGACGATCGTGGTCCATCAAAACAACTCGATTCTACAAAAGGCTGTTGTTGGCGGGGGATTGATGATCGAGCTGAAGCTTGATATTCCACACAAACCTCAGGATGGTTTGAGATGAACACAGTAGTTTTGATCTTGGTTATACTGATAGGCCTGGCCCTAGGAAGTTTTCTGAACGTTTGCATCTACCGAATCCCGCTGAAGAAATCGATTCTTTTTCCCAACTCCTTCTGTCCGAATTGCGGAGCGAAGATACGTGCCTGGGACAACATCCCCCTATTGAGTTTTATCTTGCTGAAGGGGAAATGCCGAAAATGTAGGACTAAGATTTCACTCCAATATCCCTTGGTGGAGTCTGTCACCTCCGCCTTGATGGTCATCACCTATCTGCGCTTCGGCCTGGGATGGGAATTCGCAGCCAGGAGCATCTTGTGTCTTTCGTTAATAGCGATTTTCTTCATTGACCTAAAACACAGAATTATCCCCGACGTGGTCACTCTCCCCGGCATCGCCTTAGGTCTTTTCTTCTCCCTTTTCGCAGAATCCCCTTCGGTGGTGAACTCCCTGATCGGAGTTTTGGTGGGGGGGGCCTTATTCTATCTCTCAGCCATCTTGGGGGAACTTCTCTTCAAAAAGGAAAGCATGGGAGGTGGGGACATAAAATTGGCCATGATGCTGGGAGCATTCTTGGGATGGCAGAAAATACTCCTAGTGTTTTTGCTCTCTGCGCTCTTGGGCACTATGGTTGGAGCAGCGGCCATGCTTTTCTCAAGAGATGTCAAGGAAACACGAATGATCCCCTTCGGTCCCTTTCTGGCTTTAGGATCCGTTTTGGCCATCTTCCTGGGAGATATGCTGGTCTCAGCATATATTAAGGCCTTCTTCTAAGACGAAACAGACAGGCTGAAACCGGCTGGGATATTGCGTTTTAATGAATGAAAATCTTGGTTGAGGGGAAAGGCCAAGAGATTCCTTTTGCCTCTCGCCGCTTCTTCCCATCGAGGGAATCTCCAGATTTTTACAGTCGAGACTTCACGGTTAACCGGCCACATTTTCCTGCCGATAATTTTAACGTTGAGGGGAAAACCAAAAATTCCAGGCTTTTCGTAACTACCAGGAGCATCATAATTGAACGTCAAGAAGCTCTTTAATTTTGGCTACGAATCCCACATTCGTCTCTCTCTGATATTCTTCATCCTCTTTCTGATCCTGCTCAACTTCGGAACCGTCTTTCTTTTTCACCAAACCCAGGAGGCTCTGAAAAGGGAGCTGGACAAGGAGCTATACTCTGCGGCCTTCTGTGCTAAAGTGGTCTGGGAGAGATCTTCCCATACCAACCTCAAAAAGAACCTGACCGAGTTGGTTTTTAAGCTTAATCTGAACCGGATAGTCTTTCTTGATTCCAAAGGCGAGCCGTTGATTTCTTCTGAGGAAATTCTTTCGGGACCAGACCCTCACGTTTTCAGCGGGATGAAGCCCGAGGAGATCAGGAGCATAAAGGTCCATCTAGGAAAGGGGCAAACCGGACAGTTCTTTTCGAATCTCTATTGGGATGAAGAGGGCAACACCTTTCGCTCCGTTTTTCTGCCCATAGAAAACCAAACCAGCACGAACCATTCTGATGATAGAAAAAAGACCTGGGTGATGGTGGAAAAGGAGGTCACGGCTTTTGGGACCATTCAAAGGCTGTCCAAGCTTAATACCTTAGCCAGAACCGCAGGGCTTCTGGTCGCCGGCCTGGTCACGTTATTCCTTATTAGGAGTGTTCTGAGGCCTTACAGGTTAATGATGGAAAAAGCGCGAGAAGAGAAAATAGGTTCGGCGTTAGGAAGAAGGAGCGAAGAAGGAAGTGCAGACGTCGCAGTGGAAATATTTGGACAGGTTATTTCCGAATTGAAGAAAAACGAAGCCACCCTACAGAGGCTTTACGCGGAGACAAACCGCAAAGCCAGAGACTTAGAAAGCTACAACGAGTATATTCTAAGAAGCATAGGAAGCGGCATGATCATCTGCGATACGAGAGGAAAAATCACTCGTCTGAATAATTCCGCTCAGAGGATTCTGGGTCTCTCCGAAAAAGATGCTGCGGGAAAGCATTACAAGACCCTGTTTGAGGAAAAATCCGCCCTGTGTTCATTGATCGAGATGGCACTTTCGGAGAAGAAGATCTGCTCTATCCCGGAAATGGAAATGTCAAGAACTGATGGCCAGAATATTTGGGTGGGCGCAACCACCTCGGCGGTGAAAGACGGACAAAACGAAATGCTGGGAGTGGCGCTTCTCTTGACCGACGTGACCGAAATCAAGAGCCTTCAGCACCAGGTGGCCTTCAAGGAGAAGATGGCGGCCTTGGGCGAAATGTCCTCCGGACTGGCGCACGAGCTTAGAAACTCCATGGGTGCAATCTTGGGTTTCGCCAAATTGCTCAAAAAGAAAGGAGTCGATCATAGCTCCGCCCGCGAGATCGTGGACGGTATGCTCAATGAGGCCGTATCTGTGGAATCGCTGACACAGCGATTCTTGGCCTTTGCCAAACCGTCTTATCTGAAGATGGAGAAGGTAAACTTGAGAAACGTGGTGGATGAATGCATAAAAACGCTTGAAGAAAAGCTGGAGAAAAACAAAATCGGGCTTGAGGTGACATCGGAACCCGATCTGCTAACCATATTGGGGGATAGGCTTCTCTTGAGGCAATCTTTTCAGAATCTGATCCAGAACTCAATCGAGGCTATGCCCGCGGGCGGAGAGCTCTCCATTAATTTGAGGAAAACAGAAGCCTATAACAACGAGAGAGTTATAGAAGTTGAGATCTCTGACACGGGATGTGGTATGGAAGAAAAAGATCAAGAAAAGATCTTTAATCCATTCTTTACCTCCAAGGAGAGAGGAACCGGCTTGGGCTTGAGCCTGGTGAAAAAGATAGTCAGCCTGCACAATGGAAGGATTGAATTCGAGAGCCGGCTCAATAAGGGAACCACCTTTAGAGTTTATTTGCCGCTGGAATCAAAACCGGATTTCTTCGGGGCAAAAACTGAAGAACACGAGAATCTGAGTCAATTGGTGCATTCTTGATCGGGTCCGATCCGGTCGGATGCTTATCCCGGTCTGTCTCCATCTCTGTTTCTTACCGTGGGCAGGCAAATTCCATTTCTTCCAATTAGGCAAAAACCCGGCACCTGATC
>Ga0315541_1004325_pt1 | contig 10441 bp, 5 predicted proteins | sample SalMarSW160190MG_FD_203095 | JGI IMG/M metagenome (GOLD analysis project Ga0315541, IMG submission 203095) | Salt marsh sediment microbial communities from the Plum Island Ecosystem LTER, Massachusetts, United States - Salt Marsh Sediment SW1601-190 ...
CTGAGCATGGGGCTGGGCGCTGCCGCGGCGCTCGGAGGCCTGTCCGTGTCTTACGCCCTTAACGCGCCGGCCGGCGCCAGCATCGTGGTGGTGGCCAGCGCCATCTTCGCGTTGACAGCCGTGCTCACCGAGAAAGGCAGGCAGCCCCATGTCGCCCTATGAGGGCAAGCGGCGCTTCTTCGACGAGACGGCCCCCCAATGGGCGCACGGCGGCTTCGACGAGGACGAACGACCGATCGCCGAGTGGATCGTTCGAGAGGCCGGGATCGGGGCCGGCACGGTCGTTCTGGAGCCCGGCTGCGGGGCGGGGCGGATGACTAGGCTGCTGGCGGAGGCCGTCGGGCCCGCCGGTCGGGTAATGGCCTGCGACATGAGCGAGAAGATGGTCGATGCCGCCAGGCGGAACGCCGCCGCCGAGAACGTTCGCGTCTATCACGGCGCTGCCGAAGACCTCGACCTGCCCCGCCGGTCGGTGGACGTCGTGCTCTGCTTCGACGTGTTTCCGCACTTCGAGGAGCCGGCGAACGTGCTGGGCGTCTTCCGATCCGCCTTGCGGCCGCAGGGCAAGCTCGTGATTGCCCACTGCCCGGGCCGTCGGGAGGTCAACGAGCGCCACAGGCAGGCGGGACGTGCCGTGGGGGCTGACCGGCTGCCGGAGGCGGACGCGATGAGGTCGTTGCTCGAGGCCGGGGGCTTCGTGGTCGAGAGGCTCATCGACGAGGCCGACCGGTACTACCTGGCGGCCGGCCTGCGGCCCGGATACTCAGCCCCCGCCGGCGCATGAGGCCCATAATCCGGGAACAGCATTCGCCTCGCCGCAGCGGAACGCCCGATGGCTCCTGTGCCGTCTCCGCCCGCCCCGTTGTCTGCGACATTGACAGTCGCCTTTGCGGACGCTAGTCTGCTGGCGGCGATACATACCTCGAGGAAGCCCAAGGGTCGACGAGGCGGCGCCTAAGTCACCTGGAACGTGGCTTTCCTCCGCAGTTTCTCCGGCGCGGTGCCGGGCACGCGAAGTGTCAGTGACTCGGTCCGTTGCTGCCGGAACATTCACGAAAACGCGATCTAGTTGTCGAAGGGGAGGGACGTCTGTGTTCAGAACAGCGAGAGCCGTGCTGGCCGTGATAGTCTGGCTGAGTCTGTCGGGGATGGCTGCCCAGGCAGAGGCGCCGTCGAACCTGTTCCGCAACGCCGGGTTCGAGTCGGGCAACGAGGGCTGGGGAGCGTCGATCGCCGGTGGAACGTCTGCCGGCTTCGACATAACCGAGGAGGGTGCCGCGGCGGGTGAGCGCTGCGCGCTGGTGTCGATCGGCAACGCGGCGGGCTACGGCTACCAGTTCGGCCAGAGGGTGCCCAGCGGTCAGGTCGGCGAGGCGTACACCTTTGCCGTCCTGGCCCAGGCCGTGGGCGGGCCGGCACTCGTACGTCTGGAGGTCGAAAGGGCGGGCGGCGATTATGCCCGGGCCGGGCGGAGCGGACCGACCGTCTTGATGCCAGACCGCTGGACGGAGCTGCACACGACCTTCACCGTCCAGACGAGCTACCCCGAGGACTGGTTCGCGTACGTGAGCTGCACGCAGCCGAACGTTAAGTTCCGAGTCGACGAGTTCCGCCTTTATGCGGGCGATTACGTGCCTCACCCGGTGTTGAAAGGCGCCGAGTCCGAGCCCGGCGGGGGCCCGCCGGAGCGGATGAACCTGTTCGCCAACGCCGGCTTCGAGATGGGCACGGCCGGCTGGTCGGCCGCCAAACCGGCGGACACGGAGGTGGACTTCAGCGTGACGGACGATGACGCGGTCGAGGGCGAACGGAGCGCGCTGGTCGCGGTCGGGGCGGTGACCGGCTGGGGCCTTCAGTTGGGGCAGCAGTTGCCGGGCGGGCGGAAGGGCCAGACGTACAGCTTCGCTGCCCAGCTCAAGGCCGAAGGCGCGCCCGTCACGGTGCAGTTGGAGGTCGAGCGGTCCGGCGACCCCTGGGATAGGGCCGGCAGGAGCGGATCGCTCCTTCTGAAGCCGGGCCAGTGGACCGAGCTCCACGTGACCTTCACCGTGCAGGACGACTTCCCCGAAGGCTGGTCGGCCTACGTGAGTTGCGTCCAGCCGAACGCGATGTTCCGTGTTGACGCGGTGCGCCTCTACGAAGGGGAATACGAGTCCGACTGGCAGGGCCGGCCGGAAAGGCCCCGGGCTGCGGCCATCCGGGACGTGCCCGAAGAGGCGGAGCCGACCGAGCCCGTGCTCGGCTCGCTGCCGCCGACCGTGCGATTGTTCGACACGGGGCGACCGCTGGCCGGCCCGCTGGCGCCCGACGCGCCCGCACACCTGGAAGGCTGGAGCCAGGTGGCCGAAGGCGATACGGGGCACGAGTTTGCAGCGGACGCGGTATTCCTCAACAACCGGTTGGCGGTGGCCCTGCGCCGGGACGCTGCCGGCGTAGAGGTCTACGGCATCGGGCGCAGCGGCCTGAAGCTGCGCGCAGTGCTGGCGCCGCGGGGGCCTGGTGCTGATGCGAAGCTATCGTCGTGGAAACTGCTCGCCAACGGCCCGGAATCCGTCGGCGCCGAGATCGGCTTCCGGACGGCGGACGGCGCCGCGCTGGCCATCGGGTGCGAACTGAACGCAGGGCAGCTCTTTCTCAAGACGCACGCCGGCCCGGGCGTCGAGGCGCTGCGCATCGAGGCGCCCTGCCGGTTCGGCGTGCTGCCCGACTTCTTCGCCGACGACATCGTGCTCGATGCCACGGCCATGGCGGCCGGCCGCGCCGAGCTGCCCAGCGAGAACTTCTTCCTGCACATGTTGCCGGACCGCGGCGCGATTGTGATGGCCGTCTGGACCTGGCGGCAGGCGGACATGCACGTGCAGATCGACGGGGACGGCGCGCAGCGGGCGGTCCGTGCTTCCGAAGTCCCGTACGGTGAGGACGGCAGCGTCTACGTGGCCGTCATGGAGGGCCATCGGCTCTGGCACGTGCACGAGGTGGCGTCATCGGACGCCGGGCGCATCCTGCGCGTGAACTGGCAGACGCCGTTTCCGGCGCATTGGCGCGTGGATTGGACGCGGGACGACGGGCTCAGCGACAGTTGGGAGATGGCCCTCGCCAGGGCGGGCGGCGGGTACCGCAGGCCCTCCTTTGAAGGCTACGATGCGCGCCTCCCCGCCAACCGGAACCGTTGGACGACCGTTATCGGCTCGTTCAGTTATCCCTGCTGGATTGAGCAGGACGGGCGGGCCTACCTTCAGCCGTTGGGCAGCGCGCTGCGTTTCGTCGGGCCGGCCCTCATCTACCCCATCAACCGGGTGAACGAAACGCCCCTGGATGTCTACACCGTGACGGACATCGCGCGCGACACGCTCGGCACGGGGCCCTGCGAGTACATCCTGGACCTCGAAGGGCAGCGGACCACGCGCGCGGGACTGGCGACGTGCCCCACGCGCGACCGGCTTGACGCCATCTACGCCAAGGGCCAGCAGACTCAGCGCCGGGCCGAAGTCGAGCAGACCCTCGAAGACGTGATCGTCTTCATCAAGCACATCCGCAGCCGAATCGAGCATTACGTGGGCCTCGGCAAGGAGATACGCGCCTACCTGGCCGAGCAGAAGACGGCCCACCCGGAACTGGCGGAGCCCATCGGGCAGCTTGACGTCCTGGCCGAGTCCATCGACGTGCACGTGGCGGCACGTCGGCACATGATCAAGACACCGGCGGAGGCCGAAGAGCTTGCAAATCACTTCCGTCAGACGCTCCTGGGCTACGAGGGCGCCGACGCCCTGGCCAAGTGCAAGGAGTACACTCAGGCGTGGGTGAACATTGGCGGCAACCAGGACCACCTGGTGGGCGAGTGCCGCCTGGCGGTGAAGGTGCTCTATCAGCGCGCCGGGACCATCATGGCCGAGGAACCGGAGATGGCGGAGATGTGCCGCGAGATCCGCAGCCGCTGTCGGGGCGCGCTCAAGAACCCAACCAGCTACGAGGCCCCCAGGCACTGACGGCGCTTCAACGTCGAGCTTCCGGATAGACTACCTTCGGGCATTCACTCCTTGCCGCTTGCTCCGGTGCGCATTGCCGAGTTCATGCATCGGGTGCGTTTCCCCCGTTCACTTGCGGGCGGTCCCGGCAGGGGGCAAAATGCCCCGGCGACTCCGCGCGGGAAGGCCGCCGGTTGCAGCTATTCTGACGTTCGTGTTCTGAGGAGCCGAGAATGGACAAGGTGAGGATAGGCGTCATCGGTTGTGGCGTGATGGGCGTTCGGCATCTGGCGGCGGCGGCCAAGTCCCCGCTGGCCGAGCCGTTCGCCGCGGCGGACGTGCTGAAGGAACGCGCCGAAGCAGCGGCCAAGAAGCATGGCGTATCGAAGGTCTACGGAGATGGGCGGGAGCTCATCGCCGATCCCGACGTGGACGCCGTTGTGCTGGCGATGCCTACGGTCCATCGGGACGAGCTGGCCATCGAGGCCCTCGAGGCGGGAAAGCACCTCCTGGTTGAGAAGCCCGTGGCGATGAACGCGCGGGTCGTGGAGCGGATGATCGAGGCCCGCGGCGACCGCGTGGCGGCCTGTTGCTCGGCGCGGTTCCACGCCTTTAAGTCGGCGCGCGTGGCGGCGGACTTCGTGGCCACCGGCGTCCTGGGCGACCTGCGCGTCGTCCACTGCCGCGCCTACACGCCGGCGCGCGGCACGCCGAAGAAGATGCCCCCCGCCTGGCGGCTCATTATGGCCCTCAACGGCGGCGGCATCATGGCCAACTGGGGCTGCTACGACCTGGACTACCTGTTGGGCGTCTGCAACTGGACGCTCAAGCCCCGCCTGGCGTTGGCACAGACGTGGCAGGTGCCGCCCCGCTCGCGTCCCAACGTGGCCGAAGGCTCCGATGCCGAAACGCACGCCATCGCGCTGGTGCTTTGCGATGGCGGGACCGTCATCAGTTTCGAGCGCGGCGAGTACATGCCCAGCCCGGGGATTGGCGCCTGGCAGATCGTCGGCACCCACGGATCGCTCACGCTGCACATGCTCTACCAGGACGACAAGGTCCTCATGCACGACGACACGACGACCGAGGACGGCGTCGTCAGCAAGGAGGTCTGGCGCGGCGACGAGACGTGGGCCGAGATGCAGGGCTTCCCCCTGTTGGACTTCGTCCAGGCCATCGTCGAGGGGCGGGAGCCGCAGACGACGCTCGAGAAGGCGCTGGTGATCCAGAAGATCACGGATGCCATTTACGAGTCTGCCGACGGGGGCGCCGCCGCAGAGATCTCCTGAGTGCCGGGGTGCCCGCCGGCCAGTTCCTCAGGTTGCGAGGCGAGACGGCACTGCCATGGATCAGTGCGACGCGGAGCGCATACATGAGACGTCGGTCGCATTGCTGGCAGAGCCGGGCGTGCGAATCGAGCACGAGGCCGTCCGGGACGCGTTGCTCTCGGCCGGGGCAGGGCCCGGGACGGGGCCGGCGGACGTGCGCCTGCCCCGCCAGATGATCCAGGAACACCTGGCCCTTTGCCCCCACGAGGTCGTGCTGACTGACCGTCGGGGCCGCCCGGCAGTCCTGACTGCGACCTCCGACCCGCTCTTCTGGTCCTGCCCGGGCCTTCACCTCTGGCAGAACGGCCGGCACCGCCCGTTCACTTCCTCGGACATGGCCGGAATGGCACGGCTGCTGGACGGGCTTGAGAACGTGCACGCGGTGTTCGGCTTCTCGATGGACGACGTGCCGCCCGCCGGCCGGGACGTGGCCGGGCTGAACATCATTGCGCAGAATACGGCCAAGCACGTTCGCGTGCTCTGTTTCACCCCCGCCGGGGCCGACGTGCTGGTGCGGATGCGGCCCGTTGTGGGGGACCACCCCTGGTTCAGCATTGGGTTCACCGCGCACGGGCCGCTCAGGTGGACGGAGCTTGCGCTCGAGATCTTCCGTCGCACGGCGGGCCATGGCATCCCGACCACCGTCAATGGCGAGCCGATGGCCGGGGCCTCGGGGCCGGTTACGCTGGCGGGCTCGGCGGCCGTCGGCAATGCGGAGATACTGGCCGGCATCGTCGTCAACCAGGTCCTGGAACCGGGGCGGCCCTGCATCTACAACCTGGGCCTGGCGCACGTGATGGACATGCGGGCGGCCCTGGCGGTGACCGGCGGGCCGGAGAACGCGCTGCTGGCCGGCCTTTCGGCGGCGATGGGCAGGTTCTACGGCCTGCCTTCGTGCTCGTGGGTCTCAACCGAGGCGATGTGTCCGGACGCCCAGGCGGCGCTGGAGAAGATGTTGGGCTGGCACTCGCACGTGGCTTCGGGCGTCTCGCTCATCTGGGGCGTCGGCCAGCTCGAATCGGAGATGACCATCAGCCCGGCTCAGGCGGTTATTGACGACGAGATGATCTCCTACGTGCGGCGCTACATGCGCGGCGTGGCAGTGGACGAAGGGTCGCTGGCCCTGGACGTCTGCCGCGAGGTCGGCATCGCCGGCTCGTTCCTGGAGCACGCTCACACGCTGCGCAACTTCCGCACCGAGCTCTACATGCCACGCCTGCTCTGGCGGGACCGCCGCGCGAACTGGGCCGCCCGGGACGGCCGCACGCTCTCCGAGCGCGCCGAGGAAGTGGCCGCGGACCTGATGGACAGCCCCGTCGACACCGGCCTCACCGGGGACCAGATTGGAGAGCTCGACCGGATTACCTCCCAGTTCCTCGCCAGCCGGGGAGCTTGACCGCTCTTTCAAGCGAACGGGAGCAACTTCAGGGGACTAACCATGCTCAACGAGAAGATCGAGAAGGCGCGGCAGGCCGCACTGGACCTGCTGAAGCCGAGCCAGGAAGACCTGGAACACGGGGTCGAGCTGCACCGGGACTCGCTAGTCGTGGAGTCCTACGCGTTGCCCCCGCGCGCGGCTCCCGACGGCGACGCTCTGAAGGCAGCCACAGAGGCGGGCGCGCCGGCCACCGAGGTCCGCGAGATGCTCGAGTACATGCAGATGACCCGCATGGTTACCGACGCCCACCAGCGCGCCGAGTACGCCGAGACGTGGCAGGCGTCCGGCGTCGACTGCATACTCACCACGGCCGGCGAGGAGTGCCAGTCTCCGTTGAGGCTGATGCGCCGCCTGGCCCATAGCACGTTCGTGGCGGACGTGAGCGACGTGGTCGACCGGGCCGTCACGCCCGACGACATCGTCGCCGCGCACCAGAAGGGCCGCCCCTGCTTCTACATGACCCTCAACGGCGTGCCCCTCACCGAGGACTGGGAATCGGTCGAAGAGGAACTGCGTTACATCCGCATCTTCTTCGAGCTCGGCGCCCGCATGATGCACCTGACCTACCAGCGCCGCAACATGATCGGCGACGGCAGCGGCGAGACGGCGAACGCCGGCCTGAGCGACTTCGGCCGCGAGGTGGTCAGGGAGATGAACCGCGTCGGCGTCATCGTGGACGTGGCGCACTCGGGATGGCAGACCGCGCTGGAAGCTGCGCAGGTTTCCGAGAAGCCTGTGGTGGCCAGCCACTCGAGCTGCGCGGCGCTGTTCCCCCACATCCGCTCGAAGCCCGACGAAGTCATAAAGGCCCTCTGCGACACGGGCGGCTATATCGGCATCTACGCTGTGCCCGGTTTTCTGGGCCTGAGCGACGACCTGCTGGCCATGCTGGACCACCTGGACTACGCCGTCGAGACCTTCGGCGCCGAGCACGTGGCCATCGGCATGGACTATTGCGCCACGGCCTCCACCTACCACTCGGAACTGAGGAAGATGGGCAAGCTCCAGCAGCGGCAGCGCTGGCGGTGGCTCTGGCAGCCCGGCCCCACCGGAAGCCCGCCCGACCACGACCTGCCGGGCATGCTGAGCTGCTACTGGACGAACTGGCCCTACATCACGGTCGGCCTGGTCCAGCGGGGCCATTCGGACGAGGACGTCCGCAAGATCATCGGCGGGAACGTCTTGCGCGTGGCGCGGGAGGTCTTCCCCTCCGAGAGCATCGTGCGAGAGGCCCCGTAGGGAGCCCGTCCGTCAGGCCTGGGAGACGTTCTGTCGGATGTACCGGGGCGGCGGGCCCGCTACCAGCGGAAGAAGCGGTACGGGTCGTCCCACTCCTCCGGCACGTCCAGATAGAGGCCGTCCAGCCAGCGCGTCTCGCCTTCCTTCGCGGGCTGCGAGATGTGCGCAAGCAGCCGCGTTTCGCCCGCCGCGCCCATGTTGGCCAGCAGGCGCGTCACCAGGCATGAGACGCGCCGGAAGGTGCGCTTGACGTTCCTATTCTCGCCGGTATAGCCGAACTGCCAGGGGGCAAGCTGGCAGAAGACGACTGCCCCGCTCTGGGCCGTCGCCAGCACGCCGTCACCGACGACTGTGGCTCCCGCTGAGACGAGCGGCAGCTCGCGCGGGTCCCGGTTATGCACGTCGGCCGGCCCGATGCCTGTCAGCAGGGAGGCCGCGCCGGACGGCTCGAAGTAGGCGGCGATGTGCTCCGCACTCTTCGTCGAGACCTTCAGCGGGAGAAACGCGTTGGCCTCGTCGGAGTCGAGCCCGATCGCCAACACGTTGCCCCCCGCCTTGACCCAGTCGGCGATGGCGCGCGCGTCGCCGGCGAGCTCCTTTCCGCCGCCGGGAGCGACCACCAGCACCTGGTCAGACGACAGGCTTCCGTCCCGGTAGCGCGTGAGGGTAAGCCCCATTGACTCCAGGTGCTTCTGTCCTGCCGCATCCCCGGCGTAGACGGCCCGGCGCCGCGGCTCTGGCTGCCAGCCCGAGACGTACTGAACGATGTTGCGCATGAGGGTCTGCGCCGCCGGGTCGGACTCCGTGCGTCCCGTCACGTCCATCTGGCAGAAAAGCACCAGGCCCTTTCCCTCGCGGTATTCGACGAGGGGCGTGTACTGGAGGCTGTAGCCTCCGTCGAGGATGGCCAGGAAGTCGCCCGACGCCGGCTTCTCGATCAGCGCCGAGGCCACGTTGCCCCGGTTGCCGCACCGCCAGACCCGCGGGACGCTCATGCCGGCCCATGTGGCGCACGGCGACATGTTCCACTTGGAATCCAGTTCGTAATCCAGTCGGGGCGGCAGGACCGTCGCCTCGCCCCGCCAGTTGCGAAGGTGCTCGTCGGCCAGGCCATCGAGCAGCGGATGGTCGGGCACGCGCTTGAAGACCCAGCGCAGCCCGTATTCCGCGATGCGGAAGCCGAAGCGTCGCTCCAACACCTCGCCCGTCTGCTCGAAGACGATCACCTTCAGGCCCTCACGCACGCCCGTCACATCAGGGGCGGGGCCTCCCGGGCTCAGCGCGCCCTTGCCGATGATGAGCGTCCCGTACGCCCCGAGGTCGGCATCTGCCGGTACCTTCTCGTACCGGATGCCCGCCGCGTTGAGCAGCTCGGCCGTCTCGCCCTTGGGGTCGAACAGCGCCGTCTTCCCCGCAGCCCGCACAGGCTCAGGCGGAGGCAGCACGTCGACGTCGAAGGAGTCGTTTTGCGTCTCGCCGTTGTTGAACTTGACCGCGGCGGTGAGAGTGTACTGGCCCGCGGGCAGGTTCGCCGGGAGCTCGAACGCGAGCGGGACGCGCTCCTGCTCGCCCGTGGGCAGCGTGATCTGCGTGCTCCCGCCTAACGGTTTCGGGAGCCCGAGCGACCATTGGCAGCCGCACGTGACGGTCTCGCGCGAGTTGTTGATGACGACGAGTTGCTTACGAACCGTTTCGCCGGGCAGGAAGTTGTGGCCCTTGCTCGTGAAGGCTTCGGGGCCGCCGGCGACGTAGGCCAGCAGCGGACGATTGTTGCGCAGCACGGCCTCGCCGGCCTCGGTGGCGATCCAGTCGGCGGGCTCGAAGGCGATGTCCATCCGCTCGTATCGCGCCTCGATGTAGTCCGGACTGAGGCCCGGCCGCTGTATGTCGTCCCAATCGGTCGGCAGCTCCTTGCGTCCACGATCGACGCCCGGGCGCGGCAGCCAGAACTCCCCGTACTCCCACGGGCCGAACCCGGAGAGGCCCCAGGTGCGCAGAGCGCGCCAGTTGTCCGCTACGTACATGGCCACGATCGGATGCTTCTCCCTGAACTCACCGAAACTCACGGCGCGGGGATAGTCCCAGCGGTGCCACAGGCGTCCGGCGCGGAACTGCTCGGCCTCCCAGCGCAGGTTCCTCTTCTCCACCTCGCTGATCTGGAAAGCCCGGTCGCCGTAGAACTGCGCGTTCCATTCCGCCACGCAATACTCCCACGGGACTGTTGCACTGCCGAAGGACCGCTTGCCCTTGTACCACCCGCGGTACATGGTCCAATCCCAGGAACCCGGCACGCCGAACTCGACCAGGAACGCCGGCTTCACCCCTACGGTAGCCCAGTGCTCGAACCAGTCGCTCATCTCCTGGATGGGGGCGAAGTTCGAGTAGAAGTTGACCGTATACATCGAGCTGAGGTCGCCCGAGGAGTGGTGGTAAATGATGCGGCTCGGGTCCAGGCGCCCCACGATGGCCTC
>Ga0315541_1004327_pt1 | contig 10440 bp, 6 predicted proteins | sample SalMarSW160190MG_FD_203095 | JGI IMG/M metagenome (GOLD analysis project Ga0315541, IMG submission 203095) | Salt marsh sediment microbial communities from the Plum Island Ecosystem LTER, Massachusetts, United States - Salt Marsh Sediment SW1601-190 ...
GTCTTCCCCATATTCAATCTTTCCGGAAAAGTGGTCGGCTTTGGGGGGAGGGTATTGAATGAGAAAGATGAGCCCAAATACCTTAACTCGCCTGAGAGCCCTATTTATCAAAAAGGAAAGATCCTTTACGGATTAAACTTTTCCAAAGATGAAATCAGAAAGAATGCGAGCGCAGTCTTGGTGGAGGGATACGTCGATCTCTTGAGCTTGTATCAGGCTGGGATAAAAAATGTGGTAGCCTCATCCGGCACCGCCTTTACCGCAGATCAGGCCAGGCTTTTGTCTCGCTATGCAGAAGGAGTCTATCTCCTCTTCGATGCAGACACTGCCGGACAATCCGCCACCTTCCGAAGCGTGGATTTGCTCTTTTCGGAAGGCGTGGAGGTCTTTGTGGTCAGCTTGCCCAAGGGCGAGGATCCCGATTCGTTCGTCAAGAAATTCGGAGCTGAGGAGGTCGGCAAAAGAATCGAGCAAGCCCAGACTTTCATAGATTTCAAGAGAGGCTCCCTGCCCAAGGACTTTGAGGAGCTGTCTTTAAGAGAGCAGGAAAAAGTCATTTCCGATATTGCCGAGACCGCCGGGAAGATAACCGATGATGTCAGAAGAACCCTTTTCGTGAAAAAAGTTGCCCAGGTTTTCAAAATCGACGAGGCATCCATCTTCAAGTTGGTGGGAAAACGCACCACCAAAGGAACCTTCCTTTCCAAAAAGGAAGCACCGGTTTCGGTGGTAAGTGGACAAGAGAAAATTGAGATGGGAATTCTGAGGATTCTGATGGAAGACGGGAAACTGATTAAATCGACCAAGGGGAAACTGGAATTGGACGATTTTTCACTCCCGGAACACAAGGAGATTTTTCAGCTCCTGCATCCTGATCCAATGAGTTCGGGCGGGGGTTTAACCCCCGCCCGATCAGAGACTCCCAAGAGAACGGCTGAAGTCTCTCCTTCAGCCCTGCTGGACAAGACCGAGAATGAAAACACAAGGCAAGTTCTTTCCCGGATTGCCGCCATGGATTTAGGTACCGCCGAACTATCGATCCAGCTTGCCGACCACCTCAAGACCCTGAGTAACCTTAAGAAAGACAGGAAGATAAGAACGCTAAAGGAATCAATCAAAGAGGCCCTGCAGAACGGCGAAACCGAAAAAGCCAACCGTCTGACCAAGGAATTCGAGAGATTGAAAAAGGCCTGAAGCGACTATACGACGGAGGCTTGCTCTTGAAGACCCGACAGCGTCCCTGAAAACCACTAGTTCGGCACCTTCATGCTTGCCCGGGACAGGGCCCGGTCCCATGAGCGGTGATGGTCCGTCGCTTCCCCATCCTGAAGAATCGCTGAAATCCGAAGATTTTTCTTGACAAGAAGTGTAAAACTCATTAGTCTAAGATCACGGTGGGCATCAGTACGAAATCCTATAAGCGGAGCAATTCATGTGGTCGCCCGGCGAATTCTGCTTTACGTTAGCTTGGCAGAGACTAGATCCATTCCAACCAACACCTGAAAAATCAGACGATCTGGTACAGCCTTATTCTCTTAAGGACAGAACGAAGTGAGTGCTTAGTTGTCCAGAAACAGAGTTTCTTTTGCAATTAAAACAGCCAAACAAACGGAGGTGAAGGAAAATGAAAACTATCCCTGGTAAGCGAAGGCTGGTCACAAGCATAATGGTTCTGTTTGCTGCATGCTTTGCCGCGGCTGGCACCATTGCAGCTGATCCCGCGCTGGCGTCTCCTCCGAGCCGCCAGGCTGTTCCCATTCACATTTCTAACGATAGGGAAATCGTTGCTGCGCATTGTCAGATTGGAGTCGCTGTTGCACGTGCGGTTCGTCTCGCCAAAATCGAATTCGGTCCCGGCCTGTGGATGAGCGCATGGTTAAGGGAGTGGGAGATTTCGCCTGGTTGGACGGAAAAAGACATCTACTGCCACATAGGAAATCTTCCCACGCAAGCACCAGGCAATTTTGACGTTGCCATCATAGATGTGGGCTCTATTCTACTGAACGGCAGCGTTCCGGTCAGCCAAGGTACAGATCAGATACTGCCGGCATATCCAGGATTTGACGGCCAGGTTCTGCGGGTCGGCTTCGATAAACGTGAGGCCTTACTGGCGTTGAACTTAGAAGCGCTGGGGCCTTCTTCGGAATATGAGGAATATCGGGTTACAGTCAGGGGTCGGATGCGAGGGGAAGGACGCTGGTTTTACGGGTTCACGTTCATAAAGGTAGCGGGAGAGGAGCTGGCCAAGGCTCCGAACGCCACGCTAAAAGCACAACTTCAGACCCCGGATGCCTTTGGACTGTTTCAAAACCATCCTAATCCTTTCAATCCGGAAACCGAGATCAGCTACGATCTGCCCAATGATGCCTACGTGATCTTGACCGTTTTTAATGTTATAGGTCAAAAAGTGAAGACCTTGGTGGACGAATCTCAGAACGCGGGACACAAGAGCGTTCGTTGGGGTGGAAAAGATGACAACGGCAACAGAGTGTCAAGCGGCGTTTACTTCTATCGCATCCAAGCCGGCGAATACAGCCAGACAAAAAGGATGGTTCTGGTCAAATAGGAAACAGGACGAACTAAGATAAAAGGAGCCCTGCCTCTGGCGGGGCTCTTTTTTTGGAAGTTTCAGTATTTCGTTTCTTGACTACAGAAAAAGATCTAACCGGATAGACGGGTTTTCTGAGCCTGTCTCTAACGGCTCAGCGATTAATTGCGGGACCGGAAGATTCGGGCCCTCGGGTGGGGCTCCCGGCCAGCAATCGAAATCGCCCTTGGCCTTCAAAGGGTTACGCCCAGTCACGGTGGGGTTGGGCCCGCACCCGATCACATCGAGAGATTTGATTTGGAGTGAAAATTAACTGGCAAAAAAATCTTGACTTGAAAAGGCTTTTGGCGTACTATAGTGGATGAGTGATTATTGGGGCCCATAGCTCAGTTGGTTAGAGCAACTGACTCATAATCAGTGGGTCGCAGGTTCGAGTCCTGCTGGGCCCAGCTGTTAGCGGTTCAGGGTTGGTGGTCCATGGTTCATGGAAGTGAGCTTTCACCATGAACCGTGAACCATGAACTTGCGCGTGGCGCATGGGCGATTAGCTCAGTTGGTTAGAGCGTTCGGTTCACATCCGAAAGGTCACTGGTTCGAATCCAGTATTGCCCACCATATGGGGCTTACCGAAGATGCTTTGAGAGGGCTGAATGAGGTTTAGGCGCGAAAAAGGGGGAAGTAAAAAATCGTATAGGGTTCCTGTAAGGCTTCTGGAAAATCAAAAAGGAATCACGACTCAAAGTGCACAGAAAACCTGTGCACTTTTTTGTTTTTATGGCAGAAATGCATCACCCTGCTAGATAGGTTTATCCCGAGGAACCAAAGGAGAGAGTTGATGGAAAAAGACAAGGACATGGAGATGGTTTTGAAGCTCCAAGGAATAGATTATGAGTTAGGAGAACTGGAGAGATCCAAAGACTACCTGCCCGATATGATAAATAACTTGGAAAGCGAAATACGGGAGACTTCTGAAGCGTTAGAGAGTTCTGAGAAACAATTGACCGAGCAGACCATTCTTCATAACAAGCTGGATGTGGAGCTTGCCACACTGAACCAGGAATTGGCTAAATTGCAGAAGCAAATGCAGGTGATTAAGACCAACAAGGAATACGATGCCTTAACCAACGAGATTGTTAATCGAAAGCTGAGAATCTCCTCGACGGAAGAGGAAATATTAAAGATTCTGACCAACCTGGATGAACTAAAGGAGAAAATCAAGGAGTATAAGCAAAAACTGCAAGAGGTGGACAAGGATAATTCGGCTCAACTGGCCTATTTGAAAAAAGAGCTGGATTCCATAGAAGATAAGATAAAGGTAAAAAAAGGTGAGCGTAAGAATCTCACCGTGAGGATCGACAAAACGCTCTTATCCACATACGAGAGGGTAAGAAAGGGGAGGGGGGATCAGGTGGTGGTGGCGATCAGGAAGAGGGCTTGTACGGGATGCTATAAGGGCATCCCTCCCCAGACCATTCAGGAGATAAAAAAAGGGGAGCAGATATTCACCTGCGATAACTGTGGGAGGATTCTGATCTGGACCGAGGATTCTTCCTGAAGTCTTGGTTATCAGATTTGTTTTGGAGAAATGAAGGAGTGGCTCGGGCGCTCCGCCCAAGGGGGATTTGCCCGGCAACATCAAATGTGGTGCAAGTTTTTGTCTAATGGGCTGCAGGTTGCCTTAAGGTACAACAGGTCGCATGGCTCGACTTGCCATACAAAGATAGAGGCTTAAGTGAAAAAGATCGAAAAGGTGGGATTGACTTTCGACGACGTGCTTCTGGTGCCGCAGAAATCTGAGGTGCATCCAAAGGAGGTGGACGTTTCGACCTGGGTCACCAAGAATATCAGGCTGAACATACCCATTCTAGGTGCCGCCATGGACACGGTGACTGAATCTCGGCTCGCCATCGCCTTAGCCAGAGAAGGCGGAATCGGAGTGATCCACAAGAATATGACCGTCCGGAAACAGGCATCCGAGGTGGACAAGGTGAAAAGGTCGGAAAGCGGGATGATCGTGGATCCGGTTACCCTGCCTCCAGAGAAAATGATAGGTGAGGCTCTGGAAGTGATGAGGATATTCTCCATCTCCGGCGTCCCGGTCACCAAAAAAGGGAAACTTCTGGGGATCTTAACCAACAGGGATCTGAGGTTCCAGAAAGACTTAAGCAAGAAGATCGGCGAGGTGATGACCAAAAGAAAGCTGATCACTGTCCCCGAAGGCACCACTTTGGAACAAGCGCAGGAGATTTTGCACAAAAACAGGATCGAGAAACTTCTAGTGGTGGATAAGAAGAACAACCTGAAAGGGATGATCACGGTCAAAGACATAATGAAGAACATTCAGTATCCCAACTCCTGCAAGGATTCCCGAGGCCGGCTCAGAGTGGGAGCGGCAGTGGGAGTGGCAAAAGACCTGATGGCGCGGACCTCCGCCCTGGTTGAGGCGGGCGCCGATCTTCTGGTCATGGATTCTTCACACGGCCATTCCAAGGGAGTCATCGATGCTGTCGGCAAGATGAAAGGGAGGTTCCCCTCAGTTCCCTTGGTTGCAGGCAACGTGGCCACCAAACAGGGAACTCTGAATCTGATCGAAGCTGGGGTAGACTGCGTCAAGGTGGGAGTCGGTCCCGGTTCCATCTGTACCACCCGGGTGGTCATAGGAGCGGGGGTTCCACAGATAACCGCGATTCTGGATTGTGCCGAGGTTGCAAGAAAACGTAACGTCCCCATAATTGCGGACGGTGGAATAAGATACTCCGGCGACCTCACCAAAGCCTTGGCCGCGGGAGCGGATGTGGTGATGATCGGAAGTCTTTTTGCCGGAACCGAAGAAAGCCCTGGGGAAACCATACTCTATGAAGGAAGAACCTTTAAAGTATACCGGGGGATGGGCTCCATAGAAGCCATGAAGATGGGCGGCAAGGAGAGGTATTTTCAGGAACACCAACTCGAAGCCAAAAAGCTTGTGCCCGAAGGAATAGAGGGCCGGGTTCCCTACAAAGGGAATCTATCTGAGTCGGTATATCAGCTGATTGGTGGACTTAGAGCGGGCATGGGAATTTGCGGAGCCCGGAACATTAAGGAGCTTGCGGAAAAAGCGGAGTTTATCAGGGTCACCTATGCAGGTTTGCGGGAGAGCCATCCCCACGATGTGATCATAACCAAGGAGGCACCCAATTATCAGATAAGTCAGGATTTTCAATAATATAATTGAGGGGGCCATTCATGTGGAACATCCCGCCATAGGCGGGGAATCGCCCCTACTCTGGTTGGCAACGGACACCTTGTCCGGTTACCATAGATGGCTCTAGTGAAGGACTTGATCGCAATTTTGAGATTTGAAATCGTATTATTTGTTGGTATATTTGTTAATTTCAGAAAGAGGTTCAAAAGAATGAGTTAGATTTGCCAAAGCAGAATAGATGATCGCCCCGAGCCCCCATTTGGGGATCGAGGGGAGGAAAGTCCGAGCTCTCCAGGGCAGAGTGCCTCGTAACCCGAGGGCCCGAAAGGGACGGAAAGTGCCACAGAAAAAAGACCGGCCATTTGGCTAAGGGTGAAAAGGTGGTGTAAGAGACCACCCTTTTCCGTGGTAACACGGGGATGGGCAAACCCCACTCGAGAGCAAGACCGAATAAGGAAGGAGAGGCTGCCCGCCTCGTCCCGAACCTTTAGGTTGGGTAAAACTTCTGGGTAGGTCGCTTGAGGTGCCGAGCGATCGGCATCCCAGATTGATGATCATCGCCCTGAGCCCCCATTTGGGGATCGAAGGGAACAGAACTCGGCTTATTTTCCGCTTTGGCCATTTTTTTCCGAAAGTAAAGGACAGTCCCCTAAGATGGGCAGGTCTGGTTACACCCTACTGAGGCAGAAAATGCAGGCAAAATGGGAGCTTCTCCCCGAACCCGATCATCAGCAGGTAACAGATTTGGCTTCCCAGCTTTCTTTACCTCCCATCATAGCCAGGATATTGGCCAGTCGGGGTATGGATACAAAAGAAAAGGCTGAAAGATTTCTCAATCCCAGCTTAACAGATTTGTGTGATCCCTATCTCTTGCACGACATGGACAAAGGTGTGGACAGGGTGATTCGGGCCCTGAGGGAACAAGAGAAGGTTATGATCTTTGGGGACTATGACGTGGACGGAATAACTGCTACTTCTCTTTTGTTTCTGGTGCTGAACAAGCTGGGTGCAGGGGTATCATACTACTTGCCCAATCGCTTAGTCGAGGGGTACGGTCTCTCTGAGGAAGGGATCATGGAGGCGGGAAAGAGAGGGGTAAAACTCATCATCTCAGTAGATTGCGGAGTAACCGCAGTGCGCGAGGTGATATTTGCTAAGGAGAGGGGAATCGACACCATTATCACCGATCACCACGAACCGCAGGAAATTCTTCCCGAGGCAGTCGCCATCATAAATGCCAAGCAGAAACCTGCAAGATCTACAGGAGTGGCCCGGCAGGACTTGGCCTTCTCAGGTACGGACGATATGGTTCATACTGCGGGGCAGGAGGTTCAAGTGGGTGAATATCCGGGAGGTGAGCTCTCCGGAGTGGGTGTGGCTTTCAAATTCGCTCAGGCCATCTACCGGAGATTGGGGCAGGACGAGACCGAATTGGAAGATCATCTGGATTTGGTGGCTCTGGGGACGGCTGCCGATATCGTCCCTCTGGTTGTGGAAAACCGAATCTTAACCAAGTTCGGAATGAACCAGGTCGCCCGAACTACCAAGCCCGGCCTGAAGTCTTTGATATTCGTCTCGGGGATTTTGGGTCAGCAGATAGGAACCGGTCAGGTGGTCTTCATACTAGCTCCCCGGATAAATGCAGTGGGCAGGCTGGGAGATGCGGAACTGGCCATAAGACTCCTCACCACCAGGGACGAAGTCAAAGCATCCGAGATGGCCAGGCTTTTGGATCAGGATAATCGAAAGAGAAAAAATATCGACGAGTCCACCCTCAAAGAAGCTCTGGAGATGATCGAACAGGAGGTCGACCTGAACCAAGATAAAGCCATCGTCTTAGCCTCTTCCGGCTGGCACCCAGGGGTCATAGGAATCGTCGCTTCCCGATTGGTGGAGAGATTTCATCGTCCCACCATCATGATCGCAGTTGATCAGGACGAAGGAAAGGGTTCTGCCAGAAGCATCCCCGGATTTCATCTGTACGAGGCATTGGGGGAATGCGACGAATTTCTGATCAGATACGGAGGACACAAATATGCCGCCGGACTTTCCATTTCAGAAAAAGAAGTCAGTCCCTTTCGGGAAAAATTCAAAAAGGTGTCGGGTGAACGACTGACGGATGATGATTTGCTGCCCAGGTTATTCATAGATGCGGAGTTGGAATTGGTTCAAATTAACAGTGATTTCGTAAAGCTGCTGGATCTTTTTGCTCCTTTTGGCCCTCAGAATCACCGGCCCGTCTTCCAAACCCGAGGTTTGAGTGTTTGGGGGGAGCCACACGTGGTGGGAAAGAATCATCTAAGGCTCCGTGTGAAAAAGGATAAGACGGTCTTCGACTGCATAGGCTTTGGGTTGGGGGACATGGCCAAACCTCTGTCCATGAAGGGAATCAAGCTCGATTTGGCTTATGTCGTGGAAACCAACTACTGGAACGACACATACAAGATTCAACTGAGAATCAAAGACCTGAAAATATCCGACTACTGATCCGGTGCGAGGCAAAAGACTCCCTCAGAAGAGCATACCTGGCCTCCGGCGAGCAAGAAGCTTGTGTCTCAATTTCAAATCACCAGCAGGTTTTCGGAATCTTTGGAGAAAGCTGAATAGTCCATGAACATTCTGGAAAGATTCTATGAGGGGGACAGGATTGCATTATCAAAGCTGATTTCCCACGTGGAGAATCAATCCACCGATTACAGAAAACTACTTGCCCGGATTTATCCTAAGTCCGGCAGAGCTTATCGGGTGGGGTTGACCGGACCTCCGGGAGCGGGCAAAAGCACCATCGTGGATCGGCTAACCTCACTTCTGGTGAAAACCGGAAATAAGGTGGGAATAATTGCGGTCGATCCCACCAGTCCCTTCACAGGCGGGGCGCTTTTGGGTGATCGAATAAGGATGCAGGATCTGACCACTCAGGAGGGAGTGTTCATCCGGAGCATGGCCACCCGGGGCTCCTATGGCGGCCTGGCCACCTCCACCAAGGAGGTCAGTCTGGTTTTGGACGCCTTTGGCAAAGACTGGGTTCTTATAGAGACCGTCGGAGTGGGACAGGTGGAGTTGGACGTGGTGAACGCCTGCGACACCACCCTGGTGGTCTTCGTCCCCGAGTCGGGTGATTCCATCCAGGCCATGAAGGCAGGTCTGATGGAGATCGCGGACATCTTCGTGGTAAACAAATCCGATCGGGAAGGCGCCAGAAGAATGATCTCTGAATTGGACATGATTCTGGATATCCGCAGAAAAAAAGGGAAGTGGGAGTATCCCATTGTCTCCACCGAGGCCATGAACAACAAGGGAATTGATCTTCTGTTCGCCAAGATTTCCGAACACAGAGATTTCATCACCGACAACGGAGTTTTGGAGCAACACAGGAAAAATCAGATCAAAGTTGATCTGAGAAAAATCATCGAGCTCAAGGTAAAAGAACTGATAGACGAGAAAATCTTGAGCTCTTTTAACATAGAAGAAATTGCGGAAAAGGTTTACAAAGGCGAGGACGATCCATATTCAGCCGGAGAGAGAGTTTTAAACAAGATCAATCTTGACAAATGAAAGATATTGTAGTGGCGGAGCTTGCTCCGCTTCCTTTTCGCAGGAAGGTGTCTGAACACAGCTTATGGCGCTAGGAAAAGGCCAAAATCGAGTAGCTCAGGGTTTATCCATCGGCTCCCAGCCGTGAAGGCTTGGCTGCGAGTGATTCCCAGAGACTTTTTGGAATGAAAAGAAACGAGGTGATTCTATGCTGAGCCCGACCACAAAAAAGGAAATTGCCGATCAAAAGGAGAAATGGGAAAAGGAGAAGGAGAAAAGCAAACGTCCTTCGGATAGAAAGTTCATCAGCGTGTCGGGTGAGTCGGTCAAGGAGATGTATACTCCCTTGGACATTGAGGATCTCGATTATAACCGCGACTTGAGTTTTCCCGGCGAGTATCCTTACACCAGAGGAATCAGAAAAGACATGTACCGGGGGCGTTTGTGGACCATGCGGCAGTTTTCCGGGATGGGAACTCCACGACAAACCAACGAAAGATATCATTTTCTCCTGGACAGGGGACAAACCGGACTTTCGGTGGCGTTTGATCTTCCCACTTTGATGGGGTGGGATTCTGACCAACCCTTATCATTGGGGGAGGTCGGAATATGCGGGGTGGCGATCGATTCGCTCGAGGACATGGAGATGCTCTTTGACCGCATATCTTTAGACAAGATATCCACTTCCATGACCATCAACGCCCCGGCATCCATCCTTTTGGCCATGTATATCGCCGTGGGGGAAAAGCAGGGCGTGCCTTCGGAGAAGTTGACCGGTACCGTGCAAAATGACATTCTGAAAGAATACATCGCTCAGAAGGAATGGATTTTCCCGCCTGAGCCTCACATGAGACTGATCACCGACTTAATCGCCTTCTGTACCCAACACGTTCCCAAATGGAACACCATATCCATCTCCGGCTATCACATCAGGGAAGCTGGATCCACCGCAGTCCAGGAGTTGGCTTTTACCCTGGCGGACGGTTTTGCCTATGTGGAGGCAGGAATAAAGGCGGGATTGGACGTGGACGATTTCGCTCCCCGACTCTCCCATTTCTTCAATTCCCATCTGGACTTCTTCGAGGAGGTGGCCAAATATCGGGCGGCCCGAAGGATCTGGGCAAGACACATGAGGGAAAAATACAAGGCCAAAAAGCCGGGATCGTAGCTTTTG
>Ga0315541_1004329_pt1 | contig 10437 bp, 11 predicted proteins | sample SalMarSW160190MG_FD_203095 | JGI IMG/M metagenome (GOLD analysis project Ga0315541, IMG submission 203095) | Salt marsh sediment microbial communities from the Plum Island Ecosystem LTER, Massachusetts, United States - Salt Marsh Sediment SW1601-190 ...
CCTCCTTACAGATTAAAGGGTTAGATTTTCATTTGAATTAGCTTCATCACGGCATTCTCCTGCTCGCAGGGGAGCATCAACGTGATCAGATAACAACGGCACATGAGGAGATTCCGGACCTCTCCTGTCTGTGGAACTCTACTCCCCTTGTCTGTTGTGTGAAGAATTGACTTTTCCCCTCCTCTAACTTTCCTTGCACTTTCAAAAACTCAAAGGGCGAATCGATCCAGACTCGCCCACGGTGAAATTGAAAACGAATAAGTTAAAATGGTTTTCAAATTCCCCCTGAAATCGTGATCTTGTTTACTCCTCCCAAATCTCCGTAAGAGGAATAGGCATAATCGAAGCGGTAGACTTTCCACCTTACCCCAAAACCTCCCGCAAATCCAGCCAAATTGTCTTTGTCGGAATCAGTCTTGAAGTTTTCGCCAAAGGAACTCCATCCAAATCTCAGGTATAGTGGTTTTAAGGCGGTGAATTCGCCACCCAGGTTGAAGAAAATATCGTTGTCGAGAGGTTTGGCCGCGTCCAATGCTACGATGAGAGGAAGCTCTCGCACCTGATGAGACATTCCTAGCTTGACGGCAGCAGGCAGATCATCCTTATGGCTTTTGGTGAAGCCCTTAAGCTGAACTCCCAGATTCTGACCCACCAGGCCAAATCGGGTGCGTGCATCTTTCGAGATGTGAATGATCCCTAAATCGAGGGCCAGAGCATCGGAGGAATAACTCTCGATCTTTTCATAAATGAACTTGCCTGTTGCTCCCACGCTGATTTGAGAGTTTAGGCTTCGCACGAAGGATAAGGCCAAGGCAAAATCTGTTGCCCCAAAGGTACCCAAGAGATTTCCTTGTTTGTCAGTTTTATCCAATGACCCATAGTTAAAGTAATGGATTGAGGCGCCTAATCGTGTGTTTTCGTTATAAGGATGCACGTATCCCAAGAATCCCGACTGGATGTCGGCAATGTAATTGTTATAGGTGGTAAAGAACCTTTTCTGCTCTATCTGGATTAATCCGGCCGGATTAAAATAGAGAGCGGATTCATCATCGGAGAGTCCCACGAAGGCTCCCCCCATCGCAGTTGACCTAGCGCTGACGTCGATCTTCAAGAACGGATAACCTGTGGTGCCAACTTTTGAGTTGATGGCGAATGATTCAGACCAAAACAGGAGGAAAACCCCAATTACGATTATTCCAAACGAGATCGTTTTTTTCATTTTTCATTCCTTTTTAATAGGCCGAACTTTCGCCGATGCCTCTGCTCACCAAAGATATTATTATCACTGCGAAGCACAAACAAATTTACAACCTCATCTCCAAAATGTCAATACGTTTTCCAGCCAAGAACCTTTGCCCAAAACCTCACCATCCCTTGACCGTCCTGTTCACTATGTCCTCGGCCAATTTCTCTATGGCCCTTTTTTTTCCATCGTCCTCGGTCTCTTCGGGCTTTGGATTTCCGCTTTCGTCGACGCAATCCGTGACACAGTAGATTCCCCACCCCTGCATATTATCCTCTTGCCAGATGATCTTCTTGCTAGTCCTTTCCTCAAACTTGAGGTTCACCCAAATCCGGACTATGTACTCCTTGATGTTCTCCTGCTCATCGAAGGTATGACTTTCCCTTTTATAATTGGTTATCACGCCGCGCAGGATCGAATCCGCCTGTTTCTCGTTGACTACCTTCAGGGTGTTGTCTTTGACGAACCTGTCGGCAACGGCTTCGGTTACGCTTTCCCTTACCCCGTATTCTTCGGTCTGGTTGTCGAAAAGCGGCACCGCTATGGTTTTTACTCCGGAGACGCTTGAGCCGGAAAAGGAATAATAACCGCATGCACAAATGAGTAATGGAACCAAAGTTAGGAATTTCCAGATTCTGATTTTGAATTTCGATTTGCAATTTTGCATTTTGCTTTTTTAGTCTCTAATTTCTACTCCCCTCACCCTTTATCCCTCTCCCCAGTGGGGAGAGGGAATGGCTATCGACATACAAGATTAATGAGTTTTCCTCAGCTTCCATCGAATTAACCTGGTTTTCCTTGACGAACATCTAACCATGAATTCGTTCATCTGACGAAGCCACTCCAGCTTTTTCTTGGGTGGTATCTTCATGAATCTCAAAAGGCGTTCCTCTTCGCTCTCCCATTGGAAAATCACGAAGTCTCCCTCAACTTTTTTATCTTCTTCAATTCCTCTATATCCAATTTATCAACTGCGCGCCCTGTTTTGCGTTTCATCTTGATCAGATTATCTATGGAAATTACCGGTAATGTCAAATCATCGACTTTGATGCGAGCGACGCTATTTTCTGCTTCCTTGAAAGATACGGGCGATTCCATGATGATGTCAACTTCTTTTAGCTCGTCCTCTTTGTAGAAGTTGAAAGCCTTCATGTGTTTTTTCCCGATCCAGTCTTTTCTTGTCTTTGGATCTGCAATTTTCATCGGATCAATGGTTCGACTTCGCTCACCATTTACCGGTTGTTTTACCTTATAACCTTGCTTTTTTAGAATCTCTACAATCTTTTTGAGATTATCATCGCTCATTTCGACAAGGATATCTAAATCAGCGGTGTTTCTCATCGCTCCAAGAAGATTAACCGCGATCCCACCTACCAGCACATATTTTACGTTTTGTTTTTGGAATGCCCGGAATATCTCTTCATAAAAAATCATTTTTCGCCTATTTCCCTATTTGCTGGTTCATACACATTATATTTGCGGCTGTTTCGCCATCGGCGAAAAAGCTATCTTCCGTTTCCTTCAGGATAAATTCCGCGAACCGCATGCCTGCTGTTCTATGATTAAGTCTGGCGGTGGCAAAGCCAGCGACATCGGAAGCGCAAAAAAGCGAGCCGGGTCCGGTGCATCGTCTTGTTAGACTTCATTTGCTTTGACTATCGTTACTGCATGGCATGCAAAAAATATTTTGTTTTGTCGGTAGCCACCATTTACCCATTCTGGATGTTCATTTATCACTTTCTTAACTTCTGGATACCGCGAAAGCAGCTCTTTCTGGGGAAACATTCCAGAAATTCTAGACATTGCGCTTGGGGATGGTAACCATAGTTTTGTGTGTTTCCATGAACCTAGTTTTACCTTTTCAATTACTCCGTGCGCAATATTACCACTCGTAACGATGTGTTTTGGATTAATAAGTGAAAGTAATTCTTGCCAGAATCCGGAGGAAAGTTCTAGCAGGACTCCAGATGGATTAGCATTATCACCTTCGTGATTGACTTGGGACCAAACTACAGAATTTGAAACGGCAGTTCTCATTGCTCTGGCACTAAATGCAGATTCTATTGCTAATTTAAGTGATCCATCATCCCAAGGTTGAATGCCTAAATCATCTGGATGATTTAACCGAAAAAATCTTCGTGTATCCGAAAAAGCCTTTAAGTTAGCTACATAATCGGCATTCGTCTTTGAAAGATTCTGAGATTCAGCTAGTACGAGAACCCCGTTCCAATTACCAGGAACAAACGGTACGTAGGGCTCTCTTATTACTACATCAATGTCCGGTGGCAGAACATGATTTCTGCAGACTTCAATAAGTTGTTCTTTGTTCATGGCAGCCCATAACAAGGGAAAATCAGTAAGTCGGGTTGGAAGCCATATATGGCGAGCTAACCGACAAAATGGATTCAGGGGTTGGCTACAGATTTTCCTTCTCTTACAACCTTCCCCTCTTTTATCACCCGATCAACTAGATTCACTCCGAAATGATATGGGATTTCCTTGTAATTCTGAACGTTCCAGATGACCAGATCTGCCTTTTTGCCCACCTCTATGCTTCCAATGTCGTTCCTTTTATCTACGGCATAGGCTGAGTTTATAGTTGATGCGGCTATAGCCTCGGCTGGGGTCATTCGCATCATCAGACAGGCCAAGCTCAAGATCATGGGCACAGATTCGGTCATGGAACTGCCCGGATTGAAGTCGGTGGCTAATGCCAAGGGGAGTCCCCTGTCGATCATCTTTCGCGCCGGGGGATACTCCTTGATTCCTAGTCCAAAACAAGCCCCCGGTAGCAAAACCCCAATGACGCCTGCCTCCTTCATCTTTTCGATTCCATCATCATCGACGAACTCCAGATGATCGGCGGAAATCGCCCCGAGTTCAGCAGCTAATTTTGATCCGCCCAAAGCTGAAAGCTGATCCGCGTGAAGCTTCAACTTGAATCCATGAGCTTTAGCCGCCTTGAGAATTTCTCTTGATTCCTCAATGTCGAAAACCCCTGTTTCGCAAAAGATGTCGCAAAAAACGGCCAGTTTTCCCTTTGCCACCTCCGGGATCATCTTTTCCGTGATCAATTTGATATATTCTGTTCGATTATTTTTATACTCTTCAGGAATCTCGTGCGCCCCCAAAAAGGTTGGTATCAAGTCAATGGGATGGATTCTGTTTAGTTCCTTTATCACCTCCAGCATCTTGATCTCATCTTCCAAAGAGAGACCGTATCCGCTTTTTGCCTCAATGGTTGTGGTTCCGTAGGATAGCATTCTATCCAGACGTGGTAAGGCTAACTGGATTAGTTCCTCTTTGCTCTTTGATCTTAGAGTCTTGACGCTGGATTTTATTCCTCCTCCGGCTGCGGCAATCTCGTGATAACTTTTTCCCTTTATCCTCATCTCGAATTCATCTTCTCTGGTTCCAGCAAAAACCGGATGGGTGTGACAATCCACGAAGCCAGGCAAAACTACTTTGTCTTTCGCATCAATGACTCTTGCTTTATCAGTGGTTCTAATCTCGCCTAGAATATCTTTGGTCTTTCCCACCCCAACGATCTTATTACCAGAGATTGCTACCGCTCCGTCTTCAATGATTCCCAGATCCTCCATTGCATCTTTTGTCCGAGGACCTTCTTGCACAGACCTCAGGGTCAAAAGCTGTCGTGCATTCTTGATTATCAGGTCAACAGTTCTCATAATCTCTTGGAAAATGAATGTAGGGGCGAATCCCGAGATTCGCCCGATTGTAGGGTGGAGCTGAAGATCCACCCCTACGTTTTTGTCGCCTTGAGTGAGAACATCAGTGGAATAATCTCTTTGTTCCCCTTCAATCTCCACTTTTTATCTTCACCCTGTTCCAAAAATGGAAAAATATCGTAATTGCAAAAAGGGAACTCGTGCAAGAATTCAATTCTTAGACCAGCGGAAAGGAGCGCATTAATAATGTCACCAAGACCATGCGTCCATTCATACGAGGGATTGACCACCTTAGCAGTTCTATCGGCATAAGAGCCATCTGGTTCGTATCTGGTCGGTTCTGCAGAATAGAAATATGTATGATACAGTTTCAACTCTTTGATATAGCTTTCATTCTCAAAGATATTACAGAAAGGGTGAGCTTCAATTATGTAGAAAACCCCTCCTGGCTTGAGAAAATGGGCGATCACCTTTGCCCATCCCTGAATATCCGGCAACCAGCACAAAACTCCATATGAAGTGAACACAATATCGAACCTGCCGGATAATACCTTGGGAAGGTCATAGACGTTCGAGCAGACGAAGTCTGCTTCTATATTGAGTTCCTTGGATAGAGATTCTGCCAGTTTGATCGCCTTGTCAGAAAAGTCTGCGCCGGTCGCTTTGGCACCCATCCTGGCCCAGGACATGGTGTCCATTCCAAAATGGCATTGTAGATGAAGTAATGACTTCCCTGAGACGTCTTCTAACTCCTCAAGCTCATTTGAATGAAGCGTGCATCTGCCGGATGTGAATCCCTCCACGTCGTAGGATTTTGATTTCTGGTGGATCGGGGTCCATTCATTCCAGAGATCTAAGTTGATTTTCATATAGTCGTCCATTATTCTCCAAATGAAAACGTAGGGGCGAATCTATAGATTCGCCCGATTATAGGGTCGAGCTGAAGCTCCACCCCTACATTTTTTCTTTTTCCTCTTTCTTCGCCATCGGGATTTTTATGCCTTTTTCTTGGGCGGATTTCATTGCCTCCTCATAACCTGCGTCGGCGTGGCGGGCAATCCCGGTTCCGGGATCGTTGGTCAAGACTCTCTCCAGCCTGACCTTCATTTCTTTAGACCCGTCTGCCACTGTCACCATGCCCGCATGAATGGAATTGCCAATACCCACTCCTCCGCCGTGGTGAACCGAAACCCAGGATGCACCGGAAACGGCGTTCAGGAGACCGTTCAAAATCGGCCAGTCGGCTATGGCATCGGAATGGTCTTTCATTTCTTCGGTTTCCCGATATGGCGATGCCACCGATCCACAATCCAGATGATCCCGACCAATGACGATGGGTGCTTTCAGCCTTTTCCTTTTGACCATTCGATTGATGATGTCTCCGAAATGCGCTCTCTCACCGTATCCCAACCAGCAGATCCGGGCGGGCAGACCCTGGAACTGGACTTTTTTGCTGGCGAGCTTAATCCAGCGCGTCAGAGGCTCATCCTGCTTGAATTCCCTCAAAACCACTTTGTCCGTCAAACGGATATCCTCGGGATCGCCTGAGAGCGCGGCCCAGCGGAAGGGTCCCTTGCCCTCGAAGAACAAAGGTCTGATATAAGCGGGGATGAAGCCGGGATATTCAAAAGCGTCCTTCACTCCCGCCTTTTGAGCCTGACCCCTAATGTTATTGCCGTAGTCAAAAACCACCGCCCCCTGCCTTAAGAATCCCAACATCGCCTGCACATGGACAGCAATCGACTCCATCGATCTTTTGATATGCTCTTGAGGATTCTCCTTTCTTAAGCGCAATGCCTCTTCATAGGAGATCCCTGCGGGCACATAGCCGTTAAGCTCGTCATGGGCGCTGGTCTGGTCGGTAACCACGTCAGGGATTATTCCTCTTTTCAAAATCTCCGGGTGAGTCTCCGCACAATTCCCCAGCAAACCGACCGAAAGGGGCTTTCCCTTCTTCTTGGCTTTCAGAACCCAGTCCAAAGCTTCATCCAAGCTGTCGGTCATTTTCTCACAATATCCGGTTTTCAATCTTCTTTCTATTCTGTTCTTGTCCACCTCCACGTCCAGGATCGCTCCCCCGTTCATGGTGACAGCCAAAGGCTGGGCACCACCCATGCCACCCATGCCTCCGGTGAGGACGAACCGGCCGGAAAGATCTCCGCCGAAATGTTTCTTGGCTACACTAGCTAAGGTCTCATATGTCCCCTGCAAAATACCCTGAGTGCCGATGTAAATCCAGCTTCCGGCAGTCATCTGGCCGAACATGATCAGTCCTAATCTTTCTAGCTCCCTGAACTTTTCCCAGGTTGCCCAGGCCGGGACTAAGAGCGAGTTGGCAATCAGAACCCGGGGTGCATAAGTATGGGTCTTGAATATTCCCACAGGTTTGCCCGATTGAACCAAAAGGGTCTCATCATTCTCTAAATTCTTAAGGCTCTCGACAATAGCATGGTAGCACTCCCAGTTTCTGGCGGCTTTTCCGGAACCGCCATATATTATCAGTTCCTGGGGTTTTTCCGCCACCTCTTCGTCTAGATTGTTTTGTAACATTCTTAGAGCCGCCTCCTGATGCCATCCTTTGCAGGAAATGGCGTTACCTCTGGGCGCTTTGATCCGTGTGTATTCCATTCTAACCTCCAAGTCTTTTCTGACTCTTTGTTGCGTCATGACAGGAAATGTTGAATCGCTTAATCCTCCAGTGCTTCCGTAACTCGCGTTTCCGGAATATCAGAATTCAAAGATTATACCATTTCTTCAGAGTGATTTTGCGTCTGGTTATGAGCTCGACTTCCCGAATCATCATCCTTAATTGTGGCACGGAATACTCCTTGTTAGAAGGGATAGCCAAACGGTTTTCGCCATAGATCATGAAGTGATGACGGGTACCCGCAAAAGGTCCATCAAAGCCAAGCTTTCGGAGACGACGAACAAACTCCTTTCGCTTACATGGCGCCCACTGACTCACGCTTTGGCCTCCGATTCAGGTTTATTCCGTTAATCACAGGGAGACGATGACCTAACTTGAGTCCCACAATGATCCAGTCCTCTAAAGTTGACCGCAGGCGGTTTTCGCATTGCCGCAAAGATTTTGCAAAAGCGATTACCCCCTTACATTTGGGTATCCGTCCGGCAAAGGAACCGTCCTCAAGCTTGTCATACTGAGCGTGCGACATGGCGCTGTCAATATAATCAGTCAAAGAGAAATTCATGTGTTTTCCTCCTACTCAATATAGCATAACAATTTCTTTGACACATAAGCATTAGGAAGTGTAGATGCTCCCAGTCCACTCGTGTCTTCTGGAATAGCGACCCTCAAGCCCCAATCCCTTCCAGACTCAGACTTTTCAAAATAACGTATCTAATCCAGCTTGCTTGCACAACTCATTGGCTGTTATTCGATCGAGAGTCCTGTGTCTTTTTATTGGTATCGTTTTTGTCCCGTTGGTATAAATCGAATGTTTACCCCCTTCCCGTAAGAGGTAAAATCCATTCTTTTCAAGATATTTTACCAGATCCCTTCGTGTCACAGACACTCTATACCTCTATGGGTAATTGTTCAATAAGACCTCCCCCAATTGGAATCTCCTTTCCCTGCTGCCGGTATGCCAGGATCATCTCACGTAAGGCATCTTTGAGCATTTCTCTACATTCTTCTAACGTTTTCCCCTCCGTGATGACCTCAGGCCATTCCACTAATTGCCCCATGTAGCCGGACTTGACTTTTGTATACTTAGCGGTATAGTTTTTTAACATCTAATTTCACCTCCAGAAGAGTTTCTTTAAGGCATTAGCTTTGGTACATGCCGATACCCTTAATCGACCAGTGCTCCGGGAATTCGCATTCCTGAAGCATCAATGGCTGGGCAGTCATTCGTCAAGTTACAGAATTTTGCGCAAAAAAGCAACAGTTCTTGCTTCTTGGAAGAAGTTTCTTGTTTTGGAAGAGGTTGCTCCAGCGGAGTACGGGTGCTAGCTCAAGCGCCTCGATGCAGTACGAGTTCCTACGATCTGCTCAGATGCTCTGCAGGTTCTGGGAGGACTCTACGACTAATCTGGTAACTGATCCTTCCAGGGAGAGAGTTATCTTTCTGGCTGCCTGCTCAAAGTTGGAGGTTTTGTAGATATTATCATGTTTAAGAATAGAGAGATCGGAGAAGCTGGTGGACGTCAATTGGCTGTGGTTTTCGATCTTAAGACCTGTGCCCTCAGGTATCAAGATATGAAGCCTGGAGGCGTCGGAATCTATGGTTCCGTTTATCTGGTCGACCAAATCGCCCAGTTTAATGTCGAAGTTGCCCGCCTTGGTCTCAAGGTTCAGATTCGTGATTCTTAAATCGCAAAGATCCAACTCCACCTCCGTGGCCTGGGCATAAATCCTGAGATTGACGGGAATTCGATTGGTTAATCGAATGTCCCAATCCTTGGCACCCCATGCTCTCCACGACCATCCCCTCCACTCTCTGTCCCTGTCCCTGATCTCTACGGTGGTTGAGCTGTCGAAGCCTGAGTATTCAGACGTGGTGACGGGTCTTCTTTTCCAATAATCTAAATCCGCAGAGACCAATCCGCCGCTCTCCGATGTAACTTTCAGATTTCCGGCCCGGAGTTGAATTATGGCGGTGACCTTTGTCACAGAGGTGTCCAAATCCTCGGCATACTGGTATGTTTCTGTAGCACGATAGACCCGGGTCAATTCCACGTTTTGAAAATAGCTTGGACCCAAGATTGCGGCCATGAAGAGAAGTGGCGAGAAAACGGTCAAAAAGGACAAGCGACTTTTTTTGAAGATTATTTCAATGCCCAAGGCGACTAGGACGACCGGCCAAAGGGATAATATCCTGAACCAGACAGCCCAGGGCACATAACCCAGATTGTTCAAAAGGAAAACGACCCCCACCGATATAAGTATTACCCCATTCCTGATTCTTGCGATCTTCATGCTTAACCCTCCTTGATAAGACCGAGACCCGCCCCGGATCAAGGCTAAGACGGAACGCTCTGTCTTTTGGCTTTGGCCAAGATGACAATTCCCAAAACTATCAAAACCAAAGGCCACAGATGGCCGAAGTGAAACCAGGGAATGACGTTGTTCAACAGGAAAATCAGTCCCACTATTATCAGGGCCAGACCGGGCAGGAGCCGGTTGAGCTCGGATCTTTCGGGAGCGACAACCTCAGCTTCCCTTTCCGGATTACGGGGAACTATTATCCAGGCGATTATGTACGCGATCAGTCCGATGCCGTCGGCGAAGACCAGAAGAACCGCCGCCAGTCGCATTATGGTCGGATCCACGCCAAGATATTCGCCCAGTCCTCCACATATACCCGCAATCATCGAATTTCTTCGGGAACGATAGAGTTTCTTCGCCATAAGTTCTCCTTTTTCTTATTCTGTACCTCTTAATATACGAGATTGCGGTTCCTCAGGATTCAGCTAAGTAGATCAAAGACTCAAAAAACAAAGTCATAGCTGCCCTCTGCCTCACTTCTCTGTTTCAGTCTCCAT
>Ga0315541_1004336_pt1 | contig 10431 bp, 9 predicted proteins | sample SalMarSW160190MG_FD_203095 | JGI IMG/M metagenome (GOLD analysis project Ga0315541, IMG submission 203095) | Salt marsh sediment microbial communities from the Plum Island Ecosystem LTER, Massachusetts, United States - Salt Marsh Sediment SW1601-190 ...
GGTTTTCCAAGATGATGAAGGTGCCAGCGATGAGGTCTCTTATCAAGTACTGAGCGCCGAAGCCAATGGCTAGGCCGGCGATGCCGAGGCCAACCAGGACTGATGCAATAGGTACGCCCGCCTCGTCTAGGATCATCATTATACCAATTACGACAATGAATACCCGCCCCACCCCAGTCAGGACACCTACAAGCGTGTCTCTCCTTTTCTTGATGCCTTCCTTGCTTTCACCCTTGGTCGTCGCCATGAGACGGCCCACAATAGGCGGGAGAAACTTATTTAAGGCGAACCATAGCACAGCTCCTACTGCTGCTATGATAAGGATGAGGATGCCATGGTCTCTCAACCAGGTGACTACGGTGGCCCAACTCAATTCCGGCATTTGCTACCTCCGTTGCTTCATGCTTTCTGCCTAGACTAACTCTGTATTATTTTAAACATAATGGAGCCTGCTGTATAGCTGCACTCCTTGAGAGCCCTGAGACTGAATCAGATGTCTTCCTACCCCTCGATAAATTACTTGATGCAGGAAACCTTATCAACAACTTGTGCTGCGTAGGTAAAACTCCTATCTCAACCTATCAATGAGCTCTTTCTTAGGAATATTATTCCAGAGGCTCACTCTGGTAAGAATGTCGTTTAGGGTTCCCTTGGCCAAAACCTTGTGCGCCGAGACGGTGATGTTATGTTCACCTAGAGACGTGATCTTCCTAAGTCGGATATGGCTCCCTCTTTGCCTGATGACTTCATAACCCAAATGCTGGAGAAGTCCAACGACATCGTCGCCACTAACTTGTGGAAGTTTGGGCATTTGCCAGTTTTACTTCAGACAGAGTCAAGATAGTAATAGGCTCGTCTGTTTCACCATAATGAACAGATACTGCTTCCTTAATATTTTGGTACAAATCATCCAAAGTGTTGCCCTGAGTAAATATATCTTCTCCTATCCCACGGGCACACCAGAATTCGCCGTCGAAGTAAGTTTCTATCTTTACCAGCATATTTGCCTCCGCTTGAAACTCATCCTATTATAACAGAAACCTCAAATTTAGTTTGCCTCGTTTCAACAGTGCCTAACTTCGGGCGATTTTATATTTGGTCACGTTTGGAAAAAGCAAATTTGCTTCCCGAGCCGGGGGAAAATCCGAACTTTTGTCGATTTCTGGTTCATTATAGCTTTGACCAACAGCAGGACGCAAGCTAGGCATCAGTTTTGTTCTGTGTAATCGTATCTACAAATGTCTTAAGGAGTTTGCACTGGCTTCACTTCTGAATATTTTGGCTTACCTCTTACATTTGGTGTGGTCTAACGGGGAGGGATAACCAGTTTTCTTTGGCATTTTTCGATGAATTGAATTGCCTTCTCATATTTTCCAACGTCCTGCAACTTGACACAGCGTTTTAGCTCGTCCAATTTTTCCAAGCAAGGATTCTTGCCATTGATTTCGATCCATTGTCCCAAGATGCAAGCTGGAAGTTTACTGGTGAGTTTCCCCTTTCCAGTCTTGAAGGGTACGTTCCAATAGGCGTAGTTCAGACGTTCTCCTGCGGGAATACCAAGGCTGTCAAGTCGGGTCACGGCAGAAGGGCTAAGCAAAAAGCCAATCCAGTCTTGAGCCTCCCCGTATTCGTAAGCCTCGACCAAGGCTGGGCCAAAATAGAGATTGCTACTTCTGTCAGCGTAGAAATCGCCGCATGAAATTGCCCCGCGAACAGGGATACTAGCAGTGGTGAGAAGGAAGTATACAAACCACCGAGAAACTTGATCAATGAAAGCGAAGTTTTGTGCAGAATCATCTGAGGTATAGATCAGGAAAGTATCGGAAAACCAAACGGAACTCACCGTCGGTTGGCATGCCAGGGTTTTTCTGGCCCTCTCAATAGCAGTGGCATAAACCGTGAACACATAGAAGTGATCACGAGATTTTATAAGGGCACGAGTTCCCAAGAGATCGAAGTAACCAAGCCAGCGATGACTATCATTGGCTGGATTGTACCAAATCTCAATCTCAGCTGACATCTCTTCGATTCTTAGTTCTGGGCTAACTAGTAATTAGACTGCAATCTTAATGTATTATATCTCAAAAGTGCGGGGCATTTGGTATCTGCTCCGGTTCGAAAAAAGCAGACTTCCTCCCGGGACAGGATTCAAGGATATCCTCCATAACCCCTACCCCTCGATGACCTCTTTGGTACTGGGAACCCTGCCAGCGATTCGCTCGTCAATCCGGGTGGCTGAGTCCAGGGCTCGGGCCAGGGCTTTGAATAAGGCCTCGGCTTTGTGGTGGTCGTTGATGCCGCTGAGCACTTTGGCGTGGAGGTTAATCTTAGCTTCGGAGGCAAGGGAGACCAGAAAATGGCGGACTAAATCAGCATCCAGGTCGCCTATGCTGGCTTCGTTAAAGGCTGCCTCGATTACACTGTAGACCCTGCCTCCGATATCCACAGCTACCTCTGCCAGAGCTTCATCCATAGGCACGATAGCATGGGCCATACGAACGATGCCCTGCTTCTTTCCCAGTGCCTGGTTAAAAGCCTTGCCAAGGGAGATAGCCACATCCTCCACCACATGGTGCTGGTCGGGACCCGAGGCTGAGATTTTTATATCGAATACTCCGTGCTGAGCTAGATGGCTAAGGAGGTGGTCGAACATCCTTATGCCGGTGGTGATTTGAAATTGTCCGCTGCCGTCAATGTTGAGCTCCACCCTGACATTCGTTTCGGCAGTCTCACGGGCAACTGTTGCTTTTCTTTCAGTCATATTTAACCTCCTTTAATGCCTTAACCAGAGCATCGGTATCCTCAGGTCTGCCCACGCTAATTCGCAGGCAGTCTTTCAGTATAGGAGTATCGAAATAGCGCACAAAGATGCCTTTCTTCCGCAGTTGTTGCCAGATTTCCTTGGCCTTTCCTGCGGGCAGAGAACAGAGGATAAAGTTTCCCTGGGAGGGGTAAGGCTTTAGCCAATCCAGTTCCTTTAGTTTGCCGAATAATTGCTCCCGTTCCATAACTATCCTGGTAACATTAGCACGAAGATAATCTACATCTGCCAGGGAAGCTAGCACCGCAGCCTGGGCTGCAGCATTGGCATTATAGGGTTGCTTAATCTTCATCAGGTAACCAGCAATTTCTACGGGGAAAAAGCCGTAGCCTATCCTTAAGCCGGCCAGTCCGGCCCATTTGCTGAAGGTGCGCAAGACTATCAAGTTAGGGTAAGAGGGCACCAGATTGGCCATGGTTGCATTACTGAATTCAAAATAGGCTTCGTCTACGACAACAATTTTTCCGGTCCCAACAAGCTCCATAATTTCCTTCTCGGTGGCGGTGTCGCCTGTGGGATTATTAGGCGAGGCAATAAAGATGGTTTTTGTTCTCCTGGTCAATGCCTTCTTTATACCGACCATATCAATGGTAAAATCTTTTATTCGGGGCACATCAACCACCTTACCTCCACAAACATCGGTGCTAAAGGGGTACATGCCAAATGTCGGTGGACAATTTATAACCTCGTCTCCAGGCTTTAGGAAAAGCCTGAGGATAAGGTCAATAAGTTCATCGCTGCCCATGCCGCAAACAATGTGCTGGCGGCCCAGGCCGGCATATCCTTCTAAAGCCTTCCGTAGCTCTCTTTGCTCCGGGTCGGGGTAATTGTGATAATAGGGATAAGTGGCTAGAGCTTGATAGACCTTTGGGGAACATCCATAAGGATTCTCGTTACCATCAAGCTTTATTACTTTACTCGAAGGCAATTCAGTTCGTTGGCTCAAAACTTCCGTAGGCTCGATAGGGACGTAACCTTTCATGGTCACGAGCTCAGGCCTGATAAGTTTTTTTATGTCCATGTCAACCTAAATCAAAAGTCAAAATTAAAAAATCAAAATGACAAATTAAAATGTAAATATTTTTGCTCTGTATTTTTGCCTTTTGTATTTTAATCTTTTATTTAGCTCTCAGCCTTCTTTCTACCGCCTGGGCGTGGGCATCGAGTCCTTCAGATTTAGCTATTACCACAGCGGCCTGGCTCAGTTTTCGCATGGCGGGCTCATCCAAGGCGATGATATTGGTAACCTTGAGGAAGTCCATAACACCCAGAGGAGAACTGAAACGAGCACTGCCTCCGGTGGGCAGTACATGGCTGGGACCGGCAACATAATCGCCCAGAACCACGGGCGAATTCTCGCCTATGAAAATACAGCCGGCATTGCGAATTTTGGGAATTAAAGCTGAAGCGTCGGATGTCATAATGGAGAGGTGCTCCGGAGCGAAGAGATTAACCAACTCCACTGCCTGGGCTATGTCATCGACAAGCACAAGCATTCCTGCATCAATAGCCGTTCCAGCAGTGGAGCGCCGCTTTAATTTTCCCAGTTGTATCTCAATTTCCTTGTCTACCCGGTCAGCCAGGTCGGCCGAAGTGGTGATTAAAATTACTGAAGCCAGGGGGTCATGTTCAGCCTGGGCCAGGAGGTCGGCGGCACAAAGGGCGGGGTCGGCTTTCTCATCGGCTACAATTACTATCTCGCTGGGACCTTCGAGCCCATCGAGGCCCACTATGCCATAAACCATTTTCTTAGCCAGGGTCACAAAGATGTTCCCCGGCCCGCAAATCTTATCCACTCTGGGTATCGACTCGGTACCAAAAGCCAATGCCGCAATAGCTTGAGCGCCGCCAAGTTTAAAAATGCGGTCGACCTTGGCAATGTCGGCAGCTACCAACGTGGACGCAGGAATCCTGCCATCCTTAGCAGGCGGTGAAACCATAATGATTTCCCCAACACCGGCCACTTTGGCTGGTATAGCCATCATCAGCACTGTGGATGGATAGGCAGCGGTGCCACCAGGGACATACAGTCCCACCCTTTGTAAGGGCAGAACCTGTTGCCTTAAGTGCTTGTCGATGGGGATTAGGCCAGCTTTGTGTCCACAGGCAAGATGGAAGTCCCGTATTCTTCTAGCTGCGAATTCAAGGGCCGAGACAAGCTTCTTGTCTATCGTGTCATAGGCGGCAACAACTTCCTGTCTATCTACTTCCAGGGAATCCAGTCGGACTCCATCCAATTTTTCGGTGTAATCAAAGAGGGCTTTATCACCTTTGCCCCGAACCTCACCGATGATATGGTCGACCACTTCTTGAACTGAAAGCTCTTCGCCAAAGACTTGCTTTATCTGAGCTCCTAGTCCCGGTGGCGTGGTGAAATGCTCCCAGAAATTTTCCCTGGTCAGTAATTGTCTGGCTTTATTAAATCCTTTGACCCTTTTCATATCAACTAAAACCAAAAGTCAAAAATTAAAAATCAAAATGACAAATTAAAATGTAAAATTTTTTATTTTTTGCTCTGTATTTTTGCTTTTTGCATTTTAATCTTTAATCTACTATAGCCCCGCTTGCAATTTCCGTGTTAGGAACTCCATTTTCTCTTTTTTATCGGAAGATGCCAGACTATCTTTGTTGGCAATTAGACAAGCCGAAGACCGGAAGAGCACATCAATAATCTTTAATTTGTGCTGCTCGAGGGTCTTCCCTGTCTGGACATTATCAATAAGCATATCGGCATCCTCAGGTAAAAAAGCCTCGCTCGCCCCCCAGGTTGGAATTAGCTTGTATGGGTTAATGTGATTGTCTCGAAGGTACCTGTCGGCAATATTTATGTACTCCGAGGCTACTTTTAGAGGAGCAAACTTACTGCTCTGAACGAGCGACCTCAATTCATCAATGTCGGCCACAGGCATTTCCTGGCTCACGGCAGCGACAATTTTGACGGCGCCAAAGCTGAGAGCAAACAATTTCTTCACCGGGCTCGAGGGGAAGCGATAGAGGTGTTCCCGCAGCCAATCTTCACCGGTTATGGCCAGGTCAAAATTGCTGTTAGCCACTTGCAGAGGCATATCCTGGGGCCTGATTACCTTAATGCCAAGCCAGTTCAAATCAGCGGAGGGTCGGCGGCTCACTACCTCTTCGGAATACCCCTGAAGTGCCAGCCCAGCTCGCTTCAAAAGCTGCGAAGTAGGTGCTTGCTGGTGTCCATCAGGCAAAGCCAGGTTGATTTCCTTTGCCTGCCACAAGGGTCGAGAAACCTTTAGTTCCTCAGAAATGTCAAGCTCATTTTCTATTGATGTCTGCGGCCCAGCGGTAATCTTGGAGCTAAAACACGTCAATATCTGGCTCAAATCCTTGTTCTCCAGGCTTTCTCGATTGGCTATTAGAAAGGCAGTAACAGGGAGTAATCTTTTGAGGGGAATTAAGCCTTGAGTTGCTATATGTGCTCCACTCTTTCCCCAGAGCACCGCCAGGTCAGCATTTTCCGGCGGATAAGCTTCAGCAGCTCCCCACACCGGGAAAATCCTGAACCTTCTCATTCTGAGATTTAAGGCAAAAGCCTCAGCCAGATTAGGATACTCACTCACTATACGATAATCATTTCTCCCGGCTGATAACTCATTGAGATTAGCTATCCCCGCTTCAGCACTGGCAACCACGTGTATACTGCCTTCACCATAATTTAGACTCGATATTTTTACCAGAGCTCCTGCTGGATATTTAACCAGGAATTCTTCAATCCAATCCGAACCACAAATACCCAGGTCGTAATTCCCGACAGCCACCTGTATGGAAATATCTTTTTCCTGAAGCATTTTAGCGGAAAGACCGGGAAACCTTGCCGAGCGAAGGCGATATTGCTTTGTTTTATCGCTATAATCCTGAAATCCCAGGTCTATCTCGGCGAGCAAGCTAGCTGTAGGCGATAGAAACCTGCCTTTAGGGAGGGCGAGTTTTATGTAGCCGGCTCGGTAGTCCTTCATCCCTCACTTACCACTTTAAGAATCTCTGCCATAGAAGCGGCATCACGCTGTCGCCCTTGTACACAATCCGTGAGCGTAAACGGAGAGGGCTCCTTTCCTGAAACCAGGATGACCCACCTGTAATTAGATTCATCTCGACCTGTGAAGCCAAGCTCTGCTGGGTGTCCGGCGTCACGAAGCGATTCCGCCACGGTAAAGCACGTCTCTAATATTTCTGGAGCTAATTCCTTACCTTTAACCAGGATTTCAGATTCGCTCCTTTTCTCTTTCTCCAGCGGAAGTAATTTCATTACAGGGTCCACATATAGGGCAAATCCGCAGGCGGGGATGTCATCTCCATTCATAAGAGGCACAAGGTTATCATATCTCCCTCCGCCACCTATCTTTTCCCCAGCAGCCAGGAACTGAAAACAGATTCCAGTATAGTACTCAAACCCATGTATCTCTGCGATATCAATTTTATAGCTGCAACCCAGGTTATCCAGTAATGTGGTAATGCTTATGAGGTCCTCCAGGCTGGACTTGAAGTCCTGCGAAGCTTTGGGGAATGAAGCTCTTACATTGTGTAGAAAGCTGCTCGATTTTCCCTTGAGGCCCAATAGCGCAGCTATAAGCCTGTCGATTTCGGGGTTAGTGGATTTCGCCTTGGTCAATGCTTGCCAATTTCCTTCCAAAATGCGGTTCGCCATCTTAGCTTCCTCACCGGGACTGAGCTTCAACTCTTTGAGCAACGCCTTCACCAAGCCAGCATGGGATAGTTGCAGCCCGACATCGCTGATGTCAAGTCTGCGGATAACCTCTTCAGCCAGCAGAATTATCTCCACATCCGGGGCCAATTTGGCACCACCGAAAAACTCAGCACCACATTGCCACCGCTCCCTGTTCTCTTTCCCGGTTCCCTCGAAAGCGAAGATATTAGTTACATAGAAAAGCCTGGTTAATTCTTGTCCACTTAGATTGTCGATGTAGAGTCTGGCTACAGGAATAGTGCCATCTGGCCTCAAGACGACCCGCTCACCACTCCAGCCATCCCAATCGAGAAAGGAATATACCTTGCTTAACATGCTCGGAGTAAGTGTTCCCGTAGCTGTAAACAAGTGGAGGTATTCTAAGGTTGGCGTCCTCACCTCCTGGTAACCCCAGTTAAGACAACCAGTCCGGAAGGTATCTTCAATGTGGCGAAAGCGTAACATATCCTCAGGGAGCAGGTCCTGCATCCCCTTACATTTTTGGTTCTTCATCCTTAACCTATTCTACACTAAGCTGTGTCCAGCTTCAATGATGAACTTGAAATTTTTTGTTACTTTTAATTGCTTAGTTTATAATTAACTTGAGGTTAATTCTAGATGCTTAGAACCGGGCTTAAGGTTTTATTTCTTGCCTTGCTTATGCTTCCCATAGCTGCAGGCCTAGGAGGTAGCTTCATCTCTGCCGCCAGCCCTACTACCGTGGAAGTCCTCACCGTGGATGGCACCATTGTGCCCGTGATAGCTGACTACATTGATCGAGGTATCAGCCAGGCGGAGGAGAACGACGCTACTGTATGCATAATTGAGCTAGATACCCCCGGTGGGCTTCTTGACTCAACCGATAAGATAGTCAAAAGGATTATGAATGCCGACGTGCCCATCGTGGTTTACGTCTCACCCAAAGGTGCCTGGGCGGCCTCAGCGGGAACCTTCATTACCCTATCTGCTCATATAGCGGCGATGACGCCGGGCACAACCATCGGCGCTGCCCATCCTGTATCTGCTGGAGGAGAGGAAATACCAGAAGACCAGATGAAAAAAATAGTCGAGTTCTCGGCTAAGTGGATGAGGACTATAGCTGAGGAGCGTGGCCGCAATATAGAAGAAGCCGAGCTAGCAGTTACGGAAAGTAAATCATTCACCGATGTCGATGCCCTGTCATATAACCTTATCGACCTGCGAGCTGACAATTTGGAAAGCCTTATTGCCCAAATCGATGGCTGGGAAGTCACTTTAGCCAGCGGCGAGGAAGTTATCATTGATACTACGGACTATGTTTTAACTAGAAACGAAATGAATGCCATTGAAAAATTCCTGCAGACCATCAGCGACCCCAACATTGCCTATATCCTCTTTACCCTGGCTACAATAGGGTTAATTACCGAGATTTCCAACCCGGGGATGGTCTTTCCCGGGGTCGCTGGGGGCATCAGCTTATTACTGGCGTTTTACTCACTGGGTGTGCTTAATGCTTACTGGGGAGGCATAGCACTTCTCTTACTTGCCGTGGGACTTTTTATCGCCGAGTACTTCACCACCAGTTTTGGGCTATTTACAGCCGGAGGTATAATCTCGCTGGTTATAGGCTCGTTGATATTATTCAGCTATAGCCCGGGGATAGCGGTAGATAAGAGGCTAATTGCCGGGGTTGCGGTAGGCTTCACCGCTTTCGCTGTCTTTGTCGTCGGCGCCATTATCCGAGGGCAAAGGCGACGCAAGGCTACCGGGGCTGAGGGAATGATCGGGGGAATAGCCATAGCCAAAACACCCCTCGACCCTACGGGCACAGTGCTCGCCCAGGGAGAACTATGGACAGCGGCATCGGAAGGCGGCAGAATAGCACCGGGTGAAGAGGTGATAATAACCAAAGTGGAAGCATTGAAATTATGGGTGGCAAAGAAATCAAAAAAATAGGAGGGTAGCATTTATGGATATTACGGATTTCGAAATGACTGGCCCAATTATCATAGTCATAGTTTTTGCCGTCGCCTTTATTATTTTTGTCATTTACGCCATCGTAAAAGGCCAGAGGCGAAAACTCTCCGCTGGTGTAGAAGATATGATAGGGAAGGAAGCTATGGTACAAACGACCCTCGACCCCAAGGGCACGGTTCTGGCTGAGGGAGAATTGTGGACAGCCATAGCCGAAGGTAGTAAAATAGAACCCGGAGAGGAGGTGCTAATAACCAAAGTAGAAGGATTGAAACTTTGGGTGACCAAAAAATCTAAAGAAAAGGAGGAAAAATGAACGTTTTTATTGGTGTTATTATCGCAATAGTAGTAATAATACTTCTGTCGGCAGCTATCAAAATCGTTCGAGAGTATGAAAGAGGGGGCGTTTTCCGACTGGGCAGGTGGGTTGGCCTCAGAGGACCGGGCCTGGTCTTGATTATACCTTTCATTGAGAATATGCGGAAAGTCGACCTCCGGGTAATCACCATGGACGTTCCCCAGCAAGAGTGCATCACCGTGGACAATGTTACTGTCAGGGTTGACGCCGTAATTTACTTTCGGGTGGTCGGTGCAGATGATGCTATTCTCAAGGTGCTCGACTATATCAAGGCAACCTCACTGCTTGCCCAGACCACTTTGCGAAATGTTGTCGGACAATCTACGCTGGATGAGCTATTAGGCCAGCGGGACAGGCTCAACGAAAAGATACAGTTGGTGGTTGATGAAGGCACTAATCCCTGGGGTATAAAAGTGAGCATGGTGGAGGTTAAGGATGTGCTCCTGCCGCAAACAATGCAGAGGGCTATGGCAGCCCAAGCTGAGGCTGAGCGAGATAGGAGAGCCAAGGTGGTTCATGCCGAGGGTGAAGCCCAGGCGGCAGAGAAATTGGCCCAGGCTGCCAAAATTATTTCCAGTCAGCCTTCAGCTC
>Ga0315541_1004338_pt1 | contig 10430 bp, 9 predicted proteins | sample SalMarSW160190MG_FD_203095 | JGI IMG/M metagenome (GOLD analysis project Ga0315541, IMG submission 203095) | Salt marsh sediment microbial communities from the Plum Island Ecosystem LTER, Massachusetts, United States - Salt Marsh Sediment SW1601-190 ...
AAGGATGACCCTCCGGGTACAGATTTTTAGCAATAATCTCCTGGTTGAATCCATAAGCTGCATTGTCGACGCTCTGGCGTTTTTCATTCTGGACCACATTTTGTTGATTAACGAGAGATGATTTTGTAACGGTATTTGTCAGGTAACCCATCCTGTCAGATTCGAGCCAGAGAGCCATTTCAAGGGCATTTTTGGGAATCACCTCGTAGTAGTTTGTCCTGTCCTGACTTGTGCTGCCGTTAAGAGTACCTCCGGCACCCTGTATTTCCCTGAAGAGTTGGTCTTCACCAACATTTTCGGATCTCTGGAACATCATATGTTCAAAGAGATGGGCAAAACCTGTTTTCCCGGGAGTTTCACGGCTTGAGCCTACATGGTAGTATATGCCAAGAGCTACAATAGGATCAGATTTGTCCTCGTTGAGAACAACAGTAAGACCATTCGGAAGGGTATATTTCTCAAATGGAATAGATAAATCCGTTTCTTTAGATTCCTTGCAGGAAATGAAAAGGACTGTGATAATGGCAATAAACAGAAAGAATAACTTTTTCATAGAATCAGCAGTTTAAAGGTTAATGACAGTATTAATGCGGCTTTTCTTTATTATTTATTCAGCCATCCACCATGTAAACATGTTATCGGTATTCATAAATAATAAAGCCGCCCCCATGAATCGGGACGATTTTATTTGAGCGGGAGACGGGACTCGAACCCGCGACCCTAACCTTGGCAAGGTTATGCTCTACCAACTGAGCTACTCCCGCAGATTCACGGGCAAAAATAGGATTTTTTTAAGAATTAAATGATATTATTTTTGAATTTCGGATTGCGGATTTTCAGTTTTCACAATCCGAAATCCCAAATCCGCAATCCGCAATTAATTCCTAATCGGCCCCCACTCTGCCAGGATATCATTCTCGATATAAAGCCAGGTATTCCTGAATATCCACTCTTCCTTTATCACATTACCGCTGATAATCCTGTTGATCTTCTTCGGATTTCCCCAGCTGTCTAATATCATTTCTGCTGACATGCCCTTCCATATCTTCCCGGCCATCAGCTTTGCCGCCATATTTGAGCCGTATTTATTTTCCAGATATGTAAACCTGCTGACTTGTCTTTGCTGGACTGGCTGTGCCTGTTGAACAGGCTTCTCTTCCATGATAATGGGCTCGGCTTCAGCCATTTCAGGTTCTGTTGCAACAGGCAGAGGGGCCTCACTGATAACAGCATGATGTTTATAGATGTAGCCTTCATAATCTTCAGAAATAACATGCAGATAAGTACTGTCAGAATCAAGTATCTCCATCTCCGTCCCCGGAGGAAGGACCATTATCACAGTAGTAAGATCGTCTTTGGCACCAAAAAGCCTGGTTGCCGATTTAAGTGTGGCGATCATTATCAAATCCTGATCCATAACAGCATCAGATTGTTGTTCTGTGACAGGATTTACAGCCTGATCCTTCTCAAGCTCATGGAGAAGATCGGTTTTGTTTTCCTGGGCATTGATAGCAAATGCTGAAAGAGAAAACAGTATTGAAATAAAAAGCTTGTTCATGGCGATTGTTTTTCTTTCGAGTTCAAAAATTGTACCGAAATGTAAAGATAAGATATAAAAGAAACTGAAAAAAGGAGGTTCGAATATTAGATCGTTCGAAGGTGTGATCGTTTGAGGGTTCGAGCGTTCGAACGCTCAAACATTGCTAATCAACTCTTATCAACATTATCCCATCCCTGATTGGCAGAATGATTTTTTCAATGTTCTTCTGTTCGCGAATCATTTCATTGAATTCGATAATCCCTCTGGTTTGCGGATCCCTGGTTTCCCTGTCCAGAACCTTATCTCCCCATAGCACATTATCAGCAATTATGAAACCTCCGGGCTTCATTTTTCGAATAATAATATTATAGTATTCAATATATTCTCTTTTGTCTCCGTCGATATATACCAGATCAAAATTTTCATCAAGAGAAGGAATTATATCTAATGCAGATCCGGTAAGCTGAATGATTCTGTCTTTAAATCCTGCCCGAATAAAAAATGAACGGCTGAATTCCTCCAGTTCATCGTTGATCTCAATGGTATATAATTTTCCGCCTTCCCTGAGTCCTTTTGCCAGACAAATTGCTGAATATCCAGTATAGGTGCCAATTTCAAGAATTGTTACAGGATTTATCATCTTTGAAATGAATTCCAGCAGCTTCCCCTGGATATGGCCAGCTGCCATGTTGGGATTAACAAATCTTAGATTTGTCTCTCTGTACAGTTTGGCCAGTAACGGATCTTCAGGTGATGAGTGTTCATCTATATAATTTTCAATCTTACTTTTCATTCTTATTTATAAATCAACATAGAAAGTAGAGAAGGTTCAAATACTTCATTTGCTATTTCAAGAAGTTGATGTGATGTTATCCTATCAATTTTATTGCATATTTCTTCAAGAGTATCAACCCTGCCAAATACCATCATACTTTTTCCGAGGCTCAGCATAAGGCTTTCATGGTTTTCATAACCTCTTGCAAGATAGCCTTTTATCTGGTTTTTTGCTTTACTGATCTGCATTGTTCCCAATGTTACATTACGAAGCCTGACAAGCTCTTTCCCTGCCATTGAAACACATTTTTCGAGGTTTTTACTTTCGGTGCCGAAGTAGATTGAAAAAACACCTGTGTCGGAATATGCATTATATCCTGATTCGACATTATATGCAAGACCGTTTTTTTCACGCAGCGACATGTTAAGCCTTGAGTTCAGTCCCTGTCCGCCAAGGATGTTATTGAGAAGGAACATCCCGATCCTGCGCTTGTCTTTGAGATTATAGGCGACATTGCCTATTATGCAATGATTCTGGTATGTATCCTTGATTTTTGTTACCGATACAGGTTTGTAATTGATCTTTTCCCTTCTCCTGATGTTTCTTTTTCTATATGGGATCGATTCGAAATATTTTTTAAAGATGTTAAGTATTTTTTCGTCAGGTATGTTTCCAACGGAGCAGAAGACCATCCCTACCGGATTATATCTTTCCGATATAAATCTCAGCAAAGAATTCTGTGTTAAAGATTTAACAGATTCGGGTGTGCCGAGAATGTTACGGCTTATAGGATAGCCTTTAAATACAAGTTCCTCGAAATCATCGAATATCAACTCTGCAGGATTGTCGAGATATGAGTTGATCTCTTCAATGACCACATCTTTTTCTTTTTCGATCTCTTTTTCAGGGAAGACTGAATTGAATACAATGTCGCTGATTATATCTACAGCTTTTTCAAAGTTCTGGTTAAGTACTGATGCATGAATTGCTGTTTCCTCTTTTGTGGTATAGGCATTCAGTTCTCCTCCGACATCATCAAGACAACTCAGTATATGATAAGCTTTTCGCCTGGCAGTTCCCTTAAAGAGCATGTGTTCAATAAGGTGTACTATCCCGTGTTCTGATTCTTTTTCATCGCGAGAGCCTGTATTTATTATCAGTCCGCAATGTGTTATCATTCCGTTTGTCCTGTAATGGACAAGCCTGATTCCATTCCGGAGAGTATGGTGGAGGAGTTTCATAGTGTATTACAATAGTATGCAAAGGTATCATAAGGGTGAATGATTCCAAATAGATTTTTTTAGGCTAAAGTTTTGCTTACTCAGATTTGAAATTATATGAAATACTCCCTTTTCTCAGACCACGGGTTTACAAAAATAAGTTTTCTTTTCTGATGATTTTTCTCTCGTAAATACTTCTTCAATAATTAGGCTGCCTGATATTGACCATTTAATTATAAAACAACAACCATCCCTTCTCTGCCAAACACATGTTTTTTTAGCATTCCAGCATGATTCTATTTAAAAATGTGTACTTTAGAAAAAATTTCAACAATGAAATTAAAAATTATCATAATTATTTTGCTTTCACTACTTTTAGTTATTTTCGCTTTGCAAAATACTGAAATAGTGGAGGTTAAACTATGGTTTTGGTTAGTAAAAACACCCAGTGCTTTGTTAATATTGCTAAGTATAGCAATGGGTGTAATTATTGGGATGATTTCATCTAAATGCAGTTTTAAAATGTTAAAAAAAGAAGTCAACAACGAAAATGAGCAAGAATAATAAGTAGCTAACAATTCTTATAGATATAGATAAAAAATATGGTTGTAGTTGCACCACAACCTTAAATCACAAACCCTTGTAGATCGCTGATATACAAGGATTTATAAATTTTCTGTTGACGCCTGCCTGCCGGCAGGCAGGGAATTGGTGATAGATTTTGCAAAGTATACATAATCAAATATATGCACAACCTTTTAAAGTTAATTTCTAATATTTCTAATTAGGTTTTAGTCCGGACGAGCGTATGCTTTTCAGGTTTTTGGTCAGATTATTGTTTTGTTTTACTCACAAAGAATTTATTCATGATTGCTTTGGCTGTTACAGGTGTTAAACTAGATTCAGTCATTTTGTAAGTCTTAATAATCTTCATTTTTTGAGTCCAGCCACAAACAGCTTCTTTCATAGTCAATGGCCATAGATCATTGTCCTTATATGCAAGTAAAGTCTCTTTTTCATAATTATATGAAAATTCTTCAAGTTCTGCTATAACAAATTCAGATCCAACCTTGCCACCAGGTATTTCATAATGGCTTGAATATATGACATAGACTTTATTATCCGGCATGCCATAATAATAAGCAGGATTTGGCGTAGGAAAATAATGTTCATTGCCCTTGGCCTTGTAGATTAGCTTGGGCTCTCCTTTAGAGCGTTTCATAATAGTGAGTATTAATGTAATACTCTGCAAGGTAATAAAAATCCGGCTCAGAAGGATGGTTTTTTGTTCCTGGTCTCCGAATTAGATATTAATGGTCACACTCTTAAGAGAAACGATAGATTAATCTTTTATTTTTACCTTTAATTGGAAAAGCCAGTAACCTTGACCATCGTTGGTCGGATCATATTGACCACCAAAAGCCGGAGTTAAATACTTGTTTTTAGTTATGTATATTAATTGTAATCTGGCCGGCCAAAAGGAGGTCAATATGCCCGGCTTTTACAGTCTTAAATCAAAAATATGAATAGCAAAAACCGTGACAGCCTGTCCCGCATAGCCTATTAATTTTAGTCCGAGTGTTAGGTGTTCGTAGTTTTTTAATCTTATAATAACCACTTTAATATTAAGAATAATCTCTCCGGTTTAATGTAACTTTATATGCACTTTTATACGACTTACGGTTGTGAGTAAATCATTAGAAGACATAATACTTGACCTCATTGAATTATTTAGACCTCATATAGAAGGTATTAATTCTGTACTTGATATTGGAACCGGAACATCACTGCCTATCCATATTTTTGCTGAGATTTTTCCTGAAGTTAAATATAATACAATAGATATTGTTGATATCAGGAAAAGAAAAAAGTTGCCGTTTGTGATTTACGATGGCAAAAATTTACCATTCGGTAATTTAGAATTTGATGTTTCCCTATTAAATGAAACATTACACCATTGTGAAGATGCTGAATCTGTATTAATTGAAGCAAGAAGAGTGGCGAAATCAATTTATGTTATCGAACATTTTCCCAATCCCAATACTAACATCAAAGAATTAGTTAAAACTGAAATTAATGCTCTTAAAAACTTTGATATAAATTGCCAAATTTATAAACCCTTTACAGAACATTCACTTTACTTATTATTTAAGAAGGCAGGTTTAAAAGTTTTGGATAAGATTGAAGTACCTTATTATGGTAAAAGGGAAATAAGAAAGTATTTTTTCAAATTAAAATAATAAAATTCCGGGATCTGTATAATCTTCTTAAAACCCGGTCAGTTAATCCAGGTAGGTCTTTAATACTCTACCTACCGTAGTATACTTTAATTTTATGATCGACTTGGCTTTGATTTGCCTGACCCTTTCTATTGTCAGATTAAATTCCTCACCGATTTCCGTTAGTGTGTGCGCATGGTTGCCGTTTAATCCAAAATAAAATCTGATAATATCGGCTTCTCTTGGGGTCAATTTATTAAGGGCCCTATCAATTTCTTTCCTTAGTGAATCAGTTAACAATTCTTTATCAGGGCAGGAAGCATCTTCGTTTAATAAAACATCATACATGTTCTCTTCTTCACCTTGAACAAGCGGAGCATCCAATGAAATATAACGCCCGGCGTTTTTTATGGCTGATGTCACATCAGCAGGAGTTAGCTCTAAAGCCTGTGTAATCTCAATGACACTGGGTTCTCTTTCATACTTTTGTTCCAGTTCAGCAATGATCTTTTTTATTTTATTGATAATACTTATTCTGTTTAGAGGGAGCCGTACAATTCTGGACTGTTTAGCCAGTGCATAAATAATACCTTGTCTGATCCACCAAACAGCGTAGCATATAAACTTAAAGCCCCTCGTTTCGTCAAATCGTTGTGCTGCTTCGATCAAACCAAGATTTCCTTCATTGATCAAATCCGCAAGACTCAAACCCAGGTTCTGATACTGCTTTGCAACAGATATAACAAATCTGAGATTTGCATTTATCAAACAATCCCGTGCCTCCAGGTCCCCCTTATGTATTCTTCTGGCGAGGGATACCTCTTCTTCTGCAGTAATCAGCTTAATTTTGGCTATCTCATTCAGGTATTTGTCCATGGATGGGCTCTCCCTGTTGGTAACCTTCTCGATGATTTTCAATTGCCGCATTTTAAGGAGGATTTAGGCTTGTGACAGATATGTAAAAATACTTTTTAAAGGTACCACTTATTATGGGGAAAATTCATTTCCCCCCAGGGATTTGCTGATCCTGCTTTATAATGGAGTAATGATTGATTGAGAACGGGATAGTCTGCCTGTGAGAAAAGATCTGTCAGGTCAGCTATCAGGCTCTTTACTTTCTTTATACTCCTTTAGCAAAGATTGGAATATCTCCTTTACTGATGATATTTTAGTCGCTCTGAATGCATTGCTTCCGGCAAAAGCAAAGCCATTTTCAAAATTCCCCTTAAGTGCATTTATAAGTGCAATGATAATGCAATAAGGGCTCTTAGTAATGTCACAAGTCTTGATACATTTAAACGGACATTTTTTCGGCTGTTTTTTACCAGCTTTTACCTTTGTAAGGAAATTGCTTAAAATAGCTCGCCCAGGCATACCAACAGGACTCTTTATTATTTCAATATCCTTTTCATCGGCATCAATGTATGCCTGTTTGAATGCAGGTGAAGCATCACATTCATCTGTGGTTACAAACCTGGTTCCCATCTGAACACCCGATGCTCCCATCTTCATTATGTTATTAATATCCTCACCTGTATAGATCCCTCCTGCAGCAATAAGCGGTATAGCTTGATTGTATTTTTCTTCAAAAGGCTTCAACTCATTAACAATTTCCGGAACAAGCTTTTCAAGCGCATAATCCTTATCTCCGATTTGTTCTTCCTTAAAGCCCAGATGACCTCCTGCCTTCGGTCCTTCAACAATAACAGCATCGGGCAGATAATCGTAGTTTGCTTTCCACTTTTCACAGATTATCTTAGTCGCTCTGGCAGATGAAACTATAGGTGCGAGTTTTGTAATACTATTTTTCGTTAAAAAGGATGGCAAATTAAGCGGAAGTCCTGCACCTGCTATAATGATATCTACCTTTTCAGAGATAGAAGTCTTTATCATATCCGCAAAATTAGTCATGGCAACCATAACGTTAACGCCTATGATACCAAGTGTTTTCTCTCTAGCTTTGCGTATCTCCTCCTTAAGTCCGAGAATGCTGGCCTCAAGAAAGTTTTCAGAAAAGTCCTTGTATAAAAGTCCAATCCCGGCACTTGCAATAACACCTACCCCGCCTTCATTTGCAACTGCGGCTGCTAATCCGGAAAGCGAAATGCCAACTCCCATTCCACCCTGTATGATCGGAACAGCAATTGAAAGACTCCCGATTTTTAATGCCTTCATTTATCGTTTTTACATTCGCATTTTTTAGTTACGATAAACAGAGCTATGGATAGCAGCAGGAAGCTGTTTGCAGCATGGAAAAAATTCACGGCATGGTTAAAACCCAAAATTCCTTTTCCTATTAAAAGGGAAATACATGCAAGTAAGATAATTATAGCTGCAACTGCAGCAGAGATCCATGCTATCCAGTTAAGTACTTTCATAAGAATATAGTTTTGATTGTCAGTATAGAGATAAAATTATGCATTAAGAAAGGTATGAATTATTAAGATACAAGTCAATAATTTCATAAAACTAATAACAGAATCTTATGTTTCAGATGGCACATTTAAAAGTTCTTTTCACTATAGTGTTCTTTTACGTTTAATTAGAGGTGACACATTTAATAAACCTTTGAGTTGTCTATCGAAATCAGATTCATATTCATTATCTTGAATTATTCTGAATTTTTCATATTCCTTATATAGGATATACTTCTGATATTGAAGAAAGGTTGAAGTTACATAATAACCGTCATTTTGGTGGCAAATCATATACCTGTAGAACAAATGACTGGGAGATTTATTTATTGATTCCTTGTGAGACAGTTGAGCAGGCTGTTTATATTGAATCAAGGATAAAAAGGATGAAAAGCTGGAAATATATTGAAAACCTGAAAAGGTATCCTGAGCTCATTAATAAAATTATGAAAGACTTTAATTATTAAATCATTATGTTAGATTCAGTTAATTTTTAAGAATAAAGTTTTGCTTACTCAAATTTGAGATTTATATTTGCAGACCAAATTGAGGGTGCCATAGCTCAGTAGGTAGAGCACAGGACTGAAAATCCTGGTGTCCGTGGTTCGATTCCACGTGGCACCACTTAAAAAAGAGTGAGAGTGGGAGCGAGAGCGAGTACTTTCACTCTTTTTCTCGCTCCCGCTCTCACACTCACTCAGACAATTGACTACTTTACGCGAGAGCGAGTACTTTCACTCTTTTTCTCGCTCCCGCTCTCACACTCACTCAGACAATTGACTACTTTACGCAAGAGCGAGTACTTTCACTCTTTTTCTCGCTCCCGCTCTCACACTCACTCAGACAATTGACTACTTTACGCAAGAGCGAGTACTTTCACTCTTTTTTCTCAATTCTCATACTCACACAAGAAAAACGAATCCTGCAGTATCAAGACTATACTGGATTTTGTATTTAAGATGGCGACGGAATTGTTGGCAGATTTTGCAATATTCAAATAATAAGTTGTTTACAAAAGAATAAGTGTCCCTATTTTCCATCTATGAGAAACCATTGGGCTTTCCTTACCAAGAGGCGCTACCTAACATCAAAGTTAACCGGAATAATGAAAAATCATATTTAATCCTTATCTCTAACAATTAAACCTCAGGTTGATAAAAAAAGTGTCAACCTATTTCAGGATGAGACAGGCCAGAGTAGTAGTTAACAATACTAAAAACCATATCTTCTTTTTAGTTTTTTGAAATAGTTTCTTGAAATATTCAATGGTTCAGGAATACCCTGCATAATCACTTCAGCTGAGCCGGTAAAATGATGATTAATGTTAATGATATAATCGAAATTGATAATAGTTGATCGGTGTATCCTGCAAAAATTTTGATCGGGCATCCTGCTTTCCCATTCCCCTATAGATATTGAGGTGAGATATTCCTTTCCATCACTTGTATTTATATAACTATATTCCCTTGATGCTTTAATGTGTGTTATTGTATTGATCTTAATAAATTTCACTGATTTATTATGCATTACCATCAAATGATCGTTGTAGTTTAACTTAGCTTCAGTTTTATAAACGTTTTGAATATCAGTATTGTACAACTTGTCAATTGCATTTTTAAGACGTTTTGTTGATACAGGTTTCAGTAAATAATCAACAGCATTAATTTCGAAAGCTCTGATGGCATATTCATCATAAGCTGTTACAAAAATTATCCTGCCCGAATAGTTAATTTGGTTTAGTAAATCAAAACCACTCCCGTCGGAAAGCTGAATATCCAAAAACAGAAGGTTAGGACTGAGTTTTTCAATTAGAGTTTTTGCAGTATTTATATTTGATGCTTCCCCAACAATAATTATTTCAGGGAATTTCTCCAGGTCTTTCTTTAATGTCAGACGCGCTAACCGTTCATCATCAATAATAATGGCAGTGAGAGTCATAATTTTACCGGTATTAATAACTTAACTTTGACAAAGTTATCCTTTTCAATGATGCTGAAATCATATTGATCTTGGTATGCAGTTTTCAAGCGGTCAATAACATTATTTATTCCTGTTCCTTTAGATGCGCCGTTCTTCTTCAAGGAACCACTATTCTCAATCTCTATAACCATGAACTCTTTATGAACGGAAAAGTCTATATTAAGCTTTAATCCTGCCGGATTATTCGTAAGTCCATGCCTGATGGCATTTTCAACCAATGGTTGTGTTATCAGGCAGAGTATTTCATTATTCAGAAGATTCTCATCATAAGTAATTTTATAA
>Ga0315541_1004348_pt1 | contig 10418 bp, 7 predicted proteins | sample SalMarSW160190MG_FD_203095 | JGI IMG/M metagenome (GOLD analysis project Ga0315541, IMG submission 203095) | Salt marsh sediment microbial communities from the Plum Island Ecosystem LTER, Massachusetts, United States - Salt Marsh Sediment SW1601-190 ...
CTCCTCGAGTGAGATGCCCCATTTTACATCAGATTTGTTAAGATTCGGAGGGTGAATTTTGGGGTTGATTTTCCGCCCCTGTTCTGCTTCGAAAACCCCGTGTGATCCGCTGTTGCGTCAGCGCGAAGATAGCGGTATAATGTCAGGAGTAAGCGATGATTGGAGATGAGACAGTGTCCACTTGTACAGACAATCCCGCTAGTTCCCCGATTAAGTCCATTGTCGGCACGCTGTGCATCGCCAATGGCACGCGCCTGGAAGATGCCGCGCCCTACGCTACGGCCCTGAACCCGCCACCACGGGCGACCCGTGGTCGGGAGAGCGAGCAGCTTTTCATCCTACTGGACCTGACTGGGCCGGCATCGCCACACCTCTACCGGGAACTGCGCGAGGTGCTGGCACAGACGTACTGGGCCACCACCGGCAGTATCACAGCTGCGCTGCGCCAGGCGGCGACCGCCGCCAACCGGTACTTGTTCGACAACAACTTGCACTCCGTTCCCTCCGACCGGTGCTACAGCGGCATCATCTGCGCTGCTCTGCACGATGATGACCTATTTATCCTCCAGGCTGGCTCTGGTCGGGCCTGTTTCCTTCACCGGGATCGCCTGGAGTGTTTCTCCCATGGTAAGGAGCTGACCCCCCTGGGAATGGGGCGGCTGGCCAACGTGCGTCTCCACCATGCTTTCATTGCCCCAGGCAACACATTGTTGCTGGCCCCGTCCGCCTTGATTCAGGAGGCTGGCGGCGAGGCTATCGCCCGCGTACTGCCCCGTGCCGGGGTGCACGAGGTGCTGGAGGGATTGGAACAGGTCGGGGCTGGAGCCGACTTCGCCGCGCTAGTCGTGCGCTGGGCTTTGCCAGAGAAAGTGCCTGTGGACCGCGAGGCCCCTCCTCAGCCCCCGCCCCGCCCCAGTCGCAAGCCGCCCCGGCCGAAGCCCCGTGCACGTCCGAAGCCAACCCGTGAACTGGGGCCCAGCCTGGGAGAACGGATGGGGAAGGTCATTCGTTCTATAGGGCGCGGGATCTCCGCTATCCTGGCAGGCATCCGTTCTGTGGGACACGGGATTGCTGCCGCTGGCGTGTGGCTGGCCAGAGGGGCGGGCACGTTGTTCCGGCGCATGCTCCCTGGTCCTGAGCGGGAGACTCGTCGTCGGGCACGTCCTCCTCGTCCAGTCCCCAGGGAGAACCGCGCCGTGATGATGGCTATTGCTATCGGCATCCCGGTCGTGCTGGCCATCATCGTGGCGCTGGCATACCCGTCGTTTGGGGCGAAGTCGCGCTTCCAAGAGTTCCTCAACCAGGCGGAGGAAGAGATTGCGTTGGCCCAGGCCGCTGGGGGTATCTCAGAGGGGGCTCGACCCCATTGGGAGGCTGCACTGGAGCACGCTAACACCGCTGCCACGTTGCGGCCCGACGACCCGGTCGCCACGGCGCTCCAGGCCCAGGCCCAGGCCGCCATTGATTTCCTCGACGGCACCATCCGCCTACGGCCCGTCCAACTGGAGGATTTCGGACCGGGCACCATGCCGCGTCAACTGGTCGTCCACGGGCAAAAAATCTTCGTCCTCGACCCGATAGGAGGATGGGTGACTCAAGTGACCCTGAATCCGACCGGGGATGGCGTGATCGAGCAAGGGGATGTACCCATCCTCGTACAAACCGGGCAGCAGATCGGTGGGGGAGAGGTGGGGAACCTGGTGGATTTCACCTGGGTCAGCCTGGAAGGTGGACGGCAGACAAGCGGCCTCCTGATCCTCGAAGAGGACGGTGCATTGGTAAGTTACGACCCTGCCTGGGAGAGCGAAGGAGGAGCCCCCCAGTTGCAGCGTTCCTTTCTGGGCACGCCGCCACACTCGCCCAAGGTTGTCGGCTCCTTCAAAGGCCGCCTGTATGTTCTGGACACCGCCATTCAGCAGATCCGGCGTTACGAACCTCGAGGCGATACCTATCCTGAGCGGCCTGCTCACTACTTCGTCGACTCTGACTCTTTGCCCAGATCGCTGGCTGACGCGCGAGACATAGCGATAGACGGCAGTATCTACATCCTCTACACCGATGGAGCAATCCTCAAGTTCCTGGGAGGTGCACCCGAGCCCTTCGATGTGCGCGGGCTACCCGGCGACCTCAGCCAGGCGGTCGCGTTGGCGGTGGATCCAGATGGGAGCAGTGGTGTGGTCTACGTGGCCGATCAGGGCAACAGGCGGGTGGTTGCATTGGGGCCTGACGGGGTCTTCCGGGCACAATTCCGCGCCGACGGAGCTTTTGATGCACTGGAGGCGTTAGCGGTGGACGAGACCTCAAGGCGGTTGTACGTGATCAGTGGCGGACGGCTCTATGTCGCATCACTACCCTGATTGCTGCAATCGTGTTATAATCTGCCCGGCAGCCTGATTGAGGTCTGATAACTCTAGCACCGCTATAAATAGGCGGTGCTTTGTCGGGAGGATGACAGTGCGGCGCAGTGCAAAGCGGAGACAGCGCTCGAGCGGTGTGGTTCAAAAACTCTTCACTACAGGCCTGGTCGTGCTCTTTCTGATGGTCGCTGGTGCAGCGGGACTGTTCGTCTTCGACCAGGTGCGGCAGTTCATCGCCGCTTCCGATATGTTGCCCGCTTTCACCACGGAGGATAATGAGACCGGCAGCGTAGTTTACGAACCGGGAAAGCCGCTGCCACGGTGGGAGGACACCGAGCGCGTCAATATTCTGGTGATGGGTATTGACCAGCGCGAGCACGAACAGGGCCCCTGGCGTACCGACACGATGTTGGTGTTGACGATAGACCCGGTCACGGTGAGTGGCGGGATGCTCTCCATCCCGCGCGACCTGTGGGTGCCAATTCCCAATTATGAGGAGGGACGCATCAACACCGCTCACTACCTCGGCGAACTCCACGACTATCCTGGTGGCGGCCCGGCGCTCGCGGCCAAGACTGTGCAGTACAACCTTGGTGTCCCCATCCACTATTATGCGCGCGTCAACTTCACCGCCTTCGAGCGACTGGTAGACCTTATCGGTGGGATTGACGTCTATGTGGAGGAGGAGATTGCAGACCCCGCCTACCCCGACGAGGCATACGGCTACGACCCGCTGTACATCCCGGCTGGCTCGCAGCATTTCAACGGCGAGATGGCGCTCAAGTATGCCCGCACCCGTCACACCGCCGGTGGTGACTTCGACCGCGCCAAGCGCCAACAACAGATCCTCCTGGCAGTGTTTGAGCAAGTCACACGGCTCGACCTGCTGCCTCAACTGGCGCCCCGCACACCCGAACTCTGGCAGACGTTGCAAGACTCAGTGGTGACCAACCTGACGCTGGACCAGGTCATTGCGCTGGCACAACTGGCGAGCGAAGTGGAGCCCGAGAATATCCACTACGGCGTGGTTGACGAGCATTATACCCAGTTCTGGACTACACCCGACGGGCAACAGGTACTGATCCCACTGCGCGACCGCATTCGGGAAATGCGGGATTACATCTTCACCGCCGAAGCCCCCTTACCCCAGCAAGCAGACGACCCTGCCGTGCGCCTGGCGGCCGAGGCAGCCACCATCAAGGTGTTGAACGGGACGATAGCGGCGGGGTTGGCCATGTTCACGGCCGATTATCTCACGCAGCAGGGTTTGCGGGTCGTGCCTGCTGACAACGCAGATCAATCCGATTATGCTGAGTCGCTGATCATCGTCTACACAGGCAAGACCTACACAGCCGAGTACCTGGCCCGTCTCCTCGGCCTTCCGCCAACGGCCATAGTGCACTGGGCCGACCCTAACGTCGACTACGACATCTCCGTCATCCTGGGGGCCGATTACCAACCGCCGGAGCAGTAAGGGGCGAATTGGCTATCCGTACGTTTCCCGTGTCAGGCTGGGCCGTCCCACAGCCGTGAACGTCAATTCCGTGCTCAGATAAATCTCCTGTCCCCACCCCCCCGCGACTGGCGCAACTCGGTCCACGCGGATCATCTGCACCTCGACCTGCTCGGCACCTGCCTGCCGGGCCAGTGCCTTTAATTGAACGGGCACGACTTGCCGGGCATAGGCCACCGCTTCTTCCGTGGTGGAAAAGTCGCGCACCCCGTCGGGCAGGTGCAGGCGAAAGTGCTGACCGGCGCTCAACGGGCGGATGATCACCCGCAGTTGCTGCACCACACCGCCAGCCACAGCGCCCACGGCGTTCGCCACCTCAGCGTGGCGAGGGATGACCAACTCGGTACGCAGTTGCTCCGCCACACGAGGCATGTAGGCTTCCACCGGCGCGCCGACGGCGATGATTGGCTGACGGAGCCACAACTGGCAACCCAGGTCCGATTCGGGGACGTTCCCCAGCGCCCGGTTCAGCAGCGCCGTCGCCGAGGGCTCTCGCTCCCAGTCAGGCAGCATAGCTTCGTCGCCCAGCACCTTGCTGACCAGCGCCGTCGTCACCCGGTTCGACACACCAGAGACCACCCGCTCGCAAAATGCTTCGGACGACAGGCCCGCCTGCACAGCCAAAAGTTCCGCCCCAAGCCGCGACGCTTCGGCGTCCCAAAGTCCAAAGCGCCCCATGACGTGCAGTGCATCGGTGGGCGTGAAGCCAGCCCGTAGAACCAGCCGCCGCGTCTCCAGACCTTCGATCTGCCGCATAACCAGTGAGCCGTAGCGCAGCGCTTCGACCAGCGAGGTCAACGACTGGGGGCCTGCAGACAGGTGACGCAACAAGACCTGATCTTGCTCTGAGAGCACATTGGCTGGCCGGCGCTGCGCCAGCACGAACTGCCCGACCAGACTCTCTCGCTGGCGCGCCATCACCTGTCGTCGCAGTTCGTCCAGGATTTTGGGATGCTCGCTGGCCATCAGGCACAGTGGCACCACGCGCTGGGGACCGATGACCAGCCGGCCTTCCTCATCCAGGCGCACGTGGCTGTCGCCGCCCAGCCCCACCGTGTGGACGTCCACCGCTTCGACCATCGTCCGCCACTCGCCGACTTGCGCACCCTCCGGGTTCAGCCGGGGGCGACCATCGCGCAGCGCGGCGATGTCGGTCGTCGTACCGCCCACGTCCACCACCCACACGTCACGACGGCCCGCCAGGTGCCAGGCACCGACCACGCTGGCCGCCGGCCCCGAAAGGATCGTCTCGATGGGTCGCCACATGGCCCACTCGGCCCGCACCAGCGAGCCATCCCCTTTGACGACCATCAACGGTGCCACGATGTCCAGCTCTTGCAAGGTGCGACGAACAGTGACGATGAGTTCCCGCAGCAACTGGATCAACCGGGCGTTGAGGGCTGCCGTCGTCGCCCGGCGCACCGCGTTGAGGCGGGTTGTCAACTCGTGGCCGCAGGCGACCGGCAGATCGGTCAACTCTTCCACCAGCGCCCGCACGCGCAGTTCGTGGGCCGGGTTGCGCACGCCAAAATAACCTGATACGGCAAAGGCCTCCACCTGGTCGCGCCAGGTCAGGATGGCCTCTCGCGCTGCCGTTTCGTCCAGGGGCTCGACCTCGTCGCCCGCCACATTGTGGCCACCGCGCAGGTAAACCACGTTTTGAGTCACCAGGTCGCGCTCAAACCCGTATTGCCGGATCAACTCCTGGTCGTAACCGATGAGCAGCAAACAAACCGGGCTGCCCTGCCCCTCGACGATAGCGTTGGTGGCCATGGTAGTCGAAAGGGCCACCAGGCTCACCTCGGCGGGGGATACGGTTTGCCCGTCGAAGGCCGCTGCCACGGCTCGCCCAATGCCAACCGACAAGTCGTTACGGGTGGTCAGGGCCTTGGATCCGGCCAGCACTGCACCGCTGGCGTGGTCTACCAGCACTGCGTCGGTATACGTGCCCCCTGTATCAATGCCTAAAGTAACAGCCATTAATTCTCTCGCCGTCGCCAGTCAGCCCCCCCCCAGTCCCCCCCAAACTTGGGGGGGAGGTACCCCTCATCGCAGAAATCGCCCAACTGGGCCCCGTCCAGCGCTCGCACCAGATCGTCGGGCGAGAGGGCCAGCCCGACGTCTGGACGGCCCGCGCTGATGATCACCGTTTCCTGCTCCAGGATCCTCTCGTCTACGCAGGCAGCAACGTCCGGACGGCGGAAACCCAACACTGACACCGCCCCCACCCGGTAACCGGTCACCCGTTGCACGTCCCGCTCCGACGCCAGCGTCACTTTTTTGTCACTCAGCGCTGCGTCGACCTTCTTGAGACTGAGACGCCGGTCACCAGGGATCACCACAAGCACAAACCGGCGGTCAGAACGCTGGATGATCATCGCCTTGACCACCTGGGCCACAGGGACTCCCAGGTCCTCTGCCACTCCTTCGGCTGTGTGCTGTTTGTGGGCCTGACGAAGCGGCTCGTAGGGAATCTCCTGCTCCTCCAACACCCGCATTGGCATTGTCCTGGCCATACCCTTCTTTTTATTCGCCATCTTGCTGTCCTCCCCCTGCCCCCGCTGGGTCGCGGACCCGGCGGCTTTGGCCGCTAAAGACACGGGTCACAGGCCTGCTATGAGCGAAGGACTCGTCCAATCGTTCGGTGTCACTGCTCTGTCTTCGCCGGAAGAGTAAAAGCACGCCGGTAACCACCATAGCTGCCCCGACGAACTGCGTGACCGTCAGCCGCTCGCCCAGAAGAAAGTAAGCATAAACGGAGACAACAGGGATTTCTGCCATAGCCAGGATGCTGGCCACGCTCGCCGGCAGTCGCCCCAATCCGAATGTGTAGACAGACCAGGGGATGATAGTGGAGAGGCTGATCAAGGCCGCGAACCAGATCCAGGTCGAAGAGGGCACGGGCCAGGGCTGCGGAGTGAAAAACTGAAAAGGCAGCAAAGTCAGCGCTCCAAAGCCAAAGCTATAGACCAATACGGTTGGAGAACGATAGCGTGCGCTTATCTTCTTGCCAAGAAGGTTGTAGCTAGCATAGGTTATAGGGATACCCAAACCTACCAGCAGCCCCGGCGCAGTCAGCTTAGCCCTCCCCAGAACGTCCAGACCAGATACCAGCACCGTGCCGGCGAAGGTCAGGACAATGGCCAGCACCTTGCGGCGCGTCAGCGGTTCACCCCAGAGCAGCCAGGCAGCAACAGCGACAATAGCCGGCATAGCTGCTTGCTGCACTGTCGCCACTGCTGCCCCGTTGAGCAACACGCCCAGGTTCCAAAAAACGTGAAACGCGCCCAGGCCACTGCCCAGGGCAATCAGCCGAGTCAAGTCGCGCCGCTGCACCCGCAGCCAGGCCGGGCGCAGCAAGCCCAGGGTTAGCAACAGGACGGTGAATGTAGACAGGTCGCGCCAGAAAGCCAGAGCCAGCGCCGAGACGTCACTGTCGGCGGCGATGAACTTGACGAATATGCCAGAAGTCCCCCAACACGCACATGCCAGCAATACCGCCAGGTAACCAGCCATTTCCGATCGTCGCAGATTCACCATGATCTCAAATAAATCCTTCAGACTGCGGGTTCAAAGGCACAGGGGCCGGTGGCGCACTTGCCGCACACGTCGGCCAACCCCAACTCGCGGAAGTGATCGGCCACCTGCAGCAGCCACTCATTGCAGCGGTGCTTGTCCAGCCCAGCTTCGGTCAGTGCGCCCACGGGACAGCGTTCCACGCACACCTTACAACTCTCATCGTGAAAGTAGCGGCAGCGCTCGCGAGCGGGAGTCCCGGGCACCGACGTCGGCTCCAGCACCGCATCCACCACCAGACTGCCGAAGCGCCCGGCGCAACCAGCGTCGGTGATCAGCATGTGATGCAGGCCAAAACTGCCCAGGCCGGCGATAGCCGCCACGCTCTTGTGCGACCAGCAGGCCACCAGGGTGATAGGGTCATAGTTGTGGGTGGCAGGCTCCGTTACGGCTTTCACGCCCCGCTCGGCCAGGGCAGCGATGAGCCGCTGGGCGATGCCGTTGATGAGTGTATTGGTCTCGACGTAGGCCAATGCCCACTCGCGAGCCACCTGGCGTGGCTCTGTCCGGTTGGCCTCCACGATTTCCTCGGCGAAGGGCAGGAAAAAGGAGATGACCGACCGGGCTGTCGGCAGCAGATCGCCAGGCAGCAGATGGGTCGGCTCGGCGATTTCCCGCAGTTGGAGGAAGCGAGGATCAACAGCATTGGCAAAGCCCACCAACGGCTGCCGGTAGCGGGTGTTAGTTCCTGCTTCGGCCACTTCTCGCCACACGAAGGCGACGATGAACGTTTCCAGGTCGCTCATGCTTTCCTGGTATGCCCTTTCTTTAGACGCAATGCACCCCCTGCCGTGGCCCGGCTGGGCCACGGCAGGAGGCCAGGGAAGGAGTGGAATGCCTGCTTTGGGCATCAACTCTCGATGGGCTGCTCTGCCTACATTAAGGCGACCTCTCCTTCCACTAGCTGATCGGCACGGGCGCAGATGGCCTTCAACCTGGCTTCCACGTCCGGATTCAGCGGCTCGGGCTCAAAGTTCTCGATGATGTCCAACACCTTCTCTCGCACACACTGGCCCAGGCTCTTGGAGCCCGCCGTTTTCCAGTCCTCCCAACGGGTGCGGTCGAGGAGCGTCGGATACCAGAACTCGGTCCTGAAGTGCTTGAGGGTGTGGTCGTCGCCCAGGTAATGCCCACCAGGCCCCACCCGGTCAATGACGTGAGCGGCCAGATGCTCGTCGTCTACGACGATGCCCCGCAGGATGTGCTTGACCATGCCGATGATCTCGTTAGACATGACCAGCATGTCATAGGAGCCGATGAGACCCGATTCCAGGTAGCCCACATCGTGGATCAGGTTGGCCCCAGACAGGGCGGCTACGGCGATTGAGATGGCCGACTCGATGGCCGCCTGCTGATCCAGCGCCTTGGCATCGCTACAACCTGCGGTGGAGAACATGGGCAGCCGCAGCCATTTGGCCACATCGGTCATCGCGGCGCTGAGCAGCGCCATCTCTGGCGCGCCATAGGACAGGATCGTGGTGCTCATATCCATAATGGACATCACTCCACCGATGATGATCGCCGCACCTTTTTTCTTAAGCTGCGCTAGCACGATGCCGGGCAAACACTCAGCCAGACACTGCACCAGGGTCCCGGCCAACGTCACCGGAGCGGTGGCGCCGCATATAGGGCAGGGAGTGTAGATGGCCGGGATGCCCGTCTCGGCAGCGTAGAGCACCTTCTCCAGTGCCTCCTTGGAGTTGTTCAGCGGCGAGGAGGGCTCGATGTAGACGACAAAGAGGGGCGCCTTGGCGAATTCCTCAGGGCCACCCAGCAGTTCACAGGCCATCTCGTACTGGTCGGCCAGTCCGTTCTTATCCACGGCAGTGATGACCAGCGGCTTGGTCGTCCCCTGGAGCATGGCCAGAAGCTGGTGCCGGTCGTAGGAGCCGATGGGCACGTCCGAGGTAAGCCCCAATGACATGTGGAAGTCAATGTGGGGCGAGGCCTCGGCAATCTTGGCCGCGTTGTAGATATCATTGAAGGTGTAGCGCCGCCGCTCGCCAGTGCGCGGGTCGAGGATGAAGGGGCAATCGGAGCCGGTGCCGAAGTAGATTTTGTTGTATTCCAGGGTGACGCGCTTGGAACGGTCTCTCCCGGCGATGGTGATGCGCTCCGGCGTCGTCTCCAGCGAGGCCTTGACCAGCCACGAGGGGATGCGCACCAGGTTGCCGTCGCTGACCTGGCAACCGGCCTCCTGCAGCAGCTCCAGTCCCTCATCGTGGTATATCCGCGCTCCTGTCCGTTCCAGCACCTCCAGCGCGCTGAGATAGATGTCCTCGATCTGGTCGTCAGAGAGCACCCGGAACAGTGGCGTTGCGTTCACCTGATAGTTTGCTCGCATTGTTCATCTCCTCACTTTACTTTCCCACGAACTGCTTGGCCATGTCGGTTGCGGCCGCGGCATTGGACGCATAACCATCGGCCCCGATCTGCCTGGCAAAGTCCGAGGTCACCGGCGCGCCGCCGACCATGACCTTGAGGCCCTCGCGCAGACCTGCCTCCTCCAGCGCCTGGATAGTACGATCCATAGAGCGCATGGTGGTGGTCAGCAGAGCCGACATACCTACGATGTCCGGCTTTTCTTTCTTCACCGCCTCGACGAAGGCATCGGGGGCGACGTCGGCTCCCAGGTCAATGATCTCAAAACCGGCTCCCTCCATCATCATGCACACCAGGTTCTTGCCGATGCTGTGCAGGTCACCTTGCACGGTGCCCATGATCGCCTTGCCTGTCATCTCGGCCCCTGTCTCGACCAGCAATGGCTTGATGATGCCCATAGAAGCCAGCATGGTACGGGCAGAAAGAAGCACCTCGGGCACGAACATGTTCCCCGCGCGGAACTCGACGCCTACATAGTCCATGCCCGGCATCAGGCCCTTGTCCAGGATGTCCTTAGGGGTCAGGTCCTTGGACAGGGCCAATTCCGTCAGCATGCCGATGTTGTCGGCATCCCCTTCGATGACGGCCTT
>Ga0315541_1004353_pt1 | contig 10411 bp, 10 predicted proteins | sample SalMarSW160190MG_FD_203095 | JGI IMG/M metagenome (GOLD analysis project Ga0315541, IMG submission 203095) | Salt marsh sediment microbial communities from the Plum Island Ecosystem LTER, Massachusetts, United States - Salt Marsh Sediment SW1601-190 ...
TTTCTCAGATGGACTGATCCCCGATTATGCGCCGATCTTTGGTTGGTTTCTGTTGAGTCTCAGAGTGTCCGACTTGGCTTGGGGGCAGAGAAGGATGAATCTAAAGCTTCAGGAGTCACTCAGAGTAAATCTTTGCAAATCAGAATCCCGTGGTCTATCATGGGCAAATGGCGGCCAGAAGCGTGCACCATTCACCCTACCTCACAGGGTTGACTTTTCCGACATTCTTCAGCGTGATTCTCAGCTTGTGGGAATGGTTCTTCAGGGATTCAACAAATAATTGTTGACAATCCCACCTTTGATTTGGTATATTTGCAGAAGTTTTTGATCGGAACCGACAGAAAAAGAAAAAACTGAGGTAAGGAGGTGAATTTTATGGCAATGAAGATCACAGATGAGTGTACCGCTTGCGGGCTCTGTCTTCCTGAATGCCCGAACGATGCAATCGCGGAAGGTGACATATATGTAATCGATCCTGAAAAATGTAACGAATGTGAGGGTATCGAGGGAGGATCGCGTTGCGTGGCGGTCTGCCCGGTGGAATGTATTGAAAAAGCAACTTAACGCAAAGGAAATTTACTTTCTTTCCAGTGCGCCGCAGAAAGGAAATGGATCTATGATTATTTCCTTCCTTTGCGGCGCACTTTGTTCTATAATTTGACAAGCTCTTTGAAAGAATGAACACAAGGTTGATCACAATCATTCTTGTAGCTGGCTTATTCGCTGTTTTCATGTTTCAAAATGATGACCCATTGAGCGTGAGATTCATCCTTTGGTCTGCGGTGATATCCAAATCGCTTTTGATCTTATTGGCCTTTGTTACAGGGTTAGTCTTCGGATGGATTTCCTTAGCTTGGGGTCGAAGAAAGAGCGATTCTGCCCGAGAGAAAAAACGAAGAGGAAGATAAAAACGTATAAAAATAGACATCGAAAGAGACCTTGAGATGGGGAAATATAGATTCCTGGAAGATACAGCCATCGCCGATGCCGCCTTTGAGGCGGAAGGAGAAAGCTTAGAGGAATTGTTCGAAGCCTGTGCGCAGGCTACTTTTGAGGTCATGGCAGAGATTGAGACGGTGGAGGCAAACGACCAGGAGGAAGTCAAGCTCGAAGCTGAAGATCTGGAGGGACTGTTGTTCAATTGGCTGGCTGAGTTGATCTACCTGAAGGATCTGAAGACGATCCTTTTCAACAAATATAAAATCAAGATCGACAGACCAAATGGTTACAGGTTACAGGCATCCGTTTGGGGTGAGCCGATAGATGCGAAGAAGCACAAGCTGAAAGTTGACGTGAAGGCGGTGACTTATCACCTGTTGGAGGTGAAGAATAAGGATAATAGATGGACTTCCAGGGTCGTTTTAGACACATGATGTCAGATTTGAAAATCGAATGAGTTGCTCCCGAGATCAGAGCACAGAGTTTTTGTACGAGCCGTTGCAACCATAACCAGTTCTCGATATTACTTTGGAAAATGAGGTGATATTATGCAGATGAACAAAATTCAGGATGGTGTGTGGGAAATTCCAAAAACAGAAAAAGAAGGAATGAGGGTTCCGGCAAGGATTTTTGCTTCGGAAAAACTGATTGAGATCATGGACAAGGGAGTATTTGAGCAGATCACCAACGTTGCCTGTCTTCCCGGCATCCAAAAGAATGCCCTGTGCATGCCGGATGGGCACTGGGGCTATGGATTCCCCATAGGCGGGGTGGCAGCCTTTTCTACTAAAGACGGAATGATATCCCCGGGTGGGATAGGATTTGACATCAATTGCGGGGTCAGGTTGATCCGAACCGATCTCACCTTAGAAGAGGTTAAGCCCAAAATGGAAATCTTGATGGATACTCTCTTCAAGTCGGTGCCGGCTGGAGTTGGATGCAAAGGAATCGTCAAGTTGAATCCCACCACTTTTAAGGAGGTCATGATTAAAGGGGTGGATTGGTGTATTGAGAATGGATATGGATGGGAGGAGGATCGAGACCGGATTGAAGAAAGCGGGCATATGCAGGGCGCCGACCCCTCCAAGGTGAGCCACAAAGCCGTCTCCCGGGGAATTGATCAACTGGGCACTTTGGGATCGGGGAATCATTATCTGGAGATTCAGGTGGGATTGACTGACCAAATATATGATCCGGATACAGCTAAAGTATATGGCGTTTCAAAACCAGACCAGATTTTCGTTATGGTTCACTGCGGTTCTCGCGGATTTGGCCATCAGATCGCCACCGACTATCTTCAGATATTCCTAAACGCCATGCGGAAATATGGAATCAAGATTCTGGATAAGGAGTTAGCCTGTGCTCCCTTCAATTCGTCCGAAGGGCAGGACTATTTTTCGGCCATGGTTTGCGCAGCCAATTCCGCCTTTGCCAATCGACAGGTCATCACCCACAGGATCAGAGAAGGCTTCAGCGAAGTCTTCAAGAAAGACGCAAAGGATTTGGGAATGCATATAGTGTATGACGTAGCCCACAACATTGCCAAGATTGAAAAACACAATGTGGATGGCGAAGAGAAAGAAGTAATCGTTCATAGAAAAGGTGCCACCCGTTCCCTTCCACCTAATCACCCCGCAGTAACCGACATTTACAGAAAAGTCGGACAGCCGGTGATTGTCGGTGGTTCAATGGAGACCGGGTCATACCTTCTTGCAGGAACCCAGAAAGCGTATGACATGACCTTCGGGTCAACCTGTCATGGAGCGGGAAGAGTGATGTCACGAATGGCAGCCAAGAGAAAGGTTAGAGGAACGGAGTTAAGGCAGCGGATGACCGAGAGGGGAATGGTGGTGCGAGCAGTCTCTATGTCCGGCTTGGCTGAGGAAGCAGGCTTGGCTTATAAAAATATTGACGAGGTGGTGAATGCGGTCGAAACCATCGGCATCTCCAAAAGGGTGCTCCAGCTGAAACCTTTGGGAAGCATAAAAGGGTAGGCAGATAGAGTGTAGACCACAAGGTCTGTTCAGCAAATCTAACCGTGCTGTGGCGGGGTACCTTACCCCACACCATTCATCATGAATTTGCCGTATTATAAAAGATCGAGCCTAGGGATACGCTCGACCGACAGACAACTCAGGTTCCAATCTGTTTCTGGCATCTGGGGCAGAAGTAACTCGATCTCTGGCTTATCTTGATTCTTTTGATTTTGGTTTTGCACTTTTTGCAGAGCAGCCCTTCCCTGCCATAGACTTTATGCTGAAGCTGAAAGCTTCCGATTTCTCCATCTATATTGCAGTAATTCTCTATAGATGATCCGCCGGCCCTGATGGCCCTTTTTAAAATCTTTTGAATAGCCTGATGAAGTCTCCTCAGCTTTGGAGGGCTTATCTTATCTGGTCTTTGCAGCGGATGAATTCTGGCTTCAAACAGGGATTCATCTGCATATATGTTCCCCAATCCTGCGATAATCTGCTGATTCAGGAGTGCCGGCTTTATCCTTCCTTTTCTTCTCTTGAGCAGGTTTACGAAATCAGACGAGGACATGTTCAAGGGTTCCGGACCTAATTCTCTCAGATCAGAAATGTTCCCCTGGTTGGAGGTGGAAAAGGATTTTATCCTGCCAAATTTCCTTTGGTCGTTATATCTTAGTTCCTTTTGGCTTCGACACAGCGTCACCGTGAGGTGATCGTGCTTGTTCAGCGGGCTTGAGCGTCTCAGAAAAAGACAACTTCCGGTCATCCCCAGGTGAAGCAGAATCGTTTTCCCGTTGGACAGGTCAATGAGTATGAATTTCCCTCGTCGCCTCACGCCTATGACCTTGGTTTGGATAACATGCCTTGTGAAATTCTCAGAGTCCTGCTTGATAATTCCGGGAAAGAACACCCTCACATCTTCTATCTTCTTACCAACCAAGGCCTTCTTCAGACCTCTTACAATCGTCTCGACTTCAGGCAACTCCGGCATAAGACTCCCTTCATAAGCAAGTTACCTTGGCCGCTGCAGACTCTGATGGCAGGTTCCGATCTGTGGCTTCACCGGCCAAGCAGAATTTAAAGGGTAGAAGTGCATTGGTCAACACCAAACTTTTGAAGGGTGTGTCAAGCGTTCTTGCGGGGCTGGGAGCCCCGCCTACGTTGGAGTGAATTACTGTTATTTAACACGCAGGCATCGCAGGGTGAACGCCCAGCCTTTCAAAGACTCACTCCGGTGTAGGTAAATGCATGAGCACGTTGAGCAACCTGCCACTTTTTGCTTGACAAGAGCACCCGCCAGAGTTTATTGGTCATGAACCAAGAGTGGCTCTAATTTCTCTTTGAGTATAAATGAAACCTTTTAGAGTACTCATCATTCTGATTCTTCTTATCTTTTTTGGCTGCGGGAAAAAACAGAACGACTTTGTCACCTTGACTTGGTGGCAGTTCTGGACCAATCCCGAAGTTAAGCCGACCATCGTAGAATTGATCGAGCAATTCCAAAAGGAGAATCCGAATATCAGAGTTGAACTGACTGATTTGACCTGGGCGGATGGACACGAGAAGATCGTGATAGCGTTTGGTTCTGGTACTGCACCGGATGTCCTAGAACTCGGCTCCGACTGGGTGCCGGAGTTTTCTTATCAAGACATCTTGCTGGATGTCACGTCTGAATCGGAAAGGATCAAAAAAGAATTTCTGATGTGGGGACCAGCCACCATTGGGGAGAAGATTTTTGGCTTTCCCTGGATTCTTGATACGCGTGTTTTGTTTTACAATAAAGACTTGATGAAAAAGACGGGCCTTGACCCGGATAAGCCCCCGACCACGTGGAAAGAGCTCCTGCAGTGTTGTGAAAGCGTTAACGAACTGAAACCTGAGGCGTACGGCTTCGGGGCAAATTCGGCTGAGAGGCACAGGCTCTATAAAAAATTCTTGCCCTTCTTCTGGGCAAATGGCGGGAGGATTTTTTCGGATGATCAAAGAGAGTCGGGAGTAAATAGCAGTGAAGGAGTACAAGCTTTACAATTCTACAAGAAGCTGACCCAAAACGGAATGATAGATACTCAAGCCATGCTGGATGAGGCTTTCAAGCATAATAAGATTGGCTTTGTGATTTCGGGCGGTTGGCTTTTGAACGACCTGCGAAAGAATCATCCGGAACTGAATTTTGGAATATGCCTGATGCCTAAGCCTGAAACTGAGCGAGGAACGCCTGCTTCCTTCGCCGGCGGTGAGTTTCTGGTGATCAACAAAAGATGCGAAAATCCACAGGAGGCTTTGGAATTGATAAAATTCATGATTCGAAAAGATAATTGTTTGAAGGTTTGTCGAGCCATCGGTTCCGGCTTTCCATCAGCCAGGGACGCGGAACTGGATCCTTATTATCGGAACAATCCAGGTCTTTCGATATTCCAAGAACAACTGAAGTTTGCGATCTCGCCACCACCTCATCCTCAGTGGGTCTACATCGAAGAGATCATCGAGAAAGCGGTGGAGGAGGTAATGTATGACGAGAAATCGCCCCAAAACGCATTGGACGAAGCGAAGTCAGAGATCGATAAATTGTTAAGATAATATTCCCAATAGATTAAACAGATTGCAAAGGTATGTCAGCAATCATTTGACGCAGGTTGACTTGGACGGACAAAACTGATAATCCATCCGTTCTATCCGTTGACCGTTAATAATGAAGCAAAAAGGCACCACAGTTTTTTTATCCCCCTGGATTTTGACCCTTCTTGTTTTCTGGCTTTTTCCCTTGGTTTACTCTCTGATTTTGAGCTTCTCAGACTACAATGTTTTGCGTGGTGAGTCGCACTTTGTCGGATTCTCCAATTATCTGGAGTTGTTCAGAGATCAGGATTTTTGGACCGCCTTGAAAAACACGTCCTTTTTCGTGGTGGGCACAATTCCTTTCACCACGATTCTGGCTCTGATCCTAGCAATACTGGTCAATCAGAATATTCCATTGAAAGGCCTTTTTCGTGCTGGATTCTTTGTCCCCTCCATTACATCCATGGTGGTGATCGCATTGATTTTCATGAATCTTTACGCCAAAGAGGGTTATTTGACTTTTCTCTGCAATTTAGTTGGCAGTCCCACCCCGGAGAAGGGATGGCTTTTCTCCACCAAGACTGCTCTTCCTTCCATTATGCTCATGGACATCTGGATGAGCACCGGATTTTATATGCTTCTGTTTTTAGCCGCACTTCAATCCATCCCTCTGGAGCTCTACCAGATCTCCGATACTTTCGGCGCAAGTTGGTGGCAGAAGCTCTGGCATGTAACCTTACCTTACCTCAGACCGATGAGCCTGTTCGTGGTGTTGATAAACACCATAAAATCCTTTCAGGTCTTCGTGGAGATCTTTGTTATGACCAAAGGAGGACCCTTGAATTCCACCCTGACCATGGTATACCTGGTATATGAAACCGGCTTGCACAAATTCAGAATGGGCTATGCCTCGGCAGTTGCCTATGTTCTCTTTATCATAATTTTAATTTTCTCGCTGGTTCAGTTAAAACTTTTCGGATACGGAAGGACAGTGGAAGACTAATAGAAAATCAAAAACGCAAAAAGAAAAGCTAAAAACGACAAATCAAAGCTAAAAACTGAACCTAAAATATGTTGTGGATTTGGTCGGTTGTCATTTAGTGAGGATAGGAGACATAATTTTGAATTGTGACTTTTACTTTGGCATTTTGCACTTTTAAGCTTAGGAAACCTATGGCACGCTCCAGTAGATCAAAGAGAATCTTGTTATTCATAATCTTGCTGTTTGTGCTCATCGGTACGCTTTTCCCCATGTATTGGATGATTACAGCATCTTTCTCTTCGGAAGCCAGTTCGATTCTCCAACTTTCCGATCTTCTGCCGAGAGGGATCACTCTGAAGAATTATGCGGACATTTGGTCTTACGGCCCTTTCCCCCGCTTCTTCTTCAACAGCCTCTTTGTGGCTGTCATGGTCACTTTGGGGAACATCATCTTCTGTTTGATGGTTGGGTATGCTTTTGCTCGCAGAACTTTTCTACTGAAAAACGTCCTTTTTCTTTCAGTGATTGTGGTCCTGATGATCCCGGTTCACATTTTGATCGTACCGCTGTTTTTAATCATAAAGAACCTGGGCTGGTACGATACTTATTTTGCTCTGATCGTCCCCTGGCTGGTGAGTCCATTGGGAATCTTTCTCATGCGGCAATATATCCAGGCCTTGCCTAGGGATTTGGAGAATCAGGCGAGAATCGATGGTGCAGGAGAGTTGAGGATACTTTTTCAGATTGTAGCACCTTTGTGTAAGCCAGCCTTGGCTGTCTTGGCCATTCAGGTGTTTTTGGTCAACTGGAATTCTTTTCTTTTTCCTTTTATTCTAACTTCAAGTGAAAAGATGAGAACTTTGCCTGTAGCATTAGCGCTGTTTCAAGGCTATCAAACCATCGACTGGCCTCATCTTTTAGCCGCCTCCAGTTTAGCCGCCTTCCCGGTGATCATAATGTTTCTGTTCTTCCAAAGACAGATTATTTCCGGTCTCACTGCAGGTGCCATAAAGAAATAACGATATGGGCGCCCGCACGTCTGCGCCGTTTCATTTGGTTAATTCGTTGACGGTTGATCTGTCGTAACAACACCCCCACCTGCGTCCAGCCAAAGGTCAGACGGCTTCTGGCCGACGTGGCGCAGGAATTCCACCCCTATCCGACACGACGCTCACAGCCAGCGAGGTTAATCGAGGGGAAACCTCGAAGAATAATTTCCCCCAACCCTAGTCAATGACACAATCTCTGGATAGGATTACGGGATAACCCTGTCTTTTCACTTGACAGATATTCCCAACATTGATATATTACCGCCCGGAAAAGGAGGCTTCCACCTGTCACTGAACGGCGTTCTTGCGAGGGAATAACTATTTAGATTGCAAGCTATTGTGCATGGATTTAGATGATACACTTTAGGTTTTGCCGTAGAATGGCTTTACAGGTTGGGTATTCTTTATAATCTATGCCATATGGCTCTAAAGGCTCGCTGGGGACAAGAGTTAAAAGAAGGGGGTGAGACTTATGTCAAGAAAAACCAAAATCATAATCGGCGCATTGGTGCTGATAGTAGCTTGTGGCGTATTGTATTCCCTTATCACTACCGAGACCGAGGCGGATTGCCTTAGAGAGTGGGTATATTGTTCATATCCAGGCTATCATCCGGCCTGTCCCGGCACTGGCAACAACGCTTTACACAAGTTCCGGTGCAACCTTTGTATTGGCTATTCGTGTCCTCCAGCACCGGATCATCACTGCGTGGACCTCGGATGGGAGTGCCTAATGGTACCGGTAGACCCACCAAACCAGAAGTAAGAATCACTGACTCAAAACTCGTCCCCAGCGAGCCGAGTCTGAGAACAAAGGTAAGGACTATGAGAATGGAATACCTTCTTTCCCTACTTGTGGAAAGCGAAGCGGATGTCAGGTTGACCGCCAGTACCGTCAATCCCCGGGCATCGGCGGCCACCAAGACGATACAAAACTAGAGACTGGTCAAATCAAACTCCATCCCGTCGCTGGCAGCGATGGTTCTAATTCCCATTTCTTTTTCGATCTCAGCCGCAATTCCCCAAGGTTTGCTTCGCACCATTGTCATGCCAAAGTGGGTCAAGACAGCCTGCTTTGGCTTTATCCCCTTTATGATCTTTTTGACATCCTCAAGGTTAAGATGATCCACGTCCAATCTTTTTCCGCCTTTTCCATTATAGCGAACCACGTTAATCACAATCAGATCACTTCTTTTGTATTTAGTAATCAAATCAGGAAAGAATCTGGAATCGACGATGAAAGAAATAGTGTACTTTGAGCTCTTGAGCACGATGCCATAAGTCTCAACTGGATGAATATGACGAAGAGGCGTGGAAATCTCGACCCCACCTAAAGTGTGAGAACCTCCCTCTCTCAGAACGTGAATTTCGTCAACATAGCCCCTGACATATTTCAAAACGATTGGATCATTTTCCAAGGCAGAAAGAGGGGCATATAAAGCTCCTTTTTTGGAAAAACCGCCGTTGGTCATAGCCTCAATCATTATGTTCACATCGTTGGCATGATCTATGTGCTGATGGGACAGGATGATGGCGTCCAACTGAGTGGGATCCAAGGCAGGTCTGCTCTTGGCGCATCTTGCCAAAGTTCCCGGTCCGGGATCTAAAAGCAGCTTTTTTCCTCCAACGTGATCCAGGTTCCAGCGGACGAACGGAGTTGTTTGGCAACCACAATGCGGGCACCTGCAGTGCCCAAGAATTTGATTCTGTCTGGCATCGTCTGAAATCTTGTGTCCGGCCACACTCTCGATTTTCGGGCTGCCTTAAGACCATTTGACCCATCCGTTAAGAAAGAGAATAATGCGTCAATGTCAACCAAATTCCAACGGATGATCACACAGATCGACTCCAGGAAAATCTTTAAGGAGTGGCGGGCTTCAGCTTGACCCAAAATCTTAGTAATGCAACGCCTTTTCAAAGGTTTGCCTGAAGGTGGACACTCCAATCAGTCCCTGGATATAGCTACCCAGAGGTCCCCTTGCGTTCTCGGTCGGGTTTGGGCAAGCCCCTGATACCTTAAGCCGATTCTAAATAATCGCAGATTGATGCCGATAAACAAATTTAGGACAAAAACCTTTAATGTTCAACAATAAACGTCAAACTGAAAGGGAGCCAATCATGAACAGGATAGTGTCCAACTCTCTGGTAGTTGGTTCTTGGGTAGTCCTCGTTTTGCTGGCAGTCGCCACATCGATGGTCGGATGTTCCAACAAGAGGTCCACCAAAGAGGAAGAAACGGTAGTGATCATCAAAGCTCTTTACGCACCCTACTCCGTTCAAAAGGGGCAGACCGGCACGGTGGACGTTGAGGTCAAGGACGACCAGGATCGCGCCCTCTCAGGGGTGACGGTCTCTTTTTCAGTCAGCCCGACTTCAGTGGGATATTGCACACCCGCAGCGGACACCACGGATGCCAACGGCCTGGCGGCAACCGTCTTTACTGCCACAGACGTAGGCACCGCCACAATTCAGGCAAGCGCTGAAGGAGCTCAGGCCAAAACTGCACAGATTGACGTGGTCTCTGTCGAGGAGGAAGCCGGCAACCCTTTGGAAATTGACATCAGCCCTTTATGGCTTCCCGCAGACGGAATCTCTTCCAGTATCGTGAGGGCCACCGTAAGAGATTCCGCAGGCACGCTGATTGACGACGGTACAGTGGTGAAGTTCGTTGCCGGAGAAGACTTCGACGACGTCGACGGGGACGGCTATTATACCGAAGGCGTGGACCAGCTGAGATACGACACCAATGGGGACGCAAAGTGGAATTCCATCGGAGTCATAGCACCCTACGCCCTCACACAGAATGGAATTGCTGAAGTGACTTACACTGCAGGCTTCAGAACCGGAAGCGCCTATATCAAGGTGACGGCAGGTACTCCTGGACAACAGGTTCAAGATTATAACACCATACTTTT
>Ga0315541_1004357_pt1 | contig 10400 bp, 9 predicted proteins | sample SalMarSW160190MG_FD_203095 | JGI IMG/M metagenome (GOLD analysis project Ga0315541, IMG submission 203095) | Salt marsh sediment microbial communities from the Plum Island Ecosystem LTER, Massachusetts, United States - Salt Marsh Sediment SW1601-190 ...
GGTGCAGCACATTTGCCGTTCAATATATGTTCTCTTATCTATTTTTTTGAAGCCCGTCTTCGCTGCCCTTTTCATAGCCTTTGCAAAATTCTTCCCCATTTCTACAATAGATAATTGTTGATATGGCAATTGTTTTTTCTTTTTATGGTGTTCAGTAGTTAGAGCACACAGTTTCGCAAGGACTTTATCGTCCCTTTCGCATTGTGCACAAATATTTGCATTGACCCCAGCAGTATAACCAGTGTTCTTAAATATCTTTTTACATATGAAAAACTGTTTATTTGATGGTTTGTAAACTTTTAAACCAAGCTTCTTAAATTTAGGTTTGAACTGTTCTCCAAGCGGAATTTGACATTCTTTAATAAGGTTCACAATCATTACCACTATAATTAAAAATGCAACGACAATCATATAGGCCTTCTGTTTCGGATTGTTCGCATTCTACGTCTACAAGGTTCCACCAACATTGCCCACTCCCAATCTCACAATCAAGAAAAAGTGGATCAGGGCACTGATTATTTTCAAGGCACCAATCCAATGAGCAAAACCCACAATCTAAATGATGTGTAAAACAATACTGTTCAGGTGTTTCTGGACATTCCGGAGGTGGCTCCGGTGGCGGTTCTGTTTCTTTCGCGAATTGAATTTCTACAATACCGTCGACGGTTATCGTCTCGATGACTTTCTGGCCTAATTCAGTAAGACGATTTATATCTGGCATAGTTTTGATTCTTTATGAGCAAACACACTCACGCCCCTTATTGAACCACCAACAGCAATGCCATTGCATCTTCACTGTCCCTTCGACGTTACAGGGCCTTTTTATTACCGGTATGGGACGTGCACCTAAAGGGTCGTTTGATAATCGCGGCACACAAGCCTGTAACATTACATTTGACAGACCAATAACCGTACAATATACCTGTACATCTGATCCTGTTGGCAAACCGTTTGAATCAAATAAACGACCCCAAAACCACCTCCGGTCATCTGGTGCAGGCTCAGTACATATCACCCAATGAATTTCTTCTCCCTGACTAACCATAGCCGGTTCAATTCGCAATGGTGATTTATCAGCTTCACTCTTTAGCTTTTGAATATCCTGCTCGACTTGTTCTAATTTTCTGGCAATGGTATGAATATCCGTCATTATTATCACCTGCGAAAAATTCCGGCAATATCCAGTTCATTAAAATCTGTCATAACCGTTGTTGCAGCCGGTCGGGTCTGGAAATCCCAATGAAGACTTGTTACCGCCGAACCGATTGCTCCTACATCAGCAACATCAACATTCTCAATTAATGTTCCGATAGGAATGCCCGGGTCGATTGATTTGATTGTGATGGCGGCTTTATTACGTTCCTTGCCATACCAGGCTATGGCGGCATCCAAGGCTGTATTCAACCGTTCTCGGTCATCGCGTAAAAAGTCTGATTTATAACAGCCATATTTGATGCATTCGCCATTTTCATCGATTCCAATAATTGTATCGGGCACAACATACCATAGCTCTGCCTCAGGAATAGTAATTATTAGAGTGCGTTGATTTTCGTAATAATTGAAGGCATGGACTATCTGTATTTGCTGATCAGTTTCTAAAAATGCTGTAACTATGATATCTTCATAATCGATACCAATATCTTCAATCATAAACGCCAAATCCGCCGGCTCGGCATTATTCCAGTGATTTTTAGCAGCCAGATATTGTGGAGAAAAACACATCAAAACCGCCATCTCTCTGGTTAATGGCCGTATCCTCGCAGAAACCTGTTTTAACCCTTGTTTTAATCTGTTGGCATACTGATATTTGCCATCTTTATCCTTGACTAAAACAAATAAACTTCGGAATTCCGGCTCTGCATTATCCGGATTGTTATCAACCGGTTTGGAACCGCTGTAATCAAAACCGACTTTGAATGGCAGCGAATTGATAAATCGCTTGTCAACATTCCAGTATGTTGATTGGCTGTTTATATCCAATTCACCCGCCGAATCCAACCAGGGATTGACTTTTTTGCCGCCAATAATCCAGTTCCAGTCCCGCGGTATTCGAAATGTTGTAAAAACCCGTTCGAACCTGTCTTCGGCACGAAATTTATCATTTCGGTTGGCTTTTGCAATATCATCCAAATCGCCGTAATCATCACTTTCCTTGGCTGCTAACTTGAAAGCATTTTCTTCGGCTGTGCTCCATCCTCGCTCAAGTCCGCCATTGGCAAAGCTTAAGCTGCAGCAGCTTTTCATTCTGGCCCCCTGAACGACTATCCGGTCATAAACGTGTGCAATATCACCTACAATTTCGACATTTAAATGTGTCTGCTCGGACCATAAATCAAGAGGGATTCTTTTAGAATTCGCCGGCATCAAAATATCACCTAATTGGATGTCTTCGTCCAATAAACTAAAAGGTACAATATCAACCAAATCATCATTTCCCTCGTTATTTTTCGAAACTACAATCGACCATGCAAAGCCACGGCTTCGATTTATTAAAGTATTCAATGCCGCCAGAACCGTCATCGAACTGAAATCATAAACGCCGATAATCCCTTCGAGTGCTTTCTCGATTTTATCCTCTCCGGTCAAAACAAAAACCGGACCATTTTCATATTGATAATGTGCCAGTAGATATTCGGCGATTGCGAAATTATCCCATGGTTCATCAGCATCGCCAAAAATATAAGTCAGCTCTTCTGTTTCTAACATGTAGGAACGGTTACCAATTATATTTCCTCCATATTCATATCGCCGATTAAAGGTTGGTATACGGCTAATCCATTGGGGATCACCGCCCCCAACGGGTTTCACCCAAGCACCATCCAGGCGATTTCGTAATAAGATTTCCAACCCTTGGGCCTGAATGACCTGGTCAGCAGTTTTAATTGTCCCGCTTTGGCCGAGCAGCCGAAATGTTTCCGTTGGTGCTACACCTGTCCAAAGAATCGTCTCATTCTGACCACGACGAATTCGGATTTGAAAATAGCAATAAGTATATGCCTGCAGTCTGCTGCCATTAATCATCTGCTGCATATCTTCCCAGTAACCTTCACCATATCGCATCTTAAATGTAGCGGTGCTGATAGTTGGTGCTGCTGCCAGAGTCGCAGTAATTGGTTCAAAATATGGCGCATATCGCCAGGGTGAATTCCAAACCCATTTATAATAAACAGCAAAATGCAAATTGCGCTTATCATCATCAGGATGTGGTTGTATACTCGCCATTACATAACCTCAGCAGCGTGACCGAGGAAGGCTCGACCCGCTGGAGTCGCCGGGCCTTCATCAGATGCCGTGCAGGAATAAATATCCGTATTTTCGCTATCATATATATTTTCACCGTCAATCCGCCGAGCCCGAATTAATACCTTCAGGGTATCATTATTATCAGCTGCCGGGCTGGTCCAACGCAACAATGCAAGACCATTTGCCTTATACATCGTAATTATAGTTGGAGTATCTATTTCTGGATCAGGGTCCACGCCATTATCGGTAAAGTAAATCGCCCAGTGCGTTGCCGCGTAAGTGTCATCATCATCATATAGATATTCAGCTTCGACATATCCTTTCGCATCGGCTGCCGGTACGATACTGATATTACGTGGAGCTTCCGGATTGGGTAAGACCACTTTACCATCGGCGTCAAGTTTCACTTTCCAAGATTTGATGTTTCTGGAGCTCAGGTTAAATTTATTCCGACATCGCAGTATAAGATACAAAACCATCGAAACCCCACCGTCGGTTATATGTGGCAGTTCCGTAAATGTTTCATAAGGCTCGCCATCAAGGTCAGGCTCCTCATTTTCACCGCGGTACAATTCATACCGCTCAAGTTCATTATCAGCAATCCGATAAATACCTTCGGCCTCATTCGATTCTAATAATCGCAGGCCTCGGTCGGTAGTAAATGGTGAAAGGCTTATTCCAGCTTCGCAGGCAACAGTTGCCGGTTTAATGGCATATCCCTGAGCTGTCGGTGATAATATAATTCCAGCCTCGCAGGCAGCAACAACTGGCTCGATTGCCGAAGCTTCACAGGTTGGGTCAAATTCAATTCCTGCTTCCGCCGCAGCGGTTATCAATTCGCCTGTATAGGCCAGCACCGATGGCGATAAAGTAAGGCCGGCTTCTGCACTTATTTCAATTTCTTTTTTTAGAGTTATGCCCAACTCGCTGGCAACATTTGTCATTTTATTAAGTATAGCGGCGCCGGTAGATCTGCTGCCGGCAAATAACAAACCAACAGCCTTACCATCTACTTTGCTGATAACAAGAGAGCCTGAATCTCCGCCAGCCGCAAAATTACTACTGGTTCTTATCTGATCCTCGAACCAGGCGATGCCGCTATTGTAACCAATCGCATAATCACCGATTTCTACGATAGTACCTTCGGTGATACCGGTAGTCCGGCCGGATTTGATAATCTCCTCGCCTAATTCCGGTTCTCTAATAGAATTGGGATAATCCAGATCTATAATTGCCAGGGCGAGATCATCAGGGTTGACTGGATGGGCAAGGGCGCAATCAACGATATTAGGATTTTCCTCATCGTTAAATACGATAGGTACAAATTCCGCAAGTTCACCTATTTTATCGGCAGCAGAGCCTCCATCATAAGCTCCGGGCTGATAAATATCATCGCCAATTTCTGCATCGTTTTCATTTGCAAGAACATGATTATTCGACAGAATATACTTTATGCCGTTTTTGAATGCACAGCAACCCAGAGTGCCAGCTGAGATTTCATAATGGCCAATCGAAACGCCGCCCCATGCTGGCCGCCACTTATCCGTACGTAATAAAAAAGCTACCGGCATTTCTTCTTCGGTAATCTGCACAGGCAAGCCTTCAATCGTTGTCTTCTCCAAGGCCTTATGAGCGGTGATTTTCTTAGATACACTTAGATTTAGAACTAATTTGTCCTCAACAAGCTTAATCGCAACACCATGGCAATGTTTAACTTCCTTAACCAATCGCCTACGATGGTCTTTAAGAGTCCTTCTTGCCAAATGATATTCATTTTTTTTCATCATAGAGCTTCGGATATTACCAAGTCATAAATACCGAACTGCCATTTCAGCATATTTTTTAATTGTGGCGATGCAATACGGCCTTCGACAACAACCAGCCAGAGCCAGATACCTATCATCTCTCCCGGGGCCAATCCGCTGATAGCCAGACCGCTATCTTTATCAATTCCAGTCGTCCAGGACAGGCCGGATACGGCATTAGTATCATGCTCATCAGAAGCTACGGTAAAGGCACCGCCAGTTGGTGTCTCTTTGGCAATTTTAATACCAGGTACACAATCCAGAATATCATCCGCCGCCCCGGCGGCAGCAGTTGTATCCAATAAACCTCTGCCGGCAGCTGGTATAGTCAGCACTGAATCCGTACGAGCTGAGTAATAGACAATTTCCCGCAGGCTGCCAGCAGCCGTTGTTATTCGGCAAAAGCCGGTATCCGGCCAGTCTGCAAAAGAGCCATTTGTTTCGATGGTCCCGGAGCCGGAACTACCTAATTGGCCGGCATCACTGACCTGTTGCGTTGCCAAGGTTCCAATCCAGACCTTCAGATGTTTAATCGTATTATCCGGGTCCATGACTTTCATAGCGATACATCGCAACTTGACTAATGATTCGCCGCTGGGAACATTGGATGAGCCTATGACGTTATTATAAACCGGCACCAGGCTCACTGTGGCCGTACCAGCTAATTCCTCGGCTGTGTGACAGGATACGACTATAAACTTGGCCGGGCCACTGGCGGATTGCAGCATACGCGTTTGATTATCTCTAATTAAAATAGCCTCACCGGGCGTATCGCCCGGCGCCGTCCAGCGCAGGCTATTGCCGTTAATAACTTCAAGGGAACTTAATCCAACACCGTTGGCGCCGCCGACTCTTTCGATAATAATACTGGGAATTGAATGGCTGACGAAAAACCCGATCTGCTCTACCCGAGATGAGCTGCGATAATTCCCCAATGATAAATCAGGGTCCGACTGGGCCCCACCATCGCTGGCGGCCCCTGTTAAAAATAAACCCAAAGCATCGGCATCTCTATATTGCTCGCCCAACATAATCTATATCCAGCAAGTTTTATGCGGCAGCAGCCGTTACTGTATAAATGACCTTCAAGATGTAACCATCAACCACGGCTTCGTCTCCACTATCAAACAAAGCTGTGCATAATAATTTTCCGGCAGTGCCGTTTTTAGTATTATCGTTTGTCAGAAACGCCCCCTTCATCGTTTCAGTTGCGTTGATACTGAAATAGCACCGGGTTGTGTTAGCAATTTCCTGTCCGCTGGCGGCATCAAATGTGATCTCTTGACGGGCTGTCTCCTTGTATTCATCCCCTTCTTCCCAGCCAGCGTGACTTGCCATCGTATCTCCAGCGGCCAGGGCCGAAAAGTTATCATCGCGAATAAGGCCGACATACCAGGTCGGTTTTGTTTCAGCTCCAAAGACAGTATCCAAGGCATAATCCAAGCCTTGATTGGTCGTTCCGTTTTTAGCCGTCTGTCTCCACTTCAATCTGCCGTTTTTGTCATAGCATTCGATTATAAATTGGCCGGCAAACAGTAAACTGGTCAGGATTTTTTGATTGTTTTTTTGCATGATTAGTTCTCCGAAATTGTAATATTACCCGTCTCATCGTCATGTGTATATTCAACATCCGGCACATCCGGCCGGCGGACCATCAGAACTGCAAATTGCTTTGGTGTACCTTCGTTGCCGTCGGTACCTACCGGCACGACTTGAAACAGGTGTGTTTGACCGTCCTCCAGGAACCGGCTCTCCCACCTTAGATAACCGTTATTCTCAGGCAGCCTGCGGCGCTCGATCCAAGCCTCATTGATATATTCATCAACTCGATAATAATCCGTCCCCTTGACAAAGAACCAGCCCAGTCTCGCCTTGCCGGGGAAAACCTGCATTGGTGGGGTATCAGGGTCATCTAAAATTTCAATTAGTGAGACCTCATCCAGATTCACGGCGATGTCATATTCGGTCTGCTGTGTTTCTGCGATTAAGACGCCGTCGAGGTAGATATAGAACATCGGCTCGGGCAGGTCACTCGAGTATTTCAGTTTCCAGCTATGCTGTCCCATCCTGACTGGCGGTTCTATTGTTACCATTTTTTAGGCCTTTTTAGTTGGTTTCAACAACCAGACGCCGCGCACTAAATAATTGATACCTGCAGGTGTCGCCGTTAGAACTTTTTGCGGCGTCCCTATCACTCGCACGTCAACGACCAATACATCTTCTACCTCGCGTCCAAGGTCATCGATAACCGTTTTATGAGTTCCTTTATAGGCGGCGTAGTCATCGGCCCTATCTTGAGCATCTGAAAGATCCTCCACGCCTTCGGTCGTATATACGGTGATTTCCTCGGCCTTAAGCGCATCTACCCGACTGGCCGTGCCGTCTACGCCGGACCTGTCGATTATCTCCACGGCCGAGGCTAATAAAGGTATCTGGGGCCCCGACATCCGTAAAAAATCAAAATCTCCGATACTACTCATTATTCATCCGGACTTAAACGCGATGAAGTTGTTCCTGTTGTCATTATTTCCATAAATTGATTAATCGCCGCGGTGTTCTTTTGTATAGCTTTTGCGTGTTCTGCCATAGCTTCGGCTATTCCATAGTAAGCTTCCAGGCCCCTTGTATAATGTTCGGGACGCTCTCCTCCTAATAATCCCGCCTCTTTTTCTGCCTCCACCCTGAACTCGTCCGATACTAACCTGCCTTTTTTACTAACCAATTCGAAGCCTTCCGTAGCTTCGTAAACATCCCTCAGGTAATCAGGCCGGGTAGCAAAAGGTGAAGGCTGATATGTTTGAAAATACAGCTTTGATAATTCCTCTCTTTTCGCAGTTCCTCTTCCCTCTGCCTCTATAGCAAGAAGCAGATTCTCCTGCAAAATATTCTGGGCCATATTGAATCCCCGAATCTTTTCGGGAGTAAGCCCAAAACGTATTATGTCCCCCCAGCCTTTTACCTTTGCATCAGCCTGCTCAATCATTTTTGCGGACATTTTACTTAATTCTACAAACGGCTCTTTTGCTTCTCCTGTTGTAGCCGCTCCTGTTTCAGCGAGTGTTGCATGACGTGCCGCTGCGGCTTTTGGCCATTCCTTAAATTGTTCGGCCATCACATCTATAATATTGCTTGTCATCGTTTCTATAATTACAGGCAGCGTCTCTTCGTATTTACGTTTTGCTGTTTTACTGAACATCTGTTGGAAATATTGATATCCCCTGCCGCCAAGGGCCAGTTTAAACACATCCTCTGCCGCCGGTCCTTTTTCGTGGAGCTCTTGATATAGGTCGGCCGTGAACCAGTAACGCTCCACCGAGCCCATCTCTCCCCATTCTTTTCCTTTTTTGGCTACTTCTTTCGAAAGATATTTATGAGCTTTTGCAGTTCTGCCAGTGCCATATAGTATTGATGACTGTAATGTCTTACCTGCTGTCTCTAAACCCGATGCTTCTATAGCGGTCGTAAGCAATGCTATTGTTTCGGCAAGGGTGAAACCAGATTCTTTAGCTGTGGATTGTGCTTTTATAAGTTGCGGTAAATATTGACCAACATCAGCTAATGATGCTTTGGTTCCTGCATAAATCTGAGAAAACACTTTCATCTGCTCTTCAGTAGTTTCTGCTTCCCATTTTTTGAGAATTGCAGGCATAACAGTAATCTCTTCCGGGTTAATGCCGGCAGGCCCTGCGAATTTTGCCTCTGTTAACGCTGCGGTTGCCGCGGCAGGTCCTGTTCCATAGGCGGACTCCATATAAAATTTTGCTTTATTCGCAACCTCGAGCGAAACAGATGTTTCTAATGCTAAATCTGCGATTTCTTTTCTGATGCGTTCTCTACTTTCTTTCGATAAGTCACCCCGCAGATGCGCTATTTTAAGTATGCGGTCCTCGTTCGTAAGGGCCGCATCGTACATCGTCTTTTGCGCTTCTTTTATTCTTTCCATTTCATCGAAAACAGCCCTCAGTCCCCGTCTAAGAGTAGCTACACTGGCGATACCCGCCGCCCAGCCCATAATTGACCTTCCGATACCCTCCATCGATTTGCCGGCGCCCTTACCCTCGCGGGTCAGCTTGCGCGTGCCGGTGATGGCCTTGTTCTGGGCATCAACGACTCTCAGATATGCATTTACCGCCTTGGCCTCATTCGCTTCGAGTATGAATGTCGTTTTTGCAGCCATTACCGAATTACCTGTCTATCTCTGACTTGGTTGAGCTGTTTAGTAACTCTTTCATTTAGCTTTTTTGCCATATCTAAAGTCTCTTTTTTTGTTACCGCTGTTATTTCCTCAGGTTTATTTGGATGTCCTGCCGGTGTCATCCAAAAATATCTCGGCGCTGTCATTGCACCTGAGGCCTTTTTTGCCGTCCCGCTTACGCGAATTTTTCGTGTTAATTCCCGTTTCGATCTGCCGGAAAATTCCAGGGGCCCTGCCATCGGCCGTCTCTTGGCTTTATAGCGCGAATATTTGGGAGTTCTACCCATATATTTATATTTACGCTCAGCTTCTTTTTTAAAGTGTCCGGGCAATGTTTCTCTATGCCAATTCCGTATCAACCAAAACAGACCTGCCTTGACCAGCTGGCGAAATTCCTTAACCATCCCCTTCGGGCTTCCCTCAATTACAACAACGCCTCGTATCATTTATCACTCCAGACTTAGCCAATACAAATCTGCGCACGTTGGATAATAGTTATTTAATAGTCCCGCTCGCCACGCCTTAAAATTTACCCATCGTCTATGGTTGCAGCTTCTGTGTTTTTTTTTTGGGCTTCCATTTCCTTGGCTACTTTTATCAGAGTTGGTATATCTATAATTACCTCCAGAACCTCATGAAGATTTTGCGTAGTAATAAGCTTCAGTAAATTGACCTCTTCAGTCCCAATATGGTAATTCCAGGCAAGGGCCTCGCTCGCAAAGGTCATTCGCTCGGGGATGGTCAATTTGACCTCTTTCTTTTTTTCGCTATTTTCATTTAAAAAATCTTCCCAGAGCTTCTCCGCCTTTGCGCTGAATTGTGCATATTGTGGTAACGCTTCAGTCCGCACCTCATTGTTTTTGCCGAGTATAAGTGATTGCGGCAGGGCCGAGCCGCCGGTAATAATTCTTGCTACCGGTATCAGCCATTTTGAGCCGTTGCCCAGCTCGATTTCATGACCGGCCAATTGCTTTTCCCGTCTCAGAATTTCCTCTGAGGGTTTATCCTTTTCATAGAATCCTGCCCAGTATTTTTCGTTCAAGCTTTGCTGCCAGGATTGTTCTTCCGGCTTGAAATAAAGCCGCTTCGCATCATCACCGATACAGATGAGTGTGCAATCCCCTCCGCCCGGTCCCTGGGCGGTTTGTCTTTGCGAG
>Ga0315541_1004359_pt1 | contig 10398 bp, 10 predicted proteins | sample SalMarSW160190MG_FD_203095 | JGI IMG/M metagenome (GOLD analysis project Ga0315541, IMG submission 203095) | Salt marsh sediment microbial communities from the Plum Island Ecosystem LTER, Massachusetts, United States - Salt Marsh Sediment SW1601-190 ...
TTGCCAGAAAGCCCCACCCCTTGCGGGTGGGGATGAATGGCGGGGGTTATTAGGGGGTGAAACCCCCTAATCCTTGCCTTTTAGGAAGCCCCGTCCCTTGTGGGCGGGGAGGATGTCACTTCAGGTTCTTCCTTCTCAAAGCTGAGCTGTCCTTTAAGGGAAGTTTCTACCTTTTGAGCCAGGCGAAGCCATTCTTTTCTTGGTCTAGGCTTAAGGTGTCCCAGAGAACAGATAGTTTTCTGGCGAGGCCCTTTAGGAGTCATCACTGACTCCACTAAAAGATAATTCTCATATACCTTATCTTTGACCTTTTTAGTAGTTTTTCGGATATACATAGTCACTATTATACTACATATAAATCTTTTGTCAAGCTCTTAGGACTAGATATATTCGTCACTATTTTAGCGTTTTTCAAAGAACGAAAAAAAGAAATCCCGTAAATAAAGGGTTTCAGTTGTTGGGATATTTAAAAATGCTGTCAATTGTCTCATTTTGAATGTTCCCAGAGTCTCACTTTGGTTGTTCCCAAATTCTCATTTTGGTGGTTACGTATCAAAAGCTTTTGAAAACAGCGGAGATTCAGAAAAAATCTGAATACAGGATCAAGAAAATAATGAAGTCAAGTGTAGTCGTAATCGACGAGATCGGCTACACCCCGATTGAGAGACGAGAGGCCAATCTGTTTTTCAACCTGATTAGTGAGATGTATGAAAAATTGTCCATTATCATTACTTCCAATAAAAGCTTTGAGAACTGGGCGGAGATGATGGGCGATAGTATCATGACTACAGCGTTGCTGGACAGATTATTGCATCACGCCAGAATTTTCAATCTGGATGGAGAATCTTACAGAATAAAAAATCAAAAAAAGGAGGGATAATCATTTCTAGCTTCTTGAGAAATGGGAAATCCGTTTACCGAAGCGGTGGGAAATGTCCTTACCGAAGTACTGGGAAAAGTACTTGACATTTACAGGCGCCGGCCTTCTCGCCGAACCCAGCGGCGATATTAACCACCCCATCGGGCAATCCCGCCTCCTTCAGTATCTCTCCCAGCAGAAGCGGGGTCAGAGGAGCCCACTCCGCCGGCTTGAGAACCACGGTATTCCCGGCTGTCAGAGCAGGAGCCACTGCCCGCGTGGCAATGTGAAGGAGAAAGTTCTAGGGAATGATAACTCCCACCACACCAAGGAATTCATGGACAGCGTAGTCAAGGAAATCCCCGCCGGCAACGCTGATCACGTCTCCCTTGAGGTCACAGGCCATCCCCCCGTAGTAGTCCAGAGCCGTAGCCGATGCGGGAATGTCGATGGTGAGGCTCTCGGTTATCGGTTTCCCCGTATCCAGAGTCTCCAGTCTGGCCAGTTCTTCCGTCCTTTCGTTGATGATAGCAGCCGCACGCTTCAGGATCTGGCCTCTTTCCACTCCGGACATCCTTCCCCAGGGACCTTCTTCGAAAGATTCCCTGGCTGCACGAACGGCTCTATCAATGTCATCAGCGTTGCCGCTTTCCACTAGGGCAATAACTTCATTAGCGGCAGGATTGGCTACCTCGAAGGTCTCACCCGAAGACGAATCCTGCCATTTCCCGCTAATCCAAACCTTTTTGCTTTCCATACCAGCCCCCCTCTTTCTGCTGCCTACAGCCTAATCTTTTTGAACTTCTCGGTTATGCTCTGGATGGCCTTCTCGGTCGCCAGGCGCTCCATGCTCGAGGCGCCAACGAATCCGACGACATCGGTCTTCTCAATAACATGCGCAGCGTCTTCCGGCGTAGAGATCGGTCCTCCGTGACACAGGGAGATAATGTTCGGATTCTCTCCCTTGGCCGCGCGGACGATGGACTGTGTTCTCTTAACGGCTTCTTCCAAGGTAATGGAGAACTTCGCCCCGATGTCGCCGCCCAACGTCGTTCGCATGTGGGCAATGATACAATCAGCCCCGGCCTTGGCCATAGCGATGGCCTCTTCCTGGTTGTAGACATAGACTGCCGTGAAGAGGTCCATCTCGTGGGCCAGGCGAATCATCTCGACTTCCCGATAATAGCCAAGCCCATTGTCCTCAAGCACCCGGCGGATGATCCCATCAAAAGCGCCAACCGTGGGGAAGTTGTTAACGCCCGAGAAGCCGGCTGCCGAGACCCTGGGCAGAAACGTCGTCATCAGACGCGTCGGATCGGTGCCGTTAACGCCCGCCAGAACCGGAACGTCTTCCACGACAGGCAGGACTTCCCTTTCCCCCATCTCTATGACAATGGCGTTGGCGTCGCCGTAGGCCAAGAGACCCGCTGTGGAAGGAAGTCCGGCCATGCGAAACCGGCCCGAGTTGTATATCACGATGAAGTCAATCCCGCCACGTTCGAGGAACTTGGCTGAGATGCCCGTCCCGGCGCCGGCGCCCATTATGGCCTTACCTTCTGACACGCATCTTCGCAGCCGCGTCAGAACCTCTTCTCTTGAGTGCTTTTTTGCCACTTTTTCCTCCTCTGACTTCACTTCAATCAGGCAGAGCGACGTACTCTAACCAGCATCGCATGATCTTCTTTGTTGAACTTCTTATCTGACTGCGGCCAAGTCCTCTTTTATCTCTTCAATTGAATGCATACCGGGCACCACCGTAGAGATATTGGCATTTGACAGGGTCCAGCGCAGGGCGGCCTGCCAGACACTTTTGCCGCCTTTCGTGATCAAACCCTCCAGTGGCTCATCGGATGGATCGATCTGCCCCAGTGAGCCAGACGGCATGCCGAACGCCTTCATGACCATGGTGCCAAGATTGCGTTGATGTGCCAACCGGATTAGATGCTCGGCACGCCGGTCGAGGAAGTTATAGATGACCATCACCACATCGTAGAAATCCACTTTCTCCAGAATCTTCAATCCTATCGCTGGGTCATGGACGGAGAAAGGAAGGAAGGAATCTTGCCTTGCTGCTTTAATTGCGCGAAAGATTCGCGAATCGCTTCCAGATGAACATCTGAAGTAACAGGCGGGCTGTACCCGTCATTGTGAGTGATTTGGATCACGTCCGCGTGGTCGGCTCCCAGTTCTTTAAGTTCACGATTCGCACATTCCAGGATATGCTCCTTGGAGGAACGGTTCGCCTCCGGATACCACATTGCCCTCAGGTTGATATAGAAATCTTTGGGACGTGACTTGAGAACTCTGCGCATGGCTTCGATCTCTAGGTCCCACTGGAGGTCGAAGAAATTCACCCCTTGGTCAAGAATAAAGTTAAGCTCCCGCACCTGGCGTTCCATATCGTGGTGAGCATTGGGCCCGGCAGTGAAATAACCACCGCACCCAAACTCGGTTACTTCCAATCCCGTGCGTCCAAGACGTCTCAACTTGATACCCTTACGGTCACCAGGTCCCTTCGACGCTGCACTGCTGCCCACGCCGGAATTGCTGCCAAATGCACAACGGCATCTTTGCCCTCCAGGCTTTGAAGAAAGGACTTCTCGTCAAGAATGTCTTTGCCTTCTTTGAGATCATAACCTTCCACTTCTATCCCTGCTTCTTCAAGAGCAGGCACGAGAAATGAAGCCAAATGACCACTGCTGCCGGTAACTAATACTTTCATGGTGAATACCTCCTTTACCTCCCGCGATATCTGGTTGTCAGCCCCTTTCGCTTCCCCAGCATTTCCGCAAGCATGGAAGCGATCTCAACAGCAAACCGCTCATCGTTGATATGGGCATCGATTTTCCTGACCTCGATCTCCTCTCGCAGGTCTCTTTCCAGCGCTCGAGTGAAGGCCCTGTCGGCATCTGGGTCAAAAAAGGGGCCTGACTTCCGGTCGTGAGCCGAGAAGCCTTTCTGCGGGACGGCCACCACTACGGGCCCACGTGCACGGTTGAGCTTTTCCGCCATGAGGCGCCCCAGCTTTTCATTCTCCCTCTTGGTGGTCCTCATGAGAGTGACTTCCTGCCGATGCTGGTATAATCGGCGCTTGTGGAACTTGCGGGGCACGCTCTCCCTGTCGTCAAAATTGACCATGTCGAGAGCACCCGGACAGACCACTTGCGGGATTCCCAGCTTGCCAGCTGCGTTCAGACGATCCGGACCGGCTGAAAGGACTCCACCGACCAACTCGTCCGCCAGTTCCGTGGTGGTGATGTCCAGCACGCCGGCTATTTTCCCGTCCACGATGAGCTCTTCCATCACGCGTCCGCCATACCCGTTGGCGTGGAAGAGTAATGTCTCGCAACCCAGTTCCTCCATCTGCGCTTTCGCCTTGAGAGCACACGGGGTTGTGACCCCGAACATGGTCATGGCAACCACCGGCTTCGCGAAGTGCAGCTCCTTGCCATTTGCCTCCACCATCCCGCAGATAGCGCCGGCAGCCTGAGAGAGCGTCTGCCGCAAGAGGTGGTTCAGACCTCCCATGTCCGTCACCGAAGGCATCATCACGATGTCGCGTGTCCCAATATACGGGCGAGTATCCCGGGCGGCGATCGTGGAGACCATTAGCTTGGGCACACCCAGAGGCAGCACCCGCATCGCCGTCGTGACCATCGCTGTGCTCTGCCCTCCGCCGGCTGAGACAACCCCGTGCAACTGTCTGCGTGCATAAAGCTTCCCGACAATCGAACGGGCGCCGACAGCCATCGCCTCAACTGCAGCGGCGCGGCTGTCGGCCTTGATAAGCCGCCGAATGCTTGAACCAGCAGCCCGTGCAACCTGATAACGGGAGATGTCTGGCTGGAACTGAGGCTTTCCAATAATCCCAATATCGATCACCAGGTTCTTATGACCTCGCTTCTCGATTTCCTTTTGGAGAAACCTTGCCTCTTCACCCTTGGTATCCAGTGCTGCTAGGATCACTATGGCCCGCATAGTCGGCCCCCTCCCATTTGGTCCGGGATGCCCACAACCTTCAGTCGAATCTGACCACCTCGCCCCCTTTGGAGGCCGATTCGTAGGCAGCGGTGAGTATCCTCATTGTGCCGAGGTTGTCCCGGCCCGAGGTCAACGGTTCTCTGTCATTCCTGATGCAATCCACGAAATGCGCAATGGGAGGGCCGAGGAAATCGCGCGCTTCCAGCTCTGGCAGGAACCTTTGCTCTTTGTCACCATACAGAACCCCCTCGGTCGCCTGGCGACGCACATCGATCGTCAGGTGTCCATTTTCAAACTGGTAGAAGTGTATTCCCTGACCGGGCGCCTGAATTCCTTTACAGGCAAAACTAAGGTGCATAGTGGCCGGCACATCGCCTTCCAGTTCCAACAGCATGAGAGCCGTGGTTTCGCCCTTGAAGTCCGGGTTCGTCCGCTGAGTCAGGCAGGAAACGTTCTTCGCCTCTCTGCCGGTGAGATATCGCAGCAGATCAACGAGGTGCACGCCGTGGCAGAAGATGACACAGCGATCGAGATGTGGCTCCTCGCGCGAGGGCTGGAGCCCCTCAACGTCCAACCACTGATAGAAGCAGAGGTTAGCAAACTTCACCTCGCCAAAATCGTTCTCCTCCAGGATCTGCCTGGCTGCCGCAACATCGGAGAACCACCTGTAGTTCTGGTTTATCATCAGCTTGACGCCGTTTTTTTCGGCCGTTTCGACCATTGCGGTGGCATTTTCCATCGAATCGGTCATCGGCTTTTCAACGAGGATGTGCTTTCCCGCGCTCGCGCAGTCGATGGCAAGCCTGTGGTGTGAGGGAATATTCGTAACGATGGAGACCGCTTCGACGTCCGGGTCCGCGACCATCTCCCGATAGTCTGTAGTATATCGAAGGCCCGGAAACTTCGCACGGGCAGCGTCGAGAGCATGCTCGCGTCTGTCCACAACCCATTTCAGATCGATTTCTTTTAACGATGTCAGCCGTTTGAGATGGGCCATTCCAAAGTTCCCGCAACCGATGAGTGCATAGTTGAGCGGCATGCCTATATCCTTTCAAAGTTCCGTACGAGTGGCGATGGATCTTTCGGAGCGGATGATTGTCAAGCAGGCCCACCAGGAAAACTACATGAAGCAGCCAGTTCAGGCGACGCCCATCAGAATAACATGGTAGCCGTACCCGTCCGCCGGCTGGCCGGTGGAGAGCGGTCCGACTTCTCCCCCTCCATAAAAGCCTGCCATGGGGACATCAACGCCGATGGCCTTCACAATGGCCTGCAATTCCTCATCTAATCGATCTTCCATCGCCATCATTCGGGCCATACAGTCGGAAGCAAAGACGAATTGTGGCTTCTTTCCTTTAAAACCTTCCATCATCCTGGTAGCAACCTCACCGGCGGAGTTGACGATTTCCGCGCATTCCTTCCCCACTTTGCCGGCGAAGCTGAGATCGAAGTCTCCCTTGACCATCACCCCAATAATGGCGTCCATGTCCATCTCGTCGTTGAAATAGACGAACTCAGGGAGTTGATTGTGATAGTGGACGTGCTGAACTGCACTTCCACCGATCATGGGAAACTTTTCCCGCAGGACGCTCTGGAGTCCCGCCACCGCCTCCTTGGCCCCTGGGCCGTGACAATCCCCGAAAAGGATGAGAAATCCCCTGTCGGGCCTGCCAACGGCGGTGGCCAGTTCTACGCCCGCATCTTTGTAGCGGCCGTGGCATTCCTCGACCTTAGCCAGTTGTACTTCTATGTCACCGCCCAGAGCTAGGGCCAGAGCACCATTCTCGCTCCTGGCGCCTTTGGAACTGAGCAGCCCGGCCACACAACAGCCGGCCAGAGGAACAGAGCCCCTTGCCTCCCGCATGCCGCGGTGGGCTTTCTTACGTTCGTAGTCGCCAAAACTCTCGAAGACCACAACTACCTTGGCGTCACCCGCTTCCTTAAGAGCGGTGCTCACTACGGCTTTACAGTCGTCTTCAGCCTTTCCTGTTGCGCTCAGCGCAACCCCGACTTTCAATTTACCCTTCAACATCAGTCCTTTTCCTCCTTTCAATTTACTCTTCAACATCAATCCTTTTCTTTCCCTTGGGCATAAACTGACATTACCCATTTACACACGGTCAGCCCTTTTATCGACCGTTTCATCATTTACTTATTCTCAATTCTCCAATATGATACTGTCCGAAGGAGTCCATGTCAAGCGAAATTAGAGACTTTCCCAAATTTTACGCAGTTATATTATTTAAGTGGTTTAAGATGAGATTGTTGTCAACTTTCCCGATTTTTACGCAACTTGGTTACCAAAATTGCCAGAAAGCCCCACCCCTTGCGGGTGGGGATGAATGGCGGGGGTTATTAGGGGGTGAAACCCCCTAATCCTTGCCTTTTAGGAAGCCCCGTCCCTTGTGGGCGGGGAGGATGTCACTTAAATAATGGCTCTTCACGGATTATAGTGGGTAGATTAAAAAGTTGACAGCTTGCATCTGGATGAGTTAAAATAACACTCCTAAACCAATTAAAGAAAGGAGTGATACTCACCAGATGCAACAAAAAGATTATATCAAAAAACTGTTAGGATGTCAAGGATTCGCATTAAGTTGTCAACAGGGATTATCACGAGTAGAAAAAAACACTACTTTTCAAAGTGAAGCCTAAGATTTCTGTTTTTCATCCAGGAAACATTAATTTTTCCCAAAGAGGAAACCCAATCCATTAGCATAGGATTAAATGACTTTTTCTTGAATTCGATTCTGACTTCATCGTCGGTTATTTCACCTTCCGCCCTACCCTCAACGAAGGCACGGTAGGTGGTTTTGGGCCTGGAATTTTTAAATAGTTTGAATTTGCTTGATAGAATCTTATAGAGGGTATTGGCAATAAGGGTCATGGCCACATCAAAGTCGACCTTGATCACCACGGGTGAAGCTAGGGCATTGAGATTGAAAAAGTCCACATTCTCGGCGATGTTGTTTTCAATGAGCCAGCGATGAGCATAAGTGGAGATGATCTCTTTTGCTTTCAGACCAAAGTCATTAGTAATAGTGAGCATCGGTAGTTCACGGCCATGTCCGGTGACGATGATCTCACGAACCTGACCATTATAATCTCTAAGCGAGGTAAATCTTTCGTGTATTTTTAGAGAGCGGTGCTTTCTACTTCCTTTCTGGAGTCTGATATTTTTCCAGACCTTAATCTTTGAAATCTCTTCAAGAATTCTCTTGCCCCTCAAAGTCAAGTAAAATTCCAGAGTTAAGGCCAGACTTTTTTCCATAGTTAAATCCTTCAAGAAACTAATTTTTTATCGCCCCCTTTCTTAAGATTCCTGGTTCTATAACTAGGCCCTTTAATCGAAATAATTGTTGAATAATGGACAACTCTGTCTATAATAGCACCGGCCAATATGCCATCAGTAAAAATATCTGTCCATTGTTCAAAAGTTTTGTTGGTAGTAATTATTAAAGAGCCTTTTTCGTAGCGTTTGGAGATTATCTCAAAAAAGTTATCTGCGCTGTAGCCTGGTAGTTTTTTGAAACCTAACTCATCTAAGACTAATAGGTCCGGAGCTAGATAGTAGCTTACCAAAATTGCCAGAAAGCCCCACCCCTTGCGGGTGGGGATGAATGGCGGGGGTTATTAGGGGGTGAAACCCCCTAATCCTTGCCTTTTAGGAAGCCCCGTCCCTTGTGGGCGGGGAGGATGTCACTTACGTTTTTAGGGGCCAAAATGAGCTTCTGTGAGCTTTCCATAATGCAGAACAGTAGGACATCTTAGAATCTTAACTCCTATGAGGAAAACTATTGAACGTAACTTTTGTCCGATTTTTAATACCATATTTAACTGGACAAATTTCTCCTGTACAAATTAGAGAAAAACAAAATTAAACCGTCTATCTTGGCTTACTCACTATAAAATCAATTTGAATTGAGATAAAATTATAAAGTGTCTAATGAAAAAATTCCTATGAAATATTGCTCCTTCTTAACCCCCAATTAGAAAAAGGAAGGAGCATCCGAACTGATGGTTTCTTCTTAAGTAGCACGGACCGAGGCTTGAGCATAGACGCTCCCTTTCAGGGAAAAGAGTAGGGGGCATATCGATCTTTAATGGCTTCAGATCCGCAAGAACTCGCATAACTTGCTCAATAAACTTTCTAATTCCCATACGAGCTAAAGGAGTATCAGCAAAGATTTCACCTCGGGCCCAGTTCATGAAATTGTGAGCTAGGAGTCCCAATACTAAGGCAAACTGAATTCCACAAAAGTTGTGCATCAGGAAATGCTTTAGGTTTAAAACGTTCTTTCCTGTTTTAGCAAAAGATTTGATAATCTTTCGAGCATTATAGAACTTTACCACTCCAACGGCGCCTTTTAGTCTTTCTGAAGCAGTAGTAATTAAGTCGAAGTATTGAAAAACTTGACTTTTGGCACTCTTAGTCCGCCCAAAGACAAACCTGAACTGGATAGGGATAGCCTCCCAGTTTAACAGTGCCAAGTTCAGCAACGAAGGTAAGGGGATTAAATCGAGTTCACTGGTTCTTAGCTACCTCCTTGACTGAGATACGAGCAGGATGTGAATATCCCTTCTAAAGAAAACGTATCTCAATTTGATTAGGAGTATAATATCCTCAATAGTACCAAACCCAGCCTCTCCACGAACAAGGATAAGGCGGCGAAGATTGTGTTGCCGGAGAGTATCAAAAGATTGGTCGAGTTTTTAGAGTCTGAGTCGCTTTTTCTCGCAAAGTTTTTGCTCGGATAAGGAGCTTCCTAGATCTTCGCTCAAGTACGCATCGGCGCTGGAATTTACGTGCACGAGAGGCTTTCTCTTCTTGCCTTCGAGCTCCAGAAGTATCTTAGCCTGGACTAGTAATGGCTGAATATGAGCTCTGTATTTAGCTAAAGAGGAAAGCCTACTCGCTTCTCAATAAGCAGGGGGTAGATCATTTAGCTTAGTGGCGCAATGAGTACTACCAGGATCAAACAATCCTCCAAATACTTCTCTAATTCTCCTTTTGTGTAAGGACAGGTAAGTTTGCAACCTTTCACTTTTCTCCTTTTGCGTAAATCAGAGGCTAGGTCCCTAATGAGCTCCGCTGCTTGGACTGACTGAGAGGCCAGTCATACCAACATCTACTATCAGCCATTCATTCCTCGGATATCCTCTGGAAAGATTTTGTTGGCAGAAGAGCCTCTGGAATATCTCCTACAATTGAAATAGGTTCTCAGGGGTGACTCGATGAAGAACTAACCTCGCCTGCGATTGATCGGCAAACTGTTTCTAACATCAGGCTGTCGCTACCAACTTCTTTAGGTACAGGGCAATTACTAACGATTCTTATGTCTAGACAACTGGAGATCATGGAAACGAAGAGCTTCTATAATTTTGTTGGCTGAAATATGATGAACGGTCTCCATTTTGATTTGAGATGCTCTTTAAAGAGGTCAATGAGCTCAATCTTTTGAGGATAATGGCCAAGGGGAGCAAGAAATTCTGTGATGGAGAAGTCGTCGAAATTAGCCAGCTCGTAGCCTTCGATAATGCTGTCTATTGATACACCT